>Ga0315905_10001179_pt1 | contig 28199 bp, 15 predicted proteins | sample LakEriMetagenome_5_FD_203522 | JGI IMG/M metagenome (GOLD analysis project Ga0315905, IMG submission 203522) | Freshwater fungal communities from buoy surface, Lake Erie, Ohio, United States - Buoy 4 MA121 | ecosystem: Environmental > Aquatic > Freshwater > Lake | place: USA: Lake Erie, Ohio...
GATGGTATTACAATCTAAGGGACTGACGGCTGCCGCTGCTTTCGTTTTGCCGCGTTTGTTTTTGATTGCCGACGGCGCGATCGGCTGCGCGCGCGTTTCGTCCCGCCGCTCGCTCGCCGCAGCCGTAACTCACCCCTCCCGCACACGCCCCCCCCCCCCTTCCACACACACACAGCGCGACACCCCGTTTTACGCATCCGCCTGTAAATGAACTCTTGAAATCTGAATCCGAGTAAATGCCTCCGTACGAGTTGGTCCGAGGAGTCATTATTAACCTTTTGACAAGACAACGAACGCGCCGCGCGCCGTTCACTCGTTCGTTCGTTAGCATCCCCTCCTCCTCTCCTCGGCCGCCGCCTCCTCGTCCGTCTGCCAGCGTGCCGCGCGCTTGCCCTTGACGGCCGCGAGTCCCTCGGCCGCGTCCGGGCGCGTAAAGTGCCACCCCTGCCGCGCCGCCTCTTGCCGCGCCGCCTCGAGCAACGCGCCGTACCCGCCGCCCCGCGACCGCAGCATCGCGAGCGTCTCGCGCACGGCGCGCGGGCACCCTGCCGCCATGGCGCGCGCCATGCGGAGGGCGGCGGGCAGCAAAGCGTCCGGCTCGTGCTTCTCGAGCGCCAAGCCCAGCCGCACGGCCTCGTCCGCGCCGACGACGTCGCCCGTCAGCAGCAGCCGGCACGCGGCCGCGTGCGACGTCGCCCGCGGCAAGAGGTGCGTCGCGGCCATGCCCGGCGTGATGCCGAGCTTTACAAAGTTGAAGCCGATCTTGGCGTCCGAGGCGATCAGGGCCACGTCGCACGCGAGCGCCACGCCCGCGCCCCCGCCGACGGCGGGGCCGTTGATCGCGGCCAAGACCGGAACGGGCAACGACCGCAGCGCCAGGAAAGTCTCGTAGAGCGCCGCCAGCGCCCTGGCGTTGCCCGCAGGGTCGCCGCTCTCGAGGCGGCGCCGGATGAAGTCGAACGAGCCGCCCGCACAGAAGCCGCGGCCGGCGCCCGTGACGACGACGGCGCGCAGGCCGCGCGTGGCTTTGAGCTCCTCGACCGCCGAGGCAAAGCCGTCCGCCATTTGCTCGCTCAGACAGTTGAGCGCGTCGGGCGCGTCGAGGCGGAGGATGCGCACGCCGTCGTCGCCGCCGTCGTCGTCGTCGCCGCCGTCGTCTTTGCCGTCGGGGCGCTCGACGGACGGCGTTGCCGCCGCTGCCGCTGCTGCTCCCGATGCCGACGGCATCGACGACGACGAGGCGTAGGGCCGCTCGATCAGCACCTCCGGGAAACGGCTGAGGACGACGCTCATCCTGACGGATGGCGGGCGACGAGGGACGTGGCTGAGCAGCCCGCGCGCGCGCAGGAGCATGCGCAAGCTGATGTCTGCCCCTCTCGCTTTTGACGAGAGGTTGCGGTTTGGCGTTTTGAGCGGACTGGGATCGTTCGTGGTGTGAGGTTGAGAGAGTAAGCAGCGTGCGTTCGTGATGTACAGGAGTGTGTGCGAGAGGGAGATCGCGCGCGCGAGGATTTCAAAGGAAAGGGGTGGGCGACGCCGCCGCCGACGACGTACCGCGCCCGTTTGGCGCCTCCGGGTCGTTCGACCGATCCGCGCAGTTCTTCAAGGGCCCTTGCACGAACGATTTCGCCCTCGCCAGCATAGCTCGACACCACGTCGTCGGTCTTGACCCGCACCAACCTCGTGATCAAGTGGTCGTCGGCACTGTCGATTCTTTCCGGGCGGGTCACGATGAGGCCCGCCTCCCCCAACCAAGTGGTCCTGCTCGTGACCATCGTCCTCCTCCTCGCGTCGTCCGCCGCGCAGCCGCAGCCGCAGCCGCAGCAGCCGCAGCAGCAGCAGCAGCCTCTGTGGCAGGAGGACACCGCCGAGGCCGCGGTGAGTCGTGACGCGCGGCCTTGTTGCCGCACGTGCTTGGCTCGCGCCGACGCCGCGCCATCGGCGCGTCCTTCCCTGCGCGCGCCGACGCGTCGTCCTCACCGCTCGCTCGCTCCCATTCCTCCCAAACGCAACGAATACCCGCCCCCCCCCCCCCAAAACCGTCACATCGCAGGCCGATCGCATCGACTCCCTCCCGGGCTACCCGCACGACCTCCCCTCGCGCCACTACTCGGGCTACGTCCGCGTCGGGGACGGCGACGAGGATGGCGAGGCGGAGGGCGGCGGCGGCGGCGCCGCCGCGGCCAGCCCGGACAACGGCCACCCCCACCCCCACCACCGCCCCTCCTCCTCCACCCAGCCGCCCGCCCGCAACCTGTTCTACTACCTCGTCGAGTCCGAGCGCGACCCGGCCAACGATCCGGTGGTCCTGTGGCTCAACGGCGGCCCCGGGTGCTCCAGCTTCGACGCCTTTGTCTACGAGCACGGGCCATTTTTGTTTTCGGCCGCGACGCCCTCGGGCGTCAGCAACGGGGGCCTGCCCGCGCTCTCCGACAACCCCTACGCCTGGTCCAAGGTCGCGACCATGATCTACCTCGACTCGCCCGCCAACGTGGGCCTCTCGTTCGTCGACCCGGACGTCGTCGCGACCTCGACGGGCGAGCTCGTCGCCGCGTCGCCCAACGACGCCTACCGGACCAACGACACGCAGACCGCCTCGGACGCCGACGCCTTCCTGCGCGGGTTTTTCCGGCGCCACCCGCGCCTCCTGGCCAGGCCGTTTTTCATCACGGGCGAGAGCTACGCGGGCATCTACGTGCCGAACCTGGCGCGCCAGGTGGTGCGGAACAACGCCGCAGGGCGGAGGCCGGCGATCAACCTGCGCGGGTACGCCGTCGGCAACGGCTGCACAGACGCAGAGTTCGACGGCGACGCGCTGCCGCCCTTCCTGGCGGGCCGCGGGCTGCTGCCGCTGGACGAGTTTGCGCGTCTGCGCGACGTGTGCAACGGCTCGTACTGGGACGCCGAGGGATTCGAGTGGGCGGCGGCGGCGGCGGCGACGAAGAAGAAGCGGGCGGGGGCGCGTGTGGGGGGCGGCAGCGACGACGGCGGTGGCGGCGGCGGCGGCAGCGACGACGGCGGCGCGCCGGCCGTCGAGAGCCGCGCCGCGGCGTGCGGCCGCGCCCTAGAACGCGCCGCGCGCGTGCTCGACGGCGTCAACATCTACGACGTGCTCGACCTGTGCCACGCGTCGGAGCGGCCGCGCGGGGTGGACGAGGGCGAGGGCGAGGTCGCGGGAGGGCGGCGGCGGCAGCAGCGGCAGCAGCAGCATCAGCAGCAGGCGCTTCGCAGCAAGCTGCCGGCGGCGTGGGCGCGCGTCGCGGGGCTCTCGCTGCCGCCGGGCCGCTTCGACGTCGCGCCCGGGGCGCGCGTCGCCGCGCTCAAGCCTCCGCCCCCCGGGGCGCGCGCGGCAGGCGCTGCGGCGGCGGCGGCCGAGCCGCCCTCGCCGCCGTCGTCCGCCCCCGCTGCCCCCCCGCCGCCCCCTCCCTCGGTGAGCCACAACCCTCCCTGCACGAGCGCCACGCTCGCCGAGGACTGGCTCAACAACCCGGCCGTGCGGCGCGCGCTGCACGCGGCGCCGATCTCGCCCGACGGCGGCGGCGGCGGCGGCGGCCAAACCGCCTGGTGGGCGGCGGGCCCTTGGATGCTGTGCTCCGACCGCATCCACTACACGCACGACGCCGGGTCGATGCTGCCCGTGCACGCCGAGCTGCTTCCCGGGCTGCCTGGGTGGCCCGAGATGCTCGCGCGCGCGGGACTGCGGGAGGAGGCCGAGGAGGCGGGGGCGCGGCGCGCGCGGGCGGTCGCGGTGGCGGCGGCGGCCAAGGCGCAGGCGGGGGCGGCCGACGCGTCCGGTCCTCTCCGCGCCCTCATCTACACGGGCGACCACGACGCCGCCGTGCCCAGCACGGGCAGCGAGGCCTGGACGACGGCGATCGGCGGCGGCCAGGCCCTGCCGGGGCGCGAGTGGCGCGCCTGGACGGTCCGTCGCGGCACCGACGGCGGCGGGCGGCCGGCCGAGGGCGAGGACCGGGCTGCGGGCTTGGACCAGGTCGGGGGGTACACGCGCGAGTTTCCCGGGGGCCTCACGTACGCGACCGTGAGGGGCGCCGGGCACATGGTCCCGACGTCCAAGCCGCTCGAGGCGCTCGAGCTGTTCCGGCGCTTCTTGGACGGGGAGGAGCTGGCGCCGGCGGCGGCGGCGGTTCAGGCGGAGGAGGAGGGGGAGGGGGAGGGAGTGGAGGAGGAGGACGACCCGCTCGACGGGCGCGGCGACGGTGGTGCGGGACGCGCGCGCCCGGCGGCTCCCTCGCCGAGCTTTACGGTGCGGCTGTGAGATGGGACGCCTAGTGTTTTTGCTCGGCTGAAAAAAAAACAGGACGCGCCCTTGTCTGAGCGCCCGACGGCGGCGTCGGCGTCGGCGGCGGCGGCGGCGGCGGCGCGCGCGCGCGTCCGCGATCGACCGATCGACAAGAGAGAGACGGAGCACAGCACGCACACCCCCCACCACCCACCACCACCACTCCCCTCTCTTTAGCCCCATCCATCACAACCGCCCTGTAGTAGCAGCACACCTCGAGCAGCTCCGCGACTCCACGCAAGCGACTCCACGAAACGGAGGCAACTTTCAGCAGCTGTCGAGGGTCGCATCAAAACGCCGCAAACGATGGCGCGCGCCGCAAACACGACAACCACAAAGCGACAAAAGCTCCCGAGCCACCCGGCCGAGCTCTCCATGCCGCGCGGCCGCCAGCTCTTCCTGCTCGCGCTCCTGGGCCTCGCTCCCGCGGCCTACTTTGCCGGGCGCATCACCGACCCTGCCCTCCTTCGATCCGTCCTGCTCGCGACCGCCGTCTCGTGCCTCGGGTACGCCGCGACGCGCTGGCTCGTCCCCAAAGTCGCGCGCAAGACGCAGGCGCGCGGCATCTGCGGCAAGGACATCAACAAGCGCGGCACCCCGGCGGGCGACGTGCCCGTCCCCGAGTCGGCGGGGCTCGCGCCCGCGTGCGTCTTTCTCGGCTGCCTCGTCGTCACCGAGGCCGCGCACTGCGTCTTTGCGGCGGCGCTCAATGGTGTTGGCGGCGGCGACGGGGGGGTCGCCGGCGGCGGCGGCGCGGCGTCGTCGTCGTCGTCGTCCCTGTCGGACGCGTGGCTCGTCGACTACAACGCCGCCCTCGCCACGGTCGGCTTCATGGCCTTCCTGGGCTTTGCCGACGACGTGCTCGACGTGCCCTGGCGCGTCAAGCTCGCGCTGCCCGTCTTTGCGGCGCTCCCGCTGACGGCCGCCTACTCGGGCGGCACGGCCGTGTCGGTGCCCAAGCCGCTGCGGCCGCTGCTGGGGGCGCTGTTTTGCAGTGCCGGCGGCGGCGGCGGCGGTGGTGGTGGTGGTGGCAGTGCTGCTGCTGCTGGTTTTGCGGGATGGATGGCGTCGGCGGGAAAGGCGGCAGGCGCAGCATCGGCAGCGGCGGCAAAAGCCCCGACGGCGACGCCGGCGTGGCTCGCCGCCGCCCTCCCCCCGCTCGCGCCTGGGGGCGGCCTCTGCGCCAACGGCCGCGCGGGGCCCACCTTCTTGCAGCTCGGGTGGCTCTACCGCGCCTACATCGTCGCCCTCCTCGTCTTCTCGTCCAACGCCATCAACATCCTCGCCGGGGTCAACGGCCTCGAGGCAGGGCAGACGTTTGTCGTGTCGTGCGCCGCGCTCGCGTTCAACCTGGCGTCGTTGGCGGCCGGCGGTGGCGGTGGCGGTGGCGGCGGCGGTGGCGGCGGCGGCGGCGACGCCGGCGGGATCGTCCCCAACCGCGACGGCCACCTCTTCTCGCTCTACGTCTCGGCCCCCCTGGCGGCCACCAGCCTCGCCCTCCTCACCTTCAACTGGTACCCCGCGCGCGTCTTCGTCGGCGACACCTACACCCTGTTTGCGGGCGCCGCGCTCGCGTCCGCCGGCATCCTCGGCCACTACTCGGAGACGCTGCTGCTGTTCCTGGCGCCCCAGATCTTCAACTTTCTCTACTCGATCCCGCAGCTCGCCGGGTGGGTCCCCTGCCCGCGCCACCGGCTCCCCGTGCTGGAGCCGCGCACGGGACTGCTGAGGCCCAAGCCGGGGGCGCCGGACCTCAACCTGGTGAATCTGGTGCTGCGGGTGTTTGGCGCGTGCGGCGAGAACGCGCTGTGCGTGCGCGTGCTGGCGCTGCAGGGCGCTGGGTGCGCGGCGACGTTTGCGGCGCGGTGGGCGCTGGCTGGGTGGTACAAGTGATTGTAATAATTCTGTCGTGTTTCTTTAGCGGTGGGTGGGCGGCGGGCGAAGAGTGTGAAAGGAAAATAAAAGGGGGACGCCGAAAACAACGCAACGACGAAAAAAAAAAAAAAAAACGCGCGCGCACCTCTCGCGGGGGCGGGGGCGGGGGGGGGCATATTGAAATATTGAAACCACCACGCCTTCTCCTCTCTTCTTTTTACACCAAAGCCAGCACGCTCTGCCACATCATGTCCTTGAGCACCCAGCGCGGAGGCAGCGGCCGCCCGTCCGGCAGCACCACCCCGGCCTTGTCCTGCACGAGCCCCCAGAAGTAAAACACGCGCTGGATCGAGTTGGGCGAGCCGTCGACCACGTTGCCAAACTTGTCGCGCGTGGCCTTGATCTGCTGGCACGCAAACTGCACGACGACCATGGGGTCGCCCTCGACCGCGCGCACCTCGACCAGCTCCGGGTCGCCCACGAACAGGATGGTCGGGTCCTCGCGCAGGCCCCCCTGCGCCTCAAAGTGCGCAAACACCCCCGTCAGGCGCTCGAGCAGCTCGGGGCCCGCGTACCGCCCGAGCGTCGGCAGGTCGTGCGCCAGGAACGCCCCGACGACCGCGCGCGCGTCGTGCTTGACCGACGCGAGCAGGCGCGCGACGTCGAAGCGCGGGTCGCGGCGCAGGGCCTCGGCGAGGGCCTCGGCGGCCTCGGTCGCCCCGAACAGGCGCGCCTTGACCTCCTCCGCCCGGTGCACGGCCGGGTGGTCGCTCGTCTCGTACCTCTCCCGCAGCGCGTCGACCGCCTCCTGGGCGCGGCGGGCGGCGGCCTGGGCGGCGGCCGAGGCGGCGCCCGCGGCGCCCGCGGCCGCGGCGGAGCCGGGGGCCTGGGCCGCGGCGGCCGCGAAGCGCGCAAAGAGCGGGTGGGCGCCGAAGCGCGCGCGCAGGTCGTCGATCAGCCTCTGCGCGGCGCTCGGGGGCGGCGCGGGGGCGACGGCGAGGGCGGTGTTGTTGGCGTTGGCGGCGGCGGCGGCGGCGGCGGCCGGGGAGCCAGGGGCCGGGGGCTGCCAGACCGGGCCGTCGTAGGCGCGCGTGAGGGAGACGCGCTCCTCGCGGGGCAGCACGGCGTCGGCGACCTCGCGCGCGGCGGCGCGCAGCAGGCGCGCGGCGCGGTCGGCGGGCGACTCGTCGCTTGCGGCTGCTGAGGAGGCGTCGCCGCCAAAGAGGCGCTCGCGCAGGCGCGTGAACAGGTGCTTGGGCGACTCTCCCTGCTGCTGCTGCTGCTGCTGCTGCTGCTGCTGCTGCTGCTGATCCTCATGCTGCTGTTGCTGCTGTTGCTTCTCCTGCTGCTGCTCCTGCTCCTGCTGCTCCTGCTGCGGCTCCTGCTCGTCCCGCTTGCCGCTCGGCTCGGCGGCCGCCGCCGCCGACGTCGCGACGCCACGCCGGGAGGCGGCGGCCGGCAGCGCCGCAGCCCCGGCGCCGTACGACGGCCCGCAGCGGCAGAGGGTCCGGCCGCAGCGGGCGCAGGCGCAGGCGCAGATGGCGCGGCCGCAGCGGCGGCAGCCAGAGGAGGCGGCGGCGGTGGCGTCGAGGGAAGACGGCGACGGCGACGGCGACGGCGACGGCGACGAGGTGCTGCTGTGTTGTTTGCGTGTGCGTATGCGACGAGCGTCGGGGGATCGGGAAGAATGCGTGCGTGAGTAGTACGTGGTCGAACGACGTAAGACACGCGCGGGGTCGTGGATCGGGCGCGCGGGTGGGAGAGCTGGCTTGCTCCTGGTGCCTCTTGTCTCTATCATCACTCACCCGGCGGCGGTTGGTGCGTCGGCGCGTCGGCGCTGCGGGCCGACCAAGGGCAGGGCGCGCACGGAGGCAGCGGCGCCGGCCACTTCGGCTGCGGCGGGCGATCGCGCGGCGGTCGCCTGGGTGTGGTGTTATGGTTTAGGTGATGGAGAGGGGGCGAGTGAGTGTGGAAGCGCGAGCGCGCGCGCCGCATCACAGCAGACAAGCGCGGCTGGGCCGCGCCGTACGCACCTGTCGCACCGCGGCCACGAGGGCGCGCGCCGGAGCGGCGGACGAGGACGGCGGCGCCGCCATCAGTCAGGAAGTGCCGCGCGCGCGCGCAGAGAGAAGAGGACGGTCGGTTTGGTGGTCGGTGCTGCTTTCTCTGTACGCGCGGGGCGGGGCTGGCAGCAATTCAGATGGATTTGCACAGTCGGTGTCGTCGTGGTGCGTTGCTAGCAAGATGTGCGCGCGCGCGTTCTCATGCGCATGCAAGGGGAGGAAGTCGGTGCGCTCTGAAAAGCCCCGTGCGCTCGCTGCGCCGTTTGCGTCTACTGGAGGCGCCGGCGCAGCAGCCGGTCCAGCAGCCGGTCGCTGTCGGGCGGGTACGAGGCGTACTGGGGCGGCGGCGGCGGCGGCGGCGGCGGCGGGTGGGGTGGAGGCGCCGGCTGGATCTGCTGCCCAAAGGCCGCGAAAAAGGGGGCGGCGGGCGACCAGTGGTGGTGGTAGTGGTGGTGGTGCGGCGGCGGCGGCGGCGGCGGGGGCGGCGGGAGCAAGACGGGCGGCGGCGGCGGCTCCGTCACCTCCATGGGCTCGGCCGCGTGCGGCTCGGGCTGCTGCTGCTCCTGCTGCCACTGCCCCTGCTGCCGCCGCTGCTGCTGGCGCCGCGGCACGCCCACATTGCGAGCAGGCGGCGGCAGCGGCGGCGGTGGCGGCGGCGAGCGGGCCACGCCGCCGACGAAAAACGGGTGCGCCAGCGCCTCGGCGGCCGTCGGGCGCGCGGCCGGGTCCCACGCGCACAGGCACGCGACGAGGTCGGCCGCGAGCGGCGGGACCCCCTCGGGCAGCAGCCGCGCGACGGCGGCCGCCTGCGCCGGCGGCGCCCAGCCGCCGCGCACGACCAGGCCGCCGCCGCCGCCCCGCCGCCGCCCCCCGCCTCCCCCTGCGCCGCCGCCGTGCTCGTGCTCGGCCAGCGGCGGGGTCGGCGGCCCGGCGGCCGGCAGGCGCACGCCCCGCGCCGCCGCGAGTCGCTCCCCCTCGCGCCACCCGCACGCACCGGGGGGCCCCAAGCCCTCGGCGATCAGCACCAGCGTGTCGCGCTCGGTCGCGCCCGGAAAGAGCGGGCGCAGCGCCGCCATTTCGGCGAGGCAGGCGCCCGCGGCCCACATATCGACGGGGCGGCCGTAGGTGCGCGCGCGCAGCAGGACCTCGGGCGCGCGGTACCAGCGCGTGCTGATGTAGCCCGTGAGGGGGGGCTCGGCCGCTGGGGAGGACGACGAGGAGGGGCCGCCGCCGCCGCCGCCGCCGCCGCCGCCGCCGCCGCCGCCGCCGCGGCCGAGAGCCCAAGGGTCGTCGCCCGCCATGGCCCCCCCCGCCAACGCGCACTCGGGCGCCTGGCGCGCCAGGCCAAAGTCGGCGAGCTTGACGACGGCGGGCGGCGAGGCGCCCGGCGACGCGCAGTGCGCGCGCAGGCGGCGCTGCAGCGCGCGCGCCGACAGCGGGGTGCCGTGCGCGGCGGCGGCCGACGACGGCGACGGGGGCGGCGGCGGCGCGCCAAAGGCAAAGGGGGCGAGCGCCGACGATGGCGACGCGCCGGCGCTGTGGTGCGAGGGCGGCAGGCCGACGAGCACGTTCTCGGGCTTGACGTCGCGGTGCATGACGCCCGACGCGTGCACGTGGTGCAGGCCCGACAGGAGCTGAAAGGCCCACGCGCGCCACACGCGCTCGGGGAGCAGCAGCGGGTGCTGTGGCGGCGGGGGCGGCTGGGGCGGGGGCGGCGCGCCAGCAGCAGCAGCAGCAGCAGCAGCAGCAGCAGCAGCAGCAGCGGCAGCAGCGGCAGCAGCAGCGGCAGCAGACGCGGCCGCGCCGCCGTCGCCGCCTCCCTCGCCGGCGAGCATGGCCGTCGCCGCCTGGAGCGTCTGGTGCAGGTTGGCGTCGAGCGCCTCGAACACGAGCAGCACCGCCGGCGCGCCGCCCGTCGGCCGAGACGCCGACACGGGCGGCCGCGTCTCGACCGCCACCTCGCGGAGCTCGACGATGTTGGCGTGAGAGCCGACGCGCTGCAGGGCCTGGACCTCGCGGCGCGCCGACGCTGGCAGCCGCGGGAGGAGCACCTCCCGGCCGCCGCCGCCAGAAGCCGCCGGAGCGGCGGCGATGGGCGTGGCGCGCGCGAAGAGGGGCGGCGGCGGCGGCGCCGCGACGGCAGCAGCAGCAGCGGACGAGGCCGCCGCCGCCGCCGACGGCGGGGGGCCGAACGACTTGAGGCGCTTGACGGCGACGCGCTTTCCCGCGCCGTCCTCGCCCAGCCAGACCGTGCCGTAGGTGCCGTCGCCCATCACGTGGGTCAGGGTGTACTCGAGCGGCTGCTGCGGGGCGGGCGCCTCCATGATGATGCTGATGATGATGGTGATGATGGTGATGCGTCGTTGGCGGCTTGCGGGGGCGGCGCGACAGCCCGGAGCGACGACGACGACGACGACGGCGACGACGCAAGCGGCGTCGGTGCGGCTCCTTGCTCGCCTCCTTGTCTTTTGGCGGTGAATTTGCTCACGGGGGCTTGGGCCGCTCCATGAGCTCACCCCTGAGGGTGAGGGCCGGGGCGGGGGGGGGCCCTCACGCGGCGCGCGGCGGGACAGGAGAAAGGCGCGCTGTCGAGCTGTTCTTTCGAAACGAGCGCGCCGCGGTCGGCGCTGGGCGGTCGGGAGGATGTTGCAGGTGGAGTACTAGTGAGGAGAAGGTCCTCAACGTCTCGTGCGGATGGTGCGCGGGGTATTTTGCGGTGTTGAGGGGCGGACGGCGATGGCGTTCGGAGCAGGTGGCTCCTGATGGCTCCTGCTCCTCCTCCTCCTGCTGCTCCTCCTCCTCCTTCACGAGCTCCCTCCTTCGACCGGGCCGCGACCGCCCTCTTCCCCTTCCGCTTCATTCGGAAACCGCAGCAGCAACCATGGCGCCGCGTGTCACCTACCGCAAGCGGTCGAGCTACCACACCGCGTCCAACGCGACGCGCGTCGTGAAGACGCCGGGTCAGTACTGCGCGCAGCCGTGTGCCTCCTGGCCGCCCCCCCCCGGCCCGCCCTCCCGGCCTCGCCCGCCCTTGCTCGGCGACGCAGCAAGCGCGCGCACTTTGCTGAACGCGGCCGATCCACGCCGGATCGCGTGCTCAGCAACAGCCGGAGCTGCAGCGAGGTGTCGAGGGCGGACGCGGGCGGCAAGCACTGAGCCTCCAGGCAAAGCTGTTGCTTGGCGGCCGACTCGCTCGATCGCCCACGCCGCGCCCCGGCTCGGAGGCCCTCGTGATCGCCACGCCGGCTCGCGCCGACGCGGATCGACCACGCAGGCTTGTCTGGCGTGGCGGGCGGGCTGCTCGACGCCTCTTCGCTCGCTGCAAGGGCGCTCGGCGGGGAGGGGCGTCGTCCCTCCTGCTCTCTCTCTCTGCTCACTCCCTCTGCTGCTCCCCCCCCCCGAACACGCGACCCGCAACCAACAACCTCACAGGTGGCCGCCACATCGTGCAGTACAAGAAGAAGCAGGTCAAGCACCCGCGCTGCGCCGTCAGCGGCGTCGTCCTGCAGGGGGTGAGTCGACATGGTTTGCCGGGTTGCGCCGCCGCCCCCCGCCGCATCCCCGCGCGCGGCCGGAGCGGCGGCGGGACGCGAGGGCGGCCCAATCCGTCCTCGCTGCTCCGCCCCCGCCCCGCCTCCGTGCCAGGGCACACGCACACGCGCGCCTGCTGTCGCCGGCGCACACACTCACCCACACAAAACCCCCCGCAACAACCACAAAACCACGAACAAACAGCTCCCCGCGCGCCGCCCGGCCGAGCTCAGCAACAAGCGCCTGTCGCGCCGCCACAAGTCGGTGTCGCGCGTGTACGGCGGTCAGCTGTCGCACTCGGTCGTGCGCGAGCGCATCGTGCGCGCCTTCCTGATCGAGGAGCAGAAGATCGTCAAGCGGGTGCGTTTTTTTGTCGCTTGTTCCTTCCTTCCGGCCGCCTGGCCGCCCCCCCCCCGCCCCGCCCGCCCGCCCGCCTCTCGCCCGCCCCGCACCTTAAAAAAGCAGCTCTTGCCGCACGCAGGCTCGTCCTGACCCGACGGCCCGGGCTGAAGAGAAGGGTGCCAGAGCGTGCCACTCGACCACCCCCCGCGGGCCGCCGGTCGGCGGCGCCCCCCACAAACCTTTGTTCCTCCCCCGTCCCCTCGCGGCCCGCCGCGCGCCGCTTCTTTCCCCCCCCGTCGGCCTTGGCGGGGCTCCGTGGGGGGCTGCGCTCTTTTGAGCGCGGGGAGTGTGGGGGGCCGGGGCCTTTTACGCGCCGCGGCAAATCTCTTCCTCCGTCATCAGTCTGCGCCCGCTCACGCCTGTCTCTCTCCCTCCAAACACTCACCCGCAACAAACAAACGAACAGGTCCTCAAGCTGCAGGCGGCCAAGGAGGCCAAGGAGGGCAAGAAGTGAAAAGTGGGCGTCGCCCACTTTCCACAAAATGCATCCTTGACGCCTTCCCCCCCCCCACACTACTGGATCCCGTGTAAACAGAAACGCGCGAGCCAGATAGAGTCTCTGTGTCTGTCGAATTAAATAAGAGATGTGCGGTTTACGTCATTCGCGTGCGTGTGTGGGCGGAGGGCAAAAAGCAAGCTGCTGGCGCCCGCCCGGCGTCTTTGCGGCGGCGACAGGAGGTAAGAGAGAGGCACACCCGAACCCCCCCCCCCCCCTTGATCATCATCATCATCATCATCATCATCAGAACGCCGTGAACAGCGTCGCGGCAGCAAACAGCAAGAACAGCACGCCGCTCGTCGCGTTGATGGCGCGCTCGCTCACGCGGCTGCCGGCGATCGCCCCCCCAATCACCGCGATGGCCGTCGCGGCGGCGTGGCCGGCCGTCGCGCCGACCGCCACGGCCCACGGCGACTGCGCGGCGCCCAGCGCGACGGTCGCGAGCATGGAGCGGTCGCCCCACTCGGCCAGGAAGATGAGCGTCGCGACCTCGAACAGCCGCGCGCCCAGCGCCTTGTCCTTTGTTGGCGGGGAGGCGCTCGGCGTCGCCCGGGCCGGCGACGGCGACGGCGACGGCGGCGCCGGTTCCGACGCCGACGCCCCCTCGACCACCTCGCGCGCGTCCGCCAGCTCCTCCTCGACGCCCGACGGCCCCGCCTCGGGCGGCCGCAGCGCCTCGCGCAGCGCGCGCACCCCAAACGCCACCAGCAGGACCGTCCCGGCCACCTCCCCTAGCGGCAGCGACGACCGCAGCGCCTCGGGCACGCGGCTGCACGCGGCGCCGATCGCGACCGAGACGGCCGTCATGGTCGCGAGGGCGGCCATGGACCCGCAGAACGCGACCGCGCGCCCGAGCTTGGCGGCCAGGAGGGCGGCGATGAAGAAGGTCTTGTCGCCGACCTCGGACAGGAAGATGAGCGAGAAGGCCGGCAGGAGGCCCGAGCGGCCCAGCGGCGACTGCGCGACGGCCGCCTTGAGGGCGGCGACCGAGGCCGGGGCCGTCAGGCCCGCGGTGGCGGTGTAGTACAGGGCCGCGGCGAGGGCGGCGAGGCAGAGGGCCAGGAAGGCGAGGGCCAGGCGGAGCTGCGTGGTTTTGTTGTTCAGGGCGGCGGCGTCGGCGTCGCTGGCGTCGCCGCCGCTGTCGGCGGCGGCAGAGGCGGCCGCGGCGACGGTCGGGCGGCGGTGGCTCGGCGGCGGTGCTGCAATGGCGGGGCGCGGGGACGACGCTGCTGCTGCTCCTGACGCTCGTGTTGCTGCTGCTGCTGCTGCTGCTGCTGCTGCTGCTGCTGCTGCGACGAGCCTCGCGGGCTGCTGCTCATGCCGGGGCGAGCCGCCCAGCCCTCTCCTCGTCACCAGTGCGCCGACGCGCCCCACATCATGTCGCTGCTGCTGCGTCTGCTGCTGGTGCCGCTGATGCGCCGCGCAGGCGTGCCGCCGCGTCGGCGCGCACCCAATGGCGTGCATTGGGGATTCGACGCGATTCGGGAGCGGGCGGCGCGCGCGCGACAGAGAGGAAGCCGATGCCGAGGGGGCAGGAGATCCGCCTTTTCGTGCGTGCGGACGCGCGGGACACGCTTGAGCAATCGCGCGTGAATGGGCGAGTACTTTCGAGAGGACGAGGTCTCAGGGACAGCGCATGGGCGTGCAGACGAGAGCGTGGGCGTGCACGCCTCTTTTGCGATTGCCTTTTGCGTGCGAGACCGGCAGCCGCTGAGAGGGGGGCGCGCGCCGCCGCTCCCGCCTGCTCTCGGCGCCCCGCGCTGCCGCCGACGCCGCCGCGCCGCGCAACACTTGTTCTCGCGCGCGGGCGCGCGCGCGCCCTCTCTCTCGTTCAACACTAGCAGCACGTTCACAAGCAGCCGTAGTTGCACCCGCCCGTTCTAGCAAGCCGGCCCATCTTCCTGCCATTCGCGCCCTCGCTCGCCCTCGCGCGCGCACAGGCACACACAGCAGCTGTCGCGCGAGCTGAAACCGACAGCAGGACGCGCGCCCCTTGCACCTCCCCCAGCCCCGCGCCCTCCTCTGGCGCGCGACTGCCGCTCCGCCGTGCGCACTCGCACGACCGACTCTGCTTTCCGAGGACGTCGCGGGCGATAGAGGCCGGCGCATTTGCGCCCCCCGCGCGCGCGCAAGAGCAGGCAAGGGTCAAGGACGTCCTTGCTCGTCGTCGTCGTCGCATTGGGAGCAGACGCCCGCGCGCGCGCCCTCCCCCTTCTGCTCAAGCGACCAACCATCCGGGCCAGACCCCGAGCAACCCACCTGCGCACCCTTCCTGAAGCACAGCGACCACACACCATGGGCTGCGCCATGAGCACGCCGGTGAGTTTGCGACGACGACGACGGCGCCTCGGCCACGCGCGCGCCACAGACCGCCGCCACAGACGGGTCGTCGCGCCCGCTCCCCCCCGCCGTCGGTTGCACAGCCAGGCGGCCCTCCTCACGTTTCCCCGCCCTGTCGCCCCCTTTTTTTCCCTCTCGCACCAACAACACAGCACGCCGACGGCGCCCCGGTTACCCTCTCCGCCGCCGCCGCCACCGCCGGCCCCGCGTCCAACGCGATGGACGCCTCTGCGGCCGCCGCCGTCGCGATCGCCGCGATCGCCGCCAAGCAGCAGCAGCAGCAGCAGCAGCAGCAGCAGCAGCACCCTCATGCCCACCACCCCAAGCTGCTCGTGCGCCTGGCCAAGGCCGCCGCGGGCGCCGCGGCCGCCGCCATGCACCCGAACCACCACCACACCCACGTGCCCGGCAGCGCCAGCAGCGACGGCGGCGGCAGCACCGCGCGCAGCAGCGGGTGGCGCCTGGCGTCGGCGCCGGCCGCTGCTCCTGCGGCCGCGGCGCCGCCGACGACGACGACGACGACGACGACGACGACGACGTCGGGCGCGGGCACGACCGTGGCGTCGTCCGCACTGGCCACGCCGGCTGCCGCCACCGCCCCGGACGCGACCGCAACCGCCACCCCCGCCTCCGCCCCCCCGGCCGTCCTCTTCTCCGACGACGTGCCTCTGACGACGACGGCGGCGACGACGACGACGGCGCCGCCGCGGGCTCTCTCCGCCGCGACGACGACCGCCCCCCGCGCGCCCCCCACCACCACCACCACCACCGCCGCCGCCACCCGCCCCGCCATCAAGACGGCGCTCAGCGCGCGCGCCACGCGGCCCCCGCGCGCCTCGGACCTCGCGAGCCACGCCCTGCAGCGCGTCACGGCCGAGGACCTGCCGTCCCCTTCGCCTGCTGGTGCTGGTGCTGGGGCCGGGGCGTCGACCGCCACCGACGCGCCCGCGTCGGCCCCCGGAGCGATCGGCGGCCGGCGGGAGCAGCGCCAGCTGCAGCAGCAGCAGCAGCAGCACTACTACCAGGACGAGGGCGCCGAGGGCTCGCTCTTGGCGGTGCGGTTCGAGGCGGCCGCGCTGGCCGACGCGCGCGGGGCCAGCGCCTGGCGCCCGCCGCGCGACCCGACGCCGCACCCGCGCGTCGGCGGGGCAGAGGCGGCGGCGGGGGCGGCTGTTGTCGTGCCGTTGTCGACGGTGGCGACGACCGCTGCTGGCGGCGTGACGTGGCCGTCCGTGCCCACCGCGACGACGGCCACGCCGCCCGCGCTCGCGCCCGCGCTAAAGCCGCTGCGCGTGGCCGCCGGCAATGCGGCCGCCGCCGCTGCTGCGGCTGCTGGAAGCGCGGGCGTCGTCCGCTTTGACGACAAGGCGGCCTCTGCGTCCGTCGTGGACATCGGCGCCGAGGCGCGCTGCTTCACGCCCCACCCCGTGGTGGTGGCCGCGGCCGAGGCCGAGCAGCAGCAGCGGGAGCAGCGGGAGCCGGTGCTGGGGGCGGCGGCGGCGGCGGCGGCAGCACCCGACGCAGCAGCGGCGGCCGCGCCGCCGCCGCCCGCGCCCCGCCTCTCGTACGCCCAGGTCGCCGCGTCGCCCGTCAAGGCGGCTCGCACGGCCGCATCCAATCCCATCTTCCCCGCGCCCCCGCCCGGCGCGGGCGTCGCGCGCCCGAGCGACGTGCGCACCGAGCCCGCGCCCTTGCGCGTGGCGGTGGCGGTGGCGGGGGACGAGGCGGCGGCGTCGGCGGCGATGGCCGCCGAGCTGGGTCGGTGCGACACGCCGCGCCCCTCGGAGCGGCTGGCGGCGGCGTCGGCCAAGGCGGCCGAGGGGCAGGTGCTTGGCGGTGGATCTGGTGGCGCCGCGGTCGTTACGGTTCGCGGGCGGCTGCAGTGAGGGCGAGCGAGCGAGCGAGCGACGCCCTCTTCCGCCCCGAAACGACGGCCCCCACCATTTTTCGCGCGACGGACCCCGCCTTTTTGTGCTTTTCCGTTTAAAAACTGTATCCAGAGATCTATCAACACGCATGCTCTGCCTTATCGTCGCCGTCACCACCATCGCATCATCGCCCAATGAGGATCGGGACGATCACGATGCTCGGGCGCGTGCCGCCCCCGCCGCCGCCTCCCCGGCCAAACCACCCTCCGCCGCCCTGCTGCTGCTGGCTGTTGGTCTGCGTCGCGCCGGCGTCGATGTTGATGGGGTTGTTGACGGATACGGGCGTGCTCGTCTGCACGATGATCGTCGGGGGAGGGGCTAGGGTCGCTGACGCGGGAGCAGGCGGCACGAGGACGAGCGGGGGCGGAGGAGGAGCAGGAGGAGCGGCCGCGGCCGCGACGACGACGGGCGGAGGCGGCGGCGGCGCCTTGGCCGTCGTGAGCAAAAACGACAGCACGTTCTGGCGGAGGGCCGTGCCCAGCGCGGCCGCCCCGCGCTGGAGCTTGGCAAGCGATGCGCGGCGAGGGGGAGGCGCCGGGGGGCCAAAGTTTGTTTGGAGGAGCAAAGCGCGAGTGCTGCGGGTGCGGCCTCTGCTGCCGCCGCTTCCGGCCTCGGGCGACGCGGACGGCGCAGACGCCAGCAGTAGCAGAGCGAGGGCGATCAGGAGCCTGAGCCTTGGGCGCGTCCGTGTGACCGGCGGGCGCGCCCGAGACATGTCATTTTGGCGGACGAGAGAGAGAGAGAAAGCGCACAGGCAGACTCTTGTTTTTTTTTTTTCCCGGGGGGGCGGCGCCGCTGGGTCGACGGCGCGGCGAGAGAAGAGAGAGGGGGGGGAGAGCGAGAGAGCGATAGCGCGTGCGCCTTCAGGGGGTGTCGGGGGCGCGTAGGAAAGAGGTTTGCGAGCGATTGCCAAAGTTGGCGAGAGAGGGGCGCGCGGGGCGAGCGAGGGACGCTCGCGGAAGTTCGAGTCAAAGCGCCGCGAGCCGACAAGGGGCGGCCGCTGCCCGCGCGCGAGCCTCGTCGCGCCCCTCCTCCTCGGAAAAGAAGACAATCGGCCTCTTGCCTCAAATCGCGCCCATCCTTCTTCGGCGCTCTCGTCGCGATAGAAAAGATTCGTCATCTCACCTCCATCTCGCGCGCCGAAAAAACAGCCAACAACCATGGCCCGCTCGTCCCTCCTCGCCGCCGTCGTGCTCCTCTTGGCGCTCGTCGCGCTCGGCGGCTCGTCTGCCGCCCCGACCGCGCACCACCGCCGCCGCCTCTCCCAGCTCACCAACGCCGCGGGCCGCCAGCAGGTCCCCGCCGTCAACGCCTTTGCGTCCTCGCCCGTGTCGATCAACGGCGGCTTCACGGGCACGGGCGGCACGGCGGGCACGCGCGAGGCGCCCGCGCTCCTGGGCACGGCGGCAGGCGTCCAGCCGGGCGTTCAAGCGGCCGGGATCGGGAAAGGTCAGCTCCTGGGCGACGTCGCACTGGGCAAGGGCGCCCTGATAGGCGGCCTGATCGGCGGCCTCGGAGCCGCTCAGCCCTCGACCGTCGTCGTCGTCCCGACGCCCGCCGCCCCTGTCCTCGCCGCGCCCGTCGTGCCGACGACCACGATCCTCCCGCCGGTCGACGGCGGCTTCGCGGGTGCGGGCCAGGGCGTCACGGCCGGGTCGCTCAACCTTTCGACCTCGTCACCTGTACACGTGTCGTCGCCCGTGAACGTCTCGACGCCCGTGCGCCAGTCGAGCAGCCAGAAGGGGCCTAAAATTCTGGCGCTTCCGGGGATCGCGGGCGGCGGCAAGAAGGCGGGCGCCGGTGGTGCCAACGCGCTCGGGGCGTTCGGTGCTGGCATCGGCCTGCTCAACCTGCTCGGGTGAACAGGTCGTCTTCTTTCGTGATCCCCCCCTAACAAGATGAGAGAGAGAACCCGATCCGCGCTGCCTCTATTTAGAACCCCGACGAACGGCCACCGCGCCGCCGAGTAAAAAAAAAAAAAAAGCCAACTGCTGCCTAATCCTCTCATTTCTTCTTCTCCTTCTGCCGCTGCCGCTTCCGCTGCCACTTGGACAGGTAGGCCGGGTCGACCTGCAGCAGAGCGGCGCGCGCGTCGGCCGACGCCGTCGTCGTCGTCGTCGTCGTCGTCGTCGTCGCGTGTTTAGCCGCCACTGCGGGCGCCGCCTTGCCGCGCGCCGCCGGCCCCTCGTCCTCGTCGCTGCTGCTGCTGCTGCTGCTGCTCTCCGACGGCGTCGCCTCTCGCCGCCGGCCCTTGTTGTTGTTGCGCCCGCTAGGCCCCACCACCCCGACGCCCAGCTGCGCGCCCAGCCGCCGCTCGAGGGCCGTGCCGGCGACCGCCAGCTGCGGCGGCGGCGGCGCTCGCGGCGGCGGCGCGGCGCCCAAGCCCGCGCGCGGCGCGAGGCGGCCCCGGGCGCCAAAAAAGGGGTCGTCGTCGTCGTCTTCGTTTGCGGTGTTACGGCCGTCGGCCAGGAGCTCGGCGGGGGTCGCGTTCATCCACCGGGCGACCTGAGGGGTGGTGTTGGGGGGCGGTGTTGCGGGGCGGAGCGGCGAGGAGGCGTCGGCGTCGGCGTCGTGCAAGGCGCGTCGGCCGGACGCAAAGAGGCGGCTCGGGGGCGCATCGGATCAAAGGGGGCGGCGCCCGCTCAGCAACTCACCACGCTCAGGGCCACGCCGGACGGGACGACGTTTACGGAGCCGCCGCCCGACATCGGCGCGGAGGCGGCGGGCGCGGGCGCTCGAGGAAAAGGAGGTGTCGGCGCTGCTGGTGCTCCTGCTCCTGCTCCGCAACCCTCGCGCTTTTGTTTCTTCGTCTTGGCGTTGGGGTCGTGGTCGTGGTCTTGGTGGTGATGGTGGTGATGGTGTCGGTGGTCCATGGTTGGAAAGTACTGGCCACAGTGTGGTTGGCGAGCGCAACGAAAGAAGAAGCGCCTTGGTCGCGCGGTGCCGCCGAACCCGACGCCGACGCGCTGCCTCAAAAAGGGCGCGCCTGCTGTTTGCGGCCTTTGGCGCCGCACCCCCGAGTTGATTGTTCCGCACAAGCAAAGGCCACGCGCGCGCGTCCGCGATCACTCCCTTTCATAAGAATGCCCGGCTGCGCGGCCGCCCGGTCAGGCTAGGCCGTTGATTGCCGGCCGTCGAAAGAGGGACGATCCTCTCCCGCGACTTTGACCTGCGCCTCGAGACCTAATACCGCCGTGTGCTGCCTGGTCGTCCGGTGGCAATCCAATCGCGAATGGCCGACGCCGCGGCGCGCGACGCCGCGCCCGCCGACAGGTGAGCGGGCAACGAGGTGTTTGAGGCGCGCGCGCGCGTGCGAGATTGGTCGAGTGGCGGCGCTGCGGGCGGCGACTCACGGGACGAGGCGTCGATCAACCACCCCCCCACCCCCCCCCCCTCGCCCGGAAGCCTGACCGCGCCTCCGCCCCCGTTCTTCCGTCCATCAATCAATCACAGGGTCGCGTCGATGAAGCCTCACCACGGTGACGACGCGGCATCGCCTCGCGCGTACGCCCTCGTCGCGTCGGCAGGCGGCACGCACGACGCCGCGCCCCGCGCGCTCTCGCCCCCCTCATCGTCGTCGGCCCTCGCCGCCAAGCAGCAGCAGGGCCTCCGCAGCGCCTCCCCGACCCGCCGCGCCCCCAACGCCGCCGCCGCCGACGACGACGACGACGACGACGAGGCGCTGCTCCAGGCCGCGCTCGGCTGCCGGCTGTCGCTGGCCGACGCCGACGGCGGCGACGAGGACGTCGGTGGCGCGCCTCCGGCGGCGCCTCTCAACGCCGATGGGGCCGCGCGGGCGCAGCAGCAGCAGCACGCGAGGCAGCAGCAGCAGCAGCAGCAGCAGCAGCGCCAGTCGCGGCGCAGCTCGGGCAGCGGCAACGGCGGCAGCTATTGGGCCGCCGCGCCGCCGCCGCCGACGCGGCAGGCGCCCGCGCCGCTGCGGATGGCAGAGGGCCCGCTGCCACCGCCGCCCGCCTTCCAGCACCATCACGGCCGGCGGCGGAGCAGCAGCAGCAGCGGCGGCGCCAAGGGGGGGGACTTTGCCGCCGGCTCTGGCCACGCCGCCTCTTCTTTCTTCCCCCAGCACCTCCTCTTTGGCGGCGCGGCTGGGGCCCCCAGCGGCGTGGGCGGGCGCGGGACCAGCAGCATCGGCGGCCGGCGCGCGAGCAACAGCAGCAGCAGCACCGACGCCGCCGCCGCCGCCGCCGCCGCCGCGGGGCAGCAGGCCGCTGCGGTGGGCCCCCACGCCGCTTACGCTCAGCAGCAGCAGCAGCAGCAGCAGCAGCACCGCTACAGTAGCCATGGCGGGGGCCCGGAGCTCGCGCCGGCCAGGTGGCGCGTGTCGCTCAGCCGCAGCGGCAGCGGCAGTGGTGGTGGCGAGTGGGCGCCGCCGCCGCAGGCCCCCCCGCCACACTACCGCCAAAGCAGCGGCGATGGCGGCGACGCGCCGTTCGCCTCTGTCCCGCACTACCCCTACCTGCCGCACGCGCTCGCCTACTGCGACCCCGCGACGGGCCGGCCGCTGCTGCCGCCGCCGCCCTGGGGGCCGCACGTGCCAGCCGCCGCCGCCGCCGCCGCCGCTGCCGCCCTGGCGGCGCGCGTGCCGCCGCCGCCGGTCGCGCAGGACCCGGCCTACGCGGCCGCCTACTACCAGGGCGTGATGGCGGCCGCGGCGCAGGCGCACATGCAGGCGGCTGCGGCGGCGGCGTCGAGCCGCGGCGGCGGCGGCGGGGCCGTGGTCGCCGCCGAGCCGCCGCCGCCGCCGCCAACGCAGCCGCCCCGGCACCTTGGCGTGCGACTGCCGTCGCACATCCCCGGGAGCCCGCCCGAGCCTTCGGCCGGTAGGGGGGCGCGCCAGCAGCAGCAGCAGCAGCACCAGCGTTTTTACCCTCCCCACGCTCCGCCGCCGTTCTACGCGCCGCTGCCGCCGCAGCCGCAGCAGCAGCAGCCGCTCGCGCCGCCGCCCCACCAGCACCCCAACTTTTACTACCGCCTGCCGCCGCCGCCGCCGCCGCCGCCGCACGCCGCGCAGCAGCAGCAGCAGCAGCAGCACCAGCACCCGCGACACCAAGGTCCTCCTCCGCCTCCTCCTCCTCCTCTGGCCGACGGCGGCACCTTTACCCCGCGCCGCCGCGGCCCCTTGTTCGCCGCGCCGCCCTCGGCGACCGGGGAGCGCTCCCCCTCCAACAGCGGCCACGATCAGCAGCAGCAGCACCACCACCACCACCACACGACGACGCGCGGCCGGCCCCAGAAACCCCACCAGCGCCAAGGGGCCGCGACCTACGTCAGCCCCTCCGCCGCGTCCGCCGCCGCCGCCGCCGCCGCCCAGGCCGCCCAGGCCGCCGCCGACGAGGCAGCGGCGCTGCTGCTGCTGCGGCAGCGCGACGACGACGAGGAGGGCGAGGCGCGCGTGCGCGAGGTGCTGGCCGAGGTCGGGCCGACGGGGGCCGGTCGCCTCGTGCGCCTGTCGCTGGACCAGTACGGCTCGCGCTTCGTGCAGCAGCGCCTGGACGGGCTCGCGGAGGCGGCCGAGGCAGCAACGTCGCAGGCGGCGGCGGCGGCCTGCTCCTCCTCGTCGTCGTCGGGCGGCAGCGGCGACGCGGCTGCCGCTGCCAACGCCGCGCTCGCCGAGGCTTGGGCCGAGCTGCGGCCGCGCGCCCTCGAGCTCATGAGCGACGTGTTTGGAAACTACGTCGTGCAGAAGCTGATCGAGCTCGACCACAAGGCGGCGCAGTGCGCTGCTCGTTTGGGGCGGTCGACGCGGGGCGGAGGAGCAGAGGAGTGGGGCAGCGTCGGCGGCGGCGGCGGCGGCGGCGGCGGCGGCGGCGGCGGCGGCGGCGGCGGCAGCGGTGTCGGCGGCGATGCTGCTGCTGCCGCTGCTTCGGCCGACGACGCTCCGCCCACCTCCCTCACGGCCCTGCAGCGCGACCTGCTCGACGCCATGCGCGGGCACGTCGTGGCCCTGTCGCTCCAGACCTACTCGTGCCGCGTCGTCCAGAAGGCGCTCGAGCGGTTTCCCGCGCCGGGGCGCGACGCCATCGCGCGAGAGCTCTTTTTCCGCGCCCCCTCTGCGCCCTCGTCGTCGTCGCCCCCCCCGCCGTCGTCGCCGCCGCCGGCGCTGCGCCTCGCGCGCGACCAGAACGCCAACCACGTCGTGCAAAAGGCGGTCGAGCGGGCGCCCCTCGCCGCCGTGGCGGCCCTCGCGCGCCAGATGCGCGGGCACGGCGTCGCGCTGAGCGCGCACCCGTTTGGCTGCCGCGTCGTGCAGCGCGCGCTCGAGCGGCTCGTTTTTTGCGGCGCCGGCGGCGGCGGCGGCGGGGCGGCGGCGGCGGGGCGCGAGGAGGAGGAGGAGGAGGAGGAGGAGGAGGCCGCCGCGCGCGCCGACGGCCGGGCCGTCCTGCGCGAGGTCCTCGACGCGTGCGTGGCCCTCGCCCAGGACCAGTACGGCAACTACGTCGTGCAGCACGTGATCTGCGGCGGCGGCTCTGCGGGGGGCGCGGCTGCTGCTGCTGCTGCTGCTGCTGCTGCTGCTGCTGCTGCTGCTGCTGGGGGCGGCGAGGGCGACGGCGACGCGGCCGCGTCCGCGCGCCGCGCCGTCGTCGCCGCGCTCGCGCCGCACGCCGCACGCCTGTCGCTCAACAAGTTTGCTTCCAACGTCATCGAGAAATGCCTCGTGCACGCCGACGAGGACCAGCGCGGCCTTCTCGTGGACGCGCTGCTGGCCGTGCCGACGCCGACGACGACGGCCCTTGAGCAGCAGCAGCAGTCGTCGTCGGGGCCCCGCGTCGTCGTGTGCTTCGGGCGGGCTGACCCGGCGTTTTCCCAGGGCGACGGCGACGACGGCGACGACGACGCCAACGACCCCCTGTGGCGCATGATGCGCGACCCGTTCGGCAACTACGTCGCCCAGAGGCTCGTCGACGTCGTGTGCGGCGGCGGCGGCGGGGTCGGGCAGGCGACGGCCGGCGGCGTGGGCGGCAGCAGCGACAAGGCCTCGGCGCTGCTCGCGCGCGTGCAGCGGCGGCTGCCGGCGCTGCGGCGCTACCCGCACGCCAAGCACGTGGTCTTGCGCGTGGAGCGGCTGCTCGGTGGTGGTGGTGGCGGCGGGGGGGGCGCGAGGGCGGCGCCCGCGGTCGGGTCGCCGGGTGTGCCGCGCGGCGGGGCTGGCGGCGGCGGCGGGCAGCAGCGGCCGCGCGCGACGCGGCGGTGAGGATGCGACAAAATTTTGCTCCAGTTGAGCCGGACGATTTTCCAGTCCTTCCGTGTGTGTGTGTTGTTTCCTCTCTATCTACTTGCTTTCTGTACGCGGCTATCGCCAGCGCCTCCATCCTTCGCCTCCGTCGTCTGTCCTCGCCGCCTCCCTCGCCCCCCGCCCCCCCCCCCGGGGTTTTTCGCCGTCGGCGCTTTGAAAAAAAAAAAGCAAGAAAAAAAAAGCAAAACATTCGCAATGGCCCTCTACCGCTCCGTCCGCCCGTGCATGCTGCTGGTGGTCGTTCTCGTCCTTGCGATGGCGACGGCGCCCGCCCGCGCGCAGCAGCCCACGGTTTACTATGTCACGCCCGGGGGCGGGTTGGTCGCGGCGCCGCAGCAGCCGATGGCGGCGGGCGGCCTCCCCGCCAGCAACGCCGTCGTAAACTCTCCCGTCACGGTCGACAACAACGTCCGGCAGACCAACGTTCAGTACAGCGGGGGCGGGGGCTTCTTCGGCCGGCTACTGCCGCTGGGGCGCTGACTCGATCGAGCCCGACGGGGCGCTGAAGGAGACACCACGCAGCGCGCGCTCCCCCCCGTCTGTCGCCCGCCCGCCCCCCCGAAAAGCCAACACCACCGGCACTTTTGAGGCCGAGGGGCGACGCAGTCTCTGCTGTTGTACAGTCTAGAAGAGCACCGGGTTCTCTCTCTCTCTCTCTATCTCTCTGTGTGCAAACAGAACAAGAAGAACACCACCGGCAAACATGTCAAACCAAAAGAAAGAATGTGTGGGGGTCGTACTGAACAGTCGTCGTTGGGGGGGTTTGGCGGCGAGCGGCAGCAGGGGGGCGTCGGCGGCCGGGGGGGGGAAGAACGGCGGCGCGGCAGCACGGGCCGTCGCGCAGTCTCATGCGTGTCTCTCTCCTGCGCTCTCTCTTCGCCTGTTCTGGTAGGCAAAAAGGGGATGGATCGGTCACGCGCGCTCAAAAAAACAACAACAGCAACCTCGGCCGTCGCTCACGGCCCCTGGCCAGCGTCGTCCTCCGAAGACGGCGACGGCGACGACGACCGCTTGGCGGCAGCAGCGGCACCACCACTCCCGTCCGCCGCGGCGCCACCACCACCACCGCCACCTGCCGCCGCCGCCCCCCCGCCGCGCGGCCACGGCGAGCTCGGACCTTGCGGCATGGCCGCGGCGGCCGCGGCGGGCGCCGGGGCCTGCTGCTGCTGCTTGGCCCCGCCGTTGCCGCCGCCTCCCCCCCCCCCGCTGGCCGCCTGGGCGACCGACGACGCCTCGGGCGGCGGCGAGGAGGGCGGCGGGCGCGCGGCGGCGGGCGCGCTGAGCGCGCGCTCGAGCAGCGAGATCATGTCCGGGGCGCCGCCCGCGGGGGGCGGCGGGGGAGACGGCGACGGCGTCGACCGCCCGCTGCTGCCGCCGCCGCTGCTCCGGTGCGTCGGGCGGTTTTGCCGCGCCGCGTCGCGCCGCTGCCGCTCCTGCTCGGCGGCGGCGGCCGCGCGGTCGGCGGCGTCCTGCGCGGCGAGGCGCGGCGCCTCGAGCAGCTCCGGGTGCGAGGGGATGGACGAGGGCACGATGGGGGTGTTGGTGTTGTTGTTGTCGCCGCCGGGGGTGTTGGTATTTGCGGACGGCGACGACTGCGGCTGCTGCTGCTGCTGCTGGTTGCCGCCGCTGCCGCCGCTGCCGCTCCCGTCCGCCGCCGCCGCCGCCCCGACCGCGCCCACGCCGCCGTCCTCGTCCTCGCTGATCGTCCCCGCCGCCGTGCCCATGGCGCTGCCCTCGCTGCTGCTGCCGTCGGTGCTGCTCGTCGTCCCGAGCCCCGCCAGCGACGCGCCGATCGACCCCGTCAGCGCCTCGCGCAGCAGCGACGCGTTCTCCTCGCCGACCGCCGCCAGGTCCTGCGCAAACTCGGCCGCGAGCTGCGTGCGGATGTCCATGATGCGCTGCGCGATCGAGCGCGGGTCGACGCCGATGCCGCCCCCCCCCGAGGTGAAGGGCGTGCCGTCGCGCCCGAGCGACCACCGCGCCGCCTCGGGCGGCATCGCCAGCAGCCGCCGCAGCATGGCCTCGCCCGAGATCTCCTCCCAGCTGCCGTCGTTCTTCGGGATCGGGTGCGCCTTGTAAAAGGCGAGGAGCCAGCCGTACACGTCCGGGTTGGTCTCCATCAGGTAGACCAGGAGGGTTTTTGTGGCGCTGTTTTTATTTTGTGGTGTGTGTGGGGGGGGTCGTTGTCGCGGTGTATGTGTGCGTGTGCGTGTGTGTGTGTGTGTAAGGGGGGGGGGGCGGTCTTCGCGAGCGCGCAAAAACAAAAAACCACCGAGCGCGCGCCTCGCTGTGTGTCGCACGCGCACTCCTCTCCCCCCACCCCCCCGCGGGGAAAAAAACTCACCGCTCCGTCAGCAGGCCCACCAGGCGGTCGCGGTTGCCGTCGCGCAGGGGCGAGTCCGTGGGAGAGCGCATCCACGCCGGCCGCCCGCGCCGCCGCTTGCTGCTGCTGCCGCCCGCAAAGCGGTCCGAGCGCGGGCGCGACGACGGGCGCAGCGGGTTTTTGTTGTTTTGGTTGTTGTTGTTGTTGTTGGCGTTGCTGTTGGCGTTGCTGCCGTTGTTCAGGGGCGCGTTATCCGGCGGGCCGTTGCCGCCGTCCATCGAGGCCGCGCGGCAGGGCGGCGCGACGATTCGGGCAGGGCGGCGGATGGCGGCGGCGCCGCCGCCGCCGCCGACGCGGCCGGGTCCCGCCCCTCCACCTCGCAACCGCAGCATCGCGTTCGTCGTCGACGATGTGGCTCGAGCTTGCGGGTCTGTGTGTGGAGCGCGGTCGGAGGGACACGGGGACCGGCGCTGCTCAGGGAGCGCGGCGTCGAGAGTGCGACAAGAGGCCTTGCCCGTTCGAGACAGAGGTTTTGGGGACGCAAGCGTTTCGCGCACGATTTGCCTCCCAAGGCAAATTCGCGGGGCTTTTCCCTGGCGCGGGCGCGCGAGAAAAGGCGCCGGGGGCGTAGAGGCGCGGCAGGAGGAGGCGGGGTCCACGCGAGGACGTCGTGCCGGGCGGATGGGCGGACGTGCAAGGGGCAAAAGCGCGCGGATGGAGCAAGGGCCACCCTTTCGGAGGGGAGAGAGCTTTTGAAAGCGCGGAGCGTCGTCGTCGTGGAGACAGGAACAAGGCTTGGGGCGCGAGCAGGGGGCTCGCGCGGCGTCCGTTGTTGGTCTTGAGGAGGGGTCGGGCCTCGTCGTGGAAGCGAGCGCCTGGTCGTGTGCGTTTGCGGGGCGCAGGCGTGAGTGCGCGTCGCGCTCCTTGAAGAGGCGCCGCCCGACGACCCCGAAGTCGCTTGCCGCTCCCGCCGTTCGGCGAGGGCGCCGCCGCCTCTACGAAAGCAACACGATCGCGCGCGCCCCGCTCGCCGATCGACACTCCTCTGCACCCACTCTTACCGATCACCACCACCACCACCACCCACTCGCTCAGCGCGCGGGCAAACGAGCGGACCGACCCCGAGCCACGGCGCGAACGACAACCCCCACCGTCTCTCTCCCGAAACACAGCAAGCAGCAAGCGGCACTTCCACACGCCCCCGCCTCCTGATCGCACGCGGCGCACGCCGCCACTAGTTGGGGCGAGTGGTCGCAGGGCCTTCCACGGCCCCTCGGGCGCGCGCGAAGTCGGGCCCGTTGAGCCAGTGCCACGCCGTACGACGCCAAGACGATGGCAGGAGGAGGAGCAGGAGCAGGAGGAGGAGGAGGAGGGGGCGCCAAGGCGTCCGCCCGCCCGTCCTCCGCGGGGGCGGCCGGCACCTCCGGCAGCAAGGACGAGTCCCTGCTCGCCTGGTCGACGCGCACGCTGCTGCTTGTGCTGATCAGCGTCATGGCCTTTAGCATCCGGTGCGTTTTTTTTGTTCCGACGTCGGCGGCGGCGGCGGTTTTTCGATCGCGCGCGCGCCCCTCTCGTCGCCGCCGCTGCAACCGGGCGGCCGACCCAAAGCTCACTGCCCGGCCGGGCCCGGGGGGGGGGGGGGGGGGGGGGGGGGGGGGGGGGGGGGGGGCGCGGGGGGGGCGC
>Ga0315905_10001180_pt1 | contig 28180 bp, 27 predicted proteins | sample LakEriMetagenome_5_FD_203522 | JGI IMG/M metagenome (GOLD analysis project Ga0315905, IMG submission 203522) | Freshwater fungal communities from buoy surface, Lake Erie, Ohio, United States - Buoy 4 MA121 | ecosystem: Environmental > Aquatic > Freshwater > Lake | place: USA: Lake Erie, Ohio...
GGCTCAGATGGCGATGCTGGTCGGCCCCGTCATGATCGCGGTCACCGTGGTGTCCCGGGTGCTCGGTTCGGCATCGGACGAACCCATGGGCGACACGTTCGACGACACGTACGCCCCGCGCTGACGCACGGACGGTCTCCTCAGGACTTGCCGTCCCACCCCGAGAAAGCGTCGATCATCGCCTTGACGTCTCCCAGGGGATACAGGATGGGTGACGTGCAGCCATGGTCGATGTAGTGCTTGACCTTGGCGCGGGCCTCGGCCGGAGTGCCGCTGGCGGTCAGCATGTTCACGATCTCGTCGGGAACCAGTTTGCTGGCGGCCACCACTTGCTCGTGAGTGGCGGGCCAGGTGAGCACGTTGCCAACTTCGTCCAGAAGCGATTGCGGCACACCCGAAGCCTTCATGATGTGCGGTTGTTGGCCGAGATACTGGGTGACCATCAGCCGCGCCATGTCGAGCGCGGTTTGGCGATCCTCGTGAACGCTGCACACGACCAGCTGCGGGCGATCGATGTCGTCGAGTGAGCGTCCGGCCTTGCGCGCGCCCTTGTCGAGTGCCTCGAGGGCCTGATCGTTGTATCCGGGGGATACGAGGTAGTTCAAAACGACACCGTCGGCGATCTCGCCGGTGAGCTCCATCATCTGCATGCCGGTGGCGCCGATGTAGATCGGAACGTTCTTGGGTGCGCGCTCCTGATACACGTAGTCGAGTTCGACACCGTCGAGGTGCACGTAGTCGCCGTCGTAGGTGACGTTCTCATTGTTCAACAGCCCGCGCACCACGGTCACGATCTCACGCATCACCTTCAGGGGGCGACTGCGGTCGATACCGACCTTCTGGGCCAACGGATCCCACCACGCACCGATACCGAGGATCACGCGCCCGGGAGCCAGATCGTCGAGCGTGGAGAAGGTGGCGGCGAGTCGGGCCGGGTTGCGACTCCAGCAGTCCACGACACCACTGCCCACTTTGATGTGATCGGTGACGCTGGCGAAAGCGGCCATGGGAACGGTGGCTTCGCGGACCAGACGACTCTCGGCCTGCCATACCGCTTCGAAGCCGCGCTCCTCGGCGTACTTCGCGAACTCCATACCCTCACGAATTCGATGGGCATCCTGAAGATAGATGGCGACTCGCTGCGAGGTCTGCTGATTCATGTTGGTTCTCCCATTCTCTAGAGCTTGGCGAAGAGACGTCTCGCGGACTCCGCCGCCTTGGCGCGCACTTCATCGATGTCGATTCGTGTCGGTCGTCCGTCGACGAGAAGCATCTCACCGGCGGCCGTGGAGACGTTCAGGGCCCGAACGCCCGGCGTGAAGGCCACGTGCCACGGGCTGTCCGCGTGGTCGTAGTTCCACTCGACGACGTCGGTGCGTGCCTCGGGAATGAGTTTCCAGCCGTTCTCGAGCCAGGACCACGACGTTTCGGGAGTTTCGGTGACGTCATGTGCCCGTAACGCGACGTAGGCGAAACGAAGTTCCTCGAGCATGTCGGCGCCGATGCCATCGGTTCCGAGGACGACAGTGTTCGATCGGGTTGACGGCGCGGCGTAGCCGACCGCGTTGTTCATGTTCGATCGGGGATTGTGTGCGATCGTGCCACGAAGCTCGCGGTCGAGATGAACACAGTGCACGAGAAGCCAATCGTCGTCGGCCAGGGACTCGAGGCGCTTCGCTGCGTCCCTGTCGTCGGTCCCCTCACCCACGTGAATGTGAACGCCCGTCCCCATGCGCTTCGCGAGATCCGCAGCTCCCTCCAGAAGATCGTCCGAGCAGGTGAATGCGGCGTGCACGCCCACCATTCCACGACCACCCGCGCTCAGGAACCGCTCGTTCTCCTGTAGGCCACGTCGGCCGGCTTCGGCGCCGTGACGGTCGGTGACTCCGTACGAGCAATTGACGCGGACGCCGACCGTCGCGCACGCGTCGGCGACGAGGTCGAGCGAACCCTCGATGAAACCGGGACTCTCGTGATGATCGACGATCCCCGTGGTGCCGCACATGAGAGCCTCGGCGGCACCGAGCATGGCGGACCAATGAATGGTCTCCTCGTCGAGGGCCAGATCCAGACGCCACCACACCTGCTCGAGGATCTCCCGGAAGTTGTGGGGCTGCTTCGGGGGAGCGGGCATTCCGCGCGCCAACGCCGAATAAAGGTGGTGGTGCGCGCACACGAAGCCCGGTGTCGTCGTGGTCACTCGTCGTCCCCGTCGGTGCGTCTCATGGGAAGACGATGACGCCATTCACCGTCGAATTGACGAAGGGCCTCGGCCACGGCTCCGGCCGTGGGCACCAACCCGATCTCGCCGACACCCTTGATTCCGTACGGTGAGTTCGGCTCGGGCGACTCCACCAGAACCACCCGGATCGGCGGAACGTCCTTGGCGCGCAGGATGCCCAACGACCTCAGGGTCTTGGCCGTGGGGAAGCCGGTCTCGGGATCGGACGGGAAGTCCTCGGACAGCGCATAGCCCAATCCCATGTGCACGCTGCCCTCGATCTGTCCCTCGCACAAAACCGGGTTGACCGCGCGACCGACGTCATGGGCGGCCACCACTCCGAGGATCGATCCGGTGGATCGGTCGATGGTCACCAACTGTGCCGCGTAGCCGAACGTCGAGTGGATGGTGGGGTTCTCGACTTCTCCGAGCTTCTGCGTCCAGTCGACGCGGTACTCGCCGTGGTAATCCACGCCCACCCGGCATCCGTCGGCCCGCGCCGCTTCGCACGCGGCCTTCACCGCGCCCGCTCCCATGAGGGTGCCGCGCGAACCGGTGGTCTGACCGAATCCGAGTTCCCGCGTGGTGTCCACGATCACGCGCACGTCCTCGGGGTCGATGCCGAGTTCCTGCACCGCGACCTGAAGGGCCACGGTGTTGATGCCCTGACCCATCTCGGTCCAGCCGTGACGCACCTCGATGACTCCATCGGCGCGGAAATGGACGACGGCACCGCTCACTTCCTTGAATCCGTTGCCCAAACCGCTGTTCTTCAATCCGAGCCCGAGACCCACGGCATGTTCGGCAGCCCGGGCGGCGTCGTAGTGGGGCTTGATCTCGTCGAGGCACTTCTCGGCACCGAGACAACCGTCGTCCATGATCTGACCCGGTCCCCACACCTGGCCCGGCCGGATGACGTTCAACTTGCGAATCGTCCAGCCGTCGATGCCGACGCGATCCGCCAGACGGTCGAGCACGCCCTCCATGGCGAACTGGGCCTGGTTCGCTCCGAAGCCACGGAACGCCCCGCAGACCGGGTTGTTGGTTCGGGCGGCGGTGGCCTCGACGTCGATGTTGTCGACGCGATAGGGCCCGCTCGCATGCCCGGCCATGCGTTCGAGCACCTTCATGCCCACGCTCGCGTACGCTCCACTGTCCCCGATGGCGCGAACGCGCAGAGCGGTCAAATGTCCGGTCTCGTCGCACCCCGCTGTGTACTCCATGCGAATCGGATGACGCTTCGCGTGCATGAGGAAGGACTCTTCGCGCGACAACGTGCACTTCACGGGACGGTCGAGCAGCCACGCCGCCAGAGCGGTGTGGGCCTGATTGCTCATGTCCTCCTTGCCACCGAACGCGCCTCCGTTCGTGACCAGTTCGACGGTGATCCGTTCGTTGCCGACTCCGAGTACCCGGGCGATGTCGTTGCGATCGTCCCAAACCCCCTGACCTCCGGAGTAGACGTGTAGTGATCGAGTTTCACCGACTCCACTGGGGACCGCCACGGTGCTCTCGGGCTCGAGAAAGGCGTGTTCGATCCGTTGGGTCTCGAATATCTCCTCGACGACGTGGGTCGAAGAGGCCAAGGCCGATTCGACGTCTCCTCGGCTGTAGCGACTCACGCTCAGGACGTTGTCGGTCGTTCCCCACACGGCGATCTCCTCGCAAACCACGGCCTCGGCCGGATCCGTGATCGGACGAAGCGGTCGATACTCGACGTTCACGAGCTCCGTCGCGGCACGAGCCGCGATCCGTGTGTCGGCCACGACGACGGCGAGAACGTCTCCCGCATAACTGGTTCGGCCACCGACCGGAATCATGACCGGCCAGTCCTTGTGGATGAGACCCACCTTCAGTTCGGCGGGGATGTCGGCGGCCGTGAACACGGCGACGACGCCGGGTGACGCGAGGGCCGCGGTGATGTCGATGTCGAGCACGTCGGCACGGGTGTGGGCAGTGAGGCACAGCGCCGCGTGCAACAGGCCGGGTATCCGTATGTCATCGACATAGCCGCGGTCGCCCAACGCCAGGTCCCGCGCCTCGTACTTCATACCCGATGATCCGACGCCCGCGGGCTGAACCGCCACCATCGGGCGATTCTGGGCCACCGCCTCGATGGCATCGAGCACCTTGACGTAACCGGTGCAGCGACACAGATTCGCTCCCAGATGCTTTGCCATGTCCGTCTTCGTCAGGGAGGCACCCTTCTTGTCGACCTGACCCTTGGCGCGCATGATGATCCCGGGGATGCAGAAACCGCATTGCAGCCCTCCGCACGCGGCGAAGGCCTCGGCGTAGCGATCACGCTCGTCCTGATTCACGCCCTCCAACGTGGTGATCGATTTTCCCGACACCTTTTCGAGGGACTGTTGGCAACTGACGACCGGCTTACCGTCGATCATGACGGTGCAACAGCCGCATTGTCCGGAAGGTGAACAACCGTCCTTGGGGGAGGTGATGTCGAGTTCTTCACGGAGGGCCGCGAGGAGGTGGGGGTGGTCTCCACGAACCGTGACCTCGCGGTCGTTGACCCTCAAGGTCACGCGCTGAATGGATTCGGTGCTCATGACGTCATCCGTTCCCGGGTGCGATGATCGCTCCCCGTTGTGAAGTGATTCGGGTGTACACCTCGGGTCGTCGATACTTGTCGAAATCGAACAAGGTGTCCTTGTAACGCTTGCACCAGTCGAGGTCACAGGAGGCGACGATGAGTTCGTCGCCGGTCGTGAGGGCCTGAGCGACGATCTGACCGCTGGGCGCGATGATGCACGACTGCCCGAGCGAGTCGACACCCTCCTCGATTCCGCCCTTGGCGACCCCGACGACCCACGTGCCGTTCTGATACGCCCCGGCCTGCATCACGAGCGCGTTGTGAAACCCTTGGAGAATGTCCTGACTCGGATCGGGAACGTAGTGAATCGGCGTGTTGTAGCCGCACAGGATCATCTCGACACCCTGGAGTCCCATCTCGCGGTACGACTCGGGCCAGCGACGATCGTTGCAGGTCATCATCCCGATCAAACCTCCGAACGCTTTCCACACCCCGAAACCCTCGGGGCCGGGTTCGAAGTAGTAGCGCTCGGCGTGTTGGAACGGACGATTCGGCTCATGGCCGGCATGTCCGGGAATGTGGACCTTGTGGTAACGACCGACGATCGAGCCGTCACGATCGACGAGGATCTGGGTGTTGAAGCGATGACGATCACCTTGCGCATCGGGCCCGGTGAGCTCGGCATATCCCAGGGAGAAGCCGATACCGAGTTTCCTTGCTTCGTCGAACAACGGTCGAGTCGCCGGACCGGGCATCTCGGTTTCGTACCAATGATCGGCCTCGGAGATGTCTTCCAGGAACCACCGTGGGAAAAAGGTGGTCAAGGCCAACTCGGGGAAAACCACGAGATGGCAACCACGAGTCGAAGCCTCGTGCAACAGCGTGATCATTCGTTCGACGACGCTCTCGCGCGAGTCCGCGCGCTGCACCGGTCCGAGTTGCGCGGCGCCCACGACGATCGTCCGTTGTGAAGTCCGTGAGGTCATGCTGACTCCTTGCTCGAGTAGGACTCTGTCAACGCCCACATGGTGTCGAGCAGGACGTTCGCACCGGCGACGAGGTCGGCGTCGTCGGTGTGCTCGGCGGCGTTGTGGCTGATGCCCAGATGCGAAGGAACGAAGATCATGGCACTCGGGCATACCCGGGCCAACATCTGCGCATCGTGTCCGGCGCCGGATGGCATTCGCTTGACGGAGTGGCCGTGTTCGATCGCGATCCTCTCCACCAGATCGACGACGTCGGGGTCGAACACCACCGGCTCGAATCGAGCCAAACGCCGACTCTCGATGCTCACACCCTCGCGTTCCTGGAGATCCGTCAGGTACTCGGCGATTCTCGCCTCGGCATCTCGTAGGAGAATCTCGTCGGTGTTGCGAACGTCGATCGTCAACACCGCCACGGCGGGGACCACATTGACGAGATTCGGTGACAAATCGATCTTTCCGACGGTGCAGACCTGGTTCCCGCCCATTTCCGTCGCGAGCTCGCGCAGGAACACGGTGATCGCGGCGGCCACGTACGCCGGATCGTGACGTAGGCGCATGGGCGTCGTGCCCGCGTGGTTGCTCTGACCCTTGACGGTGATCTCCTGCCATGAGATCCCTTGAACCCCGTCGACGGCTCCGATCGTGACGCCCTCGGCTTCCAGAAGGGGACCCTGTTCGATGTGCAACTCGACGAAGGCATGCGGCGCCGGTCCGGGTACCGGAGCCGAGCCGGCGTACCGGATCCTCTCGAGTTCGTCACCGAGTCGGGCACCATCGATGGCTTGGGTGTCGAGGGCCTCCTCGACACCCAGACCTCCGACGTACACGAGCGAGCCCAACATGTCGGGCTGGAATCGCGCACCTTCCTCGTTCGTGAACACGGCGACGCTCAGCGGACGCGAAGGTGTGAGACCGGCCGTCATCAGTGTTTCTATGACTTCCAGGCCGGCGAGCACGCCGTAGTTGCCGTCGTACCGTCCGCCCGTGCGCACGGTGTCGATGTGGCTACCGGTCATGACGGGGTCACCGTCGGCGCATTCCCAGGTGGCGATCATGTTGCCGATTCCGTCCACCTGCACGTGCAGTCCGAGGTCGAGCATCCATGAACGCACGAGATCACGTCCGGCGCGATCCTCGTCGGTGAGGGCCAATCGACAGGAGCCACCGCCGGGGATGGGGGAGACCTCTCCCAAGTCGTCGAGACGGGCTCGCAAGCGCCCGCCGTCGATGCGCACGCCACGGGCCGACGGCCTCATGTTTCGTCCCCCTTGACCTGCGATGACACGAAGGAAGTTTACATTTTGTCAAAGCGGTTTCCGGCATGGCGTGTCGGGGGTCCGGGGCGGGGAGCGGCTACTGGCTTAGCCTCGGCGCGTGATGCGACCGGCGGACGATCGATGACGGGTGGACAGACCGTGGTGCTGTTGCTCTCGGTCCTCGTCGCGTCGACCACGCAGGTCACGGTCGGATTCGGATTCGCCCTGCTCTCGGTCCCGCTGATGACGATGGCCGTGCCCACCAGAGAAGCGGTGGTGATCTCCACGATTCTCGGCCTTCTGACCAGTTCTTTTCAGGCGTGGCACGGCCGTCTCGACGCCGACCGGATCCTGGTCCGACGGCTGGTGGCGGCGGCTCTCATCGGCTTGCCGTTCGGATGGCTCCTCTTCACACGGGTCCCCGACGAGATCCTGCGCGGCACGCTCGGTGTGAGTGTGCTCATCGCCGTGGGGCTGCTCGCCTCGGGTCGTGTCATGAGCGGGTCGGCTCGCCTCGACCTCGTGTGTGGGGCCCTGAGCGGCGCACTGGCGTCGTCACTCTCCACGAACGGACCCCCATTGGTGTTCGCCCTTCAGGCTCGAGGGATGTCGATGAAGGTGTTCCGGCCGACGATCAACACGGTGTTCACGATCTCGGGCGTCCTGTCGCTGTCGGCCTTTTCGCTCAGCGGGGACGTCGGGTCGGACGCGATTCTCCACGCGGTTTTGTCAGTGCCGGTGTTGCTGGTGGGCTCGCGCGTCGGGTTCTTGTTGAGAGGTCGGGTTCGTGAGGCCGACGCTCGTCGAATCGTCCTCACATTGCTCGCGTTGGCCGGTGTGAGCGCGCTCGTCGCCGCCCTCGTCTGAGGTTCGCTCTCAGCCGCCGAAGATCGCGAGCCACTGCTCCTTGGTCTTGGGTTTCAACACGAAGTTGTGGTTGCGCACGGACGCCAGTTCTTCGTGTGACTCGTTCGAATAGCGATGTCCGGGAAAGATCACCGTCGAGTCCGGCATTTCGTCCAGAAGTCGCAAACTCGAGTACATGTCGTCGGGGTTGCTGCCCGGAAGGTCGGTGCGCCCGCATCCGTCGAGGAACAAGGTGTCCCCGGAGACGAGACACCCACCGACATGGAAGCATTGCGAACCCGGGGTGTGTCCCGGAGTGTGGATCAGGTCGATGGTGACCTCGCCCACGGTCACGATGTCACCCGATGCGTGAGCGACGAGGTTCGCCTCACTGACGCCAGTGGTGCGGGTCACCCACGGGAGTTCGTGTTCGTTCACGTGAATCGGAACGTCCTTGCGTTCGAGGAGCCGAGAGATGCCCTCGATCCGGTAGTTCATCATCGATCCACCGATGTGGTCGGGGTGGTAATGCGACGCCAACGCTCCGACGAGATTCATCCCCTCGGCCTCCACCAAGTCCACGAGCTCGTCGACGCCGTAGGCCGGGTCGACGACGACGCACTCGGACGTGGCTCGGTCGCCGATCAGGTACACGAAGTTCACCATCTGGCGAGCCAAGGGGTCCTCGCGTGCGAAGTCCCGACCCGAGAGCAACTGTCGGAAGAAGAAGCGATCGTTCGTGGAGTCCAGTCCCATGGGGCTGATCGTAGACCCGCTCGAAGCGACGCGCACCGAAGGTCGCACCGCGCGACGGTCTATCCTGAGGCCATGTCCCGTCCTGCGTCCGATTCCTCGCGGTCCGGTCTCATCGGTGAGTTGGACCACCTCGAACCCGGGATGCGCATCCCGTTCGGCGGAAACCGTTGGACGAAAGTGGACGAAGCTCTCGCCGCCTCGTTCCGGCCGGGAGATCGGCTCATCGTCGTCCAGGGCGACGGCTCACTCATCAGGATTCCCGCGGCGGTCGCGACGTCGGTGGAGGCGTCCGTGGAGCGGGCTCGCGAAGCGTTTCGATCGATGCGGGACGCGAACCAGGAGCAGGTGACCGAGTTCTATCGGTCGTTCGCCGATCGACTCGAGGATGAGACGACGTTCGCGTCGATCGCACGGGCGAACGAAAGTGACGTCCGTGCCGCTCGTGAGAAGGGTCGAGCCGTCGGACGACTGATCCTCGACGAAAAGATGCGTCGGGGCATGATCGAGTCGTTGCGGCTGTGGCAGAACATGGAGAGCTCCGTCGGTCGAACGATCGAACGTGTCGATCACCCCGAGTGGAGCGTGGAGTCGGTCTGCGCACCACTCGGGGTCGTGGCCTTCGTGTTCGAGGGTCGCCCCAACGTCTTCGCCGACGCGACGGGGGTGCTCAGGGGTGGAAATTCCACCGTCATGCGCATCGGTAGTGACGCGCTCGGGACCGCCCTCGCGATCATGGACGTCGTCGTCTCTCCCGCCCTCGAGACGGCCGGCCTGCCTCCGGGGGCCGTCGAATTGATTCGAGAGTCCGATCGCGCCGGTGGGCACGCCCTGTTCAGTGATGACCGGATTTCCCTGGCCGTCGCCCGAGGTAGCGGCGAGGCGGTGGCGCAGCTCGGAGCGGTGGCCCGCCAATCGGGAGTTCCCGTGAGCCTCCACGGAACGGGCGGAGCGTGGATGATCGTGGATGATGGGGCGGCCGTGGACCGTGTGCGCGACTGCGTGAGCGCGTCACTGGACCGCAAGGTGTGCAACACGGTGAACGTCGTCGTTCTGGTCGGTCCAACGGATCGAACCGCCCGAGAGGTCGTGGAAGGCATCGTGGACGCATCCAGCCGTCGGGGAGCGATCGGAATCGTCCACGTGCTCGGCGATTCGGCTCGCGCCCTGAGCACCGAGTTGATCGACGACGGAGTCGTGTTCGTCGATGGCGACATCGACGAGGCGGCGACGGAGTGGGAATGGGATGACACACCCGAGGTCTCCGTGGTCGTCGTCGACCATGTCGAAGAGGCGATCGATCTGTTCAATCGACACAGTCCCCGTTTCGTGGTCAGCGCAATAGTCGGTGATGACGCCGTTCGTCGGACGATTCTCGATCGCTGCGACGCGCCGTTCGTGGGCGACGGGTTCACGCGCTGGGTCGACGGTCAGTACGCGTTGCGTCGACCGGAACTCGGTCTCTCCAACTGGGAGAGCGGTCGACTGTTCGCTCGCGGAGGAATTCTCTCCGGCGATGGCGTCTTCAGCGTCCGACACCGAGCCTCGACACCTTCCCCGACGCAAAGACGCTGACGGCTGTCAATGCCCCAGCACGACGTCGAGAAGGCGTTCGATGACCCGTGCCCGACGTCCCGTCCGTCCTTCGCGGCGGTCCGCCAGATCAGCCAATCGGGCCATGGCGTTCACCGCGATCCATCGCAACGGTTCCGGTTCCCAGGATCGACCGCGATGACCGACCCAGGGCAGTCGTGTGATGTCCGTGGATCGTCCGGTGATGAGATCGGCCAACGTGCGTCCCGCGAGATTGGTCGTGGTCACGCCGTCTCCGACGTAGCCGCCGGCACCGGCCATGCCGGTCCTCGGGTCGAACTCGACCGAACACGTCCAGTCACGAGGTGCCCCGAGAGGACCTCCCCAGTGATGGGTGAACCTCACGTCGGCGAGAGTGGGGAACATCTCACGCAAGCTCGACGTCAGGTGTCGGGCGACGTCCTGGTCGGTGTCGAAACGTGGGTCGATGCGAGAGGCGAAGTGATAGGGCGCTCCACGACCACCGAAAGCGATCCGATCGTCGAACGTGCGCTGTCCGTACACGATGAGATTGCGCGCGTCGTTGAACGTCGGTCGTGATGGAGACACCAACGAGTCGAGCAGGTCATGATCGATGGGTTCCGTCGCGACCATGAGTGAATAAAGCGGCAACAGTCGTCGTTTCGAACCTCGGAGGTTCACCGTGAAGGCTTCCGTCGCCCGAACGCTCACCGGTGCCTTGATCGGGCCGCGGTCGGTGTGCACGACCCCGGGATCGATGGCGATCGCCGACACACCCTCCACGATGCGCACCCCCCGGCGACGCACATCGACACCCAAAGCACGAACCAACGCACCGGGATGGATGGCCGCGCAATGCGGCGTGAAGACCGATCCGAAGGAACGTGTCGTGGCGAGCATCCGAGCGGTTTCCACGCGGTCCAGTAGCCGAAGATCGCTCTCGGGCACCCCCCATGACCGGGCCACACCCAACGCTTCGCGCAAGCGCTCCCATTGTGGTTCGCTCCGAGCCACCTGCACGTACCCGCCCTTCGAAACGGTGGTTCCAACGCCCAATCGATGGGATTGGGCCACGACTTCGTCGACGGAATCGATCATCGCCCGATCGAACGCCAACGCGACATCTCGTCCGTGCTCTCGAACCAAACTTCCCAAGGACATGGGAAGGACAGCGGAGCTCCAGCCACCGTTGCGTCCGCTCGCGCCGAATCCGACCCGCTGGCTCTCGACGACGACGACCCGGAGATTCGGGTCGTTCTCCTTCAGATAATGCGCGGTCCAGAGCCCGGTGAAACCGGCGCCCACGATGACGACATCGGCATCGAGATCTCCGACGTCGACAATGTCGGGGGGCGCGTCGAGGATGTCTCGGCTGGGACGGTCGAAGTCGTCCCACAGGCACGCCAGCGGGATCCTCTCGCTCATCATCCGAGAATAGCGTTGTCGATCAGGCGAACCCCGTCGACGGTTGCCGCGATCAACATCACGTCACCCGCCTGTGCGACCGGACGTGGATCGAGATTCTCGGAATCTGCGATCGTCACGTAATCGACGGCCAAGCCCGCTTTCTCGATACTGGTGGTCGCGTGTGCGACGAGCGACGAGGTGTCCGTTCGGCCGTTCGCAAACATTCCCGCCACCTCGTCCAACGCACGCGGGATGGCGAGCGCGCGACGCCGAGCGTCGTGGCTCAAGCGGACGTTTCGACTGGACATTGCCAATCCATCGAAGTCCCGCACCGTCGGGATCACGGTGACCTCCGTGCGTACATTGAGGTCCGCCACCAGACGTTTCACGACGAGCGTCTGCTGGAAGTCCTTCTGACCGAAATACGCGACGTCGGGAGTGACGGTGCTCAGCAGCTTGGCCACGACCGTCGCCACACCGTCGTAATGACCCGCACGCGACCGCCCCTCGAGGACGGAGCCGATGCTGCCGACGACGACTCGAGTGTCGAATCCGGTTGGATACATGGTCGATGCGTTGGGGGAGTAGACGACGTCGACCTTCTCTCGCGCGCACAGTTCGAGATCGGCGCCGAGGGTGCTCGGGTAGCTGTCGAAATCCGTGCGACTGTCGAACTGCAACGGATTCACGAAAATGCTCACCACGACCAGATCGCACTCCAGTCGGGCACGAGCCATGAGCGACTGGTGTCCGACGTGCAGGGCGCCCATGGTGGGCACGAAGCCGACGCGACGACCCTCGCGGTGAGCCCGATCGACCGCGGCCCGCACTTCGGACGGATGATGCGCGGAAATCACCACTACTTGAAGGAGTGATCCGCGTCCGGCCACACGCCGGTTCCCACTTCGTCGACGTACTGCCTCACGGCCGTCAGGGCCTGCGAGCGAAGGTCCGCGAAGTGCTTGACGAACTTCAGGTTGGTGTCCACGAGTCCGAGTACGTCGTGCAACACGAGAACCTGGCCGTTGCAACCGTTGCCGGCGCCGATGCCGATCGTCGGAATGCCGACCTTCATCGTGATCTCGGTGGCCAAGTCCATGGGCACACCTTCGATGACCAGGGCGCAAGCTCCGGCTTGCTCCACGGCGAAAGCATCCTCGAGCAGGCGGTTACGACTCCCGGCTTCGTATCCGTCCACCCGACCTTGAACCTTGTGACCGCCCATGCGATGGAAGCTCTGCGGCGTCAAGCCGATGTGTCCCATGACAGGGATGTCCACGCGGGTGATGGCCGCGATGGTGTCGGCCATGTGCACGCCACCCTCCAGTTTGACGCATTCGGCTCCGGCCTTGGTGAGAACGATGCTCGACTCGACGGCCTGTTGCGCGCTCGCTTGGTACGAACCGAAAGGAAGATCCCCGACCACCAACGCCTTGGTCCCGGCGCGCGCGACGTTCCTGGTGTGGTAGTCCATCTCGGCCAGGTCCACGGGAATGGTGTTGGCGTGACCCTGCACGACCATGCCGAGGGAGTCTCCGACCAGAATGACGTCGACACCGGCATCGTCGACGATGCGGGCGAACATGGCGTCGTACGCGGTGATCATCGAAATCCGCCGCCCCGATTCTCTCCACCGGCCGAAGTCGGGAACCGTGACCTTCTTGCGTTCGTTCATCGGATGTCCGGACCTCTCAGATGCAATCTCGTGTCTCGACGGTTGAAACCAGCGACGGCAAACTAGCGACGGCGGACCCTCCCACCACCGTCGGACCCCGGCGAACGTGTGATTTCCGACATTTGCGTCACGGACCGAGGATGAAGGGTTGTGCGACGACGACGCTCGGACCATCCGAGTTCATGAAGGTGATGGGTAGCCTCGAAGCGTGTCTCGGCCGGCCATTCCCGCCCCCGCCACCAGTTCCGCGAGAAAGCTCGCCGTGAGACTGCTGTCGAGGGTCGTCCACCCCGTGCGAGAACTGGTGTTCCAGGCCGGCGCGATCGGGCCGGACACCATCCGGGGTCGGAGATTCGGGCGGTTCGGAAAGAACAGCGTCATCTGTTTTCCCGTGAACACCCTGTACAACGAGCACTACATCCATGTCGGTGCCGGAACCATGATCGGGCCGAATTGCACCCTGTCGGCAGGAATGATGCCCGGTCAGACGTGCATCACGGATCCGGTGGTGAGCATCGGTGATCGCTGCCTGATCGGTAAAGGGAGCGCGATCGTCGGCCACTTTTCGATCGTCATCGGCGACGACGTTTGGACCGGGCACAACGTGTACATCACCGACCAGAACCACGGATACGAAGACGTGTCGCGTCCGATCGGAGCTCAGTCCATGCCCGAGAAGCCCGTCAGGATCGGACACGGTTCCTGGATCGGGTACGGATCGGTCGTGCTGCCGGGAGCCGAGATCGGAGACCACGTGGTCATCGGGGCGAACAGCGTGGTGACCGGGGAAATCCCGTCGTACAGCGTCGCGGTCGGGTCACCCGCCAAGGTGATACGCCGGTACGTCGACGGTGAGTGGCGTGGCGTCTGACGAGGGTCAGACGGCCAGATCCATCGGAGCCTTGCACGCGAGCATGCGGTTGCCCGTCGCGAAGTCGTTGAGGTACGAACTGACCGGTGACTCGATCATCGTTTCGGCGAAGGGTTCGTTCGTGCCACCGCGCAACTCATCCGCGTAGAGACGACGATCCTCGATGAGGGTCCGGTAAAGGTCTTCCCACGTTTCCACCAGACGAGCGTCCTCGGCATCGACCGGGCGCACATCGAGAACCTCGTCGACCATCTGTTCCACGATGATGGTGGCTTCGTCGATGATGTCGGCTCGACGCTGCAACGCGTCTTCTCCGGCATCGGTGATGCGCGTCAGATCCATCAGTTCGTCGCGTTGCAGATTCGCCTCACGGCAGATCAATTGAGCCCTCTCGGACCATGAACGATCGGAGATCATCACCACGGACTCCTTGGTGGGAGGGAAGAACAAGGCCCACACCCAGAAGGCGGCCAGACCCAGGCAGACACAGCCGAGGAGAACCTTGACCCAACGACGGCCCGGCATCAGGACGACTTGGGTCGGTACGAGGTGATCAATTGCACGGCGGCTCCGGCCAAACCGACACCAATGGCGACCAGGGCGCCGTTCCACCCGTCGAGAATGAGATCGATCCCGTTGTCGATCGACCAATCACCCGGGCCCATGATGCCCACCGCCGCGGCTCCGAGGGCGATGGTGGCGCAATACTCCCAACCCTGATTGGGGAGGAAGACGAAGAATCCGACCTTGGCGTGAGCCACCACGATGGCCACGACCATGATCCCGATGACGCCGGCCGAGGCCAGAGGCGTGAGAAGGCCCACCGCCAGCATCAACCCGGCACCGATCTCGGTCGTGGCGGCCGCACGGGCCTGCCACTTCGGCCACTTCATCCCGATGCTTCCGAACCAGCCCGCGGTTCCGGCCAGTCCGCCGCCTCCGAACACCTTGTTGTAGCCGTGGTACGCGAGAAAGAGCCCGAGGCAAAGTCGTAGGAGCAACAGGCCGAGATTGAGTTGGTCGGGACCGCTGAAGTTCATGTGGCAACCCTACAACGGGTCAACGAGTACGGTCACACCATGGAACTCGTACTGGTGCGACATGGAGAACCTGAATGGGTTCGCGATGGTTTGAACGTCGACAATCCTCCACTCACCGAACGCGGCCATCGACAGGCGCGCGCCGTCGCTTCGGCTTTGTTCGGTGAGTCGTTCGACGAGATCTGGGTGTCACCTCTCGTGCGTGCGCAACAGACGGCGCTTCCGTTGCTCGCCGACCGGGGTATCGACGACCTCGACTCGGTCACCCAGCATTGGTTGGAGGAGATCCGGAACCCCCTGTGGCACGGGACTCCTCGTGAGAAAGCCGACGCCGCGTACGCGGAGGAACGTTCCCGCGCGTCGCACCATCGTTGGGATGGACTCGTCGGAGGGGAGTCCGTACGCGAATTCGTCGGTCGAATCCACGCCGGCGCCGGAGCGTTCATGGCCGAAAGAGGCGCGACGCCGGTCTCGGGCTCGTTGCCCGTGTGGCGATTCGACTCCGAACATCGACGAATACTGCTCGTGGCCCACGCCGGAACGAACAGCGTTCTCATCTGCCATTTGTTGGGACTGGAGCCGACGCCGTGGGAATGGGAGCGTTTCGTGATCGGACACGCATCCGTCACCCGTTTGGTGTCCCACGAGATGGGGGACGGTCACACCTTCGGCCTGTCACGACTGAGCGATCTGGAGCACCTGGAACATGACCACCGAACGTTCTGATTCAGCCGGCACCGCGGACCCGGACAAACTCCGGATGTTCGCCTTCCTGGTCTTCACGAAGCTGGAGGGCGCGGTGACCTCCGGCATGATCCATCTCGGCGACCGTCTGGGGTTGTACGCCGAGCTGGCCCGGATCGGATCCTTCGTCACGAGCGACGAACTCGCCGCTCGTCTCGGATTGCATCCGCGTTGGATTCTCGAGTGGGTCCACAACCAAGCGGCGGCACGTATCGTCGAGGTGCGACACGATTCGGACGCTGACCGTTACGGGTTGAGCCCGGAGGCGGCCATCGTGCTGGCCGACGAGAGTCATCCCGCTTTCGGGATGGGCATGTTCCATCGTCTTCCGCAGACGATGAATTCATTGCAGGTTCTGCCCGAGTCGTTCCGAACGGGGCTCGGCCACGATTACGACAGCCACGGACCCGACGGCGCGGTCGGAATCGAGCGAAGTTTCGAGCCCTGGAGTCGTAGTCATCTGCTGCCAACCGTGCTTCCGGCAGTCGACGGAATCGTCGAACGACTTCAGGCCGGTGCCCGGGTGGCCGACATCGGATGCGGTGCCGGCGGAGCAGCCATCCGAATGGCGAACGCTTTTCCGAAATCTCACGTGGTCGGTTACGACATCTCGAGGTTCGCGCTCGATCGTGCGGTCGACCGCAAAACGAGCGAATCGGTGAGCAACGTCGAGTTCCGTGATCCCCGTCGGGAACCGTTGCCCGAGGACGGTTCACTCGATTTCGTGACCGCCTTCGATTGCATTCATGACATGACGCATCCGATGGACGTGATGAGATCCATCCGACGCAGTCTGAAGGACGACGGTGTGTGGTTGTTGGTGGACATCAAGGCATTGGACACGTTCGCCGAAACGATGGCGAAGAACCCGATGGCTTCTCTGATGTACGGGATCAGCGTGATGTCGTGCATGTCCTCGGCCATGTCGGCACCCGATGGCGCCGGCCTCGGCACACTCGGCTTCCCCGAGAGCAAGGCACGGTCGATGACGGCCGAGGCCGGCTTCACCCGCTTCAAACGACTCGACATCGAGCATTCACTCAACGCTTTTTACGAGGTTCGCCCATGACGACCATCGCCGACATTCGTGCCGACAGCCTTCGATACGGACCCTTCGCGTTCGTCGCGACAGTCGGAACCGATGGTGACCCACACCTCGCTCCGGTGGCGGTGGCGTGGTTCGGGGATGAGATCCTGACGTTCGTCCGAAGCGACAGTCGCAAGGTTGCCAATGTGCGCCGACTCGCCCGTGCCACCGTTCACTACACCGTCGGTCCCCACACGAATTGGGACTCTTGCATCGTGTGGTGCGACGTGTCGATCGTGGACACCGTCGAGGGACGCATCGGTCTCTGGGACAAGATGGGCTACGACCTCGCCGCCTTCGAACCCGGTGGACCCGAGTGCGACGACCACGTGTTCCTGGTGATGCGGCCGACACGGGCGACCATTCTTCGCAACTACGGGATCGGTGGTCGCGAGAGCTGGCGGGTGGCCCGATGAGTCGGCTGTCCCGGTTGAGTCGATCGGTCTCGGGGCGGTACGCCGTGATCACCGGTGCCGGAAGCGGCATGGGTCGCGCCACGGCACGATTGTTCGCCGACGAAGGTGTGCGACTGTGTCTGGTCGATCGAACCGAAGAGGTGTTGTCCGTCGCCGACGAGATTCGATCCGCCCACGGCGAGCACGCGGCGATCGCACACGTCGGCGACGTGACAGACGGCCGTTCGATGGCGGCGTACGTCGACGAATTCGCCGGTTCAGCCGGTGTCATCGACATATTGGTCAACAACGCCGGTGTGTCATTGCCCTCGCCCGTGGGCTTCGACGACTCCGACTTCGATGTCGCTTGGTCTCGCACCCTCGATGTGAACCTGACCGCTCAGATCCGTCTGATCAGGATCGCCCTTCCGTTTCTTCGTCGCTCGGACGCCGGACGAATCGTGAACATCGCTTCCACCGAGTCGATCGTCGCCACTCCGGGCTTGTCGGCATACTCGGCTTCGAAGGCGGCGGTTACCGGAATGACCCGAAGTCTGGCCGTGGAACTCGGTCCGTCGGGGATCACCGTCAATTGCATTTGTCCGGGCCCGATTCACACCGGTATGACCGCCGGAATTCCCGACGACGCAAAGGAGAAGTACGCGCGACGACGCGTGGCCCTGCGCCGTTACGCCGATCCCGAGGAGGTGGCGCACATGACGTTGAGCCTGTGCCTGCCCGCCATGTCCTTCACCACCGGTGTGAGCGTGCCGGTGGACGGAGGTGTCACGGTTCGTCACACCTGACCGTGGTCAGGACGCGGGATCGAGCAATTGGCGAAGACCGCTCGGCGCGTGTGGTCCGATGACCAACTGCTCCAGGATGCCGATTCCCTGCACACCGTCGCAGGTGGCTCGGCACACGGCCTGAATGTGGAGATGGCGGGGGTCGCACGGGGTGTCGACGGGAAGGGTCCAACGTTCCCCACCGACGGCACTCTCGCCCTTCCAGAATCCATGGCCCCATTCGGGATGGCCGTAGCCGAGACCGATCATCTGGAACTCGTAGAGGGGCTCGAGTTCGATCGTCCGTGTCGGCAAGCCGTCACCGGAGAGAGTGATCGAGAAGCGTCGTGCCCAACGCGTGCCCGGCCGCCATTCGACGGAATAGGCGACATCCGGGTATTCGACGGAGGGTGTCCCGCCATCCTCGAGGAAGAAACCCGTCTGATGCCAACGTGACCCATCGGAATGCTCGTTCACGTCGAAATGGGTCGCGAAACCGGGGAAATTCACCGGCGCCCAGAGCCAGTAGAACTGACGTTCGCCGACCGGTGCCCCGGTGTCCGGAGCCGGTCCGATGGGACGGGTGCCCCACGATCGATCTCGGGAACCCGGAGTGGAATCGGCCGACAACGAGTGCCGAACCCCGTCGACCTCGATCCAGCCGCTCCAATGTCCGAACTGGGTGAGACGCGTGTAGTCGAACACGCTTCTCTGTCCCGCCCTGACCAGGAAGTGGGGCTCCTGGACGGGCTCACTGCGGGCCACGAACTCGAGATCGGCCCGAAGTCCGTGTTCTGGTGTTTCGACGACGAGTCGGTGACGCTTCATCGGTTCGACGATGTCCAGGCGAATCGGACCGACGTGGTTAGCATCGGCCCGATCCATGGGCGCGCGAGCGGATGCGTGCACCGAAATCTGCTCGGCTCCGTTCATGACCACCGAAAAGGAGGCGTCGACGACGTGCCGATTCGGATACAAACCCATCGCCACGCCGAAATAAATCGAACCATCACCGGAATAGCCGTTGAAGAAGTACCGGTCGTAATGGTTGATGTCGCTCGTGGCCGTCTCGTTCACCGGAACGCTGCCGGCGTGAATCGGGTAGTCGTCGAAGGAAGAGAGCATGCTGTGACGGTAGTCCGCCGCCGACCATCACCGGAAGGAGACGGTCTATTCTGACGTCGTGACCCGTCGTCGTGCTCGTGCGTTGAGCCCCTCCAAGTACGCATGGGTCACGCGCTTCGCCTTGGCGTCGTTGTGCATCATCGTCGTCACCGGTGCTGCGGTGCGGCTCACCGGTTCGGGTCTCGGTTGTTCGGACTGGCCGAACTGCAACGAGGAGAGGTTCATCGACGTTTCGTCGATTCACGGCGCGATCGAACAGCTGAATCGCCTCTTCACCGGTGTGGTCACCGTGTTGGTGATGGCGTCCGTTCTCGCGGCCCGTTTCCTGGACGAGCGGCGACGGGATCTGGAGAGTCTGGCGTGGCTTCTGGTGGTCGGGGTCATCGGTCAGATCGTCCTTGGTGGCATCGTGGTTCTCACTGACTTGAACCCGGTGGCGAACCAGGGACACTTCTTGCTCTCGATGTTCCTCGTGGGTACGGGCCTCGTCCTCGTGAAACGGGCAGCCGGGTGGGAATCGCCCTCGGGAACGACGTCGTCGATCGTGAAGCTGGTTCGCACGGTGGTGGTTCTCGGTTCGGTGGCCATCGTGACCGGAACCGTGGTCACCGGTAGCGGACCGCATGCCGGCGACGAGAAGGCGCCGCGTCTCGACTTCGCCATCGAGTCGGTCGCCCGTGTGCACGGTGTCTCCGTGATCGTCACTCTCGGGTCGATCCTGGTCCTGTTGTCGAAGATCAGAAATCGTCCCGAGGATCGACGTCGACTGCACGGCCCGGTGGAATCGGTGCTCGCCATCGGTGTGATCCAGGCGACCGTGGGCTACGTGCAGTACTTCAACGACATTCCCGCCCTTTTGGTCGGTATCCACATCGCATTGGCAACCGCATTCTTCATGGCCCTGGTGAATCTGTGGATGAGCGCCGGTCGCGCGTCGAATCAGGACTCCGCTGCCAGCCGGGCCACCGTCGCCCGATAGGCGGTGATGGTCTCCTCGATGATCTCGGCCACGCTCGCGACCTTCTCGATGCGTCCCATCACCTGTCCGGTGAGAGCGATCGACGCCTCCATGTCACCGCCGAAGTAGAGATCCTTGACGCGGCTCATCTCGGAGAGGGGGACGTTCTCGTCGCGCTCGAGTCGAGAGGTGCGCTCGGTGCGAAGCGCGCGTAATCCGGGTCGGGACAAACGGTTCAGGAACACCGTGTCCGTTTCTGCGCCGTCGACGATCGCCGATTTCCAATTCGAGTGCACCGGCGATTCGAGAGCCGACACCATTCGTGTCCCCATTTGAACACCCTCGGCGCCGAGTGCGAACGCCGCCGCCATGGAGACACCGTCGCAGATGCCCCCGGCCGCGATGATCGGAACGTCCACCTTGGATCGCACGAGGGGGAGCAGCACCATGGTCGAGACGTCGCGTGGGTTCTTGAACCCTCCACCTTCGCCGCCCTCCACCACGAGCCCATCGACACCCGCATCGACCGCCTTGAGTGCCGCTGACAAGGTGGGCACGACGTGAAAGACCGTCAGACCGGCATTTTTCAACGTGGTCGTGTATTGACGGGGATCGCCCGCGGAGGTCGTGACGAAGCGAACCCCTTGTTCGACCACGAAATCGATGATCGATGGATCGCGAACGAACATCTGGGCCACGTTTACCCCGAAGGGCTTGGTGGTCGACTCGCGCATCCGTGTGATCTCCTGCCGGACGGCATCCAACTCACCCGACGACGTTTCGATGATGCCCATGCCACCGGCGTTGCTGACCGCGGACGCCAACGCGGACCGCGCGATCCAGCCCATCGGTGCTTGGACGATGGGGTAATCCACACCAAGCAATTGTGTGACTCTGTTTCGTATCGGCAGGGGACGGGTCATGTTCGGACCGTAGACCTTCCGGCCGAGAGACCCGCGATCGGCAACCCGGCGAAGATGAGGGCCGCGCCGATCCACGAGGTGGTCGACAGGGATTCATCGAGAACCAGGACCGCGAGGATCGAGGCCACGGCAGGTTCGAGCACGGTGAGCATCACCACCACCGACGGGGCCAAGAGGCGCAAACCCCATCCGAACGCCACGTAAGCGACGGTGAGCGTGATGACCCCCTGATAAGCGATCATCGTGAACCCGCTCGAGGAGAAGAGCCACCCCACGTCTGCCACCAGAAGAATTGGCAACGTCAGCACCGCACCTCCGACGAAGATGGTGGCCATGGAGGCGGTCGAATGTGCACCTCGATCAATCAGGACCGACCCGGCCTCGGCGTAAACCGCGTACATCGTTCCGGCCACGACAGCGAACAACACCCCGGTGCTGTCGACGGCGCCGGCGTCGCTCGAGACGAACTGCAACAGGAGACCGCACCCGAGTACCACGGCGGCGATCCACCACGACGGCGCAGGGGCGGGGCGTCGTCGGAGTCGGCCGATGAGACGAGAGGCCAAGGGGCTCGCACCGATGGTCACCATGGCCGCGATGGCCACCCCCGTGCGATCCGTGGCCGCGAAAAACAACGTTTGGTACCCGGCCACGCCCACGGCCCCCAACAGAGCCCAGGTTCGTTGGTCCAGTACTCGTCGGAGGTGGCGGCGCGAGATGACGCAGAGCAAAATCCCGCCCACACACAGGCGGAGCGACGCGGCCGCCCAGGAGTCGGTGTCCGGCGGCCCCTTGGCCAGTGCCGTCCCCGTGGTACCGAACAGGGTCGCGGCGGCCAACACCGCAAGAACGGCGCTCCACCGAGCACGAGCGTTCACGGGAATGTTGCCCACCATTGGTTTAGGACTAGCATCTGCGCAGCGCTGGGACGGAATCCCGGCATGCACGGCGGGGGAGCGAACTGGTGCCAGCAGACAGACGGAGAGCCCGACGTTTCATGGCCGTTCTCCTGGGCGGGCTCCTGACTGGTTTCCTCGGTCTCGCCTTGTTCCAGAGTCCCGCACAGGCTGCCGATTACGCGCTGCGCATCCAGGTCAAGGAACAATCCCGAGACGCCAACGGTAAGACCGACAACCAACCGGTGTCCGGCGTGTCGGTGACGGTGACCGACGCCGACGGCAACGAGGTCGGCACGGGTGAAACCGACGACGAAGGTGTGGCCCTGATTCCGGTTCCGGATCGGGGGGATTACACGGTCACCCTGGATGAATCCACTTTGCCCGAGGGCCAAACCCTCGACGCCAAGTCACCCGCGGTCCAGACCGTGACCAAGGACAGTTTCGTCACCACCACCAAGATCATCAACTTCTTCACCGGCGAATCACAAAGCGTGTCGCAGACCTTCGTCGAACGGCTGACGCAACGCATCCTGGACGGAATCCGGCTCGGACTCGTCCTGGCGATGTGCGCCGTCGGTCTGTCGCTCATCTTCGGTACCACCGGCCTCACCAACTTCGCTCACGGAGAAGTGGTCACCTTCGGTGGATTGGCCGTGTTCGTTTTCAACATCACCGGACTCAGCTTCCTCGGCTTTCTGAGCTTCCTTCCCGGGGTCACCGAGCAAGGGACGTTCCACATCCTGTGGGCCGCACCCATCGGCGTGGTGTTGGGCGGGCTGTTCGGCTGGGCTCTGAACGCGGCGATCTTCTCGAAACTTCGCCACCGGGGTATCGGCCTCGTCACACAGATGGTGTTGACGGTCGGTCTGTCCATCCTCTTGCGAAACTTCTTCCTGTCACGATTCGGTGGTCGAACGCGCCCGTACCGCGAGTTCACGTTGCAGCGGGCATGGGAGATCGGCCCGATCAGCATCACGCCCCGCGACGCGGTCGTGTCGCTTCTCTCGCTCATCATCCTGGTGTCGGTCGCCCTCGGGTTGCGTTACACCCGTTTGGGCAAGGCCACCCGCGCGGTGTCCGACAATCCGGACCTGGCGTCGGCAACGGGCATCGATTCCGAGCGGGTGATCCGATTGGTGTGGATTCTCGGAGGTGCACTCGCCGCAATCGGTGGAGTCTTCCGTGGTCTCGACGAACAAGCGAGTTTCGACATGGGAAGCCGCCTGTTGTTCCTGATGTTCGCGGGCATCACGCTCGGAGGTCTGGGATCCGCCTTCGGTGCGTTGGTGGGCGGATTCGTGGTGGGAATCATGGTCGAAGTCGCCAGCTTGGTGGTGCCCACCGAGTTGAAGGCCACTCCAGCGCTCTTGGTTCTGATCCTCGTTCTTCTCTTCCGACCGCAGGGAATCCTCGGCAAGGCGCAAAGGGTGGGCTAGATGGACTGGACACTCATCATCGAGAACAGCCTGAAAGGACTGATCGGGGTCAATGCGGTGTATTTCGCCGTGGCCGCCATCGGCATGAACGTCCAATACGGCTACACCGGTCTCCTGAATTTCGGGCAGGCGGGCTTCATGGCCTGCGGTGCGTACGGACTGGGCATGACGGCTCACTATTTCGACATTCCGATGTGGTGGGGCATTCCACTCGGAGTCCTGTTCTCCGTCGTGCTCGGCCTGTTGATGGGCATTCCCACGTTGCGTCTACGGGCCGACTATCTGGCCATCGTCACCATCGCCGCGGCGGAGATCATTCGACTGGTCGTCCGATCGGTGAAGTTCAAGACCTACTTCGGCGGAAGCGACGGAATCAACAACTTCTCGGAAGCGTTCCGCGAGGTCGGCACGGACCTGGGTATCCAACAGTCGGCCGAGTACGGATTTTGGCCGTTCACCTTCACGGGTCGAGAACTCTGGACCCTCGTCATCGGATGGCTCGTCGTCGCCCTGTTCGGATTCCTCGTCTATCAGCTCATGAAGAGCCCATGGGGCCGCGTCCTGAAGGCGATTCGCGAGGATGAGGACGCCGTTCGCAGCCTCGGCAAGAACGTCTATTCGTACAAGATGCAATCGCTCATTCTCGGAGGCGCGATCGGGACGTTCTCGGGAATGATCTTCGCGCTCGATCGCGGCAGTGTTCAGCCCGACAACTACAGCCGCGACGTGACGTTCTACGTTCTGACCGCGCTCGTTCTGGGCGGCGTGGCCAAGGTGACCGGATCCATCATCGGTCCCATGTTGTTCTGGGGTCTGTTCACCTTCATCGACAACTTCATGCGACAGATCGCGGAGGATCCCATCCGGGTCGGCAACTTCACGATTCTGCAGTCCACCCAGGTCGGGCAGTTGAACTACATGTTGATCGGACTCGCGCTCATTCTGCTGATGGTGTTCCGTCCGCAGGGCTTGGTGGGCAATCGGAAGGAGATGGCTTTCGATGGACGCTGAGCGCACCTACAGCGAACACGCCACTCGCGCACGTGCCGCGCTCGACACGTGCGACCGCGTGCCCGGATCGGCGAAGCCCGATCCCATCCTGGTGGCCGATGCCGTTCGGCGGGAGTTCGGCGGAATCGTGGCCGTCGACGTGGCGCACCTCGAGGTGCAGCGGGGTTCGATAACGGCCTTGATCGGACCGAACGGTGCGGGCAAGACCACGTTCTTCAATCTCATGACGTCGTTCGACACTCCGAACACCGGTTCATGGAACTTCGACGGTCGTTCCATGGAGAACGTGCAGTCGCACCGCACGGCCGCCATGGGTATGGTGCGCACGTTCCAGCTGACCAAGAGCCTCACCAAGTTGTCCGTCATCGAGAACATGCGTCTCGGGGCGACCGGACAAGTGGGCGAGAAGTGGTGGAACGGTCTGTTCGGCGCACGGTGGCGCTCACAGGAAGCCGAAATCACCGAACGCGCCGAGGCACTTCTCGCCCGATTCAATCTCTCCCACATGCGAGACGAGTACGCGGGCGCGCTCTCGGGTGGTCAGCGCAAGTTGCTGGAGATGGCCCGGGCCCTGATGACCAATCCGACTCTGGTGATGTTGGACGAGCCGATGGCCGGTGTGAATCCGGCGCTCAAGCAGAGCCTGAACGCCCACATTCGAGATCTGCGCGATCAAGGCATGACGGTGCTCTTCGTCGAGCACGACATGGACATGGTTCACGACATCAGCGATTGGGTGGTGGTGATGGCCGAGGGTCGCATCATCGCCGAGGGCACCCCCGACGACATCTCGCGTAATCCGGCCGTGATCGACGCCTACCTCGGAGCCCATCAGGGCCAGTCCCTCCTGGAGGACGAATGACCACTCCCGAAGCGGTACTCGACGCCCGTTCTTTGGTGGCTGGGTACATCCCCGAGGTGAACATCCTGAACGGTTGCGACTTGGTGGTCGGCGCCGGGGAGTTCGTGGGCATCATCGGTCCGAACGGTGCCGGAAAGTCCACTTTCTTGAAGGCCGTTCTCGGACTGTGCAAAGTGCGATCGGGTTCGGTCACCCTCAATGGTGAGGACATCACCGGACGGCAGGCGCATGAACTGGTGCCGATGGGTGTGGGCTACGTGCCGCAGACCAAGAACGTGTTCCCCAGTCTCACGGTGCGTGAGAACCTCGAAATGGGATGTTTCTTGAAGCCCTCGGTGTTCAAGGATCGCTTCGAGTACGTCTCGTCGATGTTCCCGAAGTTGGCCGATCGGGCCAACCAGCGGGCGTCGGCCTTGTCCGGTGGCGAGCGCCAGATGGTGGCGATGGGTCGCGCCTTGATGCTCGAACCCAAGATCCTCCTTCTCGACGAGCCGTCGGCCGGTCTGTCGCCCGCGCTGCAGGACGAGGTGTTCGTGCAGTGCCGAACGATCAACAAGAGCGGTGTGGCGATCCTGATGGTGGAGCAGAACGCTCGTCGTTGCTTACAGGTGGTGAATCGCGGGTACGTGCTCGATCAGGGACGTAACGCGTACACCGGTTCCGGACGAGAACTGCTGGCCGACCCCAACGTGATCGAGTTGTACCTCGGCACCTTGGTCAAGGCCACCGGCGGCTGACCCGATCGGTCTCATCGCCTGGATGATCTGGTGGCATGAACGACCAGATTCTGGTTGTTCGCGCCACCAGTTCACCTAGAGGGATACGGGTTCGGGGCGCCATCCGCGAGTGGATAATGCCGTTCTGATCTCGCGCAGCACGATGCCCGGTGTGCGGGCCAACTCGGCCCACGTCACGTGGATCACGTACCAGCCACGAGATTGCAGGTACGAGTCCCGTCGGGCCCACTTGCGCAAATGTTCGGCCGAGTCCACCTTGCCCCAACCATCACATTCGAGGATCACCTTCCAGCGAGACCATGCAAGGTCGACACGGAACGGGCCGATGTCCACCTGGGTCTCGTACCCATCGAGATCGGTTCCGGCGAGGAGGTGTTGCATCTTCAGTTCGAACACCGACTCGGCGACTTTCTCCCCGTACGGCCAGTCCGACAGCAACGTTCTCACGGCCCCGATTCCGTGTCGTCCGTGACGGGAGTGTTGGGCGACCGCTGCCACCAAACGATCGCGTCTGATGTGCCCGGCCAGGAGCATTCGTTCGGCGGCGGATCTTAGGAGAGGCTCGTGAACAGCGGCCAGATCGATCAGGGTCCGCGTGGCACAGGTCGTGCGGATTCCGCGACGTTGGATCGGTGCGATGTTGCGATGATCACGGGGGGAGTGCACGATCACGTCCGTCGAGGTGCGGTGATGGGTGCGACCGGGAAGGATGACGTCGAAGGGCCATGGGTGTTCAGGTCCAACCGCGTCCCACAGGAAAGCCGCTGTCCGATGCGACGCCAGTCCGCGGCCCGGACCGATGAGGGTGGCCAGAGTGATCCGTTGTTCGAGAGTGTCGGGTGAACCCGTCGTCACGTAGGTACGAATTCCCGCGGCATGAAGGATTCCCCGGTTGACGAGAACCCTCACGTCGCGAAGTCGGAAACCCATTGCCGTTAACTGCGAGTGTCCGATGGCTCCATGTTGACGACTGGCGGTGCGATGAAGTTCCGTGGTGTTCATACCGTCAGGTGTGCGGATCACACGCAGGGACGGCGAAAGCGTGGCGGATCTGGTGGCATGAACGACCAGATGCTGGTCGTTCATGCCACCAGATCAACCAGATGATGGGGGACAAAAAGAGAAGGGCCCCCGGTTTCCCGAGGGCCCTTCCAGTTCCGAAGAACTACTGGATCACTTGCCGGCGTCGAAGTTCTCGCCGAGCGCGTTACCAATGAAGCCGTCCACACCGTAGACAGCCTTGTTCTTGGGGCCGATGCCGTTCTCGACCATGGTCCGCAGGATGCGGCTGGCCTCGTCGAACGAGATCAGGATGATGGCGTCCGGATCGGCAGCGACGATCTCGGCGATCTCGGCGTCGAACGAGGTCGCAGCCGGGTCGTAGATCTTCTTGCCGAGGACTTCCACGCCCGAGGTGCCGAGAACCTGCTCAGCCACGTCGGCGAGGCTCGTGCCGTAGGCGTCGTCGAGGGCCAGGATGTACGCCGAAGCGTTTCCGTCCTCGGCAACCACGCCGGCGAGAACCGCACCCTGGAGGCTGTCCGGGGGAGCATTACGGAAGTAGAGGCCGTTGTCGGCGTAGTCCACCAGCTTCAGCGAGGTGTTCGCCGGGCTGAACTGGATCACACCGGCCTGGGTGATCTTGTCGATGACGGTCAACGACACCGAGGACGAAGCCGCACCGATGACGGCGTCGACGTTCTCGCTGAGGAGACGGTCCACGGTCACGCTGGCGGTGTCGGTGCTGGTGTCACCGGAGTCGCCGGGCGAGTACTCGACCGGGTTTCCGAGAACGCCACCGGCCGCGTTGATGATGCTGACGGCGTACTCCACGCCGGCGATCATCGGGGCGCCGAGGAAGGCGAGCGAACCGGTCTCGGGCAGCAGACCGCCGAGCTTCAGAACGCCGTCACCCGCACGCTCCACGCCAGCGGTCGCGAGCGGCAACACGGCCGACTCGGGCGCCGAAGCGGGGATGAACGTGGTGGCATCGTTGTTGATGCGGTTGTCAGCGCCGAAGTTCAGAACGCCGTACGAGGCCTCGAGGGGCTCGCCGTT
>Ga0315905_10001181_pt1 | contig 28134 bp, 32 predicted proteins | sample LakEriMetagenome_5_FD_203522 | JGI IMG/M metagenome (GOLD analysis project Ga0315905, IMG submission 203522) | Freshwater fungal communities from buoy surface, Lake Erie, Ohio, United States - Buoy 4 MA121 | ecosystem: Environmental > Aquatic > Freshwater > Lake | place: USA: Lake Erie, Ohio...
TTTCTCACCAGGTCGCACCACAATGATGTCGTTCACTTGCAAGTTTTTGGCATCAACTTCACGCTCAACACCATTTTCTAAAACAACTGCAGTATGGGCACCTAATGCCAACAACGCCCGCAACGCATTACCTGCACTACGTTTTGCGCGCGCTTCCAAATAGCGCCCCGCAAGAATGAAGACCGTTACGGTTGCTGCCACTTCAAAATACACATGGTACGAACCATGGCTCATTCCCGACATGCCCGCCATTGAGCCGTAGCTACTTGCGGCATCACCCCAGAGCAACGCCCACACAGACCACGCCACTGCAGCAACTACCCCAATGGAAATAAGTGTGTCCATTGTGGTTGCGCGATGTCGCAAGTTCATTACTGCAGCTCTATGAAACGGCCATGCCCCCCACGTAACTACCGGAGCAGAAAACACAAGTGCCCACCATTGCCAATTTTGAAACTGCATTGACTCGAACATGGAAAAGAAAAACACTGGCGCAGTGAGCAGCGCACAAGCAACAAGCCGGTTGCGCAAAGCTTGCAAGTTCTCTGCAAATTCCTCTTCGGTTGCACCCACCGGCGCATCGGCCTCGCGCAAGGCCGCCCCATAGCCTGCTTCTTCCACTGCTTGAATGAGCTCATCGGTTTGTATGCCAAATCGAGTGCGCACGGTTGCGGTTTCCGTTGCATAGTTCACAGAGGCTTCTACACCATCAATTTTGTTTAAACGATCTTGAATACGCGCCGCACATGCCCCACACGTCATGCCGCTCACGGCAAATTCAACACTGAGAGGAAGTTCTTCAAGAGTGCTCATGAATTTTCTTTCGCCTGTGCGGGAAACTCCGGATGCCTTTTTTCTAAAAATGCTGCAATTCCTTCTTGCGCATCTGCGGTCACCGCAGCAGCAGCCATCATTCCTACCGCGTATGAATAGGCATCGCTCTCGCCCATTTGTACTTGTTTGTAAAAAGCCGCTTTTCCTAAACCTTTTGAATGAGCCGAGCCACGCGTCGCACGTTGCAATAAATCAAGTGTTGCGGCTTCTAGTTCGCTTGCCGGCACAACGGCATTCACAAACCCCCACTGCAACGCAGTTGCTGCATCTATGGCATCGCCCGTCAGCGCCATTTCCAGCGCACGCTTGCGACCAATATTGCGTGACACCGCAACAAGGGGCGTATGACAAAACAAGCCACCCTTGCCACCAGGAACAGCAAAAGAAGATGTGTCGGCCGCAACTGCTAAATCGCATGTTGCTACCAGTTGGCACCCAGCTGCCGTTGCCAGCGCATGCACGCGCGCCACCACCACCTGAGGAATCGACTGGATGGTCTGCATCATTTTGGTGCAGGTATCGAACACTTCATAGGTGGTTTCATAGTTGGCGCCAAACATGTCGCCAAAATTATGGCCGGCAGAAAAAACGGGACCATTGGCGGCAAGTATGACCCCAGTGGCATCGCTTTTGCCCGCGGCAACAAATGCCTTGGTGAGTTCCTTCAGCACCGGCAGCGACAGCGCATTGCGTTTTTCTGGCTGGTTCAGCGTCAGGGTCACCACATCGCCCGTGCGCTCTACTTCCACCAGTTCCGCCATGACCCTATTCTGCCTTGGAAAAAGTACCTTACGGATGACATATATTGATAAGGCATGACTACCGCCACATCTGCCACATTGCATACCCATTTGGCTCAATTCCCCGATGTATTAGAACAACTCACTGCTGCCCACGAGGCCGCATGGGTCACTGTCGACCCACACATTTTGGAACTCTGCCGACTTCGTATTGCCAGCATGCTGGGAGCAGAAGCCGAAATGGCAATCGACACGCCACAAGCAGCACTCACTGCAGACAAACGCAGTGCACTTTCTCAGTGGCCACTCTCACCGCTTTATACAGAAGCAGAAAAAGCGTGCCTCGCATTCACGGAAGAGTTTGTTATCGATGTTGCCAGCCTGCAAGAAACCACTGCTGTGCGCGTGGGTGAACTGTTAGGGCAACAAGAACTTGCCGACTTCGTGAGCGCACTCTTGGTAGTTGAACAACGCATTCGCATTTCCCTTGCTTGGCAAACCCTGTTTGGAGAAGACAAATGAACACACGTAACGCGCGCATCGCACCAAAGACCTACGCAGCAGTTCCCTTGCGCACTCCACTTGGCGACTGGCAAGCAGCGGTAGTGCGCATGACTGCACTCGACCCCATCACTACAGAAATTGTGCGTTTGCGCTGTGCGCGCTACCACGACTGTAAAACTTGACTATCTGTTCGTTTGGCAGTTGCCAAACAAGATGGTCTCAATGAATCCACTATTGCAGAAGTAGATCACTACGAAACAAGCAGCCTCTCAGAACGTCATAAAGCCGCTTTGCGTTATGCCGATGCGCTCATGACCCAACCAGGCAGCATCACCCCACAGCAAAAAGCAGATCTCCTTTTGCATTTCACGCGTGACCAAATTATTGAACTCACCGTCGATGTGATGAAATGGAACTACCAAAAAGTTCCCGTTTCTCTTGGCACCGACGTAGAGGTACAAGAAGGCGAACTCACACCACTCATCTTCGACGCACAAGGAAACTGGGTTAAACCAACATGAAAGCCGTTCTCGTTGTACTCACGAACCCTGCAAGCACAGATGCAGAGGTTGCCTACAACGACTGGTACACCAATGTTCATGTACCCGATGTACTTGCTGTACCTGGCTACGTGTCGGCTACCCGCTACAAAGCATTCGATGGCTGGCAAGTGTTCGACCAGAAGTACCTCACCTTGTACGAACTCGACGTTCGCAGCATTGAACATCTACAAGAAATTTCCGACGAGCACATGCGCCGCATTGCCGACGATGAAATGCGCCGCTCACCCGACAACGTTATGGACCGCGCCACCATGCGTGCGCTGTATTACGTTGAAGAAGCTCCGCGCCACGTTGGCCCAAATACCCAGTTGCGTGTTCCCAATTCAGTATTCATGGCGTACTCCAGCCCTACTGACCCAGAGCAAGAAGATGCATTCCATACGTGGTACGAAGAAACTCATCTCCCAGAAATTCTTGCGTTACCAGGCTTCCTCGCTGCACAACGCTTTGCTGCCACCAACATCAACATGGTGAAACAACCGTGGGTCTGCGACCATCAATTTCTTGCCATCTACGAACACAACGCAAGCGACCTCGACAGCTATAACGCTTCATTCGCGCACATCATTAACGGAATTAAGTCGGGTGACATTCACATGTCTGATGTCATTACATCAAATAACCCTGCGCCTGCTTACGTGCGTATCAGTGAGCAAATTACTCAGCAGTAGTTGGCTCTACTTTTTTCTTCTTCTCAGCTTCAGCTTTCATTTGTGCAATCTTCTCGCGCAATGCCTCTTGCTTATTCAAAGACCTTTTCGATGCCTCTGCATTTTCTCGTTCGTGCCACTTCATTAGGGCTCCCTTTGGCGCTATGCCACTTCGTAAAGCCCCGTATGGGCGTGAAAAACCGGCTTGGAGTGTTGAAGGGTTGGAACAACGCACACAAGCCGGCCTAAAAAGCCTACGGGCTTCTTTCTCAAATGCCCACGCGGGGGTGACATGATGAAGAGATGAAGGCTGTACTCCTTGTTCTCACCCAAGACCCCGCCATTCCGCCGCTTCCCATGGCTACCGAATCTGCCATGTACACGGCATTCGAGGGCTGGAACCCGTTCCCCGAAACTCACCTTCTTGTGCAGTCTTGGGAAGTGCGCGATGCCGCGGAACTCCATGCCATTGCTCAACAGCACCACTATGCCAATGCCCGCTCAATGTTTTATCTACCTATTGAGCCCGAGCTTGCCAGCAAGGCAAACCCCGCCACAACACCACGCGGAGTTTTCGTTACTTACAACCAACCACTCACCCCAGCTGACACCGATGAATACCACCGTTGGTACAGCCAACAACATTTGCCCGACGTGCTTGATTGCCCTGGTTTTATTCGTGCTCAACGCTTTCGCATTTCCAATGTTTCGCTTTCGCCCTCACCTTGGGCTACTTCACTCGAATGCATGAATATTTATGAGCACTCATGCGAAACAGTTGAGAAATACAACGATGCATTTGCCCACGTACGCGCAGGCATTGCTTCAGGGAAAATTGAGATGACAAGTACTCTCACCTCAGGTGCACCCACAAGTGCGTATGGCCACCGGGCCTAGCCAAAGAAAAGTGCGCCCTCTGGGGCTCGAACCCAGGACCTGCGGATTAAAAGTCCGTTGCTCTACCAACTGAGCTAAAGGCGCAGAACGATTGGAATTCTGAGCAAACTCCACTCAGAACGTCTAAAAGATCCGATCGTATGTTAGTTCCCCCACACCGGAAAACGCCCATTCCACCGATTTATTGCGTGATTCGCTCTTTGCACCACAACCAAAGTGCCCCACGAGCTTCAGGAGTATCTGACTTCCGTGTGCGGGGCAAGCGATGAATTGTTCGGCTCGCACGGTCACACCAGAACTTGCCCGAATCGACGCTCTCGCTTCGAGAAGCCAGCCAACAAATGGTGTCGGCACCTTGTTCAGGACTCCGCAAGAGCGGCTTCATGACACGTCGAAAAGCCGGAAGCGAGTCTTGTACGCCTGGCGTATCGGCCCAACCAGGGTGCATTGCCGCAAATAAAACTTGCGGTTCGCGAACAGCCCACATCTCGTTAAGTGTGACTTGAATACGTTTAGCAATGGCGTACTGGCGCGTGCCGTCGTAACTCGCAGGCGACATCTCTGGGGATTGATTGCCTGCAATATTTGGCAAGGTGGCTCCATACATGCCACCCGAAGAAACCGTAATCACTCGCCCTGAAGAAGACCTCAATAACGGGAGAAGATCCGTCGTCATCTGATGAGGCCCTAAGACATGAGTGGCGATTGTTGTTTCATAGCCCTGCGGCGATTCTTCACGAGTCTTTAAAAGTGCACCTGCATTATGAATGAGTGCATGAAGAGTTGTGGTGGATTCAAGTATGAGTTGAGAAGCTTTACGCACTGCGTCTAGATCGCCCATGTCAGCAACCACAATTTCAAACTTCTGCGTTTCTGAGTTTTGAACAAGTTCGCTCTTCGTACGTTCAAGTTTCTCTGCAGATCGACCCACAAGAATCAGATCTGCACCCATCGCTGCTAGTTGATGTGCTGCAGCTTTGCCTAGCCCCGACGTGGGGCCAGTAATGACAACTGTTTTGCCTGCCAATACATTGTGGTCAAGCGGGTCAAATTGTCCTGCTCGCACGAGGTAGCCAATTCGCGAAAAACCGGGAACAACCAGGGTGTCTAATGCATCGTCAAGAATCTTCGGCAAAGCCATAACTGCACGGTACATGGTCTAGTAATTCCGTGCTCACACGTGATCTAGTGTCTTGCTATGGAGTTTCCTACAACTACCGCCGAGGCTGTGAAGCTCATCACACCCACCGTGTGTGACACCTACGCACGTGATGGCATTGTCATTCTCAGACAAGCACTGCACCCTGAATGGCTGCTTCTTCTGCAACTCGGGCTCGACCGAGTGATGGGTGATTCGGGCCAGAAAAAACACCTTTTCTATGATGGCACCGATCAGGAATTTATTGAGCTTGTGCGCACTACTGAAGTGTCGCCCGAACTGCAGCGTTTCATGTACGACTCGCCTCTTGCCGACATGATGGCAGTGCTGTTGAACTCATCTGATATTTGGTTGTACTCCGATGAGTGGTTTGTGAAAGGCCCCAACGGTGGTCGCACACCTTGGCATCAAGACCTTCCCTATTGGCCAATGGAGGGAAGCAAAATTGCATCTGCATGGATCAGCCTCGACACGTTGCCTGCACATGAGTGTTTGGAATATGTACGCGGCACTCATCACGGTGTGCGTTACGACGGTTTTAACCCGCGGCGCGTGAGCGAAGACCCAACGCTTCCGTATTTTGGAAGTGAGTATCCACCACTACCCAACATTGAAGCCGACCGCAGTGCGTGGGACATTGTCTCGTGGGACATCACACCTGGCGACATCATTCTTGCTCACCCTGCAGTGCTGCATGGTGGAGGGCCAACCGGACCCACCAGCAGTCGTCGTGCAATTACCATTCGCATGTACGGCGACGACATTGTTTACGCACCGCGCCCGCCAGGAAAACCAACAGTGCCGTTAACGCCTGGCTTATCGTTGCAACTGAAATATGGTGACCCATTACGCAGCCCGTGGTACCCACGTTTGCGCCCGGTACCACCATGGCAACAGGCTCAGTAACGAATTACTAGTTACCCAAATAAATGATGCAAAATTGCGCCTTCAGATGCTTCATTCCATTTGTCTAAGTCCACTCGGTCTTGATCCATTTCCGCCGCTACACGACCGATGAATTGACCGATAATCCAATATGCAGATACAAGCGGGTCAATGTCTTTACGCATCCAATTTTTTGCTTGAGCAGCAATAAAAACGGCGGCAATTTCGCTGCAAATACCGTAATTGATTTGCCTAATTTCTTCAGCGATAGCGGGGCTGGCCTGGGCTGCTCCCATCACACTTATTCGGATACTACGAATTTTTTCACGCTGCGGAACATAAATAAGACTCAGAATTTTCTTGACGATGCGTTGAAAATCTTCTGCATTATCGGATAACGCTACTCCGGCCTGGAAAGGCTGCACCATCTCAATAAAACTACGGCGATACCGCTCTACGTGTGCTGCTTCAACAAGTGCTTCACGATTTTTGAAGAAGTGATATACAGAGGGTTCTCGCACCCCGACCGACTCTGCAATTTTTTGTACACGTATCGCACCTTCGCCATTTTCTGAAATCGCAAACATCGCAGCTTCTAAGATGCGCGTTCGAGTGTCGGCAATGTTGGTCACTTCAAAACCTTACAGCAAGAAAAATTACTCGTAAAAGAAAGTTTTTACTAGGCGTGCCCAGGAATAGCGCGCCATGGCCCTGCATCGGCGCGTGGCTCTTTAGGAAGCCCCAGCATTTGCTCTCCAACAATGCCGCGTTGCACTTGGCTACTGCCCGCATATATAGAGCCAGCACGGGCATTGAGAAATACGTCTACCCAGCTTGCACTTGAGTTCGGCGAACCTACTGCATCGGAACGTAAGTATGAAAGTGCTGGTTTGCCACTTGGCGTTAATGCATCGGCACCCAAAATATCGACAGCTAGTTCTGTCACTTCTTTGTGATATTCCGCCCAAAAGAGTTTTCCAATTGAAGCGTCGGGTCCAGGTTTTTTGCCATTTAAGAATGACGTCAACGCGCTGTAACCAAGGAAACGCATCACTTCAACTTTTGTGTATGCAACTGCTAAACGCTGGCGAATAACAGCATCGTCGGTAACACCTTTTTCCCGAGCAAGTTCAATGAGTTTGTCTAACTCTGCACGAAAACCAATTGCATTAATTGCTGCACCCGCGCCACGTTCGTTACCCAGCAATGTCATGGTGACCATCCAGCCACCATTCACTTCGCCAACAACACTTCCCTTCGGGCAGCGAGCATCGGTAAAAAAGACTTCATTGAATTCCGAGTCGCCCGACATCATGCGAATGGGTCGCACTTCAACACCGGGCTGACGCATGTCAACGAGCAAGAAGGTAATTCCGCGATGCTTCACTTCATCGGGCGCCGTGCGGGCGAGAACAAAAATATGGTTTGCCAAGTGGCCACCTGTGTTCCACGTCTTTTGCCCATTAATGATCCACTCATCACCGTCGAGCACTGCACGACAACCCAGGTTGCCCAAGTCGCTGCCTGCTGCTGGCTCACTAAAACCTTGGCACCACAAGTCTTCGCCCGACAACACGCGTGGAAGGTAATGCTTCTTTTGTTCTTCAGTGCCAATGGCGAGCAATGTGTTGCCCAACATGCTGATGCCGAACATGTCGCTCGGGCCAACGGTGGGCACACCTACGCGAGCGAATTCTTCCGAAATGACGGCTGCTTCAATGGAGCTCAGACCCTGCCCGCCGTATTCTTTTGGCCAGTTCACAGCTAAGAACCCGTTATCGCGAAGCGTCTCACGCCATGTTTCAGTGAATGCATTCGCTTCGTCTCGGTTTAAGGCGCCAATACCCTTCCACTGTGCAGGCAGGTGCTGGTCTAAGAATGCGCGAACTTTGACGCGATAGGCATCGGCTGCGGGAGGGTAATTAAATTCCATGCGAGGTGATCTCTCTTGCACTAGGTATTCATTGAAGACTTCCCCAGTTTAGCGATGCATCAAAAAGGCAGCCGAGTTGAACTCAGCGCAACTTTCCCCACCAAGCGGCATAAATACTGGCAAAACGTGGATATATCGCTTTCATTTGCTCAGTCGCATCATCTGGCAGTTGTTGATTGTTTGTTGGCGCCAACGGCGATGCCTGGCCAATGGGGTCAACCCATTCCATTGTGATGGCTTCAATGAGGTCACGAAAATCGGGTCCGAAATGATGATGGTGCGCACTCGACTGATGCTTTAAAAAACCCACCACATCGGCATACGACTCAATGCAGTAATACGTACGTGGCTCGGCGCCCCGCCAGTACTCATATCGATGCACATCTTCTTCATCAGCGTGTGTACGTTCGTACATTTGACGCGCCACTTCTTCAAAGCGTGCTTCGCAGCCTTCTTTAATAGTGACACGAGCTAACAGTGTTGCCATTGGTATACCCCCTGGCAAAACAATAGAAGAGGGGCCGTGCCCGCACATCAGCGGACACGACCCCTACCTCTTGCTATTTGGTTGGTGTTTTACCAATCTTCAATTTCATGATGCGCGTTGACTTAGGAATTGGCTTTCCTTGATCGTCAATTGCCTTGGCTGTATTTGGCCACAACCGCTTGAAGTTCAATTGGAAGAGCTGGCCGATCTTTTTGCACTACTAGATGCAAGGTAATTGAAACAATCGCATCGAATTAAATGGAGTAAAGTAGTGAAGTGCCAAGTGCGAAGAAGAAACCTGCTGCGAAAATTGAGGCAAAACCCGTTCGCTATAGCCGCGCTGCCGCAACCCAGAAGTTTCTCGATGCCACTATTTCGCTCGTTGCAAAGAAACCCATCCCCGATATTTCACTGCAGGAAATAGCGGAAATTACTGGGCTCAACCATGGCTACGTTTTTCGCTATTTCGGTACCCGCATTGACCTCTTTACTGCCGTGACCGACGAGCTGGCGCGTTTGGCGCAGGCGGCCACTCAAAAGGAAATTGAGGCCCGCATTAAGCGTGGTGAAGAGCCAACCACATTCGACCTCACCGTTTTGGCAGTCGGTCGGAAATACACGAGCCAACGCCAACAGGTCATTCAGTACCTCATTACATGCGGAGTGAAGCCTAAGAGGTTCGCGGAGAAATCACGTGAGCTCAATGGCGAATTAGCCATTCAGTTTCAAAAAATGGGAATGAACCCGAGGTTCGCCCAAGCACTTGCAGTGAAGTCGGACGTTCTTTTATGGTCTGAGATGTTTCTTATGGAGAGTTTCGGAATTACGCCGGAAGAAGCGCTCGATGTTCGCACCATGGCGTTCGATGAAATTGCTCAGCACAAAGCAACAACTAAACGCTTGGGTTGGAATTAACTTCTTTACGCAATAAATCCGCCGTCAACAATAATTTCGGCGCCATTTACATAAGACGCAGCGTCGCCTAGCAAGAACATCACTACCTCGCCCACTTCTTTTGCGTCAGCCGTGCGTTGCATCGGCACTTGGTTTGCAATGGTGCTTTCAATACCTTGGGGCAACATGTCGGTTTCAATGAAGCCGGGGTGCACCGAGTTCACGCGCACGTTGTACGCGCCAAGTTCTCGTGCTGCAGTTTTGGTCATGCCGTGTACGGCCCATTTACTTGCTGCATAAGCAATGGCTCGTAAGCCACGCATTCCTGCAACTGACGAGATGTTCACAATAGAACCCGACTTTTGTGCGATCATCGTTGCCGACACTGCTTGCATGCCAAGAAAAACACCAACTTGGTTGACATCAATAATTTGACGAAACTCTGCTTCGGTTGCTTTTGTGATGCCACCTGGTTTCCAAATGCCTGCATTGTTCACAAGCCCGTCAATGCGGCCATAAGCAGCCAGTGTTTTCTGTACGACGTTTGCCCATTGCTCTGAAGAGGTGACATCGTGTGAAACGAAAAGGCCACCCACTTCTTTTGCAACATGCTGCCCGTCAATGATGTCGGTAACAACAACTTTTGCACCGGCTTGTGCGGCCAGTACTGCTTCTGCTTCGCCTTGCCCGCGGGCTGCTCCGGTGATGATGATTACTTTTCCGCCAAGTGTTCCCATGTAACAACAATAGAACACCAACTAGTGCAGTTTTACGGGCAGCCGATGCCATTCAATGTTGCACAGGTTGGGCATAAAAGTGCTTTGCCCTCGGGCGTGGTCCATTCCTTGCCATAGGGCGAGGAACACAACATGCATACAGTGCTTGCAACTTGCGAGCTTCCCGTTTCGGACTGGGAAACACTTTCCTGAGACACTCTTATTGCCAGCCCAATTTCTCGGCATTTTTCTTGGCGTCGCCTAGTTCGTGGAGAAAGAGGTTGATGAGGTCTGTACGAGTGTTTTTATCGATGACAGAAGCCGCCAGCATTCTTTCGTCGGCGAGAAAAAACAACAAGCCTATTTTTGCGCGATACACACGAGCTGCTCGTTTATCGAGTTTGAAAGATTCGGCAAAAAATGATTCCGTGTTTGTTCGTTGCTCGAGAGCAAGCACGGCGAAACGTTCTGGAGGAAAGCCTTCAGCGAGTAGATACTCCATCAATTTAAAGCGCAAATTGGCATCTGGATCTTTCACCAGTGCCGCGACGTCGCCATTATCACGATACTTCTTGAGATGTTCCGTCATAATTTCCACGACACAAAAAAGCATCTCGTGATTACTGCCGAAGTATCGGGCAATGTAACTGTGGTTCAGCCCCGATTCATGGGCTATTTCGCGGCTAGAAACATCTGAAACTGGTCGTTCACGAAGCATCGCAATAGCAGTATTGAGAATGAGGGTTTTCGCCTGCTCTTGGCTGACGCGGCCCAAAGCAGCTTTACGCTCGCGCTGTTGAATTGCTGGGGCGAGGTTGACTGGTTGCTTTTTGGGGCCTGGCTTTTGGCGCTCTGCAACTTTCGCAGAAGCCTTCTTTGCCGCTGTTTTCTTTGCTTTTTTTGCTGTGGCCACGTGCCCACCTTAGTCGGGGCTTCTCCCCTGTTTCATTAACTCCGACACCTAGTGTTCATCTTTCGGTTGCATGAAACCCAATGCCCATGGGCTAAAAAGGTATATGCGCATTTTGGTAACTAATGATGACGGTATTGACTCTGTAGGGCTGCACGTACTTGCTCGTGCAATGAATCGCCATGGCGAAGTTGTAGTGGTTGCTCCCGATCGCGAATACTCCGGTGCGAGTTCCGCCGTTGGTGCCTTGCACATCATGCAACCTGAAGTGCATAAAGCACATATAGATGGAATGAAAGAGTCATGGGCGCTCAGTGGGCCCCCCGCATTGTGCGTGATGTTTGCTCGACTCGGACTTTTTGGTGCACCGTTTGATCTTGTTGTTGCTGGCATTAACCCCGGTGCAAACGTGGGGCGCAGTGTGTATCACTCGGGAACCATTGGTGCAGCACTCACTGCTCGCAATGCTGGCATTAGTGGTGTCGCCATTAGCCAAGCAGTCAATGGCATGGGCGTTGAAGGCCAAGGCTGGGACGACATGGTGAAAGGGCAACTCTGGGAGTCTGCTGCAACAGTGGCCGACGTTGTTGTTGAAGGTCTCATTGCCAATCCACCGTCTGAACCAGTTGTGGTGAACGTGAATGTTCCTAACCTGCCGGTTTCTGAAATCAAAAATTGGCGCCGCACCGTTGTGGGCAGCGACCCCCCACGAGCAATGGCCACCGCAACTATGGAGCCAAAAGAAGGCCACAGCGATTCGTATTACGTGCGTATGGCGTGGGGCGATGAACTCACCTTGCCCATTCATACCGACGGTGGCGCTGTAGGCGCAGGTGAAGTGTCTATTACTTACATCAGCCGACTTGAGGGCTACGACATTCCGGCAGACTCCGGACCCGAACGTGCCATCGCGGCACTTTTGGGGTTGTAAGACTTCACAGAGTCCGCAAAACATAAGCACTTCACGGCATATCCCCCACTCTCCCCATAATGTGCCTACGGTCACTTCTGCAGGGTTTCCCTGCAGAAAAGAGGTAGATAATTATGTACACACTTGGAGCATTACTCCTCCTCGCAGTTCTGCTTGGTGCGGTTACCGCCGTCATCGATTCAGTGCTCGGGGCCCTCAAATTATCCGACACCATCCGCAAATTGCCGCTCATCGGCGACCATTGGGGCCTCGTTGTCAGCATCTTGATGATTTGGCTTCTCGACATCACTCCCGCCGCAGGCTGGGGTCTCATGTTGAAAGACGATTGGATGAATATCGTTGCCGGTGGAGCAATTATTTACGGGATGATTCCTGTGAAAGATGCTGTCATCAATATGGTGAATAAGGGCCTTCGCGCTTAAACATTCTCCAGCACATTTTTGAAACGGGCCGCTAGTACTCCTAGCGGCCCGTTTTTTATTTCTCCTTAAATATGAATAGGTGTACTACGGTTAAATAATGAGTTCAGAAAGCGCCAACTGGCTAGACCTCACACAACGCAGCGCATTTGCATCGCACCAACTCATTGGGTGGATTTTTTGGGACCCACGTGCCGCGGCACGCCATGCAGCCTTTGGCATTCAAGACGGCTTGGGTCATTACATCGCTAACCGTGCGGCTCCTCTTGCTTCTGCTGGCATTGATGTTGTGCACAGTGCTTTTTATTCCATTTCGCGACATCTCATTCATTTCTCACTCGACCTCGCTTCTCCACATGCCACATGGCAAGAAATGTCTGATGCGCGTGATGAATCTGTTCGTGAAGGACTTCTTGAGTTAGCACCAGAAATATGTGAACCCCTTGGCAACCTTGCGACCGAACTCTGGCGCACTGTTGATGCGCTTCCACAAGAAGGCCGCGTGTTATTTGCTGCTCACAAAGCATGGCTCCGCCCTAATAACCCAACTGTGTCGGCTTGGTTGGCAGTGAATGCACTACGCGAATGGCGTGGCGATACACATTGGGCACTGTTAGTCACTCATGAAATAGATGCTATTGAAGCTGGTCTATTGCACGATGCGTGGATGAGCTACCCAAAGGAATGGATTCCGCGCAGCAGAGGTGCCAACGATGCACTCATTGAAGCGGCTTTGGAAAACCTGAGCGCACGTGGGTTCGTTTCCGATGGAGCAATTAATGCGAAAGGCATTTCGTTTCGTCAAGAGTTAGAAGAACAAACGAATGAACTCTGTGTTCGCCAGTGGAAAATATTTGGCGAAGATAACACTCGAAAGTTTCTTGAACTCGTTGAACCTGTGGGTGCACGGTTTGTTGAGCGCATTGATGAAACAGCTGGACCCAATTGGATGCCAGCAGCGCGCGAGCGACGTTTATAAAATGCGATACACGTCGTAGTCGACTGCATCTTTCGATGGTTTACCAATTGCAACAGCTTGCACATCGTTGAGCCACGCATAACGTTCATCGCCAGTTTGAAATAGCGGCGCAGTAATAATGCGCACACCATCATCGGTTGGCGCCATGATTCCTTCGTAGGCCATGTGAATAGCAGCGCCGTCATCGGTGATGAGCAATACACGCACATCGAGATGCGCAGTACCTGTAGTTCGCATGGTGAGCCAGTCGCCACCCATGGTGACCGTGCCAGAAACTTTTGGACCCGCAAAGGTGCCGCCTGTTACATTCACAATTACTCGTGTGCCTGCTGGCCCACCCGGAATAGGCACAGGGGCAGCGACAGTTGCATGAATAGTGAAGAGATACTCAACGGGAAGTGACGAGAGGATGTCAGGCATGCCTAAATCTTACGTAGTTCTTCACTAGGAACGAGACAAATGTGCTTTCAACTGCCACACTGTAAATGTGCCAATCTCAAAAAATAGTCCTCCTATTTTTCAGCACTACAACGGAAAGTGGCGCCCCCTGTGGCGTGGTCGCATTCATGGCATTGCCGCTTTGGTAGCCATACCCGCTGGAACATTGCTCATACTTGCTGCACAAAGCGCCATTGCCCGAGTCGCCACCTCCATATACGTGTTCTCGCTTTTTGCTCTCTACTCCACCTCGGCTTCGTACCATCTCTTTACACGCACACCCCATGTGCAAAAAATCATGCAGAAGCTCGATCATTCAATGATCTTTATTCTCATTGCGGGCACCTATACCCCGCTCTGCCTGCTCACCCTGCCCCATTCGTGGGGTATTCCCTTCCTGTGCTTTGTTTGGGTAGCGGCAATTATGGGAATGGTTTTTAAATTTGGCTGGGGCGCTCGGCGCATTACTGGTGGGTTGTACATCGCTCTTGGTTGGGCGGGGGTTTTTATTTTTCCTGCAGCAACAAGGGATGCTGGTCAAACAGCGATGGTGTTGCTCGGCATTGGTGGCGTGTTGTACACCATTGGGGCAGTTCTCTTTTATCTCCAACGTCCGCGGTTGGTGCCACACATTTTTGGTTACCACGAGATCTGGCATGTTTTTACTGTTCTTGCGGGAATCACCCAATTCATTGGCATTGGGTTCATTGTCACTCAGGCCAATTAGTCCTGTCTCTGGGTCGCCACATATATTTGCACTAGCAGTGCAAATATATGTGAAACTGTCGTAACAGCGCAGGAGGGTATATGGGGCTCGAAAAGAACTTCACTGGTCGTATTGGTCGCACATTCGAAGATTCTGAAGCGGCGTGGCCCGACCTGCCTCAACCACCACAGGGCGCTCCAAACATTGTGATGGTGTTGCTCGACGATGTGGGCTACGCGCAATTCGGCTGTTATGGCTCGGACATTGCAACGCCAACATTTGATGCACTCGCTGCTCACGGCTTACGTTATGCAAACTTCCACACCACTGCACTGTGCTCACCAACTCGCGCATGTTTAATGACCGGGCGTAACCACCATGCAAGTGGCATGGCACGCATCGTGGAAACTGCATCGGGCTTCCCTGGTTATGACGCCAACATTCCTGAAGAGAACGGCTTCCTTCCAGAAATTCTTGTACGGAATGGTTACGCAACTTACGGTTTAGGTAAATGGCACCTTGCCCCTGCACATGAAAATAACTTGGGTGGGCCGCGCACACATTGGCCACTCAACAAAGGCTTCGAGCGTTACTACGGATTTTTAAGTGGCGAGACCGACCAGTTCCACCCCGACCTTATTCACGACAGTCATATTGTTGACCCACCCAAAACTCCTGAAGAGGGTTACCACCTCACCGAAGACCTCACCGATAAAGCAATTGGTTACATCAAAGACCTTCGTGCTTTTTCGCCAACAAAACCTTTCTTTGTGTACTACGCGCCAGGTGCATGTCATGCTCCACACCAAGCGCCGAAAAAATTTATTGATGCGTATCGCGACAAGTTCAACCAAGGTTGGGACACGTGGCGTGAAGAAGTTTTTGCTCGCCAAATCGCATCGGGGTTGTTACCTGCAGGAACCATTCTTTCAGAACGTCCAACATGGGTACCTGCGTGGAGTTCACTGAGCGACGATGAACGACGCTTGTACACACGCCTCATGGAAGCATTCGCTGGCTTTCTTACTCACACCGACTCTGAAGTGGGTCGTCTGCTCGATTTCATTAAATCTATTGATGAATACGACAACACGCTTGTGCTCATTATGAGCGACAACGGTGCATCTGCTGAAGGTGGGCCTGGTGGCAGTTTCAATGAAAAGTATTTCTACAACTTTGTTCCTGAAAGTTTGGCAGAAAACTTAAAGCGCATTGACCTCATTGGTTCTGAACATTCCAACAACCACTACCCATGGGGCTGGGCGTGGGCCGGCAATACGCCGCTCAAACGCTTCAAGCGCGATACGCACGAAGGCGGTGTCTGCGACCCACTAATTGTGCAATGGCCCAGTCGTTTAAAAAATGTTGGGGGAATACGCCATCAGTATTTGCACATTGTTGATGTGCTTCCCACATTGCTTGATGTCATTGGCATTGAGGCACCAGAGCAAATTAATGGTGTTGCACAGGCGCCGTTCAATGGTGTGAGTTTTGCCCACACGTTGGAAAGCTCAGCAGAGCCAAGCAAGCACATCACGCAGTATTACGAAATGCTTGGCTCGCGTGCGTTGTATCACGATGGCTGGAAAGCAGTGGTCTTTCATCCACCAGGCATGATGAACTACGAGAGTCGCAATGCGAACCCGTCGTTCGATGACGACATTTGGGAGCTGTACAACATTGCCAACGACTTCTCTGAATGCAACGACGTTGCACAGCAATTTCCCGACAAGTTAAAAGAACTTCAAGATTTGTGGTGGACAGAAGCAGAAGCCAACCAAGTATTGCCGTTGAACAATCAACCAGCGCGATACGGCGACCGCCGCTTCTTACGCGATAGGTACGTATACCTCCCTGGCATTTCACCATTGCCAGAATCCACTGCGCCAAACCTCAAGAATCGTTCGTTCCAAATTACTGCCGCACTGAATGTTCCCTCTGTTGGTAACTGCGACGGCATATTGGTCTGCCACGGTGGTCATGCAGGTGGTTATGCGTTGTACCTCAAAGGTCGACGCCTGCACTATGCCTATAACTTTCTAGGCGCTCTCACTACTATCGTTTCGGCAAGCGTTGAACTTCCGGTAGGTGAAATAGATGTACGTGCAACGTTCACCGCCACTGGGCGCTTCAAAGGCGACATGGAACTGTGGTACGGCGATGTTCCCGTTGGGCGCAGTGCTATTCCGTTCACCGTTCCTGTGACTTACGGAGTGGACCCTTTCACTGTGGGTTACCAACGCATGACACCAATTACTCCAGAACTCACTGGCAAAGCAGAAATACCTGAAGGTGTACTTCGTCGCATTGTGATTGATGCCATTGGCCGCGCGTACCGCAACCCTGAGGGCGAAGCACGCGCGGCACTAGCTATGCAATAGTAATTGAGATCTTCTTTGTAGTGGTTTTTGGCTTTTTCACTTTCTTCGTTGCAGGTGGAGTGATCTTCACCGTCAACGAGCACTTACCAGCCTTCAAGCCTTTCACCACATTTGTTTTTGACACAGAGCAGACACTCTTTGATGCCGTGCTCACTGTGGCCACAATTTTTGATTTAGCGACCACGGTGGTGCCGAGTGTCTTCAGTGCAGAAGTTACAGAAACTGTTTTGCCTTTCTTCACTGACACTACTTTTGGTGCTGCAACTCCAGGAGTATTTGCACCTGGAGTTGTTCCACCGACTCCAGGAGTTGTTCCGCCGACGCCAGGCGTGCCTGCTCCAGGAGTTCCCGTAGCGCCTCCACTCGTTGTTGCCTTAAAGGCTCCGCCACCAGTTCCTACCGACATCGGCAATGACGCCGCAAATTTCCTGAGCCCAAGTGCACGAACGCTTGCTGCACCCACTTTGTCGCCCGATGCAGGTGGAAGTTCAACGTCGGCAACAGCGCCTGTGTCTCGCCCCTTAGAGCTTTCGTTAATAGAAAGGGCTTCAGTGGAATCGAGTGTTATCTGAGTCGTAGGCGTCTTCGCAGCTCCACCGGCTACAGCTGCCCCCGTTGTTCCCAATTTAGTCAAGGTTGTAGAAATTGCAATCACACTTGAATTTTGAGTGCCTTCCACAATAGTTACTTCACCAGTTGTTTTGTCTGCTTGAACATCAACGGCTGTTGCATTGTTTGCAGGAATTGCCGCAGGTGTTTTCACTGCAATGAACTTGTCACCGTCGAGCGAGAGCGAAGGGCCATCAGATGTAACACCAACAATAATTCCAGTGTCGCAGTCGGCTTTCAGGTCTTTATACGTTCCCGTTGTGGTACTGGTAGCCGCATGAGTACGTGTTGACGTGCTCACTCCACTGAGCACGTAAATGCCCTTGCCAGCCACAGCGATGAATGCCTTATCAGCAACTTGAGTTGCCGACCCCGTTGGGCAATATGCAATTGCATTAATAATGCCCGTATACGTAGATGACTTGCTTACGCCAAATTGGTCAGTTGCACCCGTGGTGACACCACTTGCCGAAACTTCTGAACCGAAGTACCTCACACCAGCAATTGTGGCGCCACTAGAGGTGGCATCGGCCGTCAAGCCAACAACACCAAGTGTTCCTGTACCGCTATTTTCTTGACCTTTACTTATAGCAACAAGCATTGCGTCGGTGCCAGCGACTCCTGCCATCGCTGTCATGGACACCTCATTAGTGGATTGACCCGATGAACAGGACACTCCAGATTCATAAATGAAGTCTTGCAACCCAAAGCAAGTTGACCCGGAAGGTATTGGAGCAGTGTCGTCAAATGCAAACCTCAAGGAGGCATCGGTTTTACTTTCACGAGCAGCAGCAGTAGCTGCTAGCTCTTCACCCATTTGCGTTTTACCCGTTCCTGTAGCTGTACTGAAATTTTTTGTACGGAAGAATTGCTTAGAATTCAATGCGTATCCAGCAGCAATCCATTGCTTGCCACTTGCACCATTCCACCAATCAACGCTGTCGCTACCACCTGCGCCAAGGGTGCTAAATGATGCGCCGCTATCGGTGGTGAGCAACGTACGACTACCACCAGTGGCACTTGTGGAAACCACATAGGTACTTCCATCGGTGACATTGGGTGAATACACCGTGTCGCGCACTACTGCACCAACCATTCCATTCACAGCAATGCCACCCGAGTCTGCATCTTTGCCTGCGCCTGCTTGCGATGCGATGAACTCATTTACACTGCGGGCTCCTGCTGGTCCAAAACTTGGACGATAGGAAGGAGCAGCCATGCTTGCCGACTTGCGCAGACCAAATTGTCCATCTCCAGAAATGCCCACCATGTTGTCTGAAAAGTTAAACCCAGCGTCGAAGACAAAGCCCGTATTGTTGTTTGCACCGGCCATTGGCAATACGGCAATCTTGTCTTGCGCAACAGCAGCACCAGATTGGTTAGCGTAATTTGCTGATGCACCACTCGTGTTGAACGCAAAGAAGCAACCACGAATGGTTCCCACCACTTTGAAACTTGACAATGCACCACTCGCTGGCGCCAAATTAGCAATGGAACCCACCGCAGTGGTTTCATTTTCACCACATTGTGATTGGCCACTTTGACCAATATTGCTCCACGACGCTGTCCATGAGTTCAATGAGTTTTGGTCTGTAGTTCCAGAGAGGCCTGTACTGATCAGTGGAGTAGCACCGGAGCTTGATTTGTAACCTACCTTCAAGGTGCCTGTGGTGTTATTTCCAGTTCCTTCACGGTCATACACCACAAATGCGGAGACAAAGTCTTGTCCCTGGGTGGACATCATGAGAAGGTCTCCTGAGTTCGTCGCTGTTGCACTTAAACCAGCAACGGTTTCTGATGTACCAGTAATGCCAGCAACTGTTGTTGCGCCTTGCGCCAGAGCCACAAGTTTCAGATCTGATCCATTGGAAGGCAAAGCAGCAACAAAAATTTTGTTGCTGGTAGAAATACCATTAGCAATTGCCCACTTACCGTTCGCATCCATTCCTGATGGAACAGTCCAGTTCGATAGTGCAGGAGTATCGACGTTCATCACAGCTGTTTGCCACGTTGCGCCATTCTTTGCAAATAGGTACGACGACGTTCCGGAGTGACCCCAGAGAATGGATCCGAAACTACCTGTTGTAGCAAGTGCGGTCCATGTGTTTCCGTAGTCTTTGGAGTAGTACAAACCATTTTGCAGTCCAACTGCTACTTCACCGGCATACCCCGATGTGGTGACAACGTTTGCCTGAACTTGTGGCAAACCAGTAGTGCTATCAGCAACGGTAGGAACTGGTGCCCATGTTCCTGCATAGTCAGTGGTGCGCCATACCGACGGATTGTTATCGGTTGTCGCATAAAAAACACCAGAGTCGCCATCGGCTGCGACGTTGCGCACTTGGGCTCCATACGCATTGGCAAATCGCAAGCCAGATGTTGTTACTGCGGTGAGCGTTACTGCCGTTGTTGCAGATACAGACGACACGCCGTTGGTGGTATATCCAGGTTTCGACACCACAAGCTTTGTGGCCGTGAGTGCGGTAGACCCTGAATCTAAATTGGCGACGCCGCTCGCGTTAGTGATGGCTGCATCAATTGCTTCCTTCGTTGTTCCGTTGACTAACGCGACAAAAGCTCCTGGAACTGTTCCCGAAGCATCAGAGACGGTGACCACAACAGCTGCAGCATGCACCTCACTTGGTATGGCAAAGAGGCCCAAAAGCCCGACTGCTGTTATTGCGCCAATAGTGGCCTTAATACGATGAGCCAACATGTATTTCCTCCAAGAAATATCGATGGGAATTCTTGCTGAAAGAATTTCAACCAAAACTTAGCCGATGACTGAAATATTCTCAATAGTCGGCCACCGCCTATATTTATTAGGTGAGGGAGCGGGCAACCAGCACATCTGTGGCTTTACATAAACCCAGCACTTCCGTTCCTGGGGCCAGGGCCAGGGCATTGGTGGCTTCGCGCGTAATGGTTGCCGTCATGGTTTGGCCCGGGTCAAGCTCTAATTTCACCGTGGAAAGAACTCCCCCATGTTTCACTGAAATCACTTTTGCTCGAAGTTGATTCCGAGCACTGAGCTGCAAAGTGTCTTCACGATCTGCGTTGTTTGTAGAAGGAGCTTCTTCACCTGCAATTTCATCGAGAAAGCGCGCAACGGCTCGTGCTTGTTCCCGCCGCCAAATGGCTACTGCGCTTCGTGATGGGTTAGCAAGCAAACGCGACAACACTTGGTCCAAAGCATCTCGTTGTAGAGAGATGAATTTTATTTGCTTCATACCCGCTAGTTCTCGCAGATGTAACTTCACCAGAAATTCGGTGCGTAAATCGCGAATATGTACTGCTGGTGCATTTAGCCAACCCCGCAAAACGCGGCCACCTTCTTCTGTCACCGACAGTGCAAACTTCAGTTGCTTACGCACACCAAGCGCATCGGTGCTCTTCACCATCTGTGCAGCTTCAAGCGATTTCAATGCGCGGTACACCACAGGGTTTGTTTGCGTGAAGACCTCACCTATGTCGCCATCGGGGTGAAATCTCTTCGCGATGTCGTAACCATGTGTTGCCCCTTGGTCAATAAGAGCAAGACACGTTGCTTCAATAAGCGACAACTGGAGGTTCTGTGCGGATTCCATACCTGTTTATATCACGTATTGAACTATCAGATAGTTCATAATGAACTAATAGCCTGAGGGGATGGTGTCCACCTCTCGATTACTTCGCACCATATCTATTGGTATTGCCACGGGCCTTCTATTCACGTTGTCTGCTTGTGCCCGCAGCGATAGCAAAGTGAATATCGACGTCTACGCCGCCGCCTCGCTGACCACCGCGATGACCTCTATTGCGGCGGCCTTTGAAAGTGCAGTACCCGACATTCAACTTGTTCTCAACTTTGCGGGAAGTGCCACATTGGTTGAGCAAATAAAGCAGGGTGCACCAGCAGATGTAGTTGTCTTTGCCGACGACAAACAAATGAACGACCTTGTGGAAAATGGCAATGTCAACAAAGACTCCGTTACCACCATTGCTACCAACACACTTGTACTTGTTGTTGAAAAAGGAAACCCGCTCAACATTAAAAGTGTGAGCGACCTTGCTTCACAGAAAATACGAACTGTTCTGTGCGATGTTGCACAACCGTGTGGGAAATATGCCGCTCAAATACTGGAGCGAGCAAACATAGTTGTACAGCCTCGCAGCTGGGAAACAAGTGTTAGTGGGGTTACCCAGAAAGTCAGCAGTGGCGAAGCAGATGCCGGAATTGTTTACGTCAGCGATGCCTTGGCTAATGCGGCGAAACTTGATGCCGCGCCTATTGATGCAAGCATCAACGTTGTCAACAACTACCCCATTGCCTCTCTCAATGAACTTTCTACAACCGCACAAAACGCTGCACAGACATTCATTGATTTCGTGATGGGTGACGGGCGAAAAATTCTAAATGACTACGGATTCCAAAGCCCATGAAACAAAAACGCTCGCAATTAAGTGCACCCCGTGGTTTAACCGCACTTGCCATGGCATGTGTGATGTTTATTTCACTGCCACTACTTGCCATTGTTATACGTGTTCCATGGTCGCAATTCTTCAGCACCATTTTTGAGGAATCATCACAAGAAGCACTATGGCTTTCACTACGCACTTCGCTTATTACAACGGTGCTCGCAATTGTTGCCGGTCTACCACTGGCATGGATGTTTGCTCATCGCACCTTTCCGCTGAAAAATATTTTACGCACCCTGTGCGTTTTGCCCATGGTTTTACCTCCTGTTGTAGGAGGAGTTGCTCTCATTTATGCCTTCGGCCGTCGCGGTCTTATTGGTTCAACTCTCGAAGATTGGTTTGGTTACCGCATTGCCTTTACTCAGAGCGCAACTGTGTTGGCACAATTTTTTGTAGCTGCTCCGTTTTTTATTGTGGTCATGGAGTCAGCATTTGCTCAGGTAGATGCATCTACTACTTGGGCTTCCCGCACCTTGGGCGCTGGCCCATGGCGCACTTTGCTCACGGTCAATATTCCCATTCTGTGGCCTTCGCTTGTTGCGGGCATTGTGCTCACTTGGGCTCGTGCGCTTGGGGAATTTGGCGCAACTATTACCTTTGCCGGCAATAGCCCAGGCTCCACACAAACGCTGCCTTTGGCAATTTACAGTTCTTTGGAAAGCGGCAACGATGCTGCCGTGAGTTTGTCATTTTTGATGATGGCTATTTCTTTTGTTGTTCTCATTTCATTGCGCCACCGCTGGATGAGCGCTTTTCAACGAGGTGCCGCATGACTCTCAACATGCAATGCACTTTTGCCCGAGCACAGTTCACATTGCACGCCGATGTATCTGTTGCTTCGCAAGAGGTTCTCGCTATTGCTGGTTCTAACGGTTCCGGGAAAACAACAGCGCTTCTTCTTATTGCAGGCTTACTCAACATTTCTTCTGGTCGTATTGAACTTGACGGACAAATCTGTGACGGTGACACTTTTGTGCAACCCGAAGACCGGCACGTAGGAATGCTGTTCCAAAATGGAGCCCTCTTTCCCCACCTCACCGTTAGCCAAAACATTATTTTTGGTCTTCGTGCTCGCGGTGTACGCAAAGATGAAGCATCGAGCCTCGCTACTGGCACCATGGAGAAGCTCGACATTCACACATTTGCCGAAAAGCGCCCACATGAATTAAGTGGTGGTCAACAACAACGTGTTGCCCTAGCGCGCACATTGGTCACCCAACCGAAAATATTGCTGCTCGATGAACCAACAACAGCATTAGATGCCAGCGCACGTGCGGCGACCCTTGAACTTCTTGCGGAAGTATTTTCGCAATTCGCTGGTCCAGTCATTTTGGTATCGCACGACTCACGCGATATACAAAAATTGGCCACCACAGAGGCACGTATTGAGGTTCAACACGGCACCCATGTGGTGGCCAATTTAACGAAGTAAATTTTTACAAGTGAGTAATAATCATGTCGCAAGACGACACTGAAATTCCGGCGCCCTCTTCAACATCAAGACGCTCAATCACACCATTGTTAATGATGGCTGCGTAGCGCTGTGAACGTGAACCAAGACCAAAACCAGAACCATCTAGTTCCAAGCCCATTGCTTTAGTGAATGCACCTGTTCCATCGGCAAGCATGGTGATGCCATCGGCACTTTGGCTTTGCTTCCATGCATCCATTACCCAAGGGTCATTCACGCTGATGCACGCAACCGACTCCACGCCTTTGGCTTTGAGTTCATTGAAGCGTTGAACGAAACCAGGAAGGTGCACTTTCGAGCAACCAGGTGTGAAGGCTCCAGGAACTGCAAAGAGAACTACTTTGCCTTTGCCAAGTGCTTCAAGTGAGCTCACTGGCTGTGGCATGCCATCGGCACCAAGCAGGTGAATTGTTACGTCGGGGATTTTGCTTCCAGCTGAAATTGTCATGGTCATATGGTGCCACGACTTTTAGCCCTGCGCCACCCCTCAAGCGGCAAAATTAGGCATTCAGCATGGCTTCAAGTTCGTCAAGGGCTACACGTGGGTCGCCCACATGAATGACCTGCATGCCTGCTGCACGAGCACCTTCAATATTGCCCATGAAGTCGTCGAGGAATACCACTTCGCGTGGGTCTGCCACCCCCAACTCTTGCAAGGTGAGTTCAAAAATGCGTGGCTCAGGTTTACGCATTCCCACCAGAGCAGAGTCGATATAGACGTCGAACATTTCCTCAGGAACAATGGTCACCAGATGCGGGTGGAACTCGCGCATGCCATTGGTTAAGAGACCCGTTTTGTAACCGCGTTCTTTGAGACCAGCAATATGTTCCAACACATAGTGATTGATGCTGTAAGTGCTATTGAGTAGAAGCATCTCAAATTCATTGCCTTGAAAATGCACTCCTTCGGCGGCGGCGATGGGTGCAATGAGCCCCTGAAGGTCGTCACGTGCAACTTCACCACGTTCCATTCGGTGCCACGGGTGGTCTCCCGACACATGTTGTGGCCCCATCATGATGGAATGCAACTGCGGCATTGGGCAGCCCAGCGAGTCGGCAATGCGCTGAATTTTTTCCGTGATGGTTGTGATGATGACGCCACCAAAATCGAAGACAACAGAAGTGATAGCGGGGGAAGAAGACATTTCTCTACCTTACGAATTTTGTAGTTGGTAAACCGACACGGACGCTGACCCCGGGCGAAAAAAGTGCATGAACATCACCCTGCGGCGCAGGCAGACCAGCGGCTTGCACCAAGGAATCGTTAAGGTGCAGCACTTTTGCACTGTGCAGTGGCCACGGTTCGTGCGAAACAGGGGCATAGCGAATTTTTTTACGCAGCGTTTCGGAATACAACCCCCACCGCGCCGAGAGAAAATGTTCAAAATCACTCGGCGCTGCAATTTCGCTGCCCACTTCAATGCGCATTTCTGAAGAAGCTTCTAAACCACGCGGCCATCGCCTCTGCACATGTGTTTCAACAATTGATGTGTTACCCACTTGTTCAACTCCATGACTCACTTTGCCAAAGCAATACGGGAGTGAATAGGTGGTGCGCGCTACCACCGTAGGTAACAGGCGGTTGATGTCGAGAGAGAAAAACCACACTCCGGGAATGCCATTACGTATGACATAAGTGCGCACATTCACTTCAGGAAAAGTTCCTAAATATGGCACCGCAGGAAGATGCGGTACTCCAATGCCTCGCATTTGGAAAGGAATAAGACCCACGTACGCATTTCCAGCGAATGTGTCGACCAGTAAACCCTCAGGCAATAACGACTGCACCTGTTCTGGCTCATATGCCCAATGCAGGTAAACGAGGTTCTCCCATTTCTGCACCATGACCGCACGCTTCACCGGTACTGGGCACTCGGCTCGATATGTGCGCGTCATGTTGCCTGCAACAACATGATTGCCAACAGCACACCGCGCAGTGTCCATGCAATAGTTCGGGGCCAATTGGTGCGCACCAGTTTGTGCCCAATATCTGCTGTTGGTGCCAATGCCATTTTCTCGTGCAGTGGCACCGAGAGAAAGATGGTGCTTCCTAATGCGATAGCTAAAAGAAAGCCGCCTACGAAAGGCAACGCAGAGTTCACACCGTTCGGCAAGTCAAAAAGTAGCCACAAGGTTGTTACTCCTTCGCCAGCCATTGGTAGCCCCACTACCCAACCTGTTCGACGTTGGTGTTCTACAGCAATTTCTGACGCACGGTCGATGCCAATAGTTGCAAGCAGTGGGTAATGCACCAACTGTACGAACCAAATAACGCCGACCATCACGCACGTAGCAAGTGCATTTATAACAAGAGGTGCCATACAGGTCACCCTAGGTGAGGCAGACTAAGAACATGAACAGCAGCGAGCAACATGACCATGGCAACAGCGAAAGTCACTCGTACGGAAAAGACGTGCAAAGTGCACTTGCACCACTCACCAAAGATCTACGCAACGCAATTCCCGATGTTTATAAAGGATTCGGTGAAATGCACGCCGCCGCTTTCAAGCCCAGAGCACTCGACGCCAAAACAAAAGAACTCATTGCACTTGCCATTGCTGTTTCTGTTCGCTGTGACGGCTGTATTGCGGCACATGCCAAAGGTGCGGCGCGCAATGGCGCAACCGAAGCTGAAGTTGCAGAAACATTGGGCGTCACTATTTCCATGAACGGCGGCCCGGCAACCGTGTATGGGCCGCGAGCATTTGCTGCTTTTAAAGAATTTGCCGCAAAGTAACTTTTACTTACTGCTTCCGGCCGAAGCTGTACCCGCAACAAGACCGAGAAGAATAAACACACTGCCCGCAACCCAGCGCTGTACAAAAGGCAATGCGCGACCGCGTAACAATACGGTGCGCAATGAACTTGCCGTGAGCGCATAGGCGCTATCGGTGACACAACCAATAGCAACGAACACAAGACCGAGCACCAAAGCTTGGAACCAAGCCGAGCCCTTATCGGGGTCAATGAACTGCGGCAAGAACGATAAGAAGAACAGTGCCACCTTTGGGTTCAGCGTGTTCACCACAAAACCTTGAATAAAAGCTTTACGAGGCGGCATGGTGGTGAGCGTGGCAGTCATTGATGCTGGTCGGCGCAAAAGTGTGCGAGTACCAATAAAAATGAGATAAATCGCGCCACACCATTTCACGGTGTTGAATGCGGTTGACGAAGCAGCGAGCACAGCCGACAAGCCCGCCGAGGCGGCAATGACATGCATGAAGTTTCCACATTCCAAACCAGCAACTGCGCTCAAGGCGACATTGCGACCGTCAGAAACACTGCGGTTCAAAATATAAATGACCGCCGGGCCTGGGATGATGAGCAACAAAAATGAAGCGACCGCAAACGCACCAAGTGAACTCGCGGGGACCATGCGTTCACTTTACGGTGCTCCCAAGACGACCACGGAACTCCCTTGACTGAACGGTGACTATTTTTGAGATTGACATTGGGTGAACCCCCGGTGAAGTCACCCCGTTTGCCCTGTTCTGTTGGCCTACATCCCCGTACGTTTGGAATATGAAATGGCGCCGTGAGAAGTCTGTTAAGCCCAAGCAACTCCACACCGATGAGTGCCTCTCCATTCACTACTCCACTCTTATGAGCATGTATTCCGCCTATGGCGCAGTACATAGCCCGTTGGTAGTGCCAGTAGGTGGCCTCAACTGCACATGCCCCGTGCCATCTGCAGATAGTTGCGTTGAAGTTCCGGCGGCCGAACAAGAGCCTGAGCCGACAAAGGTACTCGTTACCACCCTCTAGAACTAGGCTTTCCTCAGAAACGAGGGGCCATGAAAATCACACTTTTGGGCACCGGAAGCCCTATGCCAGATCCACATCGTGCTGGTCCTTCCACTTTGGTACAAGCGGGTAATCAAAACATCGTGGTCGACTGTGGCCGCGGTTGTGTGATGCGCATTGTTGGTGCTGGCCTCATGCCACCAATGGTCACCGCCGTTGTACTTACCCATTTGCACAGCGACCACATCAGCGACTTGAACGACATCGTGACCACTAAGTGGATCATGTCTCCCGTTTATACACCACTCGTTATTGTTGGGCCAGTTGGCACAAAGCGCATTGTCGACGGACTCCTCATGATGCTTGGCCCCGACGAGGGTTACCGCCTCGACCACCACCGCGACTTGCGCGAAGGGCCTGGGTTAGTTCTTGATGTACGCGAAGTCGCACCGGGCGACACTTTTCAATTGGGTGATGTCACACTTGAAGTGCACCGCACCGACCACCGCCCCGTTTCACCAACTGTCGGATATCGCATTACACACGAAGGAAAAGTTGCCGCACTAGCTGGCGACACTATTCCGTGTGCCGAACTCGATGCACTGGTGCATAACGCCGATGTGTATGTACAAACCGTTTTGCGTGCAGACCTCGTTCGTACACTTGCCGCATTTGTTCCGCCGCTTGAAGAACGCTTCACCGACATTCTCGATTATCACTCCACTGTGCAACAAGCGGGCGACACAGCAGCGCGAAATGGTGTGAAGAAGTTGATGCTCACCCACTATGTTCCAACAATGCAGCCTGGCTCCGAAGAAGAATGGCG
>Ga0315905_10001182_pt1 | contig 28117 bp, 24 predicted proteins | sample LakEriMetagenome_5_FD_203522 | JGI IMG/M metagenome (GOLD analysis project Ga0315905, IMG submission 203522) | Freshwater fungal communities from buoy surface, Lake Erie, Ohio, United States - Buoy 4 MA121 | ecosystem: Environmental > Aquatic > Freshwater > Lake | place: USA: Lake Erie, Ohio...
CGAATTTTTTCCAGATCGAACAGGATGTCCTCAAACTAACGGAAAACGTCGCCCAGGTTTTCATGGGTACGCGTATCCAGTGCGCCCAGTGCCACAACCATCCCTTTGACCGCTGGACGATGGAGGATTACTATGGCTTTGCCTCGTTCTTTGCGCAGGTGAAAAGAAAAAATGCCGAAGATCCGCGGGAGCGCATCGTCTTTGACGGCGATGGCGAAGTGCCGCATCTGCTCACCAAACAACCGGTGCCGCCGAAATTCCTCGGTGGACCCGCACCGGATCTGAAAAACCAGACGCGCCGGCAGGCAGTTGCCGCATGGCTGAGCGCCCCCGACAACCCGTGGTTTGCCCGCAACGTCGCCAACATCACCTGGTCGCATTTTTTCGGCATCGGCATCGTCAATCCCGTCGATGACATGCGCATCTCCAACCCCGCTTCCAATCCCGAACTTCTGGATGCCCTGTCGAAACACTTCGTCGAATACAACTTCGACCTGCGCAAACTTGTTAGAGACATCTGCACGTCGCGCACCTACCAGCTTTCCTCGCAAACCAACGCAACGAACGAGACCGACGGGCGGAATTTCTCCCACTCGCTGATCCGCCGGATTCGTGCGGAGGTTCTGCTCGACGCCATTTCCCAGGTGACCAACACGCCGAACAAGTTCCGCGGACTCCCGCTCGGCGCCCATGCGGTGCAGATCGCCGACGGCAACACATCCACCTATTTCCTGACCGCTTTCGGACGCGCCACCCGCGCCACGGTATGTTCGTGCGAAGTCAAACTGGAACCCAACCTTTCCCAGGCTCTGCACCTTCTCAACGGCGACAACACCCACGACCGCATCAATCAGGGAAAACTGATCCCGCCACAGCTCGAACAAAAAAAATCCCATCAGGAAATCATCGAACATCTCTATCTAACAGCACTGAGCCGCAGCCCGACCGAGGGCGAAATGAAAAACCTTCAGGAGGTCTTGAAAACCGCAACAAGCGACAAACAAGCAGAGGAAATCCTCAACGACATCTTCTGGGCGATCCTCAATTCCAAGGAGTTCATCTTCAACCACTGAAACCGCATGCAGGACAGCCGGGAATTTTTCATGCGCCATGCCATTGCCCTGGCCCGTCGCGGAATGAACGAGGGCCACGGCGGACCTTTCGGCGCCGTTGTTGTTAGGGATCATGTCATCATCGGCGAAGGATGGAATCGCGTGTTGTCAACCAACGATCCCACAGCGCACGGTGAAATCTGCGCCATTCGCGATGCCTGCTCGCGCATCGGTTCCCACATCCTGGCAAACTGCGAGATTTTCACCACCGGCCAACCCTGCCCGATGTGTCTCGGCGCGATCCACTGGGCGCGGATCTCGCGAATCTATTATGGATTCAGCATCGCCGATGCCGCAACAATCGGATTTGATGACACCGAGTTTTTCAAACAAATCTCTTTGCCACCCGAACAACGGCTGATATCCTCAATGGAGATGCTGCGCGGGGAATCGTTGGAATTGGTCAACGAATTCGCACACCTGCCCCACCGAATCACTTACTAATTCCGAAAAACATTCATGAACCGATTCACCTGCCTGTTGTTGCCATCCTGTTTGCTGGGCATTGCCATCTGCGCTTCGTCACCAGACAAACCGGCATGGACGAAACAAGTCCTGTCGAAAGATTTCGTCACCGAGGGAGTGGCTGTTGCCGACATCGACGGCGACGGTGTCAGCGATCTTGTCGCGGGGCATCTCTGGTTCAAGGGACCCGATTTCCTCAATGCCGTGGAGTATCGCAAAGGAAAAGCCAGGGATATTTCCGGCTATGTGGAGGATTCATTCCTCGGCTGGGCGGAGGATGTGGATGGTGACAAGAAAAACGACATCATCGCGGTCGGCTGGCCGGGCAAGGAAATCAACCTCTATCAAAACCCCGGAAAAGCAGGAGGTGAATGGAAGGCCAGCAAAATCGCTCCCGAGGCCGCCACCGAGAGCCCGGTATGGGTTGATGTCAGCGGCGATGGGAAAAAGGAAGTCGTTTGCATGAAAGGAGGGTGCTTCGGTTACTACAGTGCCGATTGGGCCAATGTCACCAAAGAGTGGACCTTCACAGCGATCTCTGAAAAACGCTCCGACTCCCCTTACATGCACGGACTTGGCGCCGGCGATATCAACGGTGACGGCAAGATCGACATCGTCGAAAAGGACGGCTGGTATGAACAGCCGGCCTCATTGCCCGGCACGTGGGCCTATCACAAATTCCCGCAAACCTGCCCGGGCGGCTCGCAGATGCTGGTAGCCGACTTCGACAAGGATGGCGACAACGACATTGTCACCAGCCTCAACGGACACGGCTACGGACTCGGCTGGTATGAGAATCAAAAAAAGGAAATGACCTATCATGAAATCCTGCCGTCGGACCCTGCGAAAAAGGGTGAGGACGGCTTGCAATTCAGCCAGTTGCACGCGTTGGCGATGGGCGACTTTGACCGCGACGGTCGCATCGATTTCGTCACTGGAAAACGCTACTGGGCGCACGGGGACAAGGACCCCGGTTCCCGTGACCCGGCCTTGACGGTCGTGTATTACAACCGCAAAAGCGACAAAGGCATCCGCTGGGAATCCAAGGTGGTCGACGAGGACGGTGGGGTGGGCTGCGATGTCACGGCAGTCGATCTCAACAATGACGGCAAACTCGACATCGCGGTGGGCAGCAAAAAGGGCATTTTTGTGATCCGTCAATAATCGGGAGACCGTCCCCTGAAAAAACACTTCATGCCTGCCTAGATCATTTATGCCCTGGTTTCCATGTGTTTTGCAGGTTTCACGGCCGTCATCGCCAAGAGGGGCCTGGCCGACATCCCGGCGGAACTGGGCCTGCTGATCCGCACGGCGTTCGTGTTCCTGTTTGTCGTGGTGATCACTCTCGGCAGCGTGCCTGCGAAAGCTGTCGGCGAGGTGAAACGCGAGACCGTCTTATGGCTCGCCCTCTCGGCATTGACCACGGCTGGCTCGTGGTTGTTTTATTACAGGGCGTTGAAGGTAGGCGAGGTATCGACCATCGCGCTGATCGACAAGGGCAGCGTCATCGTGGCCTTGCTGCTTGCGGCACTGTTTTTCAAGGAGTCGATCACCCTGCGAACCGTTGTTGGTGGCGTGATGATGAACGCTGGATTGGTGATCATTGCCAAAAAGTGATCCCCTGTCCCGCGTTGCCGGGGATTTTCAAAATATGCACTGGCATATTTGCTGCTTTGATCTAAACTTGAGGCGTTGCGAGCAGTCACATGGCAGAATTCCCCACATCCCCGGATCAGGAGCCGATTCCAGAGAACCTGAAAAAACTTCTCAACGAATACCGGGGCAAACTTTGGCGCGGCAAAATCAGCGAGGCATTGCTGGCAGGCATCATCGGTCTGGTCCTTTCATTCCTGTTGGTATTCGCGCTCGACCGTTTCATTCAAACACCTGGCGCGGTTCGTTTGGCGATCCTTCTCAGCGGAACTTCGTTGTTCGCCGTTTTCGCTCCTTACTGGCTGCGCCGCTGGGTCTGGGGCCACCGCCGAGAACAGGATCTCGCGCGGCTCATCGCTCAAAAACATCCCGACCTCGGGGACCGGCTGCTGGGGATCATCGAACTGCAACAGCAACGGGAAGCCAAGGAAAGCCTGTCGCCCCGTCTGCGTCGCGCCGCCATGGAGACGGTGGCGACCGACGCGCAGAAACACGGTCTATCCTCCGCGCTGCCGCGCACCTGGATCAAGAAGGCATCCTGGATCACGCTCCTGCTGGTTCTCGCCGCCACCGCCACATTCGTATTCGCTCCCCAGGCAGGAATGAATGCACTGCAACGCTGGGCCATGCCGCTGCAAAACACCGAGCGTTATACTTTCACCAAACTTACCGGCATTCCCGCCAACCTGGTCGTTCCGCACGGAGAGGCATTCGATGTCACCCTCTCGCTGGCAAAGGATTCCGAATGGCGTCCCGTCACCGGCGAGGCGACAATCGGAGTCAATCCCGCCGTTTCCGCCCCATTGAAAAACGATGGTTATACCTTCCATCTCGCCGCGCAACACGCCAACACCGAACTTTCCGTGGTGGTCGGCGATGCCCGGCACACTGTCCTCATCAAACCAACCCTCCGGCCCTCCATCGAAGCCACCGCTGCGGTGCTTTCCTATCCTGAATATTTGCAACTCCCCAACGAAAATCTCGATCTGAAGAGCGGCGTGGCTACGGCAGTCGACGGATCAAAAATTCAAATCTCCCTGAATGCGTCCCGCGCTCTGTCGTCGGCTTCCCTGGGCCCGATCGCCCACGTCCCGAACCCCGAGGAAAAAGCTCCAACCATTCCGCAACCTGGCTACACCGAGTCCCTTGTGATCAAAGGAAACATTGCCACATCCAGCAGTCTGGCAGTCGCCGACGCGTCCTACGACGTACCGTTTTCCTGGACCGACACCTACTCGTTAAAAGGCGACAGCAGTTTCAAACTCCGCGTGGAAGCGATCAAGGACAACCCGCCATCCGCCTACATTCAGGGAGTCGAGCGTCAGAAGGTTATCCTGCCCGAGGAGACCATCGATTTTGATGCCCTCGCGGAAGACGATTTCGGTCTTCAGGAACTCGGTCTGGAATGGCACGGCGAGGCCAGTGCCGCGGCGACCAGTGCCGCGCTGGCGAACGGCACCATGAAACTCATGCCGGGAGGCTCGTCAGCCAAACGTCTGCTCAAGGCGACATCTTTTTGTCCGGCCGTCTTGAAAATCGGACCGCAAAAGCTCGTTCTCCGCGCCTACACGAAGGACTATCTGCCGAACCGGCCCACGATTTACTCGGAGCCGATCACGATCTTCATTCTCACCCGCGACGAACATGCACAGATGTTGAAAAACCAGTTCGATCGCATCGTCGGGGAGCTGGAGGATGCCGCCCGCCGCGAACAGAATGCAAACGAGGAAAACCAGCGGCTTGAACGACTTGCCCCGGAAGACCTGCAGAAGGAGGCCAACCGCAAGCGGCTTGAGGCGCAGCAAAAATCCGAACAGGAAAACACCCAGCGCATCGATGAGTTGAAAAAACGCATGGAACAGCTGCTCAAGGATTCGACCCGCAACGGAGACATCAACAAGGACACCATGCAAAAAATGGCCGAGACCATGAAGTCGCTTGGCGAGCTGTCCCAACAGGACATGCCCAAGGTGGATCAAAAACTCGGCGATTCACAACAACAGAACAGCACCCCCGAGCAAGCGAAAAAGGACGTCGAAAAAGCGGTCGAGGAGCAAAAGAAGGTTCTTGAAAAAATGCAGCAGACACTTGAAAAGGCGCGTGAGGCCAACAAAAACATGGAAGCCTCCACCTTTGTCAACCGGCTCAAGAAAGCGGCGTCGGAAGAGGACGGCATCGCCTCCGCCTTGGTGGAATCGTCACAGAAAAGCGCGGGACTCTCGCTTGCTTCGGTCGACCCTTCGGTGTTGACCATGCTGGCGGAACTTGATCGCAAACAGGCGAACAATTCATCGGACATCCGCTGGATCCAGGAAGATCTGGGCCATTTTTTCACCCGCACCAACAAGGAAGTATACAAGGAAATCCTCGATTCCATGCGCGAAGCGACCAATGGGGTCACGATCGATTCCTCACTTGAGAGCCTGCGCGAACTGATGAAGAGCAACTACACGTTTCGGGCTGCGAACAATGCCAGCTTCTGGAGTGCCAAGCTCAAGGAGTGGGCGAAAAAACTCGAGGGCGACAAGGACGATGCCGGCGGCGGAGGAGGCGGTGGCGGCGGCGGTGGCAACCCCGAGGATGAGGATTTCGAATTCATGTTGCGGGTCATGAAAATGATCCAGCAAGAGCAGGACCTCAGGGCGACCACCCGCGCTCTTGAGGAAATCAAACGGTCAACACAGCTACAACCATGAGAATTTTCACGACAACGCTGGCTCTCGGTTTTTCGCTGACCATGACATCCGTCATCCGCGCGGAAGAAAAGCCGAAGGACACCGCGCAGAAGATCGCCGAACATCAGACGGGATCCAAAAAAACGGCCGCCAGTCAAGACAGCCTGGCTGCGGATGTGCAGCAGTTGAAAATCGAACAAACCGACCCCAAGGTTATCGAATTGCTCGACTCGGTGGAGACCATGATGGATGAGGCCAGTGAGAACCTTCTCGAGTTCAATACCGGTGGTGAAACCATTGCGGCGCAAACCGAAGTGATTGAGAAAATTTTCGAAGCCGCCAAAAAAAAGCAGTCCAAAGGTGAAAGCCAGAGTGCCCAGGGCATGATGGAAATGATGAAACGCATGATGGGCGAGGGTGCCGAAGGTGACGAGAAAAAGGGTGACAAGCCGGGAAACAAACCCGGTCAAAAACCGGGCGACGGCATGACCGGTGATTCGGACACCGCCAATACCGCCAACGGCGGTCCCGGGACAGGTGACAAAGCCGCAGAACGACGGGTTCCCAAGGCTTCCGGCGACCCAGGGCAGGCGTTTCCTGAAGAATACCGCAAGGCACTCGATGCCTACAATCGCGCTCTCACCAAGTAATCCTCACCCATGGCATACCTGGAACTCCAGCATCTGCACACGCATTTCAACAAGAGGAGCGGCTCGGTGCTTTCGCCGAAAACAGAAGTGATCCGCGCCGTCGACGGTGTCGACCTGTCCCTGCAGAAAGGCGAAATCCTCGGGCTTGTGGGTGAGTCCGGATGCGGCAAGTCGACCCTTTCGCGCACGGTCATGCAGTTGATTCCCGCCACATCGGGCGAAGTGCTGCTGGATGGCACTTCACTGACCCGGCAGAATGCGCGACAAATCCGCAGTCGGCGCCTCGATTTTCAAATGATTTTTCAGGACCCCTACGCTTCACTGAATCCGCGGATGACGATTTATTCCACCTTGGAGGAGGCACTGAAGCAACGGCATCGAAAAATCGGCAGACGTGAAACCCAGGATCGCATCATCGCGTTGATGGAAACAGTGGGCCTTGACCCTGCGGTGATGAAAAAATATCCCCACGAGTTTTCCGGCGGCCAGCGCCAGCGCATTGCCATCGCACGTGCTCTCGCTCCCGAACCCCGGCTGATTCTCGCGGACGAACCGGTTTCCGCACTGGATGTTTCCATCCAATCGCAAATCCTCAACCTCCTGAAAAAACTGCGGGCCGATCTGGGTTTGACGATGATCTTCATCTCTCACGATCTGGGTGTGGTTCGTTATATCGCCGACAACATCGCGGTGATGTACAAGGGCAAGATCGTGGAATACGGCGAATCGGAAACGGTGTTTCACCATCCGCAGGACGATTACACCAAACGCCTGCTGGCTTCGATTCCCAAACTTCCCACAGCCTGTTGATGCTGGCAGACGCGTTCACTGGCCCTGATACGGTTCAATCCTCCGCCTCAACGGGACCGCCGGAAGCGGCGCCCGCGCCAACCATGCGTCGCTCCACCTCGATTTCACCCAATATGTGATTTTGACGGATCACGAACTGGTTCATCTTCATCAGCTCAAGAATTGCCAGGAAAGTCACAATCACCTCCGTTTTGGTCGTCGCCTGTTGAAAAATTTGCTCAAATTGAATCGACTGGCCGGGCTGCAACCGGTGAAGCAACAGTTCGATTTTATCAGCCACGGTAAAGCGGTCATCGACGATGGAGCCAAAGTCATGCGTCTCTTCAAAGCGCTTCAACACGTTCTGAAAAGAACGGATGAGGTCGAAAATCGAGACTTCCGCCAGGGCCGGCAATTGTTCGTCGACAACCATTTCGGGCTGATACGCGAAGAGACCGTCGATCTCCCCTTCCCGTTTCACGAGAAACGCCGCGGCATCCTTGAATTTCTTGTATTCGATCAACTGTCGGATCAAATCCCAGCGGGGGTCGTCATCCTCCGCTTCCTCTTCGGGCCCCTGTTGGGACTTTGGCAGCAGGGTTCGGCTCTTGATATACATCAGATTGGCAGCCATCAAAACAAATTCGGCGGCAAGATCGATGTTCAGCATCCTGAAAGTGTTGATGTAGCCCAGATACTGCCGGGTGATTTTCTCCATCGATACCTCGTGAATATCCACCTCCTCTTTTTTGATCAAATAAAGGAGCAAATCAAGCGGCCCTTCGAATATATCCAGAATTACCTTGTAGCCAGTATCGTCCACGCGCGCCATGGTATTCGAGAAATGCGTCTGCGCGAGGCTTTTTTGACGCAAAACATTTTGCACTGGCTTTATTTACACTTATTGGATGAAATAGCGGCGCGGCAGAAATTATCAATGCACGACAATGGAATCCGATCCGACGACGCAAATATTCAACGAACGTCTGGCCCTGTGGGTTGCCAGGCAGGGCTTCTGGTTTCAAATGCGCTACGCCATGGCCGGGGGTGGCGCGTCCATCCTGATGTTTCATTTGCTGCGCATCCTGCTGAGGCTTGTCATCTTGCTGGCCATTATTTCTCTGGTCGGTCTGGCATATCTTGTCAAACTTCCGGAACAAACCAGATTCAAAAACGAACTCCGCAACAAAATCGTGAGCGGTCTGCACTGCGATACCGGTATCATGCGCAGCTTCGTCCGACAGCAAAACAAGGCGTCTATCCGCCATCTGGCGCTGACGGGCGGACCCGACTCTTTCTTTCATAGTTGCGAAGCGGGCGGCATCAGCTTCCGAATGGGGTTGCTCGACAGCATTTCGAAGACATGGAATGCGAACCAGATTGTTGTTGATCGTCTCTCGCTCAATGTCAAAGCCGGCGCGGAGACTGCCGAAGAAGCCGCCACGCTGGGCAAGTCGCTCTTTCAGACCTCCCCCAACCTAACGTTCCAAACCTTTGAATCCAAAAACACAAGGATTTCCTGGGGCTACTCGGAACGCACGATGGGAAGCATATCCCAGAGCAACATGCTCGTCATTCGTGAAAACAACAACTGGCGGATTAAATTCACCAAAGGTGTTTTTCAGCAAAACTGGTTGAGAAACCTGCAGATCGACGAATTGGTTCTGCTCTGCAGTGACAAAGGAATCACAGTGGAAAAGGGAGAGTTCCACATTGGCTCCTCAAAAGGCACCATCGGGGCGAAGAACCCATTGCTTGGCAAGGTAGTATTCAACGGTTTGAAAATCGAAGGCGGCCAGCGCCCTCAATTTTCGGGCAACATCCAGCTTGAGAATGTTCCCGTTGAAGAGCTCCTCCAGGAGACCTATACACCATACATCGAGGGATCGATCTCCGGCGAATTGAAAATTCAGGGTTCGACGAACTCGCCCGATGGAATTTCCTTCAGTGGGCGCATGGCGTTGAGGGAGTCAGATCATCTTACCACCCGCGGTCGACTGCACATCCTCAACACGCTATCGATTTTGTGCCCGTCCGGTACTTACCGAAAAACCACCTTCACCGAAGGGTTTTTCACCGTGAAGACCAGCGCCGGCAGCTTGGTTGTCAGTGACATCAATCTGAGCGCTCCCGATCAAATGGAATTGAAGGGTTCATTCAACGTTCGCCCCCCCAAGCAGCAGGAGATCGATGAAATGCTCCGCAAGGGCACCGTTTCCAACGAGTTGCTTGAGGGGACCACGGCGGTTCCAGCCAGCAGCAGCACCATCAACACTCCGAAATCCGATGAACTGACCTTGGCCCAGGCAGTCAAGATGAGCAAAAAGCAGGCGGAGAACAAAGGCGCCACGGGATTCATCGACGATGACATCGATTTGGGCACCCCCTTCCACACGGAAACTCTGGAAGCGGAACTGCAACTGAAGTCTGCGGAAAAAGCAGCGCTCACCTCCATCTACGAAGGGAAATTGCAGTTGATACTCCCCGTGAAGAATTTCCCGGCTGACACCTCACTACTTGATGTGTTGCCTCTGACGCCCAACAACCAATTCTTCGTGCTTGATTGCCCGCTGACCGGCAATGTGTTCGAAGTTACCCTCAACCAGGCGGAAGAGCTGCTGCTGATGAAAAAAAACGCCCAAAACCCGGTGAAGGACAAGGCAACCGTCCCCATTGAGGAAAACAAAGCCCCCAACTGACTGACCGCTGTCGGCCAGCCGTCACGTCCAATCACCCAGCAGGTCAGGCAGCACCCGCGCCAATGCTCAAACCAAGGCTCTGGTAAATTTCCGTCGTCGCCCTGCTTTTGTTCAACGTGTAGAAATGCAGTCCGTCAACATCGGCTGCAAGCAATTCACTGCATTGCTGCGCCGCATAGTGAATGCCGACTTTTTCCACCGCGCCCTGTTCCTCACTCGCGCGGGAAAGGGCTTTCAACAACTTCGCGGGAAATCGCGCGCCGGCGGCTAACTCGGCCATGCGCCGCATGGATGACAGCGAAGTCACCGGCATGATTCCGGCAATGATGGGTATCTGAATTCCCATCAGCGAGCAGCGATCACGAAAGTCAAAAAAGTCATGATTGTCGAAAAACAACTGCGAACAAATGTAGTCCGCGCCTTCGTCACATTTCGCCTTGAGATAGTCCATTTCCAGAAGTCGGTTCGGCGTGGCCGGGTGCCCTTCGGGAAAACCGGCGACGCCGATGCCGAATCCACCCGAAGGATGGCGTCCGGATTCGTTGAATTCGCGGATGAAGCGGACCAGGTCACTGGCATACTGGAAATCCCCTCCGGACCAGTCGTAGTCCGACTGATTTCGCGGTGGATCGCCGCGCAAAGCAAGGATGTTGCAAACCCCCAGTGCCGCGTAACGAATGAGAATTTGATCGACCTCGGCTTTGCTCTGACCCACACAGGTCAGGTGGGGAACAGGCGGAATCTCCGTGGTTTCCTTCACCCGTGCCACCAACTGGTGCGTCAACTCCCTCGTCCCCCCGCCCGCTCCATAGGTGATCGAAACAAAAGAAGGCTTCAAGGGCTGCAAGTCGCGAATGGTCTGATAGAGTTCCTCGGCGCTGGCTTCCGTCCGGGCGGGAAAAAACTCAAAGGAAAACGACGGCTTGCGCTGCTTGAGAATTTGGCGTATGTGCATGTCGGAAGTTTTATGCCACGTTTTTGCCATGTAATAAACTGCATTTTCACAAATTTTGCAACTTATACCTTCCGACGTTGTTATGTTGTCACGAAACAACCACCATTTGTTATGAAATTCGCCTTGTCCGCCACCTTGTTTCTTTTCGCCGCGTCAGCCTACGCAGAGCCCGACGCGGAGCAGATCAAACCACCCAAAAAACATCCGCTGGACCAGGGAGGGCGGGACAAGCTCCGTCCGCTCGAATTCTGGAAAAAAGCGGATGTCAACAACGACAGGCAACTGTCCAGAGAGGAGTTCGTCCAACTGCCGCGCATTTCCCAACTGCCGCCGGACAAGCAGGAGAAGTTGTTTGCGCATCTCGACAAAAACAACAACAACGTGCTCGAACCTGACGAAATGATTCCAGGGCCCGGCGGGAACGGCGGCAATCCCGAGGAAACCAAAAAACGTCCTTTCCTGCGCCTCGCTGAAATGGACAAAAACGGTGATAAGAAAATTGAATTCGACGAGTTTGTCCAGTCGCCCTTCATTGCCAAACTTCCCGCAGAACGTCAGAAGAAAATGTTTGAAATCATGGACCGCAACAAGGACGGTGTGCTCAGTCCGGCGGACGGACAACCGCCAGGCTCCGAACGTCGGCCCGAGGGCGATGCGAAAAAGCCTCCCATGTTCAATGCGCAGCAGTCTTTTTCCACGTTCGATGCGAACAAGGATGGTACTCTTGGTTTCGCGGAGTTTCAACAAGCGCCATTTGCCCGGGGGCGGGGCGAAGATGCCCAGGAGGACCTGTTTGAAAAAATCGATACCAACGACGACCTGAAAATCGATCCTCAGGAAATGCAGAGGTATGGTGAATCCGCCAAAACAAATCCCAACAAGGAGCAACCATTCCCTCACGACAAGCCGAAAAAACCCAAGCAGGAACATCCGGCGGACGAAGAAATGATCATGGAGAATGGAGCCTGATCTCGGGATGCCTGCTTCCTTTTTCCATGGTCCCCAATGCAGTTCACGGGCGACGGAATTCATGAGCCGCGCCAGCGCCACGGCAAAGCTGCCGAATACCAGCTTGTGAATGCTTCCAGGATGACGTTCATCCTTTACATCAGCGAGTCGAATCGCATCATTGCCCCAGGCGATGCAGTGTCTCCGGCAACTATTTTTTTGGGCGATTTTGTTTCCTCTTGGTGCACAAGAGGACGCGGTTCTGCCACCGTCATCTCCTGTGGTTCCACCGTCCCCTGTGGAAATTCCTCCCGTCCCTTTTCAAAAGGATAACAATCCCGCCAACCCTCACGAAGTCGGTGTGGTCATGCCCACTGGGTTGAATATCCAGATCAAAGGCAAGATCACGCCGGTGGAGGGAAACCTGAAAATATTCGACGTTTCAGGCCCCATTGAATTGAAGACCAACCGAGGAGAGGAGGTTTTTGCGGATAGCGCCCGTCTTGATCTTGAAGCGCAAACCTATACCCTGCAGGGAAATGTCAGTGTTTTCAATGGTCCTGTGATCCAGCGTGGAGATTCGGTGGTTTACAATTTGAAAACAAGAAAGCTCGACACCGATCATCTCAGCGTGAGTTATGATCCGATCATACTCGAATCGGGATCATTCGAAGTGAGTGAAGACGAATCCGGGAACAGGTATTTCACTGGACACAACGCCGGAATCACCACACAGGATGTGGAAGAGCCGAATTACTGGTTGCGCGCCGATACGACCACCGTGTATCCGGACAACCGGATCGATTTCCACGACTTGAAACTTTACATCGGCGACAGCCCGGTATTCTGGCTGCCCTATCTCAGCCAGCCCTTGCACAAGGATTTGGGCTACCGGTTCATCCCGGGAGGCCGTACCAATTGGGGCATGTATCTCCTCAACACCTATGGCATCATGCTCGGAGGCGGAGACAAAACCTTGCTTGGCTCCGGGACACCCTGGATTCTTTCCCAGTGGCACCTTGACCTACGCTCCCGTCGGGGTGTGGGGGCCGGTGTGGATCTCTTTGACACGCGAGTCGAAGACAATCCAAACCTGGGATGGTTGAAAATGTATTACACGTACGACCTGGAACCTCAACTGGAGCGTTCCGGCATCGTCCGCGGGCCGGTCGACCCCGGACGTTACCGCGCGGAGTTTCAATACCGCATCCCGTTGCAAGTTCGCGACAATGACCCTGATGCAACGTACGCGCTGAACTACGATCTGCACATCCTGAGTGACAACCATTTTCTGGAGGATTTCGATCCACATTTTTACCGGAGCAACGCACAGCCCGACAACACCATCTTTTTGACCCGCCGCACGGATTCCACCCTGCTCACAGGTTTGGCCCGCCTTCGTTTGAATGATTTCTACAGAACCGACAGCCGGTATCCGGAGTTGTCTTTTGATCAGATCCGCCGTCCGATCTTTGGCAGTTCGATTCTCCACGAGGGCAGCACTTCCTTTGGATTTCTCGAGGAAAACATTGCCGACCCGACCAGGGACACCTTGCTAGGTCCCTTGTTGACCCTGCCGGACGGCGACCCCGAACTTGCCTCGCTGTTTCCGCAGGTGGGACGTTACGAGCAATTCCTGATCAAACAAATGCGCGCCCTGCCACCCGGCGATCCGCGCTACGACGCCTTATACAACCAGCTGGTCCATCCGGAATTTGGCCGGTTTCACACCTATCAGGAGTTTTCCACGCAGTTGACCGCAGGGGACTGGCTGCACCTGACCCCGCGAATTGGCGCAGGATACAGCCGCTATTTCAATGTCGGCGGGCCGATCAATGACAGTGACCGCACGATTTTTTCGGCCAGCATGGAAGCTTCGGTGAAATTCCAAAAGGACTACCCGGAACTGCGATGGCGGGACGGGGGCATCGACGGCATACGTCACACCTTCCAGCCCTATGCCCAGTGGTCATACGTGTCCACCAGCGAACTGGGGGATGATTTCCCGGCGATCGACAGACTTACCTTCACAACCCGACCCGTCCCCATCAATCCCGGTCGATTCGTGGCCATTGACGACATGGAAAACTGGAACCTGGTTCGTCTGGGAGTGAGGAACCGCCTGCTCACCCACCGCGATTCCGGCACGCATGAATGGCTGTTCATGGACACGTATCTCGACTGCTACCTGAACGACCCCGAACTGGATCGCCAGTATTCCAACCTTTACAATGATATCACCTGGTCGCCCCTGCCCTGGCTGGCGGTGGATTTGCAGACCCAATTCCCCTTGATCAGCAGCGGTTCGGGCTATAGCGAATTCACCACGGCCGTGCGATTCATGCCTACGCCTGATTTCGAGTTTTCGGTGTCCCAGGGCAACCTGAGCAACCACCCGTATCTTCTCGACTCCAACCGCGTCTACATCAAAGCCTACAATCGATTCAATCAAAACTGGGGCGCGGGACTGCTCCAGCAGTGGGAGTTCGACGACAGTACTTTGGAACTGGAACAATACACGCTGCACCGCAACTTTGACAACTGGATCGTCAGCACAGGTCTGACCCATCGCAACAACCGCAACAAGGATGAATACGGATTCATGCTTAACTTCACGCTGAAGGACTTCCCCGCCGTCGCGGTGCCCTTTAAAATCGATGCCCAGTGATTACTTCCTTCCCCGTCGGACCTTTTGGGCGAACTTCACCATGGCTTCCTCCTGCTCCTCGATTCGTGCGACCAGGGTCAGTTGGGTTCGCGCACGATCCAGGTTGTGCTGCTCGCGCTGGGTTTTGAAATACACATCCCCCTCCAGATAATCCGTTAGAAATCGAATGCCAATTTCCAGGGTGATCAATTTGCCGGAAAATGCGAGATGGTCCACTTCCATGTCATTGAGAAAATCACCCGCGGCATCAAGATAACCTTCCACGAGTGCCTCGTAAATCGGCATCCGCATCTGCACTTTCGACAGATCCCTTTCATCCTCCTCGGCCGGACTGACGGCGCTGCGCACCAGGTCCCCGAAGTCATAAAGCGAAAGCCCCGGCATGACCGTGTCAAGATCGATCACGCACACCGCCGCATCGGTTTCGGTATCAATCATGACATTGTTGATCTTGGTGTCGTTGTGAGTGACCCGCTCGGGAATTTTCCCCTCCTGATGAAGATTCAATAAAACGCCCGTCATACCCTGTCGGGCCTTGATAAACTCGAAATCGCTCCTAACAGATTCCAGCCTGCCAAGCGGGTCATCCTCCGCCACTTGCAACAACCGTTGAAACCGCTGGGGGGTGTCGTGAAATCCCGGTATGGTTTCCTCCAACTCGCTGGCTGGCAGATCGCTGACCAGATCCTGGAACGATCCGAAGGCCCGCGCCGCCTGATAGGCCTGACGGGTGTTTTCCACTACGTCATAGGTCTGACAGCCCTCGATGCAATTGTAACATCTCCAAATGCCCCCGTTCGGGCCCTCAACCCAAAATCGTCCGCCGCGGCCCGGATACAAGTTGAGCGTCTGGCCACCCAGATCTTTTTTCACACGCAAGACCTTCCAGTTGATATGACGGGTCACGCACTCGACGTTTCTCATCACGGCAAGGGGGTTTTTGAACACATTCTGATTGATCCGCTGGAGAATATAGCGGTGACGGACACCGTCAGGCGATTCGTATGTCGCCATGTAGGTGGTATTGATGTGACCACTTTCAATTTCATGACCCTCCACATATTCCCCCTGGATGGCGAACTGATTGCCAATGAGTGATATTGCCTCTGAAACTTCCGCCGTGACTTTGTTGACTCTAGTTTCGTTCGGAACCATGATTTTCAAGATATGTGACCCGTCTGGTAGGCGATTTTCTTACGTGCTTCAATGCAAAAAGCGAAATCTTGCGCCAATTTGCGAAATACTGCGGCACCCAACGGCAATCGAATGAACGTCGTGAACGGGGTTTTGCAGAACCAGCGGATTTGCCGAGAGAAAATCCAGCATACTTTGGTCGACCAACGGCGGAAAATCCTTACAATAACCCCGTGTATCCGTTTTTCAGAAATCTGCTCTTTCAACTCGATGCGGAAACAGCGCATGTGGTGTCGATGGCTTCTCTGCGCCTTGCGGAGAAATCCGGCGTGTTGCGATGGCTGATGCCCGAACCGCTAACTGGCACGCCGGTCGAAGTGATGGGCCTCGCCTTTCCGAACCGCGTCGGGCTTGCTGCGGGACTGGACAAAGAAGGCAATACGATTGATGCGCTCGGGCGTCTCGGCTTTGGATTTATCGAAATAGGCACGATCACACCGCGACCCCAGGAAGGCAATCCCAAGCCCCGCTTGTTCCGGCTGCTGCCCGAACAGGCCATCATCAACCGCATGGGCTTCAACAACCCCGGCATTGCGCACGGCGTTGAGAACGTCAGAAAGTCGCGACACTTTTCCGGCATCATCGGCTTCAACATCGGCAAGAACAAGGACACCCCCAACGAGGAAGCGGCAGCCGACTACTTGCAATGCCTGCGCGCCGCGTACCCGGTTGCCGATTACATTACGGTCAATCTGTCCTCGCCGAACACACCGGGTTTGCGCGATCTGCAAAACGCCGACAGCACGGCCAGGCTGCTGGCTGTCTTGAAAGACGAACAGGCGAAACTTGCCCAGGAACATGGCCACTATGTCCCGCTTACATTCAAGGTGGCGCCTGATTTGTCCGATGACCACATTGATGCTTTGGCGGCGATCTTTCTCGAAGGCGGACTCGACGGACTGGTCGCCACGAATACCACACTATCCCGTCAGGGTGTTGAAAACAACCCTCTACACCGTGAAGCAGGCGGATTGTCGGGGCCGCCGGAAAAAAATCTCAGCACGCATGTGATCCGATGCTTTTCCTCCCACCTCAAAGGAAAGATTCCCATCATCGGAGTAGGCGGCATCAGTTCCGCCGACGATGCCCGGGAGAAACTCGATGCTGGAGCTGCGCTGATCCAGCTATACACATCGTTCATCTACCAGGGACCGAAAATTGTCCGGGAATTGGTGAATAATCATTCATGAATCGACGTTACATCTCCGGGCGGTTGTGCCCCACGAATCCATGAAAATAGCAATGCGGTTGATCGTAATGATGTTCCTGGCCATCTCGAGCTGCGCCTATCAGAATCCCTATGCATCCCATGCGGAGCGGGACATGCAAACCGGAGCCCTTCTGGGCGGAGCGGTCGGCAGCATGATCGGACAACAGACCAACGACGGCCTCGCCGGGGCGGCCATCGGTGCCGGCATCGGCGGACTCTTGGGCAGCAGCGTCGGTTACGAAAAGGACCGTCGCCAGGACCAATACCAACAACCCTATGGCGGCGGGAGTTGTTCCTATGGCTATGGCAGCGCCGGCTTCAACACAAACAGCGGTTATTTTGCTGGCGGAAGTTACGGTCACGCAGGCTATTGAAGCGGCTGCCGGGCATATCGGAACATCAAACCAGCGGCGTGGTCCGGTCAAGAGGTGAATGGTTTGGAAAAAAAATCCCTGATTGGACATTCTTTCTTCCCCCATCCGCATTGCTGTTCTATCTTCTGCAGCCATGCCGCATGATGCCCAGCCGGACCCTCGATTCGAGGATTTTGTCTTTCTCCAGGCCCAGAATGCCGGGCTTTTTCTTGGCCAAATCCCCCACCCTGCCAGCGGGGAAAAATCCCTCAACCTCCGCGCCGCGAAATCCGTGCTCGATTGTCTTGAAATGCTGGAACATAAAACCTCAGGCAATCTCACCATGAACGAACAAAAGCTTCTCAGCGCAGCCATCGAAAACATCCGCTCACTCTATCAGCAAAATTTCTGAGGTTATGTCCTTCACCATCCAAAACATCCGCGTCGGCGGCGGCGAACCATTTTTCATTCTCGGACCGTGCGCATTGGAATCCGAGGCCTTCGCCTGGGAAATGGCCCGCGCCCTGAAGGAAATCACCACCCGCACGGGTTCACCTTTTGTTTTCAAGGCATCCTTTGACAAGGCGAACCGCACCTCGGTCAGCTCGTTCCGCGGACCAGGCCCACAGGAAGGATGTCGCATTCTCGGCGAAATCGGCAAGGAGCTGCATGTGCCCGTCACCACGGACATTCATACCGCCGAACAGGCGGACATTGCCGCACAGCATGTCGACATCCTTCAAATTCCGGCCTTTCTCTGTCGACAGACAGATCTGTTAGAAGCCGCCGCAAAAACCGGACGGGTTGTGAATGTGAAAAAAGGACAATTTCTCGCTCCTTGGGACACGACCAACATCGCCGACAAGCTGCGCAGCTTCGGATGCGAAAAGTTTTTCATCACCGAACGTGGCACGACATTCGGGTACAACAACCTCGTGGCGGACATGCGCTCGCTTTACTGGATCCGCAAGTCGGGCATTCCGGTGGTGTTTGATGCCACCCACTCCGTGCAGCGTCCGGGCGGTCTCGGCGGCGCAACGGGAGGTGACGGCGAACTGGCCCCGGTCCTCGCCCGTGCCGCCATCGCCACCGGAGTTGATGGATTGTTCATGGAAACCCACAGCAACCCGGCCGAAGCGCTTTCCGACGGACCAAACCAGATTCCACTCGAAGAAATGGAACCATTGCTGAACAAACTACTGGCGATTCACAAAGCGTCCCATGCATGATCAAAACGCACGGCTGGAACCCGGGAAATTCTTCCGGCGCCGCCGCGCCCGGCTGGCAACCCTGGGACTGCTTTATTCGACAGTCTTGACCGCCTTCGATCCCGGCCAGTTGGAAGCCGGCGACTTTGATGACATCCTGGGGAGAATGGAACCTGGATCTGTCATCAAGGATCTTCTCATACCCCGCTATGATGAACAGAAACGTCCATCCACGGTTCTTCGAGCGGACAGCTTGGTGATTGAATCAGCGTCGTTGATCCGCGCGGAAAAACTCAGCTTGCATTTGATTTCTTCCAAGTCCGCCAGCAAACTCGCGCCCTGCTACCTCAGGATTGACAGTTGTCACTATGATTCGACAACCAGTGTCGTCAGCAGCTCGTCACACCTGCAGCTCGATTCGTCCCGCTTCACGATTCACGGCCAGGGGCTGGTCACAAAAATTTCCCGGCATCAGACGGACGTTCTGGCTTTTCTGCGTCCTCCGGTTTACGGTTTCATCAATCCCGAACCAAGTAACAGCACAACGATGATAGATAATGCAAAATCCGTCCTGCTCGCCGGGCTTGTCACGGCCGCCGCAGCTGTTGAGGAGCCGAAACCTTCGCGAGAAGATCTGGCCGAACTCGGAACTGCCGCGCAAAAGACGACGGTTGAGAGTGGTCCCTCCAAGGATGACGTTGACCGCTCCTTTTTTTCTCTCAGTCCGCGCTCGGAGGAAATTGATCGGAAATTGCAGGATTTCGCCAGGGAATACGATCTCAAAATCCTTCCCCTGACGCCAGCCGTGCCCAGTCCATTGCCCGACATCAGCAAACCTGTGGATCCCGTGCCGCAATTGCCGAAATTCGAAGCCGCAGCCGATGCCATGGGCTTCAAATGCAAGGGAGGCGTGTTTTTTGACAGCGCGACAGCGGTTCTGACAATGCTCAGCCAGGTAACCGTGCGCAACCCCACCTATGGCATGACGGTGAAGGGAGAAGTGAAAGTGTTCTTTGACGAAGCCGAAAAGAAAAAGGACAACGCTCCCGGTGTGGGCAAGATCACACGCCTGCTGGGCACCGGCGGTGTGGCGTTTGAAGCCACCGATGAAAAAGGGGTCAAAAATTACGCTGCGGGCGATAGCGTGCTCTACAAGGTGGAAACCGAGGAGATCCTGCTCAAGGGCGGCAAACTGGTTTTTCAACAAGGCAAGGAAAGCCGGTTTGAATCAGCAAACCCCAATGCCTGGCTGCTCTATAACAAAAAGACCAAGAATTTCACCATGTCAGACGGCTGGAACGCGCAACTCTCCCTTCCATCCAAGTAAACCCGCCCAACCGCAACTGATATCCGCGTTCTCATGTCGCTCCTCGTCGCCAGCCATCTCAGCAAATCCTACAACAAGCGCACTGTGGTCAATGACGTCTCGCTCACGGTGAATCAGGGCGAGATCGTCGGCCTGCTGGGTCCCAACGGTGCGGGAAAAACCACCTCATTTTACATGATCGCCGGACTGGTGCATCCGGACAAGGGCACAGTCACACTTGACTCCAAGGATGTCACCCGCCTGCCGATGCATCTTCGTGCCCGCCTCGGCCTGGGATACCTGCCCCAGGAGGAATCGATCTTCCGCAACCTTTCGGTTTACGACAATCTGATTGCAATTCTTGAAACGCGACGTGATCTGAACCGCAACAGCCGCCGTGATCATGCCCGGCAATTGCTGTCCCGATTCGGCATCGAAAAACTCTCCCGCTCCCTCGCCATCACCCTTTCCGGCGGAGAAAAACGACGGCTCGCGATCGCCCGGTCCTTGTGCTCCAACCCGAAGGTGTTGATGCTCGACGAACCATTTGCCGGGGTCGATCCGCTTGCCGTGGAAGACATCCAGCGCATCGTTCGCGATTTGCGCGACCAGGACGGTCTTTCGATCCTGATCACCGACCACTCGGTTCGTGAAACCCTGTCGATCGTTGACCGCGCCTGTCTCATCCACGATGGCAAGGTCATATTCCAGGGCACATCGGCGGAAATTGTCGATGACCCCGTGGCTCGCAAAAACTATCTTGGTGAAAACTTCCGTTTCTAACAACATCCATCGTGTCCCTGCCCATTGATGACATTCACGATTCGCTGTTGACTGCCGCCAGCCCCGGATGCCGCATCCTCCTCAAAGCCCCGACGGGATCGGGAAAATCCACCAGCGTTCCCTCGTTTCTCACCCCGAAAAACGGCACACACACCACCCTGGTGATCGAGCCGCGGCGCATGGCGGCAAGGCTTCTCGCCACCTGGGTGTCCAAACTCCGCGGCAGCGATCTGGGCCAGGACACCGGTTACGCCATTCGCTATGACACCCGCTATGGGAAAAAAACCCGCATCATCTATCTGACCGATGGCGTATTCCAACGATTGATCCAGGACGACCCCGATCTAACGGGAATTACCACCGTGATCTTTGATGAGTTTCACGAACGCCGCCTCGCCGTCGATGTGGCTCTGGCGCGCTGCCTCAACCTGCAGGAAACGACGCGCCGCGACCTGCGGGTGGTGGTGATGAGCGCGACACTCGAAACCGCCGCCCTGGCTGATTACCTGGGTCCCGACACCGTGACCTTGGAAACCGGTGGCCGCCTTCATCCGGTGGAGATCCATTATCGGCCAGACCGACCGGTTACAAATCAACGCAGCGGAATGCCTCCCCGGGAAATCCCGGTGTGGGAGCGCATCAGCGATGTCGTGAAGGAAATCATCCACGGCGCCGATACCGGTCACATTCTGATTTTCCTACCGGGAACCTATGAAATCCGCAAGTGCGTTGAATTGTTGGAAAATTCTTCTTTTGCCCGAGGCTGGAAGATTCATCCACTTCACAGCAGCCTGAATCCACGCGCCCAGGAACTTGCCATCGAGGCATCGTCGGTGCCGAAAATCATCGTATCCACCAACGTGGCGGAAACATCCGTCACCATCGATGGCGTGCGCACGGTGATCGACTCGGGGCTTGCACGCATTTCCTCCTTTGATGCCCGACGGGGAATCGACACCTTGCACATCCATAAAATTTCCCGAGCCTCTGCGGAACAGCGGGCCGGTCGGGCCGGTCGCACGGCCCCGGGAAAATGCTACCGACTTTGGAGCGAAAGTGGCCACGCCCACCGAGCGGCCTTCGATGCACCGGAAGCTCATCGCGTCGATTTGTCGGAAACCATTCTGTTACTGAAGGCCGCGGGTGTTGTTGACATGAAATCCTTCCGCTGGCTTGACGCCCCTCTGGAAAACTCGCTGCACCGCGCACAGGTTTTGTTGGAACAACTGGATGCCATCGATCACAACGAAATGCTAACGGAAACAGGCAAGACCATGGCCGCGATTCCGGTTCCTCCACGCTTTTCGCGCCTGATGTTGGAAGGGCTGAAGCAAGGCTGTGTTGCGGAAGCCTGTTTCATCGCCGCTGCGGTTCAGGGTGAGCCGATTTTCACCGGCAAGGGAAATGTTTCACGCAAGGACTTCCATCGCCCGGGAGAAGGCAGCGACTTTGCTTCGGAATACCACGCCCTGCAATCCGCGCAAAATCTCAATCACGACCCCAAGACCTGCGGCTCGGCAGGAATTTCGGCTCGTGCCGCCAGGGAACTGGCACAGGGATTCGAACGACTGCTCGGACTCGCCAAAAAACTCCACTGGCCGATTGATCGCGTCGACTTCGCGGAGCACGCCACCGCCATAGGGCACTCCATGCTGGCGGCCTTCAGCGACCAGCTCGCCGTGCGACTCAGCGCGGGAACACTGGCATGCAGGGTCGGCGGCAACCGCCGCGGCAAACTGGACGATCAATCGGTTGCAAAAAATGCCGATGCCTTTATCGCCACTGACATGACCGAAGTGGAAGGCCGCGATGTCACGGTCCACCTGCGTCGCGCCACGGCCATCTCTTTGGACTGGTTGAAGGAAGTTTTTCCTAACGATATTCATGTCAGCGATGGCGTCGGCTACGATGAATCACGCAGACGGGTTGTCGCCCGCAAAGAAACCCGCTTTCGCGATCTCTTGCTGGAATCGAGGGAATCCGATAGCGGAGTCAACCTGTCATTCGCGGCCGAGATGCTGGCCGAACGCGTGCTTTCCGGAGAATTGACACTGAAACATTGGGACGACAGCGTTGACCAATGGACCTCCCGCCTGGATCTGCTGTCACGCGTGATGCCGGAATTGGGATTGCCCGGATGGAGCCATCAGGACCGCGTTGCCGCTGTTGCCCAGATTTGTCACGGCAGCGTTGCCTACAAGGAGATCAAAGAGGCGCCTGTCTGGCCGGTCTTGCGCGACTGGTTGAACTATGAGCAGCATCAGCTTCTGGAAAAATTCGCACCGGAATGGGTCCGACTCCCCGATGATCGCCGTGCGAAAATCAACTACCCGGCCGGGGGCGACCCCTATGTTGCCGCAAGAGTGCAACACCTCTTCGGCGTTTGGGAAACTCCCCGCATCTGTGGAGGCAAACACCCGCTGCTGGTGCACGTCTGCGCGCCGAATCAACGTCCCTGGCAAATGACCAAGGACCTGGCGAGTTTCTGGGCGACAGGATACCAACAGATGAAAAAAGAATTGGCCGGACGGTATCCCAAACACGCCTGGCCGGAGAACCCGAGAACATGATCTCGTTCCAAGCGATTTGTGCTGACCACCGGTGCGTTCCTCAGACCCGCAGATGTTTGCGAATCGCCTTGATCAACCCGGGAATATTGTGGTCCCTGGCTTCAAATGATGCCTTGTGACCCGCCTCCAGCAAGGCTTCCGAAGTAACCGGACCAATGCTTCCCGCCACACATTTTTCCGGCCAGGGAATGCCGAGATTGAAAAAATGCTCTACCGTCGATGCGGAAGTGAACGTGATGACATCGGCACCCTCTTCCTTCAACATGGCCACGGCACCCGTCGGATCATCGGTTTCAGCCACGGTTCGATACGCAATGCATTCATCGACAATCGCACCCATGCCACAAAGTCCATGATAAACGACATCGCGCGAAACCTCCGGCTTGATGATAAGAACAGTCAGGTTTTCGATGTCCTCTTTTTTGAAAGCATCGACCAACCCTTCGGCCACGAATTTCTGCGGGATCAAATCAACACCGATGTGATATTCATTGATTTTCTGCACCGTGCCCGGTCCGATTGCTGCAATCTTCGGCTTGCCAAGACTGCGCGCGTCATCGTGGATCGAGAAAAAGGCATCGAAAAATCGTGTGACCCCGTTCGGTGAAGTGAAGACCAGCCAGTCGTATTCATGCGCCGATGCGACACTTTCCGCGAAACCGATTTTATCCACGGGGTCCTCGATGCGGATGACCGGCAGTTCCACAACATCCGCGCCCAAATTCGCCAGTTCCTTGCTCAATGTCCCCGCCTGCTCGCGCGTGCGGGTGACGACAATGCGTTTTCCGAACAAGGGACGCTTCTCAAACCAATTGATTTTGGCGCGCTCCCTGACCACGTTGCCGATCACCGCCACAGCGGGTGATGTGAAGTTCTGTTTTTCTGCCACGTCGGCGATGGTTGCCAGAGTGCCTTCAATCGTGCGCTGCGAACCGGTTGTCGCCCAACGCGTCAGCGCGATCGGGGTGGCCGCATCGGCACCATGCTTGATGAATTGATCGCAGATTTCGCGCAGTCGCGCCACACCCATCAGGAAAACCTTGGTGCCCGGTGCCTTGGCGAGTTGTTCATAGTTGATGGAACTCTCACCCTTGCTTGGATCCTCATGTCCGGTGAAAATCGTCAACTGGGAACAATGATCCCGATGGGTCACGGGGATGCCTGCATAACAAGGTCCTGCGATCGAGGAGCTGATGCCGGGCACGATTTCAAAAGCAACACCGGCATCGGCCAGTTCCGCCGCCTCCTCACCGCCCCGTCCGAAAATCATCGGATCGCCGCCCTTCAAACGAACGACGTTTTTTCCCTCCTTGGTTCGCGCCACGATCAGTGCGTTGATCTGGTCCTGCGGCAGGGCATGATCCTTCGCACGTTTGCCGACGTAGATTTTTTCGCAGTCCTTTTTGGTCCAGCGCAGCAGTTCAGGGCTGCTGAGGGCGTCATAGACCAGGACATCGGCAGATGAAATGCACTCCTTAGCGCGCAAAGTCACCAACCCGAGATCACCGGGTCCCGCGCCCACCAGATAACATATTCCTTTTTCGCTCATGACAATGTTGCAAAGAGTTTGCCGGCCACCGCCAGGGGATCGTTTGCTCCGCCCTCCGCGCTCGCAAGCTGTGGTTCGCCGCCCTGTTCGGGAAAAACCCGCGCGCTCATCCGCAGTGAGTCAGCGTCCAGGATCGAATACACTCCCACAGGAGTATGGCAACCGGCATCCAGCAGGCGCAGGAATTCCCGTTCTGCGGTGACCCTGACAAATGTTTGCGGATGATTGATCGCCTGGACAATTTTCCGTATCCAAGGATCATTGGCGCGCAGTTCCAGTCCGATCGCCCCCTGACTGGCGGCGGGGAAAAAATCCGCTTCATCCAGAATGTGAAAGTCCAATGGCCCGTCGGTTTCAGGCAAATATCCCAGCCGCGCCAGTCCCGCTTCAGCCAGCATGATCGCGGCGTAGTCATCGGCTTCCATCAATTTCCTGATGCGTGTCGGCACGTTGCCACGAAGATCGGCGATGCACAAGTCGGGACGCAACCACTGCAATTGCCGGGCCCGTCGCACACTGCTGGTACCGACAACGGCACCAGCTGGCAGCGCTGCCAGACCGCCGCTTGTTTTGCTGATCAACACATCGCGCACCGCGGCACGTTCCAGTGTGGCGGCTATCAAAAATTCGTCGGCAAGAATGGTGGGAACATCCTTCAAGCTGTGCACCGCGATGTCGATTTCCCCGTTGGACAAGGCGGTTTCCAGTTCCTTGGTGAAGACCCCCTTGTCGAGATGACCTTCGCTTTTCGCCACTTCACTCAGCGCCACATCGGTCCTGCGATCACCGGTGGTTTTGATGATCTGACGCCGCACTTCAAGTCCCGGAAAATTCCGACGCAACAATGATTCGGTGGCATCGGCCTGCACCAGTGCCAGTTCGGAACCTCTTGTTCCCACGATGATTGTGTTGCGCTCCTCCATGCTTATCCTGCCGTGCAGGCGCGCACACTAAGCAGCCATGGAAACTTCGTCAAACGAAAGTCCACGGGTGTCGCACGATTGCCGCGACAACCCGCGCGCTCACTCCAACCCGGAAAATCCATGTCCGCTGCCCGAACTGGTCGCCGGCAGGAATCGGTAATAAACCTCCATGATCAGGGTGTTCAGGCATTGGCAATAAATCTTGTTTGAAAAATGCGGCATCTTCGCGGGCATGGCAAAGGAGCCGTCGACCGCCTGGTTGGGCAAAATCTCCTCAAGGATCGCATTGTTCATCGCGGACCATTCGCTTCCTCCCGCATTCCTCATCGCCTGGCTGGCATAATAAAATGCGTAAAGATCACAGTTGGACGTATAGCGGAACGCATAAACTTCCTGACCGGGGAAGGCGGCCCCTCTCACTTCACCCGTGCGCTGCTTCAGTCCGTTGAAGATGTATCGAATGCCTGATTTTGCCGCGGCCGAGTTTCCCTTGCCCGACTGCTGCAAACAAAGAACACCCACGGCGGACATCGCCGCGCTGTGAGTGCCGCCACTGTAGGCAAACATGCCATCATCGAGAAATGCTCCCTGATCACTGTTTTTGCGACTGATGTACTTTGTCGCCGCACGGATGGTCGCGTCCACTCCCTTCACGTCAACGCCCGAGGATTTCACCGCCTTCAAGGCCTGCATCTGCCATCCGGTGACCGAGAGATCATTGCGCGACGATGACGCATCAAGCTTGTAGTCCCAAGCGCCATTGCCGTTCTGGCCGTCAACGATGATCTGGCCCGCTTTGGTCACCACGGATTTCAAGTCCTCGTTGGGAAACTTCAGGGATCGGGAAAATGCCAAGGCCTCGGCGAGGGCATAGGTGGCGATGCCATGTTCATAACACCAGGCATTCTCACCCAAATTGGATGCCAGTTTGCCGTTGTTGACCATGCCGACGTTGACCAGATACCCGATCGCTTTGGAGACTACCACGCCGTAATCGTTCGATGAGGTATCTTCGCAATGTCCGAGATAACAAAGGAGTGCCAGCCCGGTCATCGCCACCTGCCTGGTGTCACCCCATGATCCATCGGCATTTTGCTGGCTTTTCAACCAGTCGAGAGATTTCTTCACCTTTTCCTCCACTACTTCATTGCCGCCAGCCTCACGGATCATCCGCATCCGTTCATTCGCGCTGCAACGGCCTTCTGTGAACGAAGGGAGAATCCTGAACCCCCGCAACTGGCTTCCCGGGCCTGTGCCGGGGCCATGACCCGGGCCGTTGCCAGGACCTGCACCAAGCCCCTTGCCACCCTCGACACCGCCGCCGAGCCCCTTGCTTGCCGTTTGTTCTGAAAGCGATGGCAATGAAGGCAGCTCTACCTCCACCGGCAATGCGCATATCGCATCACTGTTGTTCACGGTAATCCTCATGCCGACGACAGCATGATTCTGCGCCTGGCTCACCGCTTTTTTAATCTTGTGCGCCAACTCGCCGTTGTTGCCACCACCGCCGCCACCGCTATACTCGGTCCCCGTTTGCGTTTCCACGACCGGAGGTGTCACCCACTTGAATAGAAAAAAAACGGCAATCAGGACAAACGCAAAATGGACAAAGAGGGAAACCGCGAAGGAACCGATGCCGATTTTTGCCAGCATCTGCTTGAAACCGTTGCGGGAGCCGGTCGACGGCACATCGGAGTTTTGATATTCTAACGAGAAACGATCAGGTGGATTTTTCATGGATTGGTCAGGTTTTGGGTTGATGGTTGACTGGGAAGGCCGGTAAAATCCATTTGTGCACAGGCCATGCCGCGCTGCGGGGGAACCATCTGCGGCCCCACCCGGTCACCATCGGAGCTTCACGCCAAGCGACCCATTCGCGTTGCCGCGCTTTTTCCGGCATCCGTGCAGTGGAGCACCGGCATGAACCAACAACGGATTGTCCTTCACGTACCACAAGTCTTTTGATGACGTCACCAACGTAATCAAAGGAATCCGGATCGTCAAGCGATTACTTGACCGTATTGAATCCTGCGGATAAATCAGCGCAAGGCATCCAAACCACCAAAACCACCGCTGCTGCTGCCCGCGCTCGTTGCGGGCAGGAAACGGTAGTAGACCTCCATGATCAGGGTGTTCAGGCACTGGGCATAGATCTTGTTGGTAAAATGGGGCATCTTGGCGGGCATGGCGAAAGAACCATCCACCGCCTGATTCGGGACGATTTCTTCCAAAATCGCCTTGTTCATGGCCGCCCAATCCCCGCCACCGGCATTCCGCATCGCCTGACTGGCGTAGTAGAATGCGTAAAGATCGCAGTTGGTCTTGTAATTGAATGCATAGACATCCTGACCGGGAAACGCCGCGCCCTTGGCATCGCCGGTGCGTTGTTTGAGACCGTTCGAGATGT
>Ga0315905_10001183_pt1 | contig 28102 bp, 24 predicted proteins | sample LakEriMetagenome_5_FD_203522 | JGI IMG/M metagenome (GOLD analysis project Ga0315905, IMG submission 203522) | Freshwater fungal communities from buoy surface, Lake Erie, Ohio, United States - Buoy 4 MA121 | ecosystem: Environmental > Aquatic > Freshwater > Lake | place: USA: Lake Erie, Ohio...
CTTCTCCAGGCTCTCGCGCAGGTTCTCGAAGTCATCGCCGTCGATGGGGTACAGACCGCAGAACACCATGGGCTTCGGGTCGCGATATCCGGGCAGGGCCTCGGTGGCGGCCCGGCCGTACACGGTGACGGTCTCTCCAGATCGCGCCTCGGCCACGTCCTTGATGCCGGCGATGAGATAACCCACCTCACCGGGTCCGAGTTCGGCCACCGGCGTGGGCGTGGGACGACGAACACCGATCTCGATGGCCTCGTGTTGGGCGTTGGCCTGCATGAATTGCAGTCGCGCACCACTGGTCATGCGTCCGTTCATGACGCGGATGGACGACACCACGCCGCGGTACTGGTCGAACTGGCTGTCGAAGATGAGCGCCTGCAACGCCGCATCGGGGTCGCCCTTGGGCGCCGGGATGCGTTCGCAGATGGCGTCCAACAGGGCCGGCACTCCCTCGCCGGTCTTGGCCGAAATGCGCAGGATCTGGTCCGACGGGATGCCGAGCACGTTCTGGATCTCGGCCGCGTATCGCTCGGGGTCGGCGGCCGGAAGGTCGATCTTGTTGAGCGCCGCCACGATCTCGAGGTCGTGTTCGAGGGCCAGATAACAGTTGGCCAGTGTCTGCGCTTCGATGCCCTGAGCCGCGTCCACCACCAACACCACGCCCTCGCAGGCCGCCAACGAGCGGCTGACCTCGTACCCGAAGTCCACGTGACCGGGAGTGTCGATCAGGTGAAGAACGTGGTCCTTCCAGTCCACCCGCACGTTCTGGGCCTTGATGGTGATGCCCCGTTCGCGCTCCAGATCCATGGAGTCCAGGTACTGGGCCCGCATCTCGCGGGCGTCCACGGCCTTGGTGAGCTCCAGAATGCGGTCCGACAGCGTCGACTTCCCATGATCGATGTGGGCGATGATCGAGAAGTTGCGGATGCGGGAGAGGTCCATGGGCGACGCGACGCCGGAGGGGGGAACCGGCGTCTGGCTCAGACTACTCGGTTTGCGCAGGTCAGACCCCGTGGGCGTTGGGGACGCCCACCCCTGCTGGTACCCTCACAGGGCTGTTTCGATCGCACCGAGGTTCACGTGGCAAATATCAAGTCCCAGAAGAAGCGCATCCTGACGAATGCCAAGCGCGCCGAGCGCAACAAGGCCGTCAAGAGTGAGCTCAAGACGCGCGTCAAGAACGCCAAGGCTTCCGCCGGCACCGACGCCGCCGTCGAAGACATGCGTCTCGCCGTGAAGCGCATCGACATGGCCGCCGCCAAGGGCATCATCCACAAGAACACCGCGGCCCGTCGCAAGAGCCGACTCATGAAGTCGGTCGACTCTGCCAGCTGAACCCCGTTTCGTGTCGCCGCCGCCGGCGACACGTTCAGCGTCGCCGGCCGGCCGGCGCGGCTAGTTTCGCCAAGCGCGCCACCAACACGTCCATCACGACGTCGTTGTCCAATCCGGTGCGACCACGAAGATCCAAATCCGCGGTTGCCAACAAGTCGAAGGCCCGTCGTAGTCCGGATGATCCGAGATTGCGATAGGCCTTCAGCGCTTTCTCGGCCTGGAATCCCTTCGCGCCGGTGAGTGCCTCGGCGTCACCGACGCTCTGCACCGACGGTCCGTCGAGTTTGGCCAACCGTGCGAAGTGACTGTGCAACTGCGCCATGATCTGCAACGGATGGCGCTCCCCCGCCGTCATCATGCGTCGAGCGACCATCAGAGCCTTGGTGGCGTTGCCGCCATCGATGGCATCGGTCAGGTCCCACGGCTTCACGTCGCCGCGTTCGCCCAGGAAAGGCTCCAACTTGTCCGCGGTGATGACGGCGGCCCCATAAGTGGAGGCCAAGGTGCGCGCCACGCCATCGAAACGACCGACGTCCTCACCCAGCCACTCCACCAACAGACTCATGGCCTTGGCGTCCAGATTGAGGCCCGCCACCGCCACCTGCTCCTCCCACCACGAGCGACGATCGGCGGCTCGGGTGGGTGGCATCACGTCGATGTTGCGACCACCGGCGGCCTTGACGGCGTCCGCCAGCGCCTTCAGGATCTTGCCCTTGTGCCACACCACCACCAGATCGGTGAACTCGGCCTCCTCGCGGATGTAGGCGGACAACGCCTCGACGTCGTCGGCCGTGGTCGTCTCGCCTTGGTGCACCACCACCACGCGCCGATCGGTGAAGAACGGCGGGGTGCTGGCCGACTCGATCACCGACCCCATCACGTAATCGTCGACGAATTCGTCGAGCATCAGACTTCGATCTCCGTCGCCGATCAGCTCGCGCACCTTCTCGGACACGGCCGACGACAGCAACACCGGATCGGCTCCGTGGAAGAGGTGCGTGGCCATCACCCAAGATTGGCACACCGGTGTCGGGAGCACCGCCACGCCAGCAGCAGCAACAGGGGTATCGACGACGTCACCACGATGTCGATCACCAACGGCGGCCCGAGACCGGCGGCCACGCGCGCCACCGTGTCCACCCATCGCACCGCCAGCGTCGGGACGAACATCGCCACCTCGCCGAGCGTCGGCACCGTCCCCGCCACGAGAGCCAGCGGTATGCCCGCCAACATGACGGCTCCGGCCACGGGTGCCGCCAACAGATTGGCCGGCAATGCCAACGCGCTCGGCCAACCGAACACCGCCACCGACACCGGAAGCACGCCGAGTTGGGCCGCGATCGTCGGCGCCACCCAGTCCGCCAGTCTTCGTCGCCGATCGCGCCCCGCGCACAGGATTCGATGGATCGCGGGAGTCCACGTCACGAGCCCGAAGGTTCCCGCGGCCGACAACCACCAGCCGATCGACCACGCCAGGAAGGGATCGATGACGAGAAAGAGAATCACGCACGTCGACAACACGTCGATCGCGCGCGGACGCCATCCGACCGCGAGCGCGACCGCCGACACCGCCGCCATTCCCGCCGCGCGCACCACCGACGGCTCGACGCGGGTGAGCACCGCGAACCACACCAGCGCACCCAACGTCAGCGATAGTCGTGTCCACCGACCCCGCCGTCGCAACATCGGCGTGACGATCGCCAACACGTATCCCACGTTCTGGCCCGACACCGCGGTGAGATGCGCGAGGCCACTCTCCCGGAATCGATCGATCATCTCGACGCTTTGTGCGGAATCATCGCCGTAGACCAAACCGGCGAACAACGCGGCGTCGTCGTCGGTCATGGCCGACGCGCCACGGGCCATGACGTCGCGGACATCGTTCGCCGAACGTTCGAGAGCGCGTGAACGTCGTCGTGCTCCGCCCACCGGATCCGAGAAGGACTCCACCTCCACCGTCCCCACGACGTGACGAACCTGCGACCGACGACGTCGTTGCTCTCGCACCTCCCTGGTTCGCCCCACCACCCTCACCGACTCGCCCCGCTCCAGACCACCAACTCCGGCCGCGTTCGCCCCGTAGACGACGGCCTCGAAACGTCGACCCTCGATCGACAGAACCACCCTGACTCCTCGACCCAACGGCTCGGGGTCCGAGGCCAGCGTGGCCACCGTGGCCACGTCGCCGAACTCCACCGCACGCACCTCGCGCCATTCCGACGCGGAACGCCAACCCACCACGGCGACGAGCAGGATCGAGAGCGCCGACCACCCACGCAGGGAACGCCCCGCCGTGACGACTCCCACCACGACCGTCCACAGTGCCAACGCCGACAACAACCAGCCACCGCGTCGACCGAACGACTCGAGTCCGTGTTCGCAGGCCCAGGTTCCCCACACCACGGCCGCGGCCATCGACAACCAGTGCCACCGGGGACTCGAGGCCATGGCGTACCCTGCTTTCTCGTGGCCATCGGATCGCTCCTCGACGCTCCCCCGGATTCGGTTCCCGACGGCCCTCGACACCATCGCCATCTCGTGCGCCGCTTCGGTCCCCTCGTTCCGATCGGCGTAGCCCTGACTCTCGGACTGTTCGCGGCGATGCTGTTGGTGGGCAGCGACTCCGCCTGGCGTGGCGCACCCGGATTCGTTCTGGCGCTGGCGTCCATCCCCACCCTGCCCCTGTTCGGCGTGCCGGTGATGGGAGGAACGGTTCGATGGGTCCTGGCCATCGCCACCAGCGTCGCCCTGTGGTACGGAATCGGAACACTTGCCGCGCGTCGCTCCACCAGTCGTGTGGTCACCAGTTGGCCCGAATGGCGACGCGAGTACGTGCGACTGTCGATCGGCGTGTGGGCGGGAGCCCTCGTCGGACTCGGCGTGGCCGCCACGGTTTTGTCGGTCAACCTCTGACGGTTCGTCGAACCGGTCGCTCACACCCTCACCAATCCGCGAATGGCCTCCAATTTCGCGTCGCCGATGCCCGGCACGTCGAGCAATCCGTCGACGGCTGCGAACCGCCCCCGTTCCTCGCGATGGCGCACGATCGCTTCGGCCGTGGCCGGCCCGATGCCGGGTAGTCGGTCCAGATCGGTGACCGTGGCGGAATTGATGTCGATCGGGAACCGCGGGCCCTCGACGTTGCCTTCACCGTCGGACGCCACGTTCGTCACGACCTCGCCAACCGCCGGAACGTACACACGCTGACCGTCGATCAAGGGAGCCGCCAGATTGATGGCGTCGGCATCGGCCCCGAACACCGCTCCTCCGGCCATGTTGACGGCATCGATGACTCGTGATGACGACGACAGGTCGTACACACCCGGACGCTGCACCCGACCGGCCACGTGCACGGTGATGAGGGTCGCGGAGGACACCGACACGGACGGCAGCGACGTCGTTGCGTACACCAACTCGTCTTCCACCGGCGCGGCGGGCTGGCGCAACATCAACCAGGCCAATGCCAGGATCACCAAAGTCGACAACGACGCACCGAGCAACCTGACCACACCGACGTAGCGGAACCACAGAACGAGACGTCGTCGCGCGTCCGACACGAAACCGGGATCGTTCGTACTGTCCCCGTCCGGGGACGGACGCCACGCCTCCATCTCGCTGTCCTCGCTCCGTTCCCGTCGGCGCCATCCGACGGGCGGCTCGACTCAGGCCGTGGGTGTGCGCCAGTGAGTGGTGGCGACGGTTCGCCGATCGTGTTCGCGGCGCACTTCGTCCGCCACCCGTTCGTCGTTCCATCCCCACAACGGACCGGCGATTCGGGCCACGCTCTCGAGGGTCGCGCGACTCACCTGGCCGGTGGTGCCCGCCACCAAACGTCGGTCCACCACGTCGGACAACGAAAGCGCCGCCTCGTCGGTGACCGCGAAAACGACCTGAGCACCCACGTCGTCGACATCCACGCCGACGGACATCGACAAGGCCGGATTCCCGCGCACGATGTCGGCGATGCGCACGTACTCGCTCCCGTACGCGCGCGCGACGGTCTCGGCCGAACGTGCACTCAGTCCGAGGGACATCAGTTCATCGGCGGCCGCCCGCAGGAACGGGTCGGCGTCTTCGGCCCACGCGAACGCACCGAATGCCGCCGTGCGACGCGAGTCGAACCGCCGCGAACGCCTCCCGAAGAGTTCGTTCTCGAACAAGCGATCCACCATTTGCTCGGCGGTGGCGCGGCCGGTGGTCCACTTACCTCCACCGATGGACCAGAGGTTCGCGACACCGTGGTCCGTGTGGTGGTACAGCTCGTGACGACGACTGGCCGAGTACGTTCCACCGCCCTCGTCCTGGGCCCCAGTTCGGATCAAGGGGCGCACGCCGACGGTGGTCATTTCCACGTCGTCGACCGTCAGCCGATCCGCATCGGGCGCCATCGTCGAATTGACGGTGTCGAGAATCAGATCGACATCGGAGGGGTCCACCACCACCGATGACTCGTCACCGTCGATGGGTGTGTCGGTCGGTCCGATGAAGGACTTGCCCATCCATGGGGACACGATCACGTGACGCCCCGAGCGAGCACGGGCGAAGACGGCGTCCGTCACCCGACCGGGTCCACCGATCGGTCTCGTCAGAACGTGAACCCCCTTGGAACGATCGACACCGACGCCCGTCGGTCGCCCGAGGGAGGACAACACGACGTCGATCCAGGGGCCGGCGGCGTTCACCACCACCCGGGCCCGCACGACGTGCTCCGTCGATCCGTGCGACACCCGAACGCCGTCCACCCGGAATCGGCCGTCGGATTCCTCTCCCAGAAATGCCGTGACCCGCGCGTGGTTCACCAGACGAGCACCGGCCGCCGCCGCCGACTTCGCGTACGCGAGCAACAAGCGCTCCGGATGGATGTTCATCGTGTCGTGATACGCGAACGCACCCTGCAGGCCCTCACGATCCAACCACGGGACGGCATCCAGCAATCTCCGACGCGACAACCATCGTGGATGCGGGATACGCAAACTGTCGGGAGCACGACGGTTGCGGTCGAACGACAACGCGTCGTACAGCAGCACTCCCGCTCCGATCAGCGCGGTGGGCGGCTTGCTCCATCGCCACGCCGGCATGATGAAGCGGGTTTGCTCAACCAGGTGGGGAGCACCCAGAGCGAGGATGCGACGCTCACGCAGACTCTCGCGCACCACCTCCACGTCGTACTGCTCCAGGTAACGGATGCCGCCGTGGATGTACTTGGTGGTCGCCGAACTGGTGCCCGAACCGAAGTCGTTCGCCTCGAACAGTGCAACGCTCAGCCCTCGCGACGCGGCTTCGCGCGCCACGCAGATTCCGGTGATGCCGCCACCGATGACGATCACGTCGACCTCGTCGCCGAAGCGATCGAGATCTCCGCCGAGAACTCCGCTCACTCGGGATCGACCACCTTGGGTCGATCGCCAGTGGGATCGATCTGCTCGAAGGAGTACGCCACGAGATGATCGCCGATGGGCTCGTCGAAGTACTGGTCGCCCTCGCGGCGAACTCCGACGGTCCACCAGCCGGCCTCGGACGCCGCGTCCAGTTCCGCCCGCAAATCCGAGAGGAACACGATCGACGATGGAACCGCACCGAGGACGTCGGCGATCAGTCGATAACTCTTCGCCGTGCGCTTGGGCCCGATGTTCTCGGTGTCGAAGTGTCGGGAGAAAAGCGCCAGGATGTCGCCCTCCGGCGTGTTGCCGAACCACGCCAGTTGCGCCGACACCGATCCGGACGAGAAGATCGACAGATCCAGCCCCGCGGACTTCCACCGCCGCAGAACGGGAATGACGTCGTCGAAGAAGTGCGACGTCAGCTCACCGCTGGTGAACCCTTCGGCCCAGATCCAACCCTGAAAGGCCTTCAGGGGCGTGACCTTCTGGTCTCCGTCCAACCAGTGATTCAGCCACCACACCACACGTTCGACGTCGGCATCGGGCTCGCCCCCGAGTTCGCGCACCGCATCGATCATCGCATCGACGTCGGGACGCCCACGATGCGCATCGATCCAATCACGGAACCTCGCGCGCGAGTACGGGTACAACGTGCGATGCACGAAACCCGTCGAGGACGTCGTTCCCTCGATGTCTATGACGACGTGGGTGATCAACTACCGGCCCCGACGAGCTCGTCGTAGGTGGCGAAACCCGACGCGATGTCGTCACCCGTGAAGCGTCCGACCCAGCCCTCGGGAATGGCGAAGAACCGAATGGCCGTGAAACACGGGCTTGTTCCCATGTCGAACCAATGACGCGTGTCCTTGGGAACGAATATGTAATCGCCGGCCGTGCACACGACCACGTGGACCTTGTCGTCGGCGCGCAGATAAAAAGCGCCACTTCCCTCCACGAAGAATCGGACCTCGTCGTCGTCGTGGGTGTGCTCGGCCAGGAACTTGGCGCGCGCCTCCGCGGCGCGCGACACGAAGGCACCGTCGGATGGATCACCCGCCATACGAACGACGTCGACCGTCGAGAAGCCCTGCGCCTTGATGCGCTCGACCGACTCCGCATAGGCCGAGATCACGGTGTTCTGATCGGCGTCCGCCCCGATCTCGCCGTCGGCCACCCACCGTTCGAACACCACCCCGATGGATTCGAGCGACGCCGCGATGGACGTGACCTCGGAGGTGTCCACGAGAACCGTCGAAGGGTCCGCGTCCGGCATGACGATGAGTCGGCTCATGACGCCGATGCTAGGGGTTCGTTCTCAACGGAGCCACGGCGTCGAAGACGTCGCGTAACGACGTCCGCAGGATGTGTCGTCGCACCTCCTGCACCCGCCGATAGGCCTCCACGGCGGCCGAACGCGGGGACGCACTGGACCCACCGGTCACCCACGACGAAACGGTTGCGGCCAAATCGGTGACCGCTCCGACACCAGCGGCGGCCAGCGCCGCGTTGGCGAGGATCGCCCCGTCCTGACGCGCCGGGACCGTCCATGCGACTCCGTTGACGTCGGCCTTGATCTGATTCCACACGGCGGATCGCGCGCCACCGCCGACGGCCAGAACCCGGTCGACCACGATTCCGTTGGCGGCGAACACGTCGAGGAAGTCCGCGTACTCGAAAGCGATCGCCTCGAGCATGGAACGCCACAACACCGCCACGTTGGTTCCGGCACTCATTCCCAGCCATGTTCCCGCGGCGTTCGGATTGTCGGGATTGCCCCCGGAGAGATACGGCGCGAAGAGAACGCCGTCACTACCCGGGGCCACATCCTCGGCCCGCGCGTCGAGTTCGCGGTACAAGGAATCGTCCCCGAGGCGACCGAGCACCTCGTCACGCATCCAACGCAACGACAATCCACCCGCTTTGACGTAACCCCAATAGAGCGCCTGACCCGGAAGAGTTCCGACCGAGTACAGCATTCCGGGCACCCGGGTGATGGCGGGTACCGGACCCGCGACCGAAACCGTGAGGATGCTGGCCGTCCCCGCCACGTCGGTCGCCATACCGGAGGCGACCAGACCCGCCGACAGATTGCTCTGCATGACGTCACCCGCGCCGGCGACCACCGGCAATCCCGCGGGCAGACCGGTGCGGGTCGCCGCATCAGCCGACAACGCTCCCACGATCTCGTCGGAACGCACGATGCGTGGCGCATGGTCTATCGGGATCCGCAACGCGTCGAGCTGTCGCTCACTCACGGTTCCCGTGGCCGCGTTCCAACCGATGATCCAACCCGACAAATGAGATGGATCACTGAAGGCGTCGCGCGCGCTCATGCCGCACAGACGACCGGCGACGTACGGAGCGAGGGAAAGGATCTTGCGAATACGACGGTGCACCTCGGGTTCGTGTCGACGCACCCATTCGTACGTCGTCGCCATCACGTAGGTGTCGAGGCTGGCGTTGGCCGACTCCGTCTCCCAGATCGGCTCCACCTCGTTGCGGAGCCACGCCAGTTCCTCTTGGGCTCGCGTGTCGAGGAACGGAATGAGGGGGCGCACGGGGTTCCAGTCGTCGTCGACGAACACGGGTCCGCACAGGATCCCCGACATCGACATCGCCGCCACACGGGAGGAATCCACGGCCGATTCCGTCAGTGCCTGCCTGATCGCCAGCACGACCGCTCCCTCGATCTGACCCGGATCCATCTCCACCCACCCCGGGCGCCGATGATCGAAGGTGTGCTCGGCGTATCCGCTCCCGAGGAGCGCGCCATCGAGCGAATACACACCGGCCTTCGAGCCCTGCGTTCCCACGTCGACTCCGAGGAACAGTCGGTTGTCCATGTGGTGCACTCCTCCGCGAATCCCGACCAAACGAGTTCAGATTCTCGCCCGAACCGGGCAGAATCTCCAACGTGGCCATCTCCGACCCGAATGCGATCGCCGACCGCCCGGTGCTCGAGATCACCGGACTCACCAAGTCCTACGGTGGCGTGACCGTGCTCGACCATGTCGATCTGACCGTTGGCGCCGGCGAGGTTCGGGCACTCCTGGGCGAGAACGGGGCCGGCAAGTCGACGCTGATCAAGATCCTCTCGGGCGTCGTGCGTCGCGACGAGGGCGACATTCGCCTGGCGGGTGCCTCGATCGACATCACCAATCCGCACGAGGCACGCGACATCGGAATCGCCACTCTTCACCAAGAGGTGGCGATCGTTCCGGGACTCTCGGTGGCCGAGAACATCATGCTCGGTCACGCCTCCGACGACACCGTGCGCACATCGACCCTCGGGATCGTTCGATGGCGCGAGATCCGTCGTCGCTCACGTGAACTCCTGGCCCAACTCGGACAGGACCTCGACGTCGACATGGACGCCGACCGACTGTCGCCCGTCGGTAAGACCATGACGGCCATCGCCCGGGCCCTGTCGCAGAACGCCCGAGTGTTGGTCCTCGACGAACCGACGGCGGCGCTCACGGATCAGGAGACGAACCAACTCTTCTCGGCGATGGACCGACTCCGGTCCCGGGGCGTCGCCATCATCTACGTGTCGCACCGACTCGAGGAGGTTGTGCGGGTCTGCTCGACCTACACCGTGTTGCGCAACGGTGCCAAGGTCGCCGAGGGTTCGATCGCCGACGCGAACATCGGCTCGATCATCACCGCCATGGCGGGACGGCCGGTCGACGCGATCTTTCCTCCGCGGTCCGGGACACCGGGGCCGGTCGCGCTCACCGTGCGCGCGCTCTCCGGTCGTCGTGTTCGCGACTTCGATCTCGACGTGCGCGCGGGAGAGATCGTCGGCATCGCCGGCCTCGCCGGTTCGGGACGCAGCGAGATCATGCGAATGCTCAGTGGCGCCCAACGGCACCGGGCCGGACGAATCAGCGTGGGTGAGCAGGGTCGGGATTCGGAGTTGCGACCCTCCCACGGCGTGGCTCGACGCCAGCGAGCCGGGGTCGCCCTCGTCCCACAGGAGCGTCGCGCCGACGGAGTCCTTCCCGACTCCATCGAGCACAACATCAACGTGTCGACGTTGCGTCGCCATACCGTTCTCCGATGGGTGACCAGTCGCGCGCGACTCGACGGTCACGCCGGTGCCCTCCACCGATCACTCGACATCCGGTCGCGGGGAATCTCGCAACAGGTCCTCACGCTCTCGGGCGGCAACCAGCAAAAAGTCGTGCTCGCCCGGTTCTGGGCGCTCGCCCCCCGGATCCTGTTGCTCGACGAACCGACCCGCGGCGTGGACGTCGGCACCAAGAGCGAGATTTACGCCCTCGTGCGCGCCCGCGCCTGTGATGGGACCGCCGTGTTGGTGGTGAGTTCGGAATTGCCCGAACTCATCGGGCTCTGCGACCGAGTGATCGTGATGCACGAAGGTCGGTCGGTCGGTGAGTTCGACACGCGCACGACGACCGAGGACGAACTGTTGAACGCCTGTTACGGAAGAGGACGCCCATGAACGAGACCGCGACGACACCCACCTCGACCGGATTCGATGTGTCGCGCATCAGGCCGTTCCTCGGACCCTTGGCTCTCGTGGTACTGATCGGTTTCTTCGGCGCGCTGTACCCCGACACGTTCCTCACCAGATCCAATCTCGTCGACAACATCCTCCAGCAGGTGACCGCGCTCGCGATCGTCGCCAGTGTGCAGACCGTCGTGATGGTGGTCGGCGAATTCGATCTCTCGGTGGGAGGACTGGCGGCACTCGCCACCGGTTTCGCCGCCACCATCTTGAACACCGCGTCCATCGACGGTGTTCCCAAGGAAGCCGGCTCGTTGCTGTTCGCCGTGTTCCTCTGCGTTCTGGCCGGCCTCGTCGGCGGTGCGATCAACGGCGCCCTCGTCAGCTATCTGGGCGTTCTCGCGTTCATCGCGACGCTGGCCATGAACGAGGTGTACAAGAATCTCGCCCGCTACCGCGTCGAGGGCAAGCCGGTGTACGGCTTGGTGGAGAACAACTTCGTCGCGGTCGCCCAGGGTCGCACCCTGGGTGTCCCGAACACCATCTACATCGCCTTCGTCATCGCCGCGATCGTGTGGTTCGTCCTCGACCGCACCACGCTCGGCCGCCAGATGTACGCCGTCGGAGGTAATCCGGACGCCGCCCGATACAGCGGCGTCAACATCAAGCTCGTGAAGTGGACCGCCTTCGCGATCTGCGGAGTCGGCGCCGCCTTGGGTGGCCTGATGCAGTCCGCGTACAACGCCACGGCCAACACCACGGCTCCCGAACCCTGGATGTTGAAGTCCATCGCCGCGGTCTTCCTCGGCATGGCACTCATGCGCAACGGTCGGCCGAACCTTCCCGGCACGATCCTCGGAGTGCTGTTGTTCCGAACCCTCGAGAACGGCTTGAACAAGACCGACATCAACAACTACCTCCAGGACGTCATCAACTGGTTGGCGGTCGTTCTGGCGGTGCTTCCACCGGCCATCGCGCGCATCCGGGAAAACCGATGAGGATTCTCTCGATCGATGTCGGCACGACATCGGTGAAGGCCGGCATCATCGACGACGACGGAGTCGGAGCGGTGGAGGAGCATCCGATCGCGTTGTCGACACCGGCTCCCGGCCGAGCCGAGCAGGATCCCGAGGAGTGGTGGTCGGCCACTCGACGCGTGGTGGCCCGACTCCCGAGAGGGGACGTCGACGCCATCGCCGTCACCGGACAGATGCAGGATCTGATCGCGGTGGCCGACGGTCGCGTCGCGCGCCCGGCGATCCTCTACTCGGACCAGCGAGCCACGCTCGAACATGCGGCCTTGACCGAGGAGATGGGCGATTCGTGGGCTCGAGCCACACTCGCCACGCCGGACTCCACCAACGTGGCCGCCAAATGGCAATGGTTGTGTCGACACGAGAGTCACGTCACGGATGCGACCGACGTCGTCCTGCTCGGAGGCGCGGCGGTGATCGTGTGGAAACTGACCGGGCGAACCACTTCCGACCGCACCACGGCGTCGACCACCGGCCTCTACGACCCTCGCGCCGGCGACTGGTGGCGACCCATTGTCGAGCACGCCGGAATCCCCGTACCCGATCTGGTGGATGCCGTGGCCGGAACCCTCACCGCCGACGTGGCCGGTGAACTGGGACTCCCCGCCGACATTCCGGTGATCCATGCACCCGGCGACGCCGTGGCGACGTCGATGGGTGTTCTCGGCACCGACTCGCGCGACCCGTACGCGTACCTCGGAACGTCGGGCTGGGTGGGTCGTTTCGTGGACGAAGCAGTTCCTCGTGACGGCGTGATCGTGTTACCCGCCGACGCACTGTGGCTCGAGGTCGCCCCCATTCTCAATGCCGGGGGTGCGGTGGACTGGGTGCGCGAATTGCTGGGTTGTGACATCGCCTCGTTCGATCGTCTCGCGGCCGAAGGATTCGGTGCGGGAACCGGAGTGGTGTTCCTTCCACATCTGGACGGAGTCCGTTTGCCCTCACCCGATCCGAACGCCACGGGCACCTTGCTCGGAGTGACGAGATCCGTGTCGCGTTCCGACGTCGCCGCGGCGGCCTACGAAGGTGTCGCACGAACGTTGGCGAGTCTGCTCGGACACGTGAATCCCAGCGCGACGTCGTCGTCGCTCGGAGTGTGCGGGGGCGGTTCGCGATCCGACGTGTGGTGCCAGACCATCGCCGACGTCACCGGCCAACGGGTTCGACGGGTGTCCGACGAACACGCGTCGTTGCGGGGTGCGGCCAGTTGTGCCCGACGCGCTCTTGGTGCCTCTCCCCTCGCGTCGGCAGGAACGATGGCCGGATTCGATCCTCGACCGGATCGACACGCCGTCCACCGAGCCATCGAATCGACCGTGAGCCGCGCAGACCACGTTCTCGGCCCCGTGTGGGCGAACCTTCACCCACGACGCACCGACTGACCTGCGCTTTCGAAATACGAGTGTGTCGGTCAGGAATCGACCGCTAGCCTCGCCCGAGCGTGAACAACGGGCCGACGCCATGCGATCGGCCCCCAAAGGAGGTATCCCCATGATCAAGTCCACTCGTCGCCGGCTCGTCGCCGGATTCATGGCTGCGGCCGCCTTCGCCGGCGTCGCCGCCTGTGGCGGAGATGACGAAGGCGCAAGTGGCGGCGACGGCAAGACCATCGCCGTCGTGTCGCCGTACTACTCCGACCAGCCCGCCACCAAGGAAGTCGTCGACGCCTTCAAGGCCGCCGCCGAGGCCAATGGCCACACCGTCACCGTGGTCGACACCAAGGGGGATCTCAGCGCCGTGAACGGCGAGATCCAGAACGCCGTGTCGGAGAAGGTCGATGCGATCGTGCTCGGCATGGGCGATCCCCAGGAATTCTCGGCCGGCCTGTCGGCCGCCGTCGAGGCCGAGATCCCGGTCTTCGGACTCGACGCCGGTTCCGCCGACGGAGTGGTGGCCAACATCACCTCGGACAACGACTTCCTCGGCACCACCAGCGCCCAGGCTCTGATCGATTCGATGGGCGAGGGCAAGAACGTCATCGTCATCCACTTCGATCCCTTCGAGCCGGTTCGCCTGCGTGGCGCCGCGGCCCGTGCGCTCTTCGAGGAGAAGGGCATCACCATCATCGAGGACGTTCAGGGTGACCCGGCCGACTCGACCGGATTCGCCAAGACCACGGTGCTCGACCTTCTGTCGAAGTACGCCGAGGGCGAAGTGGACGGCATCTGGGTGGCGTGGGACGCTTCGGCTCTCGGCGCCTACCAGGCGACCGTCGAAGCCGGACGCACCGAGATCGAGGTCGTCGGAGTCGACGGCCAGGACTTCGCTCGCGCCGAGGTTGCCAAGGGTGGCAACTGGGTGGCCACCGTCCGTCAGGACTGGGCCGGCATCGCCAACAAGGCTCTCGAAGTGATCGAGGCCTATCTCACCGCGGGCACCGAGCCCGAGGCGGTCGTGGTGGTTCCCGGTGAGTTGCTCACCAAGGACAACGCCTGATCGATGAGGTGAACCGCGCCGATTCGTTCGGTGGTTAGCAGACCGGCCGCGCCCTCGGGCGCGGCCGGTTCGCTGTACGGACTCGGTCAGAACAAGCGCGCGGTCAACTTCTTGCGCCAACCCGCGGTTCGCGGATCCTCGGCGCCCATCAACTCGAGAATGTCGAGAAACTGCTGACGCGCGGCCTCGTCGGCCTTCACGCTGTCGAGCAACTCGGTGAGTTGGTCGTCGAAGTCGTCGGCGGGTCGCATCGACACGCGCGCGGCCGCGGCCGCCTTGCGCACCTCGTCGGTCTCGGGAACACGCGCCAACAACGACAGCGCATCCTCCCCCTGTCCGCGCGCGGTGAGAATGCCGGCCAACGCGACGATGGCCGCTTCGTTACCGGGATCGATCCCGAGCACCGCCTGCAGGCTCTCCTCGTCGCCCTTGGCCAACAAATCGGCGATCACCTCGTCCTGCGCCGATGGCAACAACATGTCGACGTATTGCTTGACCACGTGCTCGGGTTGAGCGCCCTGGAACATCGGCATCGCGCGACCATCAGCGACGGCGAAGACCGCGGGGATCGACTGCACCCGGAAGGCCTGAGCGATGCCGGGGTTCTCGTCGATGTTCACCTTGGCGAGCACGACCTTGCCGTTCGTCGCCGCGACGACGCGTTCGATGATCGGTCCGAGGGTCTTGCACGGCTCGCACCACGGGGCCCACAAATCGACGACCACCGGAACGGTCATCGACCGTGCCAAAACGTCGTTCTCGAACGAGGCATCGGTGACATCGATGTACATGTGCAGGACCTTATCGGGACCCTCGGAATCGAAACGCCTTCTTCGAGCAGTACCGTATGCGCCGTGTCCGATGTACCCGGAATTCGAATCGACGCGGTCACCGACTGGATGCAACGCAACGTCGCCGGCGCCGAGGGTCCGTTCCGATTCGACGTGATCGCCGGCGGACATTCGAACCTGACGTATCGCGTGACCGCCGACAACGGCAACCGATTCGTGCTACGTCGACCACCGCTCGGACACGTGCTGGCGAGCGCCCATGACATGGGTCGCGAACACCGGATCATTCACGCGTTGCAGGACACCCCGGTGCCCGTCGCGCCCGCGGTGGGCTTCTGCGACGATCCCACGATCAACGACGCGCCGTTCTACGTGATGAGGTTCGTCGACGGGTTGGTCATTCGTGATCGCGACGCGGCCGAGTCGTTGCTGACCCCGCAAGCACGACGACGCGCCAGCGAGTCGATCGTCGACACGATGGCCGCCATCCACCGCGTCGATCCCACACGTGTCGGACTCGGAGACCTCGGTCGTCACGAGGGATACATCGCCCGTCAACTGAAGCGTTGGTACGGACAGTGGAATCAGCAGAAGACCCGTGATCTTCCGGCGGTCGACCGGGTCCACGACGCGTTGCTGGCCCGCATCCCCGAACAGGGTCCGGCCACTCTCGTGCACGGCGACTACCGCCTCGACAACTGCATGATCGACCCGAACGGAAACGTGATCGCGGTCCTCGACTGGGAGATCTGCACCCTCGGAGATCCGATGGCCGATCTCGGTTTGCTGATGGTGTACTGGACCGGACCGGGAGACGACGCGTCCGCCTGGACCGGTTCGGCGTGTTCGGCCCCCGGCTTCCTCGATCGCGCCGATCTGGCCGCGCGATACGCCGAGGTGAGCGGCCGGGACACGTCGCAGCTCGACTTCTACGTCGCCTTCGCCTTCTGGAAGCTGGTCTGCATTCTCGAGGGCGTCTACGCCCGTTATCTCGGGGGCGCGTTGGGGCAGCGGGACCCCGCCGAACTCGAACCGTTCAACCAGCAGGTTCTCGGAGCGGCGGCCCGGGCCGAGGAAATGCTCGGACGACTGACATGACCTCGATCCCCGACGTGGAATTGAACGGCGAGTTGCCTCGACTCGGCAAGCCCGTGCTGGTCGTGATGTTGCAGGGCTGGATCGACGCCGCCGGTGCGGCGAACGAGGCGATGAACGCCATCGAGGCACAGATCAACCCCATACCCATCGCGACGTTCGACGCCGACGTCTTCATCGACTTCCGCGCCCGTCGCCCGACGATGGAGATTCGCGACGGACGCAACAGCAACATCGAGTGGCCGAGCATCGACCTGTACGCCGGCCACGATCGCAACGGACGCGACGTGCTCATCCTCACGGGTTCCGAGCCGGACTCGGCATGGCATCGCTTCTCCGCGGCGGTGCGCGAGTTGTGTCTGCGACTCGACGTGTCGATGATGGTCGGCCTCGGTGCTTACCCCTTCCCCACCCCGCACACGCGTCCGAGCAATCTCTCGTGCACCACACCCTCGTCGGATCTGTTGAACAAACACGCCTTCGTGCGCACGTCGGTCGACGTTCCCGCCGGCATGGCGGCCGTACTCGAACAGGTGCTCCACGACGCGGGCATTCCGGCCATCAGCATCTGGGCCCAAGTGCCCCAGTACATCCCGGCCATGACCTACCCGGCGGCCGCTGTCGCTCTTCTCGACGGGCTGAAGGACACCGCGGGTCTGGTCTTCGAACGTGGATCCCTCCAGCAGGAGGCGGTCATCCAGACCGAACGTCTCGACCGACTGGTGGCCAAGAACGCCGAGCACCAGGAGATGGTCGAGAAGCTGGAGCAGGCCTACGACACCATGGCTCCGCGGCCGACATCGGACCCCGCCGCCGAAGTGCTCTCGGAAAAGGACATCCCCACCCCCGAGGAACTCACCGCCGAGCTGGAGGCGTTCCTCCGCGACGCGAACCCCGACCTGCCCTGACGCGGGCACTAGTTTCCTTCTCACCCGAGTCGAGGAGGACCCATGAAGGTCGACGGTGGAATCAGTTCGAACCTGCACGAGGCCGCGGCCAGTGCCAAGGAAGCCGAAGCCGCCGGCTACAGCGGCGCGTGGACGGCCGAGACCAACCACGATCCGTTCCTGCCATTGCTTCTGGCGGCCGAACACACCGCCGAGATCGAACTGGGAACGTCGATCGCGGTCGCGTTCGCGCGCAGTCCGATGACGTTGGCCAACACCGCATGGGACCTCCACGCGTTCTCCAAGGGCCGTTTCATCCTCGGCCTCGGCAGTCAGATCCAGCCGCACATCACCAAGCGATTCAGCATGCCGTGGAGCAAGCCCGCCGCGCGCATGCGCGAGATGGTGCTGGCCATTCACGCGATCTGGGACACCTGGCTGACCGGGGCGAAGCTGGATTTCCGAGGCGAGTTCTACACGCACACGCTGATGACTCCGTTCTTCACTCCCGCGGCCTCCGACATCTCCGCGTACGGCAAGCCCAAGATCTTCCTCGCCGGTGTGGGCGAGTTGATGACCGAAGTCGCCGGCGAAGTGTGCGACGGATTCATCTGTCATGGATTCACCACCGAGCGTTACCTGCGCGAGGTCACCATCCCGGCTCTCGAGCGTGGTCGCGCCAAGGTCGGCAAGACCATGGAGGGTTTCGAGATCGTCGGCCCGAGTTTCGTCGTGACCGGTAACAACGAGGACGAACTCGTGAAGGCCAGTGCGGGCACCCGTCAACAGATCGCCTTCTACGGCTCCACCCCGGCCTATCGACCCGTCCTCGAACTGCACGGATGGGGCGACCTGCAGGATCGTCTCAACTCGTTGTCCAAGCAGGGCAAGTGGGTGGAGATGGGCAACGAGATCACCGACGAGGTCTTGAACACCTTCGCGGTGGTGGGCGAACCCGAGCGGATCGCCCCCGAGCTGAGCCACCGGTACGGCGACGTGATCGAACGCATCTCGTTCTACGCCCCGTACAAGAGCGATCCCGAGCGTTGGGGCAAGGTGATGGCCGCGCTGAGCGCCGCCTGACCGTTCAGACTTCCTCAAGAAGGCTCGCACCCACGACTTTCCCGTGAGCCATCGGCGTGTCGGATGATGTGTCGCACATCTACTCGAACGCTCGACGCCATGTGGCGACCGGACTGACCGCGCTCATCGCCATCTCCCCCATCGTGCCCGTGGTGGCTTGGACCGTGAACGCTCGCGCCAGCGACCACGATTCCGAGTGCGTCGACGCCGTGGTGTTCACGACGGCGGGTCACACCGAGGCCACCATCTCCCGTTCGTGTCCGGGGCGGATCGTCCCGATCGAGACGGCCACGCGATCGAGCCTCACCACGATCGACATCCGCAACATCAATCCGTAGGGTTCAGCCGACCAGATCCAGTTCGTCGGCCAAGTACGACTCCCGACACTTGGCCCGTTGCAACTTTCCACTACTCGTCTTGGGCAAGGTGCCCGGACGCACGAGCATCACGTCACGTGGCGGAAGCCCCGACACCTCGAGCGCGGCGTGATGAATCGCCTGCCGAACCGATTCGGGATCGTCGGTCTTGACCTCGGCCACCACGACCACGGTCTCCTTGCCCTTGTAACCATCGACGCCGAAGGCGATGACGTTGCCGGCGCGCACGCCATCGAGGGTGCCGACCGCGCGTTCGATGTCCTCGGGGAACACGTTTCGCCCGCCGACGATGATGACGTCCTTGATACGACCGCAGATGACCAGTTCGCCGTCGAGCAGGTAGGCGAGGTCTCCCGTGCACAACCAACCCTCATGGAACATCGCGCGCGTCGCCTCGGGACGCTTGTAATAGCCGGGGGTCACGCTGGTCCCCCGCAACAACAACTCGCCCACCTGTCGCTCGGGCAGGTCGACGCGCGTCTCCGGATCGACGACACGCATCTCGAGACCGGGCACCGCTTTGCCGAGCAACGGCAAACGACGAACGGCCACCTCGACCTCATCCGTGCCCGACCCCACCGGCCGCGCGACGCGTTCGCGTTCCATCGCCACACGATCGACGTCGTCACAGCGCAGACCACGATGACGTGGGGGGAACGCTCCACCGATGGCCACCTCGGCCATACCGAAGGCCGGGAAGATGCTTCCGGCCGAGAAGCCGAAGGGCTCGGCCGCGGCCACGAACGCTTCCACCGCGTTGGGATCCACCGGCTCGGCGCCGGACAGAGCGAGGGTCAAGGACGACAAGTCGATGTCGACCATGCGCTTCAACGCCCGCGTGGCCAACACCCATGCGAAGTTCGGCCCCGCGGTGGCGGTCCCCTTCCAATCACTGACCCACTGCATCCAATGACCCGGATGCGCCATGAAATCCTGCGGACCCGCCTGAATCAACTGAACGCCGTTCAACATGGGGATGGAGAGGAAACCGACCAAACCCATGTCGTGATACAGCGGCAACCACGACACCATCACCTCGGCCGTGTCGAGTTCGGCCGCGGCGCAACTGGCGTCCACGTTGGCGGTGAGCACTCGATCCGGAATCATCACGCCCTTGGGTTCCGACGTGGAACCACTGGTGTACTGCAGGATCACCAAACGTTCGGGGTCGTGGGACGGAACCTCGAGACGATCGCCCGTCGGGCGACCCTGACCCGGCAGCACGGAGTTCATCGACATCGTCGGCGGATCACCGGGAGCGGCCTCGTAGAAGGCCGCCAACTGATCGTCGATCAGCACCAGCTTCGCGTCACCGTGTCTGATACGGGCGCGGGTTCCCTCGACGAACGCATCGAGCGACGCCATGCGCATCGGCAACGGCAACACCATGCTCGCCATGCCCGACATCCAACATCCGCGAATGATGGTCATGAGCGCCCGACTGGTCGGACCGAGGATCGCCACGTGATCACCCGGAACCAGTCCCATCGCCTGAAACGTGGCCCCCACCGCGCGCGCGTCGTCGTGAATCTCGCGCCACGACACGAACGCCGGGCCGTCGGCCGGCACCACACTCGAGCCCACGAATCGCACACCCGTCGGTGCGTCGGCGGACGCTTCCAGACGGTCGATGACCGAGCCGGTGGGCAAAGGGCGCAAGTGTGTGGACGGATCGCTCATGGTGAATGCCCGAAGGCAAAGAAAAGGTAGTTCTCCGCGACGTTCCCACCGGTGACCATCGGCGTTTTCCCTCCATGGAGATCCCCGCCCCACCGCCGTGCCGTTACCCTTGGGACGCCATGTCTTCCCCGAGCAACGACCAGACCGCCGGCGACGAATCCCCCTCGTTGCGCTACACCGCCCGCCTCGCCCAGGACATCGAGGTCCGCTGGCAGGACCAGTGGGAATCCGATCGCACCTTCGAGGCACCAAACCCCGCCGGCCCGATCGGTGAACCCGACAAGGTGGCCGGCCGTCCCAAGTTGTTCGTACTCGACATGTTCCCGTACCCCAGTGGCGCCGGCCTTCACGTCGGCCATCCGTTGGGATACATCGCCACCGACGTGTACGCCCGCTACAAGCGCATGACGGGCTTCAACGTGCTCCACGCCCTCGGGTACGACTCGTTCGGTTTGCCCGCCGAACAACACGCCATCGCCACCGGAGTTCACCCGCGCGTCAACACCGAGTCGAACGTTGCGAACATGCGTCGTCAGCTGCGTCGCCTCGGCCTCGGCCACGATGCCCGTCGCAGCGTCTCCACCACCGACGAGGACTTCTACCGCTGGACACAGTGGATCTTCCTGCAGGTGTACAACAGTTGGTACGACGAGCGCATCGGCAGGGCGCGACCGGTGTCCGAGTTGGAGACCGCCTACGCCGACGGTTCGATCGCCACTCCCAGCGGCGACGCGTGGTCCGAGATGACCGTCGCACAACGTCGCGCCGCGGTCGACGACCGACGTCTCGCCTACCTGTCCCACGCACCCGTGAACTGGTGCCCCGGTCTCGGAACGATCCTGGCGAACGAGGAAGTCACCGCCGAAGGACGCAGCGACATCGGCAACTACCCCGTCTTCAAGAAGAACATGCGTCAGTGGATGATGCGCATCACGTCGTACGCGGACCGACTTCTCGACGATCTCGACCGGCTGGACTGGCCCGAACCGATCAAGTTGATGCAGCGGAACTGGATCGGACGCAGCGAAGGTGCCCGTGTCGATTTCGGCTCCGATGTCGGAACCATCACCGTCTTCACCACCCGTCCCGACACCCTCTTCGGCGCCACGTTCATGGTCGTCGCGCCCGAGCATCCGCTGGTGGACGCGCTCACGACCACGGAGAATCGAGCCACCGTCGAGGCCTATCGCGCCGCGGCGGCCGCGAAGGACAGCATCGATCGTCAGGACGAGACGCGCGACAAGACCGGCGTCTTCACGGGCTCGTACGCCGTGAACCCGGTGAACGGCACGCGCATCCCGGTGTGGGTGGCGGACTACGTGTTGATGGGCTACGGAACCGGCGCCATCATGGCGGTCCCCTGTGGTGACCAGCGCGACTTCGAATTCGCCCGGCGCTTCGGTCTTTCGATCCCGGCCATCCAACAGCCTCCCGCCGAATGGTTCACGACGCGGGATCTTCCGGTGCTTTCCGCGGTCGAGGTGGACACCTCGTCATGGCCCGAGGCCTTCGTCGGCGACGGTGCCTACATCAACTCCTCCAACGACAGCGTCTCTCTCGATGGCATCGAGTCCATCGAGGACGGAAAGCGCCTCATGAACGAATGGCTCGCGACCAACGGGTACGGCGAGGCGACCATCAACTTCAAGCTTCGAGATTGGCTCTTCAGTCGACAGCGCTACTGGGGCGAACCGTTCCCCGTGGTCTACGACGAGGACGATCAGCCCGTGGCCCTGCCCGAATCGATGTTGCCGGTGCTCCTTCCCGAACTCGAGGACTTCAAGCCGCAGGCGCTCGACCCCAACGACGACGTCACCGACCCGATCCCGCCGTTGGCGCGCAGCGCGGAATGGCGCGAGGTGGTGCTCGACCTCGGTGACGGTCCTCGCACGTACCGCCGCGAGATCAACGTCATGCCGCAGTGGGCCGGGTCATGCTGGTACGAACTGCGCTATCTCGATCCGACCAACCGTGACCGTTTCGTCGACGGCGCGGTGGAGAAGTACTGGATGGGCCCCGCCGATGGTGGTGACGGAAAGACCGGGCACACCGGTGGCGTCGACTTGTACGTGGGCGGCGTCGAGCATGCCGTGCTGCACCTTCTGTACGCGCGCTTCTGGCACAAGGTCCTGTTCGATCTCGGACACGTGTCCAGCGCCGAGCCCTTCCACCGTCTCTTCAATCAGGGCTACGTGCAGGCCTACGCGTACCGCGATCCCCGAGGACAGGCCGTACCGGCGGCCGAGGTCGAAGAGCGTGACGGCAAGTACTTCTTCGACGGGGAAGAGGTGTCGCGCGAGTACGGCAAGATGGGCAAGAGCCTGAAGAACATCGTCACCCCCGACGAGATGTACGACGAATACGGAGCCGACACCTTCCGCCTTTACGAGATGAGCATGGGTCCGTTGGATGCCAGTCGTCCGTGGAACACCCGCGACGTGGTGGGAATGCAGCGATTCCTGCAACGCGTGTGGCGCAACGTGGTGGACGAGACCACCGGCGATTCGAAGGTGTCCGACGACGAGTGCCCCACCGAGTTGCGCAAGCTTCTTCATCGCACCATCGACGGGGTGCGCGCCGACATGGACGGCCTGCGCTTCAACACCGCGATCGCCAAGTTGATCGAACTGAACAACGCACTCACGCAACACGTCACGGCTCACGCAAGCACCCCCCGTGAAGTCGCCCTGGCCCTCACGCGCATGCTCTCACCGTTGTGCCCGCACATGGCCGAGGAGATCTGGAATCGCCTCGGTCACCCCGACACCATCACCTACGAGTCTTTCCCCGATGCCGACCCGACGATGTTGGTCGACGACACCATGGAGTATCCGGTTCAGATCAACGGCAAAGTGCGAGCCCGCGTGGAGGTGGCCACTGGCGCCGACACCAAGACGGTCGAAGCCATCGCCCTCGCCGACGAGCGCGTGATCGCCGCATTGGCCGGGGCGACACCGAAGAAGGTCATCGTCGTGCCCGGTCGCATGGTGAACCTGGTCCTATGATCGCCGGCGTCATCGAGGGCTTCTACGGAACCCCTTGGTCGTTGGACGATCGCATGTCCTGCATCGAGTTGTTGGCACGATTCGACGCCAATGCGTACGTGTGGGCCGGCAAATCCGAACCGCGTCACCGTGATTGCTGGCGCGACGACTTCTTACCCGAGGAACTGGACGGCTTCGCCCAGTTGGCCCGACATCGAGCGGGAGTGCGCCTCATCGTGGGACTCACACCCGGGTCCGACGCCACTTCCTCCGAGGTGGTACGCAAGTTGCGTCCGGCCCTGGCCGCTGGTGCGCACGGAGTCGCCCTTCTCTTCGACGACCTGCCCGTTCTGGACGCCGCCGAACGGCACCGGACCTTGGCCAACGAGGTGGAGCAGACGTTCTCCTGCCCGGTGTGGTTGACTCCGACGCACTACGCGGGCCGCGAGGGATCCGACTACCTGAACGTGTTGATGAGCGGACTCTCGGAATCCGTCGAGGTGATGTGGACCGGCGCGCACGTGGTCACGGATCGCATCGACGCCGACGATGCCCGCGCCCGCGCGTTCGCATGCGCCGGCCGGGCCCCGTTGTTGTGGGACAACACTCCGGTGAACGACGCGATGATGAGCGAGGCTCTTCACCTCGGCCCGTACGCCGGGCGTGACCCTGGTCTGCACGACGCCATCTCGGGACTGCTCGTCAACCCGATGATGTACGCGCGTGCCTCGATGCCCACCGTCGCCAGTGCCATGGAATGGTGTCGTGGCGGCGATGCGCTGGTCGCGTGGGAGTCAGCCGTCGACGAACGCGGCTGGAGGCGACTGGCCGAGGCCACCGCGTTTCCCGACGACCCCCATTGGCCCGGCGCGCGACCGTCGCGCGAATGGTGGGAAGAGGTCGCCGCGGCGGACGCCTTCGATATCGACGAGGGTTGCCTCCCGTGGGTGAACGCGGTCCGTGAGGGAGCCCGATTGGCCGTCGCCGCACTGGATCTGATCGAGCGGCCCGACCCCGACCCTCAATTGCACACCATGGCAGCCATCGGCCTGGCCATGGCGTGGCGCACATGGCACCGCGAACCGGTGCTGACGTTCGGTGGTGGTCCGCGCCTGCGCCCGGTGCTGACCAACGACGATCGAGGACGATTCACCTACGACGGACGATCGATCTCGTATTCGTCATCGCTGGTGGACGATCTGGTGCGACGCGCGACGCGCTGACTCCTGTTTCAATCCCAGCGCGGCGTGCGCACCCGTTGTGGTCGGCGCGACGTACCGAGGTGAATCACCGACGCGGAACCCGGATGCTTGGACGCACCGTCGTCGTGCGCACCGAGGACCTCCCCCACCGTCTTCACGGTGGCCAACACCGGTGAACCGTCCACGTCCACGCGATCGGCGTCGAAGTAGTCGAACCACGGGAACCCCCACTCCGCGTACTGCTGCGCCGTGACGGGTGTCGACGGTTGCGCCTCACCGGTGAGTGCCGTCCAGTTGTTGGCATCGGTGAGATGCACCCACACGCGGGCGGACGGTTCGCTTCGCCAGTCCGACTTGGCGAAATCGGACTTGTAAATCTCTTGCTGGATGAGGCCACCCGCCCCGACACCCATCTCCATCATGCAGTCCACCGGCGCCATGCTGAAGCAGACGCCGGGAGGCGGGCTCGACGTGCGAATCCAACGGTCCTGACGATTGCGCCACCGCTCGAGTGCTTCATCGGTGAGTTCCCACACGACGATCTGAACGCCACCCACGGGCGCCTCGTCGCTCAACTGCTCCTCCACCGTGGCGCCATCGCCGAGGCGGGCCGCCACGAACTGGCGAACCTCACCGGTCGTGGTCTTGAATCCGTCGAGCCACGGCTGGGTGGTGCCCACGAGGAAGTTCTGTTTGCGGTGGCGCAGACGCTTCTCGAGCTTGTCGCCCGTGATCGCGCATCGAAGTCCGGTGGCGACCTGAATGGCAACGGGGACGTTCGCGTGGAACGACAACCACATCGCTTCGCGTTGGTAGATGGGCATGACCACACCGCCACGCTCGATCATGGTGGAAGTGGCACCTTCGCCGAGGGAATCCACGCTGCGAAGCGGGAACATCCCGAACCCGGGCGGTAGCCCGTTCAGACCGGACTCGGCGACGCGCAGGGTGCGTTGGAACGTGACGTCGACCAGGTCTCCGATGCTGATTTCGCTTCCGCCGAAGTCGTGGGACACCACCGAGACCGGCGCCTTTCGCGAACGACCGCTCCCGCCCGACTTCTTCGATCCGGATTTCTTGGTTTGGCTCATGACGCTCCTCGTGACGCGGTGATCCCCGCACTGTCAGGAACGAACGACATGAACCGAAGTGTGCGACGAACCGAACAGCGATACGCAAAGGTCGGCGGCGCACACATTCGTGATCGTGCGGCGTTCCTTGTGGCATGACCACCAAACCGAACAACCCGTCCCCCAACGCCATCACCGCCAAGCGGGCGGCCCGCACCGAGGCCTTCCGTCAGAAGAACGCCCGTCGCCGCGCCCAGCGTGCGGACAAGCGTTCCCGCCTCACCCTGGGGCAGTACCTCGAGTGGCGTCGTCAGATGCGTCTCCTGCCCTTCCACTCCGACAAGGTCAAGCGCGAAATCCTGGACGGAAATTCGCTCAGTCAGACGTCGTCGGATCGTTCCCCCAATCGGGGGCCGAAGTGAGCGCCGGAACCGGCCGTCACCGGGTCATCAGACTCGGTGACGCCGGCACCGGAGCCACCGCGGATCCCACCCCCGCGACCGAACCAGCGAAGGAGACATCCATGACCACCCCGTCCGCGAGCCGAACCACCAAGCGGCCGTCACCCGCCCCGGCGGCGACTTCATCGACCACACCGGCCACGCCGACCGTCGACGAGTCCGTTCAGCTTCCCTCCTGTTGGCGCGACGTCGTCGACGCTCTTGCCGCGGGCATCGACCGTCTCGTCCTGTTCGGGCCTCCCGGCACCGGCAAGACCTACGCGGGCCTCACCCTGGGCGACATCGGTGGTGGTGCCCATCGCCTCATCTGCAACGAGGACATGACCGCGGCCGACGTGACCGGACACTTCATGCCCACCGCCGACGGCACGTGGAAGTGGCTCGACGGCAGCGTCCTCAAAGCATGGGAGGGCGACGGCACGGCGGGTGGTCGCATCGTGGCCGACGAGATCGACCGCGCGTCCGGCGACGTGCTGTCGTTGTTGCTCAACATGTTCGACAACGCGGAGAGCGCGTCGTGGCGACACCCCGACAGCGGCGTGGTCCACCGTCCCCGTCCGGGCTTCAGCGTCATCATGACCACCAACGTCGAGGACATGCGCGATCTGCCCGTGGCGTTGAAGGACCGCTTTCCCGTGGCGATTCGCATCGATCAGCCGCATCCCGGCGCTCTGGCCCGACTGTCTCCGTATCTGCGCGCACCGGCGGCGGCCGCGGCGGCCGCCGACAAGGCCCGTCGCTTCAGTGTGCGCTCGTTCATGGCCTTCGATCGCCTGCGCGAGAGTGGCATGGATCTGGAGCGCGCCGCGTTCCTGATCTTCGGCAATCACTCCAAGGACGTGCTCGACGCCATCCGCGTGGACGCCGTGAGCAAGCGTCCCGCGAAGAGGGCGTCATGACCGGTCGCCACATGGCGATGCCCGAGTGGCTCGAGCGTGACGACCTGCCCGCACGACCCTGGATCGTCGAGGAGGGAGAGCCCCGTCGCGGCGAGGCGTTCACCAACCTCGTCACGCATCGCATGCGAGTACCGCTGGGCTCCGACGAGACGTCGCGTTGCATCCGCGCCCACGAACTGATGCACGCCAAGGTGAGCCCGATCGAGGTGGTCATTCCCGACTCTCACGCCCACATCGCCCACGAAACCGTGGTGGTGGCCGAGGAGTTCCGGGTCAACATGCTCACCGGTTCGGCCGGATTCCCGGTCATGACCCATCTCGCCGACGGCAGTGAGCGTCGCACCGGTGAACGCATGGCCGAATGCCTGGATTGGAACGGCCTCGTTCACATGATCGGTGCCACCGCGGGAACCAAGTCGCACAACGATCTTCTGGCCGGAGTGCGCAAGGTGCGCCCCGAGTGGGTGCGTCCGTTGCGCAAGCTGACGCTGGCCATCAAGCGACATTGGCGCGGCGCCACCGACGACGAGACCAACCTCGACTTCGTCACCTCCACGACGATGGTCGACGGCGTCCCCGAGGGCTGGCATTTCACCCTCGAGGTGGCGCGCATCCTTCACCGCGCCCTGCGCTCGTCAGCCGAGATCGACGAGACCGACGCTCCCGACCTGGACAACCTCGAGGACTCGAGCCCCGTCGGCGACGCCCGCTGGGGTCGCCTGATCGAGTTGCCGGTTGCGCGGACCCGTCGGGTGGATGGTCGAATCGGACGTCGCAAGCGCGCCAGCGTGATCGGTCGCAACCCCCGACACATCGAACGACTCCTCACCGACCCCGAGAGACGCATCTTCGAACGCCGCGATCGCGGCAACGGCGGCGTCGTGCTGATCGACCAGTCGGGATCCATGCGACTCACCGA
>Ga0315905_10001185_pt1 | contig 28092 bp, 29 predicted proteins | sample LakEriMetagenome_5_FD_203522 | JGI IMG/M metagenome (GOLD analysis project Ga0315905, IMG submission 203522) | Freshwater fungal communities from buoy surface, Lake Erie, Ohio, United States - Buoy 4 MA121 | ecosystem: Environmental > Aquatic > Freshwater > Lake | place: USA: Lake Erie, Ohio...
TTATTATAGACTGGCCTATTATAATATTTATACGGGAGGAACAGATACTTCAGAATATTTAATTGCACAACGTTTTATCAATGACAATGCACTCAACAACGGACAACTGTACATTGAAAAAGAAGTCCTAGCCAGCTCGTACGAAAGTGTTTCAACGGATCTGAAAGCCATGTATGTGGTACATGCCAGTGAAGAATACTTTAAGTTTCACAAGACATTTAACCGACAAGAAAATGGCAATCCTTTCGCAGAGCCCACACTGGTCTATTCCAATGTTAACGGAGGCTTGGGCATATTCGCCGGCTACAGACAAATTCGATTTGAATTTTAATTTCATAAAACCTTTTTGAGCTTAAAACCATTTATCGTAATATTGCGATAAATAAAATAGCATGGGAACATCTAAAACTGAAGCTTACAACCCAAAAGAAATTGAAATTGCGGAATTACTTAAAGCCTTAGCTCACCCCGCGCGTCTTGCAATACTTCAAGCATTGGCAAAACGAAAAACATGTGTTTGTGGTGATTTAGTTGACGCTCTTCCTCTGGCACAAGCTACAGTATCTCAGCATTTAAAAGCCATGAAAAATGCAGGCCTAATTCAAGGAACTGTAACCGGAACTCAAGTTTGTTACTGTCTAAATCCCAAAGCATTTGAGAAGGTGAAAGCCTACATTTCCAAAATTGACATTCAACTTAACACAACAAAAATCTGTTGCTAATTCGATTACTATGAAACCGAGATTAAAATTTTTAGATCGTTTCTTAACTCTATGGATTTTCCTTGCCATGGCCATTGGTGTGGCTTTGGGCTTTTTCATTCCAAGCATACCCAAAACAATTCATGCCGCTTCTGACGGTACAACGAATATTCCATTGGCTATTGGTCTCATTCTTATGATGTATCCCCCTTTAACGAAAGTGCAATTTTCTCTCATCCCCTCTGTTTTTAAAAACATTAAATTACTGAGCGCCTCATTTATAATTACGTGGATTATTGGGCCATTCCTCATGTTCTTGCTCGCCATTTTATTTCTATCTGATTCACCAGAATACTTAACGGGACTTATCATAATTGGTCTTGCACCTTGCATTGCCATGGTCATTGTTTGGAATGATTTAGCAGGTGGAAATAGAGAATTAGCTGCGGGCCTGGTTGGAATTAACAGCTTGCTTCAAGTCCTCTTCTTTAGTCTTTACGCCTATTTCTATTTAGAAATTATGTTGCCCTTGTTTGGTGTGAGTGCCGTTAATATTGACATTACCATTTCTGAAATTGCTAGTACCGTGGGCATCTATTTGGGTATTCCCTTCTTTGCTGCAATGCTTTCACGCGCAGTGCTCATTCAAACAAAAGGAATGGATTGGTTTAACCGTAAATTCCTGCCCTTCATTTCCCCCATTACACTCATTGCATTGCTATTCACCATTGTGGTTATGTTCAGTTTGAAAGGTGCAATGATTGTTGCTATACCCTTTGATGTTGTGAGAATTGCCATACCGTTGGTGGTCTTCTTCATTATACAATTTTTCCTTATGTTTTTCATAGCAAAGAAACTCAACGCCAAATATGACGAAAGCGCTTGCGTTGCATTCACTGCCTCTGGAAACAATTTTGAATTAGCCATTGCTGTATCAATTGGCGTTTTTGGCATGAATAGCGGACAAGCCTTTGCTGGAGTAATTGGTCCATTGGTTGAAGTTCCGGCCTTAATACTCTTGGTACAAGCAAGTCAATTCATTAAACGCAAATACTATACATCATGAAAAACATTTTGGTTTTATGCACCGGCAATAGTTGCCGAAGTCAGATTGCTGAAGGATTCATTCGCCATTATTTTGGAAAAAGTGTACACGTTTACAGCGCGGGTATTGAAACCCATGGTGTTAATCCAAGGGCAATTGCTACAATGGCTGAAATTGGTATTGATATTTCAAAACACACATCGAACCACGTTGACGAATATTTAGACATACCCTTCGATTTGATACTAACGGTATGCGATCATGCGGCCGAACAATGCCCGGTCTTTCCTTCAAAAGCACATCGTTTACATGAAAATTTCCCTGATCCTGCCAAGGCACAGGGCTCAAATGAAGAAATTGAAGCTGCGTTTCGTTCCACACGAAATCAAATTGATCTATTTTGTCGAGAGAACTTGAGGACAATAATCAGCTAGAATGAAATGAATGCATACTTAAACTACCGTAGGCGTAGTATTCATTAAACATTTGCATTTCATCTTTTCCCATGGCAGCAAGTGCATACAATGCAGGCCAATAATGATCTGGGGTTGGAATAGCATTTTTGTAAGCCGCCCCTCTACTTTCTATGTCATTGAAAAAATGCAAATCTTTTTTTGTCAAAGCCAGTGAAATTCCTTCTTGCGCTTCAATTGCCCATGAAGTTCCAACATCTGGTGTTGACCAATTGATTGCTCTGAGGTTATGAACTAAATTTCCTGAGCCAACAATGAGAACACCTCTGCTCCTTAATGCTTCGAGTTGAGCGCCAAGAGCCAAATGCTGTTCATGCGAAAGTTGGTAGTCTATACTCAACTGAAGAACGGGAACCTGAGCCAATGGAAAAATTTGACGCAAAACACTCCATGTACCGTGATCTAACCCCCACTCATCATCAAGCGCTTCGTCTGAAAGCTGTAAATGATGCGCAACGTGTTTTGCTAATTCGGGATCTCCAGGTGCCGGGTATTGCACATCGAACAAGGCCTGCGGAAAACCACCAAAATCATGAATGGTTTTAGGAGTTTCCATGGCCGTTATTTTTGTCCCTTTTGTAAGCCAATGGGCTGATATGCAAAGAATGGCCTGGGGCTGTTCTAAATGTGCCACCGCTTTTCGCCATCCTTCCACGTACTTATTCTCTTCAATAGCGTTCATGGGTGAGCCATGTCCAAAAAAGAAAACTGGAAATTTTTGTGTTGACTTGCCAAATTGCAATTGCTGCAAAGCTTGAATAGGCAGCACACTTCCCAAACTTAATATTCCCATGGTATGAATGAATTTTTGACGGTTCATGTGTATATAAAAATCCAAAACTAATTTAACTTCGTTTATATGAATACTAAAAACATCTTGATTTTTCTCAATTTTTATTTATTGCATGCGCCTTTCATCGTTGATGCTCAAATTTTCTCTGATACAACATATTATGTTGGGGTAGTTAAAACCAATACATTATATGGATCCTCAACAACGAACTTATGTTATTTAAACAATACCCAATATATTGAAACGGGCACAATTCTTTTCTTATCGGGAAGTGTTAATTGTATTGAAAATAATTATTACTCAAACTCATATTTTGAGTTCATACAAAATGGAGAGCCATTTTTGATTAAAAAAGATGACGTCGAAACAAAAGAAGCATATTTTGAAAATTTTCTATTACTCAGTGATTCATTAAAACAGAAACTAAAAGCAAGTGCAATTCAAAAAGAAAAATTGTACAAAATTGGTCTCGCTCAAATAGAAATAAAAGAACGACAAGAAGTCATTGATTTTTTAAAAAACACGAAGAAGTCGGGAGTATGTACTATTGACAAAACGGCAATAGACATGAGCGAATATACAGATGGAACAGGCGCTCGATTTACTTTTTACAATCCAAATTCAAAAGACATAAAATATTTGTGGATCACATTTACAGGTTACAATAGAGTAGACGACAAAGTGTTAGAATTTGGAAAATCAGCCCAAACGGTTCAGTGTATAGGACCAATAAAGCCCGAGTCATACAGCACATTTGAATTCGAATATGTTTGGATGACTGATATCGTGGAGTATTTGAAAATTAATCAAATCAAAATTCAATTTATGGATAATACCACTAAGACAGTCTCATCAATTGAATCAATTACACTTCCCAATCATTTGAAAAAGTACATAACTGAGTAAACACTCACTCCGAACTTCCCACATAAACCCAACCATAAACTCCGTTTACAACTTCCACTCCCCAATAGTCAAATGAGCCATTTGCGCGATCCCCAGCGGCATTCAATGAAATCACCCCTGTTGCACCCGAATGACTATTCGATAAATTAAAAAATTCAGTTTTAAACGTTGAAGAAGACGTTGGTATACCCGCATTATTCTCTATCAACTTCGCTACAACTTTCATGGCATCATAGGCAGTTAAAGTATATGCATCTCCTACTACACCTGACCTTGCATATACATCAGTAAGTAATGGTGACCAAATAGATTCAGTTGAAGACGGAAGTCCAAATTCGGGACTAAAAAATTGGGTATTTACTGCAAACTGCGAGGCCAGTGGATCAGCCAAAAGCGCCTCATTGCGAATGAAGCCATCGCCACCATACCAGTGCACACTTGCTAAGATTGGATCCGTGGCAGCCTGGTTAAATAACGCTACAGCCTCGTCGAAACTTGCGAGGTAAACACCAATTGCTGAAAGCGGATACGTCGCATTTAAGTTTTGAATTTCATTTCGAACTGCTGTGAGCGACGTGCTAAAGTCAGTTGTTACGGGATCATAATTTCCAGCCGAAACTGCAGTACCTCCAGCAGCGGTAAAATAAGTTGTTACCGCATTTTGCAAACCTAGATTACCCGCATCGTTTCGCGCCAAAGTAACCATCGCCTGCTTGCCTGCCGTATACATGGTATTGGCCATAGCGGCACCCTCTATCTGATCTCCGGGCACATATCTGAAGACAAAGTCATCTGCAATGGCTAAAGAACTTGCCGTACTTCCTTGACTCACCACCAAAATTCCTAGACTATCTGCCAGTGCTTTAACTGCTCCTACTTCTGAACTCGATTGTGGACCTATAACTATTCTAAATCCAGCATCGGCTAAATTCTGCATGGAACTAGCTGCTAAAACCGGATTTAATTGCGTATCGAAAACGGTAAGTTCGAATCGATACGGAAGATCACGTGTTTCAAAATCAGCGTTTATTTCTTCAATGGCAATTTCAATAGCCGCCTCTGAACTTAAACCCAAATTCGACCAATCACCTGTTTCGGAAACCAAAGCAGCTACTTTCACAAGAACAACATTTTCGCATGTATCATGATCATCATCATCGTGATCGTGGTCATCCTTTTTGCATCCTACCCAAAATAGACTGAGAGCCATTAAAATGATCAAGGCAAAGTTCTTCTTTTTCATATTCAAAATTTGAAAACAAAGATGCGGAAGAGTGCGAGAAGAAATGCTATCAGGCACTAAAATTATTCAATTACTTCGCATCAAATACTCCTTTTCGAGCAGCATAAAACTGAGTCATTACCCATGCATGAGGCCAACTGATGCATGCAATGAAGACGAAAATCAAAGCATAAAATTCATTCAAATCTGAGTACGATTTAATGTGTAAAAACCAGATACAAAAGACAAAAAAGATCCACGCTCCAATTTGAAAAGGCAACGCTTTCATCCACATCTGCAAGCCTGTTTTCGAGATGGCAACTTGAATTCTTTTCCAACTTGGATGACTGTGATGAATTATAAAATAAAGCCCAAATGCTAAAACAAGTGGCAGAAATGTCGCCAAGTATAGCCATACACATAGTAAAGCGGCTGTGCCTTTTTTTCGTATTGTAAAATAAATCATCACAGGAATGAGTGCATACCATGGCGCGGTCCAATAAATGGACTTCTTTGTCATGATTTGAACAATTTGAAATGCCTCATGGTTATGGGTTCCCAATAAAAAATAGAAGAAAAATAAACCCCATAAAAAAGACTCTGTTCTTTTCAGCCCCCATGATTCTCCATCTGACTCTCCGAAATGCCATGCGGAAAACAAAAGGAAAATCAAGAACGCAACAAATGGTGAAAAATACCATAAGGCAAACATCAAAAACATATGAATAATGTATTTCACAATAATTTGTGTTGAACTGGACTTCGCTTTGAAAATAGGAACCAACAGATGATCCAATGCTCCATGTGGAATACCTATTGTGATCATTCCAATACCCAATACAATACCAGACAAAATAGAACTAACATTTTGTAATGGACTCACGAATAAAAAAATTACACTCAGAATAATAAGCAAGGATACTCCCCTGAAATTCTGGTTATTCAAGCATCGGGCTGTTGCCCATAAAAACGGAATAATAGGAAGTTTTGAAAATATTTTTGCCTCCTGACCTAAAGTTGATTTTTCATCTAAGAAATGAAATGTTTCATCCCATGAGCCTTTTTGCGTTAAATGCTGAAAAATGGATTTCCCCCAATTGGGTTTATATTTCAAGATTGAAAGCAACAAGCCATCGTAGAAGTGAAACCGCCGAGTTTTTTTAACTGCATTCCATTCCATTTTAATTTGTTCCGAATGTAGATTTTCTGAAATTCGATCACCAATAAATGAAGCATGTGCGTGCATGTTTTTGAGGACATATCCCGTGGTTGATTTGATTAAACCTGCTCGCGATCCTAATTCTATGACACCATCGGCGATGTGTTCAATCATTAATTGCTGCGTCATGGGTATGCAACCCTTTTCTTGACTTACAATTTCAAATTCACCAAACCGAGTTGAAATGTAATCAACAATCCGCTGGTGTGCGGTCTCTTCATGCAATTCACAATCTCCAAATCGAGTAAATTCAATCAATGCCTCTTGCTCTGTTGTTGGCAGGATATACATGAATTGTGTGTAACCGTCTTGAGGAACATTAAAATCCATGAGCTCCAATTCCATGGTATGCGGCTGATTCAATTTGACATTCAAACCAAGAAAACTTTGATAGATCAGAGGAGTTACTTCATTATTTGAATCATACTTGGGTGGCCTTGAATCAAACCAATACGCTGCATGTACCTTTTCTCCATTTACTTCCATGTAGCGTCCATTTTCATCTGTTTCGAGAACTTCAGCAAATTCATGGCAAATATCAAAATGGTAAAAAGAGGTCATCTGCTTAAGCTCGGATACCAGACTTGCAGAAGACGTTTGACAGTAAATAAATGATTCAAGTTTTTCTACATCTGAGGTGTTTTTTCTGACTGTTCTCCAAGATTTTTCAATTAAGTGATTAAAGTCTTGGTATACACTTTCATCTGGATTACACCAGAAACACAGAGACTTGTTTTGGATGGAAAAAACATTTGAATCTATCAGTAACACGCGTTTTGAATCGAGTAGTCCGCGTTTTTTCAACTGCATAAGCATGACAGTTGTCGATATTCCAGCTCCAATAAAGGCGAAATCGTATTTCATGCTCATTTCATTCATGGGAAGAAAAAAGGGGGGACTGAAAAAGCAGTACCCCCCTTCTAACCTAACCAAAGTTTATTAATCCTCTTTTCTTGAAAGAGCGTATATCACTAAACCGAATCCGATTTTGTTGATTGCATCGGCAATGTTGTAAACAATATCCATAGCGTGCGACGCAGCAGCTGGATCAGATACCAACTGCACACCGAATAAACCTCCAGGAGTTCCTAAGATGTAACCCAAAGGATAGATTGCCCAACCTACTAAAACAAACCAAGCTAGGATGCGTGTTGCCTTCGCAACTTGGGTTCCTGCTGTTTGAGCCAATTTGGCCACTTCACCGAACCACACCAAATAAGCAATGTAGAAGTAAGCAGCACCTGAAAGTACTCCCCACAACACACTGTTGTCTCTGTCAATGGTTTCACCGAAGTAACCGGTTACCAACATCACCAAAGAAGCGAAAATAAGTTTCCACAATAAAGCAATTTTAGCACCTGCTTTCTTCGTGATTAAATAAAACTCTACGCACATCAACGGAACAGTTAAGATCCAGTCAACGTAACGAAAAAACGTTGGTGACTCACCAGTCTCCAAATTGTAACCGCGCATGTAGTAGTAGTGCACAGCCGCAATGAAAGTAATTAACCCTGAAACAAGAACAGAGGTTCTCCACTTCTGAGAAGTGTTGTTCAGTTCGAAAAAGAAGAAAACAGATGCCGCCATCATGGCCATGGTGCCAATGAAAAACGTAAACGCAACATAATTGTCGCTCGCAATAGATAAGTGCTCCATAAAATGGTATTTTTAGTTAAGCCTACTCTTTAGGATTTTCGGAAACTCCATCTTGTTTAATGTTCCAAGATAAAAGTTAAACATCGCAAAATCTAATTTGTTCATTTTCAGCTCATTTTATTCTACAGAGCAATCACAGCGCGGAAAAGAACCTCTAATTGAGTTGAAAAACAAGCAAGGAAAACAGCATATTTGTTAAATCTGAATTTTCCTCAATAAAGATGGAATTTTTTTATCCTACTGAAACGTATAGGTTGAGTTGTCGCAACAATCTCCATAGAATAAATTCACGTTGAACTCTTTGGTCTCGAGGTTGTATGTAATCAGAACAGCATCTACCATGACTTGGGCTAGATTCAAATACGACACTTCAGCATCGGTACAATCGTCTTTAGCAAGGAAATACAATTCATTCTTTAGAACCGTGGTTGAAGGCTTAAGTTCCTCTGGAATATTGGAAATAAAATCCTTTGGATTTTTCTTCAGAAAATAAGCCATTCCATCTTTTTTGAAAGGCACAGTGAAATATGTTTTATTGTCGCACTGCAATGTAAGGGTTAGATCGGGTGCCACAACAATCTTCATGGTCTCCAGTTTGGCTCTATCTTCTATCGAGATTTCAGGGTCATAGCCTTCGCGCACGCCACCAGAATTGGAAGATGCACTTATTTTCCACTTCCCCTTCTCTTTGTAAAAATCGATCATGGAATTGACTCCCGATACTCCAGAAACAGAAATGAGTTTATGCTCACCAACCAACTTTTCAAGAATTCTTTGCTTCTCATTCATTTCTTCAGCAGTGGCCGAGGGAATCTGCGCCGTATCTACTTGCGTCACATTCTGATTTTTCGTATCCAACTGTGGTACTGATGCAGGTTGCTTCTCCGAATTAGAGCAACTCATTATGCAACTCGCTACGAGTGCGAATATTCCAATTGATTTCTGAATCATAATAATTATTAAAGATTTTATCTCATTCCGAAATGAATGTAAAAGCGATTCAATGTTTTAAATCCAATGTTGAAAACTTTATTTGTTTTCCAATCGATCACCGAGCGTAATGAGGCTGTTATTTTCAATTGTAATTGGAGAGAATCCCCAATTCTTTTTGAACGACATGTGAATGGCTATGGCTTGTCTAGCTTGTTCTTTCGAACCTACAAATCCAATTTCTACCAATCTGTTGTACTTGTTAATGAGGTCTTCTTTGCTCATCATGCTATATTCAGCGAAATACGTTTTTACAATTTCAAGATCCTCTGGTTGTTGCAGGAAAAGGTACATGTTCATAGATGATGCATTTTTTTAATGCAACGAAACATGAAAGATATAAATTGCTTATCCGAAAACATGGATTAAAAAAAAAGGCTTTTTAGCCCGTCCATGTGCGCTTTAATTTTTGTACTATTTTTTTCATACTTTTTTCTTATTGGAATTCAATTAAAAAAATTCGATTTACAAACGAAATCAGCAACCATGCACTAGATGTGCACATTTGCGTTTTCGAGTCTATTTATTCCATTCTAAAAATTCCATGCCGAAAAACAATTGGCAGATTTATGCCTCTTGCAAAATTTCAATTGACAACAAAATAAATTAAAAAAAAATTCATTATAATTGCAATGTATTTCGAACCTTAAATGGTACCAACCGAGTGAAGACACCACGGTGGTAAAACAATACGGGCCTCAAGCCAAAAACAAACGTATCAAGCCTTTTTTAGATCGAAGTACAAAGAAGTTTCATGTTTAACTAAATTCTTTTTTGTATGAAAAAGCAACTGATTGTTCGCTTAACATCGGGAAACGAAATCACATTCGTCCCGAACGAGGTTCGCCTCGAAAAATCATTTGTCGATGTGAGCGCTCTGCTCAAAGACACCCCCTTTCCGCTGCTCATTCATTTCACCCATGAGCTGCTGGTTTCTAACCTCTATCTTTCAAAGGTGCCCGATTGCGTTCTGCTGCATCTGAAAGACAACTTCGAACCGAAGAGCGCTTCGTTCTGCTTGAACCGAGCTGAAGGCGACTTCACCTTGCAATCGCAATGCAAGTTCGTGCTCCTCATTCCCTTCCCTATTCCCTTTCAGCTTCAAGAAATTCAAACCATTTATTCATCTTCAACAAATTAAAATCATGAGTCAAGCAAATCACAACAGCCTTGGAGTATCGCTTTCTCCAGAAGACATTTCAAAAGGACACGGAAAATTCCCATACGTCATAGTACGCATGCATCATGGCATATACATGCAGATGCCCATTCATTTCGTTTCAGAAAAAAAGGAAGGCGTAAATGGAATTATGGTTAAATCAGAGGCCACCAACTACCTCGACAACTACCCACATTTAATTCGCATCGCTTCTGACTACAAGCGCAATCTAGAAATGAAGAATAAAGCAGAAACCCAGCTTTGCCTGGTGGTTGCTGAGCATCAAGCTTATTATTTCAGTGAAAATGAAATTCGATTCTCCACTTCCATTCCAACAGGAGGAACCCTAGTCAACGCCCTGCAGCAAGTTATTGCTATGGGAACGCCACATTTTATTCAATCTTTAAATCCGTTGCAATCATGAGCGCCTTGAACCATCACGACTTCCCAACCGACCAACCCATTGAAGTCATTGTAAAGAATTACACCGGCATAGATTTGCATCAGGAAACGGCAGAAAGCGCCTTGCATTTGTTAAATCAGAGTTATTCAATTGCTCGGTCCAGGCTCTCACCAACCACCGCATTTTTGGGCCAAATAAAACTCCATGCGAAATACAGCTACCTCCGCAAGGAGGTGGCTGCATTCTATGAAACTTAGATTGTATATCGCCATTTTCACTAAAGTCGAAGACATTCGCGAAGCATTCGCCATAGGCATTCGTAGCTTCGCTACAACTTTTCTCATTAAAAATGCACCCGCGCCACACTTTTAAGTACGTATAAGTGTGTCAACACAACTCTTTTACTGAGATATAGGTGAAATCGCTACATTTGCAGAAGCCCTCGCTGCAAACCCTCGCAAAGCCGCCCTGCAACATTCTCCCCCTATTTTCACCTTCATTCATTGTCTACATATTTATTTACTTTTAATTTTCTTTTGTCAAATTATATAATTACTTTTGAGTTTTAATCGTCACCCTATAATTTGACTTATGAAAAATCAACAATTACATCTCGATCAACTGGAACGCAAACTTTCGCCATACGGAAAGGCGAATAAATCGGCTCGTCCTGAAATTGGTTGGATCAGAACAATACGAAAATCTTTGGGCATGTCGCTTGAGCAACTCGGACGTAAAATGGGACTGAGTAAGCAGAGCATTCAAAGCATGGAAAAGCGCGAGACTACTGGAGCAATAACTATTTCTGCGTTGAATGAGGTGGCGAAGGCATTAGACATGGAATTGGTATACGGGTTTGTGCCTAAAGGTGGAAGCGTCATGAATTTGGTTGAAGAAAAGGCGAAAAAAATGGCAACTGAAATAGTGTTGCGCACTTCTCAGAACATGCGACTCGAGGATCAGAGTCTTCCGTATAAACGAATTGAAAAAGCCATTGCGGATCGTACTCAAGAAATTCTCAAAGAACTTCCGAAAACATTATGGGATTGAATTTAGAATATTCCGCAGGACAAACACCAATTGATGCTAATGAAAGCTATAGGAACTTCGTTGTTGGAACTTCGTTGTTCCTACTTCGTAATGCCTACTCCGTAATGTCTACTACGTAATTCCCCCCGATAGCTATAGGGATGCATAATTAAAAACGTCAAAGACCCTCGTTGCTTGCAACCCTCGTCCGAAGGACCCTCGCATAAACTTATGCCCTCGTGCATAGCACATTCGCGAAACATTCTCCAAAGCTATCCATTGCTTTCCAAATGGAAACGGGAGGCACAGCAGATTAATGGCCGATTTAATTGTTGAGAAACTATTTCACACTCCAGTTTTCACATGGGGCCACTCCCATTCTCACCTCTCGTCTAATGACGAAGTTAGAACGACCTACCTCAATGCCTTGAAAGAAGCCGATCGGAACAACTATACTCCGCTCATTGAATTTGCCCGAAGTTAACTCCTAGTGTAAGACCCTCGCAAGGAACTACGTTGTTAGAACTGCGTTCTTAATCTATCGTCGAAGACCCTCGCAACGCAGTTGCCATCGTTTCGAAGAAACCCTCGCATAGCCATTTGCCTTCGCGAAGCAATTCGCCCTCGCAACAAAGTTGCCCTCGTCCGAAGGGTTTTCGCAATACGACTTCTGCTCTGCCCCCAAAAACAACGACTCTGCCAAGCGGAAGCCAACATCTGGAAGACGCTTATTGTTTTTCAAGTATTCCACTTCAACGTAATTGAAATTCGAATTCTTAGTGAAAATAGTTTCGTCGCGGATATAAAGTTTGTCCATATCCGGATTGCGATCTGAATACGAATTCCCTTTAACAATTTGATACATTCCATAAGGAAAATAATAGACGCTATAATTTTCATGAAACTCCATTCGGAATCTGCTGTCTCTGTCCATCGTGTATTCGCCCACATTTCCCGCCATGTCATACAACCCCAATTCATTCGGAAACAGCTGTCCTACTTCGTGTGTAACTCCGTTTGAATTCGATGCATTCCATGCCACACTGTCTAAACAATATCCTCCTGGAAATGGATAGTGTTTACTGAAGTTTGCGCCTTTCGCCGCATACTCCCATTCCGACATTGTGGGCAACCGATAGTTATGTTCGGTTAGCTTATTCAATTCAGTAATAAATTCCAAGGCTTCGTAATAGGTAACATTCTCAACTGGACATAATGCACATTTATGTTTGCTCGGATTTTTCTTCATCACGGCTTCATACAGCTCTTGGGTGACTTCATACTTTGAAATGGCGAAGTCGAACAATTCCACCTGTGTTTCAAACGGTTCGTACTTGAACGCATGTCCCCAATTTTCACCGCTGTTGAATATGTTCTCTGTTACCTGAACCATTTCAATTTTCAATTTACTCTCTTGTCCGAAAACATTTCCCATGATCGAACAAGCAAGCGCAACCGCGCATGTCCATTTGGTTTCCATAAGATTTAGATTTAATTAAGGAACGAATAAATTTATTTTGAATTGCGTAATTGGAAAATCGGAGATTTTATTCCTCCCGATAGCTATCGGGATGCATAATTAAAAACGTCAAAGACCCTCGTTGCTTGCAACCCTCGTCCGAAGCACCTTCGCAACGCATGTTGCCCTCGCATAGCCATATGCCCTCGTGCGAAGCACATTCGCGAAGCATTCGCCAACGGCATTCGTCGTAGACTATCAAAAAAAATTATTTGCCTCAAATAATTTTTTTTTATGTTTGCATTGTATTTCGAACCTTAAATGGTACCAACCGAGTGAAGACACCACGGTGGTAAAACAATACGGGCTTCAGGCCAAAAACAACGTATCAATCCTTTTGTAGATCGAAGTACAAAGAAGTTTAATGTTTTACTAAAACCTTTTTGTATGAAAAAGCAACTCATTGTTCGCTTAAAATCGGGACTCGAGCTTACGTTCGTCCCGAATGAGGTAATCCTCGACAACACATTCATTCCGGCAGCGCCGTTGCTGAATGAAAACGATTTCCCCCTTCTGCTTCAATTCACGCATGAGGCGTTGGTGACTACGCTGAATCTCTCCAAAATGCCCGACTGCGTGTTGTTGCATTTGAAGGAAGATTACAGTCCGAAAAGCGCTGCCTTCTGTTTCAACCGCAGCGAAGGAGACTTCACCGTTCAATCGCAGTGCAAGCGTGTCTTGTTCATTCCCTCGCCTATTCCCTTTCAGCTTTCTGAAATCGAGTCCATGAAATGTTTAACGAGGGTTCGTTGAACGAGGGCTGCAAGCAGCGAGGGTCTGAAAGACGAGGGTTCGTTGAACGAAGGCTGCAAGCAGCGAGGGTTCGTTGAACGAGGGCTGCAAGCAGCGAGGGTCTGAAAGACGAGGGGGCTAAGAACTATAAATAAATTAATAAATTAAACTATGCATCCACTAATTCATCATGGCTTTCCAGAAGGAGAGCCTATTGCCACGAGTGTCTTGAAATATACGGGGATAGACATTCACGCACACACTCTCGAGGAAACGCTGAAACTCCTTGCCGATCATCACGCCCAAGCCCGCAGTCGGTTATCGCCTACCACTGCGCAATTCGGCGCACAAGTCCTTCGCTTGAAGTATGATTATTTGGTTAAACAATTAAAGTTGCATCAGAAGGATGAATAATTCCCAGGCGCTCTACTCAACGAAGAATACTGTTAAAGATATACGCGCAGCATTCCTCGCAGAGATTCGTCGAAGACATTCGCGAAGCATTCGCCAACGGCATTCGTGCGAAGCACATTTAGGACCTTTCTCCGGCTATCCGTTCCAAGCTTTGTGCAAGCACAAAGTCTTTCCACTACTATCCGGGGTATGGAGAAATTGTTCTCGTTTGTAAATAGGCTACAATTTGAAGTCTTCATTTTGTTCAAAACTGATCGATTTCATAATGAATATTAAAAGGCTCTGAAAGTAATTTTACAATAGTTAGTAATGAAAGGGAAATATACATTTATAGATCTATTCGCAGGTTGCGGGGGGTTGTCTGAAGGGTTCTTGTCTTCGGGTAAATTCCACGGTCTAGCCCATGTTGAATGGGAACTTCCAATGGTTCATACACTGAGAAATAGACTTGAGCAAAAATGGGAGCACTCGAATGAAGATGCTCAAAAAAGTGTGATTCATTTCGACATTCAGAAAACCGATGAACTCATAAATGGATCGTGGTCTGACTCGACTATTCAACAATACGGTGCAACCAATCATCCTTTACTCGCTTCAAAAGGCATCAAAGGGATTATCGGAAAAGAAAAAGTAGATTTAATCATTGGAGGTCCTCCTTGTCAAGCGTACTCTATTGCGGGTAGAGCACAAGACAAAAACTCAATGAAGGATGACTACCGGAATTATCTCTTTGAAAGTTTTGTTAAAGTGGTAAATGCCTTTGAACCTAAAATGTTTGTTTTTGAAAATGTACCGGGCATGCTTAGTGCTGAACCAGGTGGAATACCTGTTACTCAGCGCATATTCGAAGCTTTTGATGAAATCGGTTATGAGATTAAACAACCGGAAGATTTAAAGAATGTCGTGCTAGACGCATCACATTTCAATGTCCCGCAGAAAAGGAGACGTGTTATTCTTATTGGTGTTCAAAAGAAACGGAATTACAATTTAAATTCAGTTTATGCTGAAATAATTAAGCTTTCTAATCAAAATGACATTGCAACTGTAAAAGATGCAATCGGAAAACTCCCTGCTCTATTACCATTGGGGCAACCTGTAAAGCGCGAAGGAAAAAATGTCTCTCATCAAGATTCAAAAAAGAAAATCGCGCATCACGAAGCACGTTACCACAATCCAAGAGATGTTCAAGCATTTAGAGAATGGATAACTCAACGCATGAACAATAAAAGTTCATATGAAAAGATTAACTTTTACAATGTTCGACTAAACAAGAAATCGAACCATGCGAAGTACCGTAACCTCGAATGGGATAAACCCTCGCCCACTATTGTTGCTCACCTCTATAAAGACGGACTAATGTTTATTCATCCAGATGAGAAACAAGCGCGTTCCATCAGTGTGCGAGAAGCTGCCGCGCTTCAATCGTTCCCCGATGATTTTACTTTTTTGGGAAGTAACGCTTACCAATATAAAATGATAGGTAATGCTGTGCCGGTAAAACTTGCTGAAGCTGTGGCAAATGGAGTTGCTAATTATCTTGAATTGAAATCGTGAGAATGCAATGAGTACAAAAGCGAAAAAAAATAAAAAAATAAGAGTCCTTGTCGCTTGTGAAGAGAGTCAAGCAGTTACTATTGAGCTAAGAAAATTAGGACACGACGCCTATAGTTGCGATTTATTGCCTTGCAGCGGTGGTCATCCTGAATGGCATTTCAACTGTGATGTTTTTGAAATAATTGCAAACAACGGAGGTATACTTCAAAACGGAAAGAAAGCCATTAGTAAGAAAAAATGGGACCTCATGATCGCTCATCCGCCCTGCACCTATTTGGCAGTTAGTGGAGCTCGTTGGTTCTATCATCCCGAAGATGCGCATTTGCCATTAACAGAGAGAAGACCTCACCCCAAATATCCAAATCGAAAGAAGGATCAAATGGAGGCCCTTGAATTTTTCAAAATGCTTTTAGAAGTTCCAATCGAAAAAATTGCAGTAGAAAATCCTATTGGGGTAGTCAGTACGCAATACCGCAAACCAGATCAAGTCATTCAACCATACATGTTCGGCGATGAAGCGACAAAAACCACATGTCTTTGGTTAAAGGGGCTACCACTTTTGCAGCCGACACTAATGGTTGGTAAAGGTGAGCGAGTTGAGTTTAAAAGCGGAAAGAGCCAACCCAAGTGGTATTCAGATGCGTTTGTTAAAGCCAAAACCGCAGAAGAAAGACGCACATTAAGAAGCAAGACTTTTCCGGGAATAGCTAGGGCTATGGCTGAGCAGTGGACGGCCTGCTGAAATCGAATTGATATGTAGAGTCACCAATTTTTTTAATGCCAACATTATCTCTTCCGTATTTTGTAAAATCAGATTCAGTAACAAACACCCCTTGCGCTAGCCCCATTCGACCGCGTAAATAATCTCCTAGAATTTTTTTATCACGATAGGTACCTATCTTGTTCGGGTATCTTTCTCCATTTACGTTTTGAGTTCCCTCCAAAATACCGGTCATAACGACACCGTCATCCCAAATAATATCGATGGGGTCATTGTCTGCATATCCAAGACCACGACTCTCAGTTTTCGGAGGAAACAAATGTGGAAATTTCTTAACATCAAGTGAACTTATGGGAATATAAGCATCTCTTGGATGTGTGTGTGCATTCCCATGACCCCAATTAATTTTTGACTTTTCTGCGTATAAAGAACCTGTGAGAAATGAACCGTCCATCGGTTGTATTCTTTCTTCCTCTTCGGTTACACTCGAAGTTTTAACTTTCGGCACAAACTCTCTCAATGAAAAAGATTCATCTTGTATGAGCTTTACATAAGACATGATACTCTTAAACTGTGATGCTGGAACCAATGCCAAAATTTCTCGAAATGGTTTTAACAGACCATTAGATGTAAAGTTAGCAGACCCATTTACACAGTAAACAGGCACCCCCTTCTTTCTCCACATGTATATCTTCACATGACTTGGAACATTACTGTAAAATATTTTTATTCTCTTATTCTCATTTTCAATTCTCAATAATTCCTCATGTAATTGTTTGGACACGCTTTCAGTTGCCAAGCCGAAGATTACATTGAGTTTTATACCATCTACAAGAGTTAAATTCATCAGAGGCCCGGGACCAACATACCCAGAAACAATAAGCAACTCATCGCAATCCAAGCCTTCCGAAAGTTGGGTCAATTGTTGCTGAAGCGTTGAGTTTGGAGAGGTGTAGTAAACCATTTACTTCATAGTTTTAAAATAAGTAGACAAAGCCTCAATAACATCTTCTTTCGAAAGATTAGAAAGTGAAACAGCACCACCATAATTATTTAAAAACTTAGCAAGCAATTGAATTTTCTTTCCATTCAGTTCACTGCTATTCGAAATATAAAACTCCAAAAAACCATGTAGTACATTTTGATAAGAACCAAAATCACGTTCTAAAAGAGATACTTGAAGGTCCTGGGATTCAAAAATTGTTTTGGTAAACAACCACTTTTTATCGTTGTCGTCAGCAAATTCTTCTCTAACAGTCAAATGTGCTGTCCACCACAACCGAGAAATCGCATTTCTCGTTCTTGTTATTCTTGAATTGACTCCATAAAAGAAAAAGCGATCAATAATAGTATCAAAACTTATTGTTTCTCCACCCCAACGTGAAGCTGCATAATTAAAAAAGCCTATATGCGAAAGGTAAACCCATAACCTACCGTCATTTGCCTCAAGCGGAGTTATTGGAAGTGCTTCGTATAACATTTTCGAATTGCAATAGTCCTTTGAACCATTGTTGTCTTCTATTAAAGAGAATCCTTCAGGCAATATGTACTCACCCGGAGAAACTATTTTTAAATTGTGTTCGGAAACACTAAAACCTCCACTTCCTTTTTTATAAAGAAGTTTTCTAGAAGTGAAATTTTCTTTCAACTCTTCCTTTAAACAATCTACTGACGCATTAGTAAACTTAAATACTTTCATCTGACGAATCTATTTTATTCAACTCTTGAAATGAACTAAGAATTGGAATTTGATTTAATTTTGAATCTTTAGCCCCAAGAAGTTTTTGTAGTAATTTTTGGGCCATATTAAATGGGTCATTGGAAGACGAATCAACCGACACCATTGAATTGAGAACAAAAGCCCAATCACAATGTGCAATATACTCTTCTAATTCACCATAAGAATATCTGTCAATTAAAGATCTATATCCTTCTGTTAAAGCTGGCAACACAAATAAATTTAAAAACGTCAATGAAAGGCCCGAGTTTCTATTGCTCAAGCAATTGACGATATCCATTTGATCTTCATCATGCGGGTAATAGATAATTATCTTTTGTTCACCTAAATCTATTTCCATTGGCATGTCAAAACTTCTTCGATGGAACTCAATAATACCAGTCAACCCCCTTTTAAATTGGACCCCAAGGTCAAAAAGAAATCCTCCTCCAAACCCAATTACTCCACCTTTGGGAACAATAAAAACCCCTTGATTCTCACCTAAAAATGCATCTTCATTGAACGACGACGATGTGTAATCAGTAATTTGTTCAATTGCTACAAGCGTTGATTTGACTTCAATCTTCCCCGCTAAAAACACTTCCTGAATTTCAAAACTATTTAATTCAGTTACATCAAAAGAATGAAAATAAAGGGTTGCAGAACATCTAATTGAACAAAAAACCGAAGCTCTTTTGCTTTTGACCAATGCTAAAAAATATTCATTATCTATTTCGTATGAAATATTTGAAAATACAATTTTATCATTTCCTTTTTTCAAGTCTAATTTAAACCTAAACGATCCATTGACATCTTCTGAATTCCCTAATACTGGATATGGGAATGAAACTCCTTGGTAACTCATACTATTTGCTAACTAATAAATTTAAACGCACTAGGCGAAATTTCTTCGAACTTTAATTCAAAAACGTTCTTAACATCTTTCTTCAAAGTAACACCTTCAATCTGATACCCCTTACCTTTCAAACTAAAGTCAAGAGATACCCCGTCTGCCTCAGCGCTTTTTAGCGTTGAAGTCATACCACTACTAGAGTTACTATCACCATGTTGCGTAAAAAACAGTTTGCCATCTGGAACATCCATATTGGTATAAACAACAAGTTTGTATAAATTAAATCCGCCTGAACTCTTTGATAGATAAAAAGATCCGCGCATTGCTATTGAATTCCTTTTGTTTTTTTGGCTTCCCAATCCTTTAGTTGATTTTCCTACCCCTCCTATACCGTCTCCAGTTCCGCTACCATCACCTTTGCCCGTTCCACCTTTTCCATCGTTCGTTCCATCAGGACCGCCTCCATCACCAATATCTTCATCACTCTCATCATCTTCAACTTCACCTGAAAGAATATTTATGGTTTTTACCTTTCCGCCTTCGAGGCTATAATTCTTGGCAAATTCCTTTAAACCAATATTAAAAGTTTCATCATCAGTTGAATCCACTCTTCCCGATCCTATTCCACTGCCGATGTTTCCTATACCCGGAAATAGCTCATCAACAACATTTACTATGGTTATTTCTTGTGTATATTGTTTTTTTAATTCAGCAATTACGTCCTTACGAAACCTTTTCAATTCTCTTAAAATCCGATCCCCATCTGACTTCTTTAGATTAGATTTTTTATCCAATAGCTCAGAGTGAAAATCATTATGAGCAGGCGGTTCCATATGGCTCATAATTTCATTTCCCTTGGAAGTTTTAAATATGACTAATCCCGCGACACTACCGGGAAGCCCTGACATTTTAATTCTATCTTCCTTAATGGACATACCATCACGTAAAGACAAAAACTTATTTGGAAATTTAGATTGCTCATCACCTAATTTGATTCTCAACTCAACTTCTCCAATTTTATGGATATTCCTAACAGAAATATGATCAGGTTCTCTGTAAGCAGTTATATAAGCTAACGTTGAATTATCTCCATCTTGAAAATAATTAGAAACATTCTCCAAATACTCTTGTTGATCAATTCTATCTCCTTCTACGCTCGCTTCAATTTTGTTACCTTCGAATAAATACCAATAATTCTTTATCAATGATTTTTTTGCATGAGCCGACCAATTGTCTTCAAAGTTAATTCCAAGTGCAAATGACGACAACCCCTGACCTTTTCTTCGAAAAACAGCAGGAATTTCAGATTCATTCTTTACTAAATTAAGATCACTAGGATTCCTTACTTTATCATTCCACTTTGCGTAATACAATCTCGGACTTCTTTTCTGATCAAATTCATCTTCATACTCAGATAGTTTCGAAACCCCCACAAACCTATAACCCTCTCTATCGTTGTAGGAGGTGTAGAATACAGTTTTCAGCCTAGATATTGTAAAAAAAGCATTTTTTCCAATTCCAAATCCCCCCAATGAACTTCTAATCTCCTTAACAGAAACCCCCTCGTCAAAAACCAAGGAATTCAGTGTGTTTTTAGTACCAAGTTCACTCAGACCTTTTGTATTATAATCTTCGAATGCAAATAATGAAATAGTATCCTTAGCAAGTATTTTTTTCGAATTCTCGAAGAAATTTACAAAATCTGGTTGCATTCGACTTGACCAATATGCGATCATATGATCCAAAATTTCCCTAAGAGACTCAATATTAGGAATAGATGAAGTTAGAACTGTTTTCTCACTAATCGAAACAACCAATTTACCATTGGGATCAACTTTAGCGTCCAATGAGTTTTGTGTTAACTCTCTGACTATTGAATCCACTACATCTTTCGTGAAAGTCAAAATCGCAGAATCATTAAGTCCAGTGTTATTAATGTCTGCTTTTGGAAATGCATCAAATTTCAATTTCATAATTGACCTGAAATAACTATTATCACTATATGTTTAGTATTCTATCCGATTTCCCAAGATTGTGTTCATCACACAAAATCTGTAAATTTGAAATGTCGTCGGTTCCATCCTTCGATAATGGGATGATATGATCAATATGTAATTTCACTCCATCGCTAGCTCCTTTACCGCAAAAGGCACACTTCCTACCATATTTCTCAAAAACTAATGTACTTGTTTTAGCCGAAATCGCCTTTCGAATATATTTCGGCCTAAATTCACTCAGGTATTCTAATTCGCTTATTTTTCCACTTTCAAATGCAACTACACGATCTCGAACATTGCTCAATTTACCGAAAACGTGAGTATAAACTCGACTCGTATATTGCTCTGAATTTTGTTTTAAATACGCATCTAGTTGCTTCGCTGTTGGATCATTTCCAAGTTGCATCCATGCTTTTTTGTAAATGTCCAACATCTCCTTCAAATCTCGTTTTCGATTGACAGAAGATTTAAGTCCCGCCGCTTTCATAGCCTTAGACCAGCCTCCAAAAGCCTTACTTATTGAACCTGCCCCAATTGGTCTATTTATCCATTTGTCAAAATCACCCATCGTGAAATTCTTGTAATTATTCAGCACAAAATATGACTTGAGTGTATCTGTCATTTCCGATTTCGAAATCTTCACAACTCTTGATTTCTGTATCTTAAAAGCAAACTTTACAGTATCCATCGAAATTCCTTTTTTAAACAAATATTGTTACAAACTAAATAATATGACAACATAATTGACAACACAAAACCTGATAAAAGCATATCTATGAGCCCAATTCAAAATTATACCGCATACAATATTATTCTTCCTTTAACTCATCAAACTTCATTTTCATCGTTGGGTTTCCATGAGTTAATTTTTTTATTGATAAGTCATCTGCTTTATCATTTGCTAATCTTAATTGATTCTCGCTAGTTGTGAGCTCTTCTTTAACTTTCTGCATCGCTGCAATTGATGCGTCAATTTTCTTTATTGCCTCTTGGAAATGGGCTTGTGCAGAATTATAATTTTTAGAAAAACCCTCTTTAAATTTATTCAATTTTTCCTCGAAATTTGTAATGTCAGTATTCTGGTTTTTCACTAAAGCTAGTTCTGCCTTATACTGCATAGAATTCATTGCAGCATTTCGGAGAAGAGTAATAATTGGAATGAAAAATTGAGGCCTTACAACATACATCTTTGAATATTTATGAGCAACGTCTACTATTCCTGAATTATAATATTCACTATCTGACTCTAAGAGTGAAACAAGCACTGCATACTCGCATTTTTTTTCAGAACGATCTTTGTCTAATTCTTTGAAAAAATCTTCATTGCGTTTTTTTGTCGCCGTTTCATCACCTTCATTTTTCATTTCAAACATTATGGAAATAATTTCATTTCCAAAATCATCTAACTCTCTGTAAATAAAATCTCCTTTACTTCCAGTTCTCGAATCATTGTCTTTCTCAAAATGCGCTTTTTGAAATGCTGTTGCTCGAAGTTTATTAAATTCATTCTCGCAATGTTGCTCTAAAGTTTCACCTATCATTTTAGTTGATAGTTTTAACTTCATATCTTTTCTCAGCGCTATCTCTTCATCTTTGTGTTTGATTATGGCATCCTTCTCTTTCAAATCGGCAAGATATTTCTCGGTTAAAGAGTTCTTTAGTAACTCCTTTTCGTTTTCCTTTAATTTCACCGAATTCAACAAGTCATCCCGCTCTTTTTCAATCGTTTTAGTCGCTTCGTTTATAGCCAATTTCTTCTCCAAATCTGCATTCTCAATTAATGCCTTCAGTTGAATGAGTTCATTTTCTTTTTGAGAAGATACTTGAATCAACTCCAATTCCAATTTTGATTTCAAATCCAAAAAATCTTGTTCTTTTTTAGCAAATTGATTCTCAAAGGTATTTTTTATGTTAGCCTCGGCTAATTTAATAGCACTTTCTTTTTCCTTTTCAGCAAGCTCAAGCCTTTTCTGAATTTCTTGTGCAAACTCATGATCTCGAACTTGTTTCAGTATGTCAGCAAAACTCGACTCGTCTACTTTAAAGGCTTTCTGGCAATTAGGACAAATAATTTCATTCATATTCTTAATTTATTAGTCAGCATAATAAAACCGGTCAACCATACCCGAACTAATATCTAATCTTGAGCGGATTTCAACTTTCTTTACTCCCTGAGCTTTCAGATCTAATACTTTACGCTTAATCTCCAACTCATGTATCGGTTTAATTTCAGACTCGTAAATCTCATCAACTCTCCAAATTATCCGCCCGTATGACAAAGTAGTTTCATCATAATCAGGCGGCAATATTTTTTTTAAAATTTTCTTTATTACATCTCGTTTCTGAGCACGGTTCTTGCCTAAAGAAAAATCTTCATGTGCAATAATCTTCCTTGAAAAATCCTCTATTTCATCCTCTGTTAAATGAATTCTTTCATTTAATTGAAGCGATGAATTTGGATTAACATCGTCTAAATCATCAATTCTTCTGGATGTCAACAAGTAATCATAATACCAATCAGCTCTGATCTCAAAACGATAACAAATCTGCTCATAATGAAAAGTCAATGTCACTAGCGCCAATTCATTTTCATGCTCAAACGCATTTTGATATTTTTCTTTTAAACGAGAGTCCAAATCTTCATCACTGCAGATTTCATTATACAAGTCTTCATGAAATGTCTTTAGAAAGTTCAATTCCTTCTCAATAACAACCAAACTTACATTTAATCTTTTTGCGATTTTTAGAAATTCTTCCCAATCCAAATTAGAGAGCCTTTCAAACTGATAAACAACTAACGTCTCATCTTCCGTCGACCCTGGGAAAATAACCATTTCATTCTTCTCAATCCACAGTTTAATTTCATCGATAATAATTTCTAAGGGATCTTTATTCATTTTGGCAATTAAATTAACATCTTGTCCAACAAATATAGCTAGCTTTTTTTTTTTACATCTCACAAAAAAAATTAAGAAATGAATTTATTCAATTTCGCAACAATAAAATCAATAAAACCATCATAATAATTCCAAAATGCCTCTCCATAAACATGCTAATTTCTTTCAATTCTCCCTATACAAACCATTCTCTTTGGCTTTTTTTATCTGCTTGGCTGAAGCTTGTTATTTTAGAATTCTTCAGTTATAGACTGACGAACTTGAATTTCCACATAACCACCCCCTCGTCTCCTCATCACTACTATAAACCAAACACCCTTTCATGCCACGGGTCATTAGGGTGCGGTAGGTGTTCTTGATAATTAAATTGGCCATCTCTTGTCCTTTCTGCGGATCGCGTTTCATGAGGGACTTCATGCCGTGAACGCTCTTGTCGCTGCTGGCGCGATATTCTGGTCGACAGACCCATTTGCCGTTGCGGATGACCATGTCGGGACCAATGATGACACCGACGTAATCGACCTCTAGGCCTTGACAAGTATGAATGCATCCAATCTGATTCACAGACTCTGGACTAATGATCCACAGCATTCCGTCTTGCATTAAATTCCACTGCATACCGAAATCATATTCCGGAAAAACAATGTCCATGGCCTTCTTATCCTTCTTCGAATTCCATGGCCAACAATATCCCGCCACCATGCGCGCTCGATTTCGTTCTGAATTGTATTCAGTTATTCGTCTGCGCAATTCATTCGGATCGTCGACCACTTCAAACTGATAATTCAATTCCTCAATATTCAAATTCGCAGTAGCACGAATACCCAACATATTGTCTAACCAAGCCAAATACCCATCGCTTCCATTGCATCGAAACTGACTTTCCAATTCCATGTAATGCACCTTCGCTCCTGCTCTATTCGCCCAAAATTCAACTTCACCACGCGAACCAATGTCTTTCATGGTCACACGCTGATCTTCGTCTACAAAAAAGATGGAACACTTGGCCGCTTCAATAATTTCCTTAATCTGATTCTCGCCCAAATTCGAAAACATACCGCTCTTCTCATTCAATCGATGCGCCTCATCAACAATTAAAGCATCAAACTCTCCATTCGGCGTATTGATGTATGCGCCTGACCCCTTGAACAAATTATTCACCCAAGACTTCGTGCGGTATCCTGTGAGCTTACTCGCATAAACATCTCGCGGAGCGCTGTTCTTACTGACATACTGAACCAACTTCTGCTCGGCAGTTAATCGGGCAGTCAACTGAATAGCTACAACAGACTTTCCTGTTCCTGGTCCGCCCCGAACAACTAAGACATTCTTTTCCTTGTGGGAAGAAGCGTTCACCAAATTGCGTGCGTACTCAAAAGCAATTTTCTGATCGTCGATCATCACGAACTCTTCATTGCCATTGATCATTTTCGCAATGCTGTCGGCAATGGTCTTCGAGGGACGAATGCGACCGTGCTCTATGCGATACATGATATTGGTTGGATCTCCGAATTTCACAAACGTCTTAATGAATTCCGCCAGCTTCACCACATCGTTCTTAATGAACAGCGGCGCTTTCTTCAAGTGCTCACTGTAAAACGGAGAGACTAAATCTCCGGGCGTTTCGCAGTTGTGCAAGAACGCACAAGGCTGCAAGGCAATGTTCTGATTGTATACCTCTTCGTTGAATCCTTCCAGCAAAGCGGCATAACTCCATGCCTGATAACTCGGATGACTCACCTCGCGCACTCCTCCACCCACATAGGTCGAAACCACACCGTCCATGTTCGTGCTCGTAGCCGTTTCCCATTGTTTCAATTCAACAATAACCGCACAATCGCGTTTCTCTGCGTTTTGTCCAGTTATAATAAAATCGATTCGTTTGCTGGTATTCGGAACTTGACATTCAATGCTAATCTTTGCATCGTTCGGAATGGATGCATCATCGAGCACATTCCGCATGTATTGCATGGAGTTCTTCCAAGATTCAACTTCCCGCTTCCCAGTTGCCCTTCCTAATTGTTTCTGAAAATTTTCGTAAATGATGTAATCGATTTTGCTTTCACGCACATGTGACATGAAAGTCTCTTTCGATTCTTGGTATACGATCATGGCACTTACAGCTCGTTGTATTTCGTCGCACTCCCCTTCGCCTTTTCCACCGGATACTTCTCTCCGTTCTTCTGAACCTTATCGCGAACAACCTGCTCTAGATCCAGATTATAATGATGTCCAAGTAGAATGGCATACGCCAGAACATCGGCCAGTTCTTCCTTCACCTTTTCAATCTTCGCTTCATCGGCGCTTTTCCAAAGAAAAGCCTCCAATAGCTCACCTGCTTCTATAGACAAAGCAGTCGCCAAATCCTTCGGATTATGAAACTGTTTCCAATCGCGTTCATCGCGAAATTGCACCAATAGCTGTTCTAACTCTTTCAACTGTGACATAAGAAATGCTTGTGTCCGAAAGATATTTCAGAATTGGGAGATGAAGGGGGATTGTTGAAAACTATACACTTCGTGATGATGGCGAAGCGGATGACCAAGGAAGTTGGATGACACTTCGTGATAGAATAAGAATACTACCTGTAATAAAACTCGCAAGGCGAGCTGCATTCGAAATGTCCCCAGCAAAGCTGGGGGAACGAGTTATTGAATAAAACCGAATATTAGCAAGGGGAAATCTAAAATGAGCATTCCTAAAAGTTGAGAAACCTTAAAAGTTCTAGGACTCATTTAGCCAACTAAGACCGATCGCAAAGAGCTAGAAAGATTTTCAAAGTAACTGCTTCCGCGCATCTATAAACTCCTTAACTGGGATTACTAGACTCTCAACAGTTTCCTTGTCGAAATCATACATGTCGCCGTAATGACAACAATAAGCTGCATGGACTTCGACGAAATTTCATAAGGTGGCTTCAATGGTTAATAGTATCAAAGATAGAAAGGAAATGCGTTATTTCATCTTCCCCTTTCTTCCACTTTCTTCCACTCTCTTAACTTCTCTTACCTATTACTTTCACTGAAACATCGTTTGTACATTAGCCCCCTATCGTTACACCATGCAAAAACACATTCCGGCTTCTGTATTTCAATTTTTGAAAGAGTTACAAGCGAATAATAATCGCGATTGGTTTCTAGAGAACAAAGAACGCTATCAGGAACAACACGGCTATGTGGTGCAATTTGCAGATGAGCTACTTGCTCAAATGAATAAAGTAGACAACATTGAAACTCCAAGCGGAAAGAAATCGATTTTTCGAATATACAAAGACGTTCGATTCTCAAAAGACAAATCGCCATACAAAACCAATATCGGAGGAGCATTCACACGTGCTACGAAAGAACTGCGTGGCGGATATTACTTCCACATTGAACCCGGAAATTGTTTTCTAGGCGGCGGATTCTGGGGACCTTCCCCGGAAGATTTGAAACACATACGCATGCAAATTGCGGCCGATCCGGAGCCACTTCAGGCAATACTTGCATCGCAAGCATTTGTTTCAACCTTTGGTAAGTTGGAAGGTGAACAATTGAAAACCGCTCCAAAAGGATTCGACAAAGATCATCCTGCCATTGATCTCATTAAGTACAAACAGTTTTTATTGGTTCGAAAATTTTCTGATAATGACGTGCAGTCTGAAAACTACCTCGAGTTGGTCTTCACCACCTTTCAAGCCATGCGACCGTTCTTCGACTACATGAGCGAAATTCTTACAACCGATTTAAATGGAGAGCTTTTATAAATTAAATTTATTGGAATAGGTTTTATTGATTTAAATTCGCAACATCATCCAGACGACAGGAATGTCACCAACCGAGCATAACAAGCCACGGTGGTAAAAAGATGAGGACTAACAGTCAAAACAAATGTTATCCCCTCAAGGCAAATAATGTGGAATGGATGTGTTAACGAATACATTTAATTTTATGTCAAACGCCCCTTCCACTCTCTACTGGAAACGTAGAACGCGATTCGAAGACTTCGGATTTGCATCAGAGCCCATGCCTGAAAAAATTGTGTCGGCCAAATGTTATCTCGCCCTCAACGAAACAAATCGAACACTCAACTCCATTCCTCTTCAAGGAGCAG
>Ga0315905_10001188_pt1 | contig 28030 bp, 52 predicted proteins | sample LakEriMetagenome_5_FD_203522 | JGI IMG/M metagenome (GOLD analysis project Ga0315905, IMG submission 203522) | Freshwater fungal communities from buoy surface, Lake Erie, Ohio, United States - Buoy 4 MA121 | ecosystem: Environmental > Aquatic > Freshwater > Lake | place: USA: Lake Erie, Ohio...
GCTGGGCACGCACTTCGTCGGTCCACAGTACCGATTCGCACGTCGCACGGGCCGCCACCATCGGCGCGAGGGCAAGGCTGTTTTCGCTCGCCGCAAGTTCCTCGGGCGTCGGGTCCAGCATCCGCTCGTTGCGGCTCGGCTTGTAGCGACGTTTCCGGTCGAGACGAAGGGGGAGGTTCCACGCCGACCGTAACCTCACGAGCTGGTCGGTAGTGATATTCCAGTGCTGGCAAATCACGGACATTGGGATGTATGAATCCCATTGCTCGCGAAGTGTCGCCTGGTCTATGACTGCCGTGTTGCCCGCCACTTTCGCTGTCTCTTTGGTTTTGCCGATGCGGCATCGACGATCTTAGCGGCGTACGCAAACCCAAAAAGATGCTGGCCGGGAATCTTATCGCTTTTGCGTTTATTCTCTAACGCCCACATCGGCCTTAGGTTCGTGTAATGAAACGCGGCACGCTGCTGTTCTTCGTCGTTCAGGTCGAATGCTGACAGCGGGATAATGTGGTCAACATGTATTTCCGCAATTCGCTCCCAGCACATGCCTTCGGAAAATTGCGACTCAATCCAACCAACAAGTTCTGTGGCACTGCATCCGATAAGAGCAAGAGTTTTTCCAGACTTTTGCGACAATCCACGGCGAAGAGCGCCCCAAGTCCTGCATCGCATTCTGTTGATTAAAACTAGGTGTGGGTTGTTGGCCCTTCTTAGCCGCTTGTATGCCCTAAGGTGTTGCCTGTTTTTCTCTCGCCATTTCCGATGCCTGTCTCTGAGGGTTTCTTTGTTGTTTTCCCTGTAGCGTTTTTGGCTTTCGCGTGCATTAGGAAGCTTAGTCTTTGCGGCAATCGTTTCCTTGTTACGCAAGTAATAAAGCCTGTTACTCTCCCTCTTTTTTTCGAGGTTTTCCTGGCGGTACTCGCGACACCGCTTAAGTATCCGCTCGCGATTTGCCAAGTAGTATCGACGATTCCGGTTTTCTTCGCGGTCTCGTGGCTTCCTTTGCAACTCGTTATTGATTTGCTCGCCGGGCTGTGTAGAGTCAGCCATAGCCATCTCTCCTATGTCGTTAGGGGACGTTGGTTAGAAGCGGCGACGGGGTGCAACCCGTCGCCGTTTCGCTTTAATTTACAAAATCTCCTGCGCCGCAGCAACATACCTCCCGGTCAATCGCTGCGGTGTTGCCAGCCATGTAGCACGCGCTCCAGCATCGTGACCTTCCGTTCTACGCCAACCGTCCAATTCGCGTGCCATGCCACGCACGTCGGCGGCACGTCGAACGGCTCGCCATCCCACGGGCTCGGCACGGTCGGGGCGTTGACCGTCGCCCAGTTGCACACCCCGTCGCTCGGCAAGAGCGTCAGCGGCACTGGCAACTTCCCGCCAGTCTGCCTCGCGTGCTCTCGCAGCATGTGAATCACCTCCTGGTCGGGCAGATTCCATATCGGTGACAGATCCGCAATCAACCGCCACCACGCATGGACGCGAGCCGTGGAACGAAACAGCATTACGCCGGCGCACCACTGCACAACGTCATCGCTCATCGCCACGCCGTCGAAGTCCATGTCGGCAAACTGCCGCTCGGCCCAATCATGCAGCCCCGGCATCAGGCACACGTCCGCATCGACGTACACCGTGGGCGTGCCGTCCATCGGCAGCCGCATGAGGCAGTCGAGCTTGTCATCCATGCACCGATTCCAGCCATCGGATTTGAACGTCCCGCTCGGGCAGGTCTGCTGGTATTCAAACGACCGCACCTCCTTGAATCCATACGCCCGCGAGAGGACGAACCGCTGGCACATTTCCCGATGCGTCGGCGTGTGATACGTGACGAGTCTCAACATGGATGGTCTGCCCTCAATGCCTTCGTCTCGCTGGCGTTCACCTCATACCACTCGTCCACGCGAGGGCCTGGCACGCTCTCGACCCAGTGCCGGTTGAGATGATGCGCCGCGTGCCACGCCGCACCGGGAACATGCGTCCCGCCTTCGGCTCCGATGTTTTGAATCCGTGCCAGCATCGGCCGCACTTCGTAGCGGTCGCGTCGCGTCAGCTTGTCCAGCACGGTATCCCACGACACCTGCCGGTCATCCGCCGGCCAATGTTCGCGGACGCTGTGCCAGCGGTCTCGCCACGTCGCCCAGCCCCACGGCGTAAACCACTGCTCGCGAATGACGGCGTTGCGAAAGCCCACCTCACTCGGCGGCGTTCGCTGGTATCCGCAGATGGAAAACACCGTCTCGTCGCGTTCGTACTGGTTCAGCCCCCATTCGCAGAACCGAAGGAAGTCCCTGCCCGGCACGGTGTCATCCTCCAGGGCAATCACGCGGTCGTGATGGTCAAACCCGTAGGCGAGAGCCGAGTACGTGTTGACGTTGCAGCCGACTCGCGTCGAGCCCTTCATGGCGAACGCTTTGATATGCGGCAGCGTCGTGAACTTGCCAGCGATGTCGATGACTTCGTCATTCACCGGCTCGCACAAGAGCCCAATCGGGAAGCGGTCCACGTCATCGCAGCGGGCGAGAGCCCCCAGCACCTGCGCCGTGTAGCTTGGGCGATTGCACAGCGTCATCATCACGACGGTCTTGCTGCTCATGCGACCCTCGAAAACCAAATCGTGCTGCCGCGATGCACGTTCACTTCCCGGCCGGTCAGCATCTCTTGCACCGCACGCTCCACGCCGGGGAACCCGTTGCCGTAGTCGTGCCCGCAGATGAGCCCGCCCGACCGCACCTTCGGCAGCCACGCGGCAATGTCATCCCGCACCGCCTCGTAGCGATGGTCGGCGTCGATGAATACGAAATCCTGGCTGGCGTCGGGCACCAGAGGCGCAGCCTCCAGACTCGGCTTCCGCCACACTGCCGCCCGTGTCGGAAACTCGGCCGCGAGACGAGCCGCGACGAACTCATGCAGGGCATCGCCGTGATGCGTCATCAACTCCGTCAGCCCATCGTCGGGGTCATACGCCGCGAACGGGTCCACCGCCGTCATCGACAGACTCGGGAGCAACCGCAAGAGCCAGACCGTCATCGAGCCGCACGCGACGCCAACCTCAACGCCTGCGGTCGGCTGCGGAATGTGGTGCTGCACGATGCTGGGCAGGGCCATGTGAGCCCGCCACCATCCCGCGTCGCTCTCCAGTAGTTCACGCCAGATGCGGGGTGTCATGTGATTCGCACGGTGGTCCGTGCCTCCGGGCCGTAGCTCTTCTCAACGACAAGCCGCTGCACCTGGGAATCGTCTTCCCATGCCACGCCGTTCAGGGCGTCCAGCACAGCTTTCGCCGCGTTGTCCACGTCGCATCGCGGGAACTGCGGAGCGTCAGGCTTCACGCCACTCTTTCGCATGTGTGACTTCGGGCGTTCCCACACAAGGTCAATCAGCACGCCCACGGGCTCGCCGTGGACGCCAGCCCCAGCCGCTCGAGCAGCGGTAGCAATCGCGTCACGGTACGCATGCACGGGATGCTTCGCCGGAACGTAGGCGCGAGCGAAGCCGCCACGCGTCGAGACTCGCGGGCGCGGCTGCGGAACGGGCTCGCCTGGAATCGTGAACGTCAATGCCATGCCCGAAGCATGGCGAGCGTGTCAAACTTCCAGGCACGTCGGCGGTATCATCGCCCGTATCATCTCGCACAACTCCCGCATGTCCTCTCGCGGGTCGCCGTGTTTGAGAATCGCCCGGCAGTGATTCTCGATTTCCCAGAGAGCCGTCAACGCTTCGCGTCCAAGCAACGCGGCGTCAAACTCGCCCTGGTCATCGGGCAACGTGAAGGTCAGCGTGGCTTTCACGCCACGCTCTCCAGTTCTTCCGCCCTTTCCGCCGCCAGCATCGACCATTGAAGGTCCGCAGCGTATTCCGCGTACCAGCGTGCTTGATGCCGGGCCAACTCCAACTCCTGCCGCAGCGTGTATTCCGCCAGCGGGATGCCGCACACGAGTTGCCAATCATCCGGCAGACGCCAGTGGCATCGGTCGTAGAGCCAGACGCTCAGACTCGTCAGCCAACCGATGCGGGTTCGCGCCGCAGCGTCGTGCATCCAGTAGATGAGCCGGTTCCAGCGGGCGTTGATGGCGTTGAGCAGCCTCATCTCATGTCCTCCATGCTGTCTGTCATGTTATGCAGCCGATAATCGGCAAAACCGCCTAGACGTTATGAGTACCGCGACATAGGCGGCACGTTATACGGTTCCGTAGAAACACTGGTTATGGCTTATTCGACGCTGGCTTTTCCGACGGGCCTTGGAGGCCGAGAGCCTGTGGCCCCGCGACGAAGTTTGGCCGTTCCATCACCGGAACGTCCGACAAGACCGTGAGCCTGTTTACATCGAACCAGTATGTGTCCCTCGGCTTCCCGTCCTTGTCCAGACCCGGATTGACGATGGCCTGAACGCAGCCGTACAAGTCGAATGAAATCGACGCGACGACGCCTTCCATCTCCGTAACCTTGTCCCGCACCTTCAGGCCAAGCATCTGAAGGTGTTCGTGAACGTGTGACATGGCGACTCCATAACCAGCGGATGCAGCGGACTCGCGATGCCGTCTGCGGGTGTAGTTTCGTCAGCGGTCGCGAGCCGCTGATCCTGCGTGTTCGCCAACTCACTGCGGCGGCTTGTATCCAACGTAATCCCAGCGGTACGTTTTTTTGCCGTCCCGAACCCAGCAGTTCATTTCGTAGGTGTGTTCGCCGAAGATCGTCACCACTCCATCCGCAGTGACCTTCTGCTTCATGTCTTTGCCGCCAGGGATGAGCAGGGTGCGGGCCGTTGTCCAGCGGTAAGTCTCGCCGTCCTTCGGGCCGCCCACCATCGGTACTTGTTCGTCGCTCACAATCGTCGCTCTGTTCATCAGAGAACCAGCGGATGCAGCGGACGGCTCCTCGTTGTCGTTCGTCATAGTTCGTCCTCTCGTCGCCGCCGCTGATCCTGCGTGTTCTGTGTCTAATCGACCTCTTCTGTGCCTTCGATTCGCGGCACGGCGGCGTCGGCGTCTGCCCATACTTGGTACATCTCGCTTCGGCCACGCATCATCTCAACCAACTTTCGGTATTCACGCAGCGCGCTCACGACCCTGATGACCGCAGATCGGTCAAGTGTCAGCGCGGCCAGTTCGTCCTCTTGCAGCGGCGTTTGTTTGTTTTCCATTTCGCCCCTCCGTTTGGATACGCTAACAGAACCACGCGATGCTGCGGACGAGCCGCAGATCGCGGCCGTTATGCCTTCCGTCCCGCCATCGAATCCAACAACTTGCGCAACTCAACGTCCCGCTTTTCATCTGGCGTCGGCCCGAAATGCTCGTCAACGACCGCCTTCGCTTGTTCTCTCCCGGCCTCAAGTTCTTTCGGTGAAATCACGCCTTTCAGCATCAGGGCGTACAAGAGCCCGGTGTAGTTCAATGCGTGCGCTCGGCTCGCCTCGTTCATGTTGTCTGCCAGTTCGCGGAATGCTCGCTGGATTGCAGCCGCCGGGGTGGCATAACCACCGGATGCACCAGACGGCTCGGCTGTCTCGTTTGTGTTGTCCATGTCTACTCCTCGCCGCTGGTGATCGCGGGCGTTCTGTTGTCACTGAACAACCATTTTTTTCCAGTGAAGTTCCGGCTCCTCCGCCGCTGCGGCAGGGCTGGCGATCTCCCAGCCGTGCAATGCCGTCTCCCAGCAATAGGCCACCGGCTCTGGCGACAAAAACGAGTTTCGCGACCGCAGCCACAGCCCAACGATCTTGCGGTCGCCTGCAACAGCAACGACCATGTCTCGGCTTTGGTGACATGCGTACACAGACCCGTCCTCTCGCAAAGCGGCCCACGCCACCGGCTCGCCCGCCACATAACCACCCGATCCAACAGACCGCTCATTCTCGTCGTTCATGGTTGCCGCCTCCTTCGTTCGCGGCTGTTGATTGCGCTCAAGTTGCTCTACCCGGTCGCGAAGTTGCTGTACCTCGCCCAAATACTCAACAACAATCTCGCTGGTGCCGCTATTCTGACGAACCAGCCTCCACGCAAACGCATCAAACTGATGCGCTCGGTACAGAGCAAAAACTGACACACACATCGCAATCGTTGCCAACGCGCAAGAAAACACTTTAGTCTTATCCATTTTCGTATGCCCTCTTGGCGACAAGGAACTGCTTTCTGGATATTGGGATCGCACAGATCAGCGAGTCACCTGCGTTTTTTGATATGTAGTCGGCCGGATGCTGTGCTATTGGGACTGTTGAGAAGCCGCGACAGTCGTCTTGCGCCACCGTAATGAGCCAAAACGACCCGCGAGAACCACCGGATGCACCAGACGGCTCGGCTGTCGTGTTCGGTTCGTTCATCGTCTCCTCCTCGCCGCTGGTGATCGCGGGCGTTCTGCTTCTACTTGCGGGGTGCTTGCGGGGAACTTGCGGGGAGCCGAATCTGCCCGCTGGCGAACCCAGCCCGCAGTGCGGCCGACACGCACGGGATGAAGTCGCCCGGCATTGTCAGGCCGTGCCGCAACGCGGATATGCCCCAAAGGTAGCAGGCGATCTCTCTGCCAAGATCGTCGGCCCACGCCGGGACGGTCGCAGCAGAACCAGTCGATGCACCAGACCGCTCATTCGTATCGCTCACTCGCCACCTCCAAGCCGCTCCAGCAGTCCGCGCAGGGTGGCGGCGTGTTCTTCGGTTAACGCTTCGTCACGCTGCCCGAACTTCCCGGCGGCAATCATGTACCGCACCGCCTCCCGCTCCGCGTCGGTGAGCGTGGGCTGGCGGTAGAGCGGCACAACTTCTGGAAACCCGTACTCTCGCGCCCACGCTTCTGCTTTTTCGCGGCTGCATGAGTGATAGCCGACGAGCGTCTTTGTGCCATCCATCACCGCCCACGCCACAGGCTCCTGTGTGTCGCCGGTGCCAGGCGTCCCGGCTCTCGCCGCCGGCGCGGCGTCATGGTTCGTTCGCTCCCGCTCGCGGAGCATTGCGTCGGCGATGCCGTAGGCCGCCTCGGCGTATGGCTCCGCAACTATCGCATCATCCAATGCGGTGAACTTGCGGCCAGCAAGCAGCCCCGTCAACGCCGCAGCCGCGAACGTGTCGCGGAGTGTCACCTCGTCGCTCATGCTTCCTCCTTCACGAACACGCCGTCTTCCGTCAGCGTGCCTCGCCGGCCCTTGATGGTCGCATACGCACTGGCAAGGCAGTCCTCCAGGCGGATGCCTCGCAACTCGCAAAAGATGACGAGCGTCACGAGCACGTCGCCAACACCATCGCAGACGCCGTCCGCGTCGCCCTTTATCGTGGCGTCAGCAAGCTCGCCCAGTTCCGATACGGTCTTCATCAACTGCACCACCGGCGTGCTGTTGGGAATGATTTTCCGGTCCCGAGCCCAGCCAATCACCGCCGCCTCTAGTTCCGCGAATGTCATGCGCTCACCCCTTTCACGATGTCTTCCTTCCGCCGCAGTTCCATATGCCGAGCCCTGCACTCCGCAGCCCGCTGGGCAATCTCGTCTGGCGTCGGGTCATCCATCGAAAACGCTCGATGCTGTCTACCACGCCGACCAAGCCCGTGACGTTCGGCGAGCCGCGTCAACTGGTTCTCCGTCGTGCCCAGCTTGCGGGCAATCTCGGCTCGCGTCAGCGTCATGTCGCCCCACAGGCGAAACAGCAGCGGCACGTCCACCTGCCGCTTGCGTTGCGGCAGCTTCAGTTCGCACGCCTTTCGCAGCACTGTGTTGGAGTGGATGCCGAAATGCTCCGCGATGCGATAGTTGGGCACGCCTTCGCTCCACAAGCGGGCGAACTCTTCGCGGTCGATTCCGACGTTGTATGGCATGGCTTCCTTTCGTGGCGGTTGCCCCCGGCTGGAGGCGAGCGGAGATGCGACGCACACCTGCCAGCCGGGGCAACCTAGTCAGTCAGTCGTGATACCGGACCACGGCGTAGTAGCGACCGTTCGCACCGCGAGCGACCGCCTTCTCACGCACCGCGTAGCGGCCCCAGTAGCAGCAGTTCCGCAACGCCTGCTCCGGGGTCGAGCCGTAGCCGATGCCCTCACGACAGCCCGCCGTGCCACGATGGGCAAAGCGACCCGTGCGGGCCATGAACTCGGCATCCTCCTGCGCCGACGTTCGCACCCGCGTCACGTAGCGGTCGGCAAACGCCGGCACGCACGCGACACACAACACAAGAGCCAGGAACAAGCGAAACATGGAAAACCCTCCGTGGTGAAATCGAACACGACGCAACCGTAGGACGCCCGTCAAGCAGACGGGTCGAGCGGCATGATGACGCCCGTGTAGGAGTCGGCCCGCATCACGACGGCGGATGCCTTGTCCTTCGCCTGCACGCTGATGGTCGGCTCGCCGTCAGCCGGCAAGCCTTGCAGCCACTCACGCACAAAGACCGGGTCGAGCTTCACCGTGCAGCCGTGGCCGAACTCCACGATCTCGCACGTCACGCTCGACTCGCCGCACTCGGCCGACTGCCCATGCAGATGCAGCCCCTCGGCGGTGAACGTGTAGTCCACGCCCCGGCTCTGCTCACTCGCCACGATGGCCGCCGCCCTGGTCGCCGACAGCAACTCAGCCGCGAGCACCGTGGTCGGCTGCGGCCCGTCCGCCGGCAGAACGTCACGCCACCGGGGGAACCGGCCCTGCGTCAGTTGCGCCGTCACGGTGTGGCTGCCGATGGTCGCCATCATCGTGTTGGCGTCGGCCTCGAGTTGCACGCTGCCCTCGCTGCCGCCAGCCAGCCGAGAAAGAATCGCCATCACGCGAGCCGGCACGAGCGTCTGCCCGTCATCGACTGCCAGGTCGTGCTCGCACTCGGCCACCGACAGCCGCCGCCCGTCCGTTGCCACGAGGTTCACGACGCCATCGGTCACGTCCACGAGCACCGCACCGAGGGCATAGCGGCTGCTCTCGTTGTCGGTCGCGTGCTCGACCGCCCGCACCGCCCGGCAGAACTCGTCAGCCGGCAGTCGCGTCACCAGCTTGAGCCCGCCCGGCTCCCAGGTCGGGAACTCGGCAGCGTCCTCGGTCGGCAGCGTCCACTCGCCCCGGCCGATTCGCACGACGCAAGACGAGCCCTTCGGCGTCAGCGTCACCTCTTCGCCAGTGCTGGCCCCGAGGATGGCCGACAGCCTCGCGTGCGGCAACAGCAGGGCATCGCCCTGGTAGTCGAGAACCGTGTCGATTCGCACCTCGAGGTCCGTGGCGGACATGAGCCCGTCACCGATGCGGACGTTCGCCAGCACCGGGCGACTCTTGCCCACCGCCGCAGCGACCGCGCCGAGCGCACTCTTGAGCTCGCTCGCGTTCAATACGATGCCACCAGTCCGAGCCTTTACCTTCGTAGCCATTGCGTGATTCCTTTCGCGCTTGAAGAGAACAACCGACCAGAACGCCTAGCACGAACGTGCAGGCGAGAACGATGTGACCGATGCTGATGAGGGCCAGGTGGGTGAGCGTCATAGTCCGAGCCCCGGGTCTTCATCACCGAGCAAGGGAAACTTCATCGAAGCCATCTCGGCCTCGACCACCTCGAGCACCTTGCTCGTCGCAATGCACCGCGCCATCAGCGACTTGATGACATCGTGTGCCCGCTCGAGCAGGGCACGCGACTCGTCATCGCACGACTCGTCCCACGCATGGGCAAGGCACGCATTGGCGACAAGCTCGGGACACACGCGACGGCGACGCTTCACTTCAGCACCTCGATTCCACGGGCGGTGTGGCGACGCTTCAGGTAGCCCTTTCGCTCCAGGGCAACGAGATGGCACGTCACGCCGTTGGGCGACTTGAACCCAAAGGCAGCGGCAATCTCGCGAACGGTCGGCGAATACATCGCGGCGTTGTCCGTGATGAACTGCAGGACGCGGGCCTGCTGCTCGGTCAGCGACGGTCGTTCGGTCTCGGTCTCGGTGGTCATAGATCCTCCTCCTTGAGTTTCAGTCCTGTGGCAAGCGCGGCGACTTCGTGCGGTCGCCTGTACGGGGCGGGTTGGTACTGGTCCTTCCACGACTTCGGTGGCGGTTTCTCGTCAGGTCGCCGGCCCGGCTCGCGGTTCGTGCCGCCCTTGTCCTGGCACCGCTGCAGCCAGTTCACGATGAACCGCCGCCAGTTGCGGCGTCCCGCCCGTTTCGGGTTCGCCTTGAGCCAGGCGGTCGCCTTGGCAAGCTCCTGGGCCAGAACGGCACCGGGGAAGGCGGCGGCCCATTCCGTGCGGTCTGCGTCCGTGATGCCCTCCCAGCCAGCATCCGCAGACCACGAAAGGGCAGGCTTCGCCCGCGAGCGGGTCGGCTTTGCCGGCTCGCTCGTGGGAACCGGCGCAGCCGGTATATGTTCTTCTCTCTTCTCTTCTCCTCTCCTCTCCTCTAGTCCGCAATCTGTCCGCGCGTCATGCGGACAAGATGCGGACAACCTGCGGACAGACTTCGCCCGAGCGTCTAAAAGCCGCCTTTTTGCGGCATTTCCGAACCGCTCTTCCCACCCCGGAATGGTGATGGTGTCGCCGTTTACGACCAGCCAGCCGGCACGCTCAACAGCCTGCCAGTAGGTTTCGTCGCCGCCAGCTACCATCCCAAGCATGGCAAGCGGCACGCGGATGGTGCCGTCTGCCGTCACATGCCAAGCCCACGACCACAGGCGGACCATCCGGCCGACCACGACCTCAATAGGTTCGTGAGTCGCCGCGGCCACCTCGAGCACCTCGGGCTTCGTAGCGAGGTTGCAGTCAATGGGTATCCATTCACCGGCCATGGGTGGCCTCCTGAACATCGTGCGCGTCCGCACTGGCGACCTCGGAAAGAAACACATCAACAGGCACCAAGCGACCCACAGTGATGTTTCTCTGCTGGTACTTGGTCTGCTCTACCAGCCGGAAGCTCTCGATGCGGATCAATGCCTTGCCGGCCTCCGCATGAGCCCACCGCCTTAGTTCGCCAATGCGGCACGTATAGAGGCGGTGCTTGTCGTTGAACGCATACGCGAGGCGGGCGAGGTCGGAGTAGTGGTAGAGCCAGCCGGGGACGCCTTTGCGAATGTCGCTCCATGTCTCAATGAACAGGTTTCCGGTGTGCGTGGCCTCTGCTTTCAGTTCCCATTCCATTGCGTGCTGATGCTTGGAACTGCTCAGCCACTTGTCGCCGTACCTGTGCTGCGCCTCGATGTTGTCGGGCACCGGCCTCACGGCGTAGTCGGGGTAAAGCGACTGCAGGTAGGGGAAAACCCAAGACTCGGCGTAGCGAGTCACGTTGTCTGTCGTTTTCATCGAATAGCGTCCTTGCTATCGAACCAGTGACGTAAACCCGATGCCGCAGAAAACCCGCTTAAACCGCTTCGCGTTCGTGCCGAAGTAGAGAATCGCCTGCCCCTGGAGCGGCGTTTTCGATGCCCGGTCGGGGCTCCAAAACGAGATCCGGCCGCAGGGGAAACAGACTGCCGCAGCGTGCGAAACGAGCGTCTGAAACCACCGCGTCTCGGTGCAGTTGTTCACCAAGAAAATCGCCTGGGTGGCCCGGCCAGCGTCCAATTCAAGGAGCAGCTTGACCGCGAACTCCTCAACGGTGCCGTCACCGTATGGCGGGTTCACGTAGACGCAGCCGTGCCATTCATGCTGCAGCCCGTCGTGTTCTTCCGTGAAGAACGTCTCGGCCCGCACGACTTCGTTCGCAGCCTCGCACGAGCACGGGTCGGTGTCGATGAAGCCCATCACCTCATGGACGGCCTCAACGTACTTTTGCGGCGTGTACCACTCGCTGTTTCCGCTGTTGTTTCCAACGTGTGCCCCGTTAGCGAGCTTGAGCAGGCCGGCTTGCGTGACCTCTCTCGCGTGCTTCTGGCAGTCGCGGAGGTATGCCTCGAAATCTTCCTCTGCAACACGAGCACCACGCTGCCAACGAGACGATTGGCTATGATTGAGCCCCAAGTCAGAAAGCAAACTGTCATCGTGCGAGTTTGCTCTATCTCCGCCTCGCTTCACGTTGCCGGCCAACATCTCACCGGCCTTTCGCTCCGCCCGCAGTTTGATTTCTGCTGCGGCGTTCGCCGCCTCGAGGCTGTCTGACGCCGCCTTGACGTAGACCCGCAGGGCTTCTGCCTGGTCGCGGATTTGGAGCACGTCATCCAGGGTCTTCGCGGCCGACAGGGCCTTCATGGCTTCGCTGATTCGGGCCAGGGTTGTCGAGTTGGTCATGGTTGCAATCTCCTTGAGCCCGCCCGCACCGGCTCGAACGGTGCTGCCTGCCTGTGGGCGGTGTTTGTCACGCGAAAGCCGGGGCCTTCTTCATCCGCCGATTGCTAGGCTGGTAGCTCGAGCCCTTTCGCCATGCCGACCACGCACTCACGCAGTTGTCGAACATACTGCCGAACGTGGTCCGATCTCGGGCCGGCTTGTTGACGCCAGACGAAATCGAAATGTGGCTGCGGTTCAGGTAGGTGTTGAGCTTTCGGCACTGCTCTGGCCCGTCGTTGTCGCGGACCATCGACCAAAACTCCGTCGCCGCCTTCCGCGACTTCATCCACGAGCCGAACATGGCACCGACAACCGGCCCTCTCTTGAGATGCAACGAATCGCCGCCGGTCAGCATCCCATCAAGCCAGCACACGAACTCACGGTTGACGAGCAAAGCCTCGGCACGCTCGACCGGCCGCACCTTGCAATACTGCTCTCGGAACTGCTGGAACGAGATGCCGGTCACGGCCAGGTTCAGAACCTTGCTCGTGATGGCAGACAGGTCAGGGTCGGTCGCCGCGAACATCCTGTTGATGTCCGATGACGTTCGCGTCGAGTCCTTGCCGTCATATGTGGCGTAGAGCCGGGCAACGTCCTCGAGCGTGTCACAGCGGTAGTTCTCCACCGTGACGTACAGTTCGGGCATCGGGTCTTCCTGCTCCGAAAACACGATGCTCGTGTGCTTGCCGTTGACGCGGTACGTGACGCCGTCAGCAAGGCAGAGGGCAGAGCCCCACTGCACCGGGCGAAACAGGCCAAGCGAAACAGCCTTGCGATAGACGGCCAGCCGAATCTTTCCGACCGGACGGTCGTGAGGGGCTGGCGTCATGTCGCGGAACTCTTCCGCGATCTTCCGCGTGACGCGGGTTGTCTTCGGTGGGCCAGCAAGTTCATAAGCCATGGTTAAAACTCCTTTTCCTTTCGCACTCATTCGCCAGCGTCACGCGACGCCGGCTCCGTGATTCGCTTCGTCGCCTCAACAATCCACGCCCCGCTTCCGCACGCGGCGTCATAGTCCGTGCCGGTCTGGTATGGCGGGTTCGTCAACAGGTCTGCCGGCTGCGGCTTTTCCGGCTGGTAGTAGTAGGTGCCAGTGGTGTCGGTCATGCCACAGCCTCCGCGTCGAACAGCGTCTTGCTGTTGGTCTCGTGCACCCGCTCAGCCTTGGCGAGATTCCGCAACGCCTGAGCGTGGTACTCGGGCTTCAGTTCGCATCCGTAGAACCGCCGGCCACGCTGCAGGGCCATGTACCCTTCGCTGCCGATGCCGGTGAACGGGCTGAAAACAATCTCGCCGGGGTTGCTGTAAAGCCGCACGAGCCGGTCGATAACATCCAACTGCAGCGGGCAGATGTGCTTTGTGTCCTCTTCGCTGCGGGCTTCCTTGACGTTCAGCGTGTTCGTCTCGCGGATGTCGCTCCAGCAGCATTCGGCCCAGTCAATCCATTCGTTCCGCGACACGTCGCCCTCGGAGTCGATGGCGACCTTGTTCTCACCGGGGGCTCGGAACTTGATGAGGTAGTCGGGGAGGCATCCGCGTTGCTTCGCCCGGTCGCTTTCGAGCCCGGCAAATTGAAGCTCACGGCTTCGCGTGCGAATCGCCTGCGCCTGCGGGTTCTTCCGCACCACCCAGTCGTATTCGTAGACCAGCCCGGCACGCTCCCCGAGGCGGATGTTCAGCCCGCGATAGTCGTGCAGGCCGACCTCGCCCGACCGCTTGAGCCTGGGGATCTGCATGACGTGAACGACCACGCTTCGGCCCGGCTTCAAGACGCGGCGCAGGCCGCGATAGAAGTACCCAAGATGCAACTTGGCTTCACCCCGCATGCCCTCGCTGTTGCCAATGTCAGCAGCCTGGCTCGTGTACGAAAATAGCTGGGGAAATGGTGGGCTAAATACGGACATGTCAACCGATGCTGCAGGCATGTCGTACATATGCTCGATGCAGTCGCCGAGGTGAACGTGATACATCGTGTCTTGTGCTAAGAGCATGAAGCCTCCTTGATAAACAAACGACCTGCGTTGGCAGGACTATGGACCCAGTAATGGCAGCGTTCGCAAAGCAAAACGAGATTTGTTTCCTCTGAACGAAGTGGGCGGAAAGCGAACGAAACTATGTGGTGAACGTCAAAGGCGTAGCGACGCTTGCCTTCGTTCCTCACACCGCACCGCCGGCACGTCGCGTTGTCGCGTTTCCAAACTTTGCAAACCGCTTCCTTCCATTCGGCAGTGGAATAGAAGGCTTGCCGTTCAGGTGTGACTCCACCCTTCCAATTCGGAACCTGACTGCCTCGCTTGCCCTTCATGTAAGACCCAATCGCAGGGTCATAAGGCACGCGGCCTTCAGCCTTCGCTATTGCGCTGAGCCGAGCCCGTAACTCCGGCGTGTGTCTTCTTCCTTTGAAAGCACTTGGCTGGCCTGGCTTAAACTGCGTTGCAGTGTTTCCGCCTCGTGGCCTCGTCTGGATTCCAAGCTTCCTGAGCCATGACCAAATTGTTTTTCCGTCTCGGCCAACAAGTCGGCCTATCGCGTTGGCGTCAAGCATCTCAACCAGATACTTCTGCTCCAACCACTCACGAGACTTGTAAACCTCGCAACTCATGAGGCACCCCCGGAGGCATTACGGAACATGGCCTCCTGCTCTCGGGTATCCGCCTCGACGCGACGTGCCTTCCGAAGCACGTTCTCAACCATCGGGCGTTCGATTTCGGTCACGGGGATGTGGACGTTCAGCGGCTTGGTGGAGCCGATGCGGTTCGACCGCTTCACCGCCTGGTAGTACTCCTCATAGGAGTCCTGCAGGCCGCTGAAGACCTGCCGCGTGCAGATCTGCAGGTTGAGCCCGAAGCCCATCACTCGCGGCTTGCTGATTACCGTGCGAATCTCGCCAGCCTTGAAGGCGTTGATAATCCGCATTCGTTCCTCAAGTGGCGTCGAACCGTCGATGCTGCCGGCCTCGGGCATCATGCGGGCCAGCGTGTCCTGCTCGTCGTTGTATTTGCACCAGACAATCGTGCTTTCGTTGGGCCATGACCGCACTTGGTCAACGATGTATTGCGGCTTGATGCTGCTCTCGCACTTCGCCATCCGCGACAACTTCGACCGCGTCGTGATGCCGCCCAACTCGGTCACGAATAGCTGCCCGGTCGTTTGCCGCACGGCCTTCGTCTGCTCTGCCGACAGGCTCACGTCCTCGATGTGAACGTGGATGGGCGGGATGTTGTGGACGTTGTCCTTCCATCCGTAGGTGCTTGGGTCCGTGAGGAAGATGCACCAGTGCGATAACGCCCGGTAGAACGGCCGCAACGCGTGCGGCTTCAGTTCCCATCGCTCTTGGGTCTGCCCCCGGTTGATGAAGAACCGGGCAAGGAACGCGTTGACGTTCGGGAAGGCATCAAGGAATACGGCGTGGTTCGCGTATTCGATGCGGTCATTCGGGGCCGGCGTCCCGGTCGCCGCGAGCTTCCATTGCAGCCCGGCACCGAGCCGCAAGCAGACCTGCCCCCATTTGCCGTAGTGGCTTTTGAGCATGGAGGACTCGTCGAGAATGAGCCCGCCGAGGTTGCCTTGCGGCGTGTCATCCCGCAGGGCGTCATAGTTCGTGATGCCCAGCCTGGAGCCGGGCGTCTTGAGCCACTTCGCCAGGTGCTTGGCTTCGACCTGCTCAATCGGCAGCGAATCGCCGTAGAACTTCCGGCACTCGGCAATCGTCTGCGGCACGACCATCAACGGCGAGACAATCAGCACCGGCTTCGGCTGGGCCGCGAGTGCGTGCCGGGCGAACTCCAAGAGCATCGGCGTCTTGCCGAGCCCGCAGTCAGCGAACACCGCGAACTTCCGCTTGCGGATCGCCATGCCAACGATGTCCCGCTGGTAGTCGAAGAGCCAGGGCGACGGCGTGTACGGCACGTCTGCTGTGCTGGCGGCGTCGATACCCAGCGTCGCGGCGTACTCGTCTGGCACGAATGCGATGCGGCCGTGAATCTCGTATCGCGGCAGCGACTTAATCCGCAGGAACGTGCGGTATGAGTCCAGCGTGTCATTGAGGTAGATGTGCATCTCGATTCCTTTCGTGTATTGGCCCCGTGACGTGGGGCGTTCGGTCGCTTTACCCTTGGGAGGAAGGGCTGCGGCAGCCGGCGTTACTCGCCACGCCCGGCTAGGCGGCGGATGCGGCCGCGATGGGAAGCCGCTTTCGGGAACCGCGTCCCGCTGTGTGTCAGTCTCCGGTGTAGTGCAGTGGCTCCATCGGCCCCTGCCGCTGGTTCGCCACGGCCGTACCCCAGCGGTCGTAGTACGCCTGCTCGCAAGCCTCCGCGTCGGCCTGCGCCCGCAGTCGCTTCATCGCGGCGAACGCCACGCCGTTGCGAATACGGGACGCCTCGTGCACGCTGGACGCCGTGATGATTTGCCGGATGGCTTCCTCGACGGGCGTCAGGATGGACGGGTCTTCGCTCATCCCTGCACCTCATGCTCTGCGGCTTCGTGGGCGAACTCCTGGCCGTTGTCCTCGCTGGTCAGCCAATCGAGCTTGTGGCTGATGAGGTTGAACAACTCGTCCGCCTGGGCCGGCGTGTACGCTCCGCCCTTCAGACGCTCCTCGGCGATGCTGCGGAACCGCTCGAGCTCGGCCACCGTCTTCGCCCTGTTGACCGCGAGGCGGCTTCTTTGCATCGCGTCTTCGTTGGCGGGAGTGGCCGGCGGCTGTGCCGTGTCCTGCGCAGGATTCACGGCTGTTGCAGGGCTGCGGCCACAGTCCACAGCCGCCGGGCGACTCTCGCTGGTCGGGAACTTCGGGCGAACGACAACCGGCTCGCGGGCGGGCTCGGGCGTCGGGTAGTCCTGCGCCTCTTCGGCGGTGATGAGACCGCGAAGGATGTCGGGGAACGTGTCGCGGAGGGCGAATCCCCTTGCCCGCATCTGAAGCATGCGCCGGCTGTAGTTCGTCCACGGGCCGCTCTTGCCCCACAAGCCGGCTTTCTTCGCGTCAGCCACACTGAACCGCACGACGGTCGGCTTTTCGTAGCCGCGTCGCTTGGCTTCGCAGATGGCGACCATCGCATCACCGTCGCCTTCGACGGTCTCTCGGACGTACTCGCAGACGGGCGAGCCGATGCAGACAGCCAGGGCCGTGTCGCCGTAAACGCTCGGCCTTCCGTTCACGACCGCGATGCTCTGGAGAGCCTGCATCGGGCTCAGTCCAAGCTCGGACCCGTGCTGAATCGCCAGCAGGCAGCTTTCAGCCTTGCCGCGAAAATCCTTGGGGGCGAACTCCGACTTGGCCACCATCGTGGCGAACCGAAACGCATCATCGAATGAAGCGAGAGCCAACCCTCTCGCTGGTGCCGTGTTGGTGCTGATTTCCGTGCTCATCTGTCGCGTCCTTTCGTGTGGGTAATGGGGTCAGAGGGATTCGCCGTTCATGTCTCGCCAGGTGCCTGCAGGCTCGGCCTTCGGTTGCGTTGCGATGCTCTCGACGGCAGCGGTCAGACGCTCAAGCGTCGCGTGCATCAGCGAGATGCCGTTGTTGATCTCGCACAGAGCGATGACGGCGGCGTGGATGCGGCCGTCATCTGTCCGCACTGGCGTCTCAACGGGTGTCGCCTTGCTCTTCGCCAGGAACTCGTTGGCCTTGGCAGCGTGGACGTACCAGCGTCCGTTGCTCAACTTGAAGCCGGGGATTTCGCCAGCTTTCAGGGCGTCACTTAGCGTCTTCCACGCAACGGAATGCCCGTCGTTGTTCGCTCGATTCCTGTGGTCCCAATCAGCCAGCGGAGAGAAGTCCGCAGGTATGTATTCGTTCATGCTCATCTCGCGTCCTTTCGTGAAAATCCCGCTTCGCGTCCTGCTCCACGGGTGGTTCGTGCGTCCTTGCTGCTGGGGCTCCGCCCCACTCCTTCCGTCCGCCAGTTCCACCAGCGGCCGGTCCTTTGCTTCGTTCAAAACGGCACGATGTCCTCGGCCGTCACCGCGTAGTGCAGATGCCCCTCGTCTGGCACATGCCGCTTGACGTGGTAGATGTCCGCGTCGAGCACCTCGACCACGACGCCGTTCAGCGTCTGGCCCTTCTCCAGCCAGCGGATGCGGTCGCCCACGGCGTAGGTCGTGTGCAGCGTGCCGTCGCGGTAGGTCGTGATGCCGCTGCTCACGGTGTGCTCGGGCAGGTAGCTCACAGCAGCGGCGTATTCGCGGTCATGCGGGTCGTTCATCGTGCGATTCCTTTCGTGTTGGTGGCGAAGTGTAAGGGCGTTCAGTACGGCGTCAAGGGGCTGGACCAACAAAATGAGGGGATTGGAAATTGCGTACATGTATTGCGGTACAGCAACGTAGGGTAGCAGTATCGCAACTTCTGTCAACGGACAATTCCTAGAGCAGCGTCGGCAAGCTCGAGCGTCGCCCTTCCGAACTGGCGAAGCCTGCCCGGTTGCGGCTGCTGCTGCATCGCGTAGGTCGGCTGGCCGAGGCACTGGCGATGGGCAACGTCCACGGCGGCGAGTTGGTAGCGGGTCTCGACGAGCAGGGCCGAGCCAGCCGCCATCACGGCGATTGCCAGGGCGGCGCGGATGGTGTCGCGGATCATCGGGCGGCTCCTGCTGTCGAGAGCTTGCCTTTGGCAATCTGGCACAGAGCCGAAAAGAACGACGTATGGCCTGGCAGCGTCATCCAAAGGGCATGGACGGCCTTGTGTTCGTCTTGGGTGATGCCATCGTCATACAGGCGTCCGTGGTAGGACGGCTGGCGGAACGCATACCGCAGGTCGCCGCCAAGGAGTTTGTTGTCCAGGATGTACTTGGCTCGCTCGCGTGTCATCGCTTCGGTCCCTTGTGTCTTGTGGTCGTGATGCCCGCCGGCCCTGTGCCGGCGGGCGGGGGATGGTCAGGCGGCAAACAAAATGCGGACGGTGCCAAGGAGCCGCCAGCCGAGGTTGGCGACAGCGTCCATCGCGGCCTGCTCGCTGACGAACCCCTTGAGGATGCGGCAGTCGCCGTCAGCGTTGCAGTCAGCGAACACATCCCACTCGCCGCAGTTGGTTTCAAAAATCGTGGCGTTCATCGTTTCGTCTCCGTCTTGCGTCTCGTCAGGTCCCAATCGCCTGACACCCACATAGTAGCAGTATCGCAACTTCCCGCAAGGGCACTTGAAAAGATTTTTTTGGGAGCCCCGTTTTGCCGGGGATTTAGCGGGATTTCCGCCGCTTGGCGGTCTTCTTCCGGCTGGTGGACGCCTTGGCGGCGGCGCGGTTTCCGGTCGCCCGGCTGGTCAAGCTGCCCCGGAGGGCGGCTGCGGAAGCCCTGGAAACGAGCCATGCCCGCCCGTTGACCAGCCAGCCTTCCAGCCGGCCGCCTGAAGTGCGGTCGGATTCCGGGTTCCCGGCAGTGTCTCGCGGGAGGTGCTCGAGCAGGTCCCGGCGGATGAATTGCTGGGAACAGCCAGCCAACTCTGCGGCCTTGGCAACCGAAATCCAATCATCTTGAACGCTCATCGCAATCATGCCCCAATCGTAGTTGCTGCTTCGCAACAGTCAATCGACCCGACCGCCATTGTCTCTGGGATTCTCACCGCTGTACACTACTTATGCCCGATGTTTCGAGCGGATGGGGTGGGATGTGTACTTCTGTACACTACCGCTATACTGCCGCTTTTCTTGTGAGGTGCCAGCCATGATTCTGCGAACCCTGCTCGTTGACCAGATTGCCGTTCTGAAGAACCTGTCCGACCGCACCGTCACGCTCTACGGAGAGACGCTCGACCGCTTCCGCGACCACCTCGGCCATGAGCCCACGTTAGACGATCTAGATGACCTCGTGGTGGCTAGGTTCCTGCGGTGGCGGTCCCAGCAGCCCAACAAGCGAAAGGGCCTCCTGAGCCCTGCCAGCGTGGCCAAGGATTCGGCTCACCTGCGGACGCTTTGGAACTGGTGTGCCCGCAAACGGATGAAGCGGGCAAACGGCGACCTCCTCGAGTTCCCCGACTACGCCCGCCCTCGCGTGCCGAAGCCCCGCCCTGTCGCCTACACGGTCGAGGAACTGCAAAAGCTCATTGAGGCGGCACGCTATCGCAAGGGGCTTGTCGGCGACGTGCCAGCACCCTGGTATTGGATTACGAAAATCCGGTCGATGTTTGAGACCGGCGAACGCATCGGGGCCGTGATGCAACTCCGGTGGAGCGAAGTGGATCTGGACCGCCGCACGCTGACCTTCCTGGCCGCCACGCGCAAGGGCCACAGGGAGACCATTACGCGGCAGATATCGGCCGACCTTGCCGCTGTGCTGGCGATGCACCAACGCCCGGCAGACCGCCTTGTGTGGCCCTGGCTGGAAAACAGGAAGATGCTGTCGTGCTACGCATCGCTCAAGGTGCTGTGCGAAACCGCCAAAGTGGACTACCACCCGTTCCACAGCATCCGCAAGGCGACGGCGAGCTACCTGAAACGGGCCGGGGTGTCCGCGAAGACGCAACTGGGGCACTCGTCAGAGGAGATGGCGGAAAATCACTACTACGACACCCGCATCACAGGCGTCCCGTCTGCACTCGACCACCTCCCGCCTCTCGACCTGGGCGCCGGGCCGGGGAAGCCGAGGTGAAACCATGGCATCACTGAAACGCTACCGCGATATGACGCCCGCCGAGGTGGCCCGCATCCACGCTGGGCTCGCCCTGGTCGAACGCGAGAACCGCACGCCAGAGCAGATTGTGGCCGACCTCGTCTGCTACTGCGGCGGCTCGTGGCCGAACGTCATACAAGAGGCATTGCGGCTGGCGAACGCGGCGCGACGTGGGCAGCCCGCGTGAGGTACGCCATTTCCCCGTAATTGCCTGCCGGCCAATCTGCCCGAAATAGGCTGCCCCCGCCTCCCGCCCCGAAAACCCCCGTTTTCCCCGGTGTTTTTGGGGGTCCAAAAAAATCCGAATGTCCCCCTGGACAGATAGCCGATAGCGGTTATAGTTAGGGCATGACGCGGCGGACACCGCGAGACACGAAGCGAAAGGGATGAAACGATGACCAGCTTCAAGATTCTCGGAATGGCTGACGAGGGCAAGTGCGAGTGCTGCGGTGCGAACTGCCCGAAGCGTCGCGTGGCGGTGCGGCCGGTCGATGCCGATGGTTGCGAGCACGACGTTCAGTTCTGGGGCGTCATCTGTGCCAGCAAGGTTCGCACCAGCTCGAAAGCCGTTCGGTTCCAGAATCAGATTGTCGCCGAAGCCCAGCGGGCCGACGCCGACCGCGAATACTTCACGCGGCAGAAGATGGCCCGCATCATCACCGCACTGCCGCACATCCACAACCTTGGCTTCGGCAATGCCCGCATCTCCAACAATGCGAAAGATGCCGCGAACCAGATGTATCGCATGACCGGACGCAACATCATGGGCTCCTACTTCGCCGAGAACGCCGCCGGTCACATCGTCCGCGTCGATGGAACTGACGCGAAGGACGTTCAGTTCTACGCCGACCTGGGCTTCACGCAGACCACGGCGGCAGTCGCCGCCTGACACGGTTCACGGTGGGGCGACCCGGCCAGCCGACAGCCGCGAAACGGGTCGCATTTCAAACCTCAAACGGGAGACGAACGATGAACACCGAAGCCACGAACGAATACGCCCGCCAGTGCAGCTACGCCGTGGGGATGTTGGAAGGCATCCTGCAGAAAGTCCGCCTCGCCTATGACGATGCCGCTCGCGGGCGGAAGTCGTTCGGTTGGGGCGACGTGGGCGACATGACGCACCTTGCCGGCCAACTCCGCGAGATTGAAGACCGGCTGTGGAGCAAGGGCGAGTACGCCCCGGAGAATGTCGCCCGAGTGAAAGGCGGTGCCCGATGACCACCTGCACCATCGACGCCGACCTCGCCGCCCTCCTCGACTACGGTGCCGCCGTAGTGAAGGTCGCCCGGCGCGACAAGTTCCCGCTGGGCAAGGCGTGGAACACGCTGGCAACCTCCATCGCTGACGTTATCGACGAGTGGCTCGGCCAGGGCTACAACCTCGGTCTGCTCTGCGGGTCGGGCAACCTCATCGACGTTGAGTACGACGATGCCACTGGACGCGAGACGCTGAAACGCATGGGGCTTCTCGACATCGAGACGCCGACCTGGGCATCGGGCCGGGGCGAGCACCGGCTGTTCCGCTTGGCTGGCACTCTGCCCCCGATGGGCTGGCGGAAAATCGGCGGTGCCGAGATCCGCATCGGTGGCAAGCCGGCTCAATCGGTGCTGCCTCCCAGCACGCACCCGAGCGGCCGGCCGTACACATGGCTCGTCAGTCCGCAGCAGTGCAGCCCGGCGGTTGTGACGCTCGCGGACCTGGGCGTTGTCGGATAAGGTTGCCCCCATGGCGAAGAAACCAAAACCGACGATTGCCCTGCCCGAGTTCGTGTCGCTGCCCGAGGCTGCCGCGTTGGCGAACGTCTCGGAACGGCACATGCGGCTGCTCGTGAACAAGGGCCAGATCCCGGCCGCGAAGGTCGGGCGAAACTGGCTCGTGTCTCGAGCCGCTGCCGTGGCGTTTACGCGACACCCGACGCTGGGGCGACCGAAGGGAACGTAGCGTGCTCGTACAGGATTCCACGCGAAAGGAGACTGACGTGAAAAAGGAAAGCGAAGTTCGCAGGCGTGTTACTCGCATGGCAAGCGAGGTGTTGGTGCTGAAAAAGTCGATTGCCAAAATCGAAAAGTCCATGAGGCTGCTGCTAGCCTCGTTGGATATGGACGATACCGCCATGGTTGATGCTTGTGAGCAGATAGACTTCAACGAGTTTCGTTCGAGGTTGTCGCTTCGCGCGTGTAAGTCGCTGGAAAAGGCCGGCGTTGTGGACAGCCTGTCTTTGGCTCGCCTGACGGTTGAGCGGCTGTGCGAAGTCAAGAACTGCGGAGAAACGACCGTTGCTGAAGTGTGTGAACTGTTGGCGGAGTACGGCGTTTCACTCCCGGCCGAAGACTAAACGACGAGCCGACGTAGACGCGACGTGTAGGATGCCACGCGAAAGGAGACTGCCGATGGAGATGAAGGACTACAACCTCACCTGCGGCGAGGTCATCGACAACCTTCTGATGCTGGCCGACGCCTACGAAAAGGCATCGGCAGGCAAGGCACCCAACGGCTTTGCGTTCAACCCGACCGGCGCGGCTGCGAACATGAAGGCGGCTGTTCACTTCATCGGGAGTTTCGGGCAGCAGATACCACGCTGGATTCCGGTCGAGGAGCGGCTGCCGGAACACGGCGAAGAAGTGCTTGGCTGGCAAACCTCAAACGTAGGCGACCATTGGTGGCCTGGAGTGTTCGTTTGCCATCGCTGGGACCGCGACACGGAACACGTCAATGCGGGAGAATGGTTCAGCGAAGAAGGCAAACTGTGGAACGTCACCCACTGGCAACCGCTACCCTCTCCACCCGACGAGGCAACGTGATGGGAGCCATGAAAGACTTCGACCGTCGCATCCGCCAGGGCGGCGACGACGCGATTGCGGCGGTGAGCGAGTACGTCGAGTCGCTGCACAACGAACTGGCGAGGCAGAGCCGCTTAATGCACGACGCTCGCATCATGCTCGTCGGATCGCCGGTCGGCTCGGGATGCTACGAAGCGTTCAGGTTGCTCAACGAGGAACCGTCGCCGTGGATTCCGGTCGAGGAGCGGCTGCCGGAAAAAGGCGTGGATGTGCTTGTGGCGTCGCCATGCCCAAACAGCAACGTGCCAAACATCGACATTGCATCTTGGGGCAGCGAGGGAGAGCAAGAGCCTGTGTGGCGCGAGTCCGATTGCGGGCGTATTTACCCCACCCACTGGATGCCGCTTCCAGAGCCGCCGGAGGTGAAGTGATGGGTCGCAAACTGACTGATAAGCAGGTACTTTCCAAGGTCGGGCTGATTCTTTGCAACGAAGCAGAGTTTTGGCGAGGCATGGATTACCCGACAGCAAAGAAATTGCGGCGTGAATATCGCTTGCTGTCGCGGCGGCTTTTTGAAATGGCAGCCAAGAAACGGTCGCCAGTACATTGAGCCCGAGCAAGCGGGGAGGCGACGGGGAAAGGATGAAAACCCGCCGCCTCAACCCGCCGCCCGGCTCAATCCCCGCGAATATGCGACAGGCACGGCCGCTCGTCACGCTGGGCAATCGTCACGGCGAGCTTCCCTTTGATGCGGGACAACTCCGCGAGCAATCGCAGCACGTCAGCCGCGAGCGTGCCAGCGGTGCCGGTGAAGGCGCCCGAGAAGGCACGGGCGCGAAACTCGCACTCCAACAGATAAGCATCGCTTAACGGTTCAGGCATCGCGTTCCTCGCGGTGCAGCAGCAGGGCGAGCAGCGAGTACGAAGCGAGGTCGAAGAGGTTGTCCTCAAGGCTCTCGTTCTCCAGGCGGCCCGTCGCATTGAACGTCGCCAGCCGCGTGACCTTATCCGACAGGCGAACCATCGCGCCCTTCCACGACGGGATGCCCACGAACTTCGCCCCGTTGCGGATGTTCGCCAGCGGGTCTGTGCCGCTGGGACAGCCGTAGTCGGAAGATTTCTTGCGGTGCATTTCTTTCAACGCATCGCACAGGTCGAAGAACGCCTGCGACGTGGGATGCACGCCGTCGCCGGGCTCGTCTCGCTCAAACTCGGCCCACTCGTTCAGCACGCCCTGGCCGACCACCACCGTCTTCGGCTGGCATCGCCCGCCATCGCAGCACGACTCGACCGGCGTAACGTAGCCTCGCATCTTCGGGTCATCGGCGGGCGTCGCCTCCAGGCGGTCACGCACGGCAGAGCGGAGGGCTTCGTTGGCGGCTTCAAGTAGGGCGGCGGTCATTGGTGTCCTTTCGCAAATCGTGGTCACAGAACAGCGGGTAAGCCTTGGTCACCTCGCGCCGCCCGTGGTCAATCACGATGGCGGCTTGGCACGGCGGCTCCGCACCGGGAACTTTGATTCGCACAGCGTATGCGGAGTGTCCAATCACCGAGCCGTTCGTGACGTACCGCCCGATGCGGCTCCACGAGAACTGATGCCAGTGGCCGATGCACGTCAGATGGGCACGCTCGCTCACATCCCACGCGGCTATCGCCTTGTTGAGCGGCACATGAATGCCCCCGATGCCGCCTTGATGCCGGATGGCATGACCATGACAGAAGCGAATCTTGAATCCATCTAGGTCGAGGTAGTTCAAATGCCCCTCGCCTACCTGCCATGAGACGTTCCGCCGCGTCTCTGCCGCACGCATCGTCAGGTACAGGTGATGCTCATAGGACGTGTCAGCCTCGTTCGTCCGCAGCTTCTCCGTGGTGCGGCCGTGATTTCCGCAAGAAGTCGCCACCACTATTTCTTTCGCATTGTCGGCCGCCGCGTCGATGAATCCCCGCAGCCGTTCGCCAATCCAGCGAGTCGCCGCCAGTGGGTGCAGGCTATTTTCCTCCGCGAGCTCGGGGTGAATCATGCCGCTGATGAGGTCGCCGCCCATCCACAACACGACGCGGTCCACGCGAGCCAGTTGCCGCTCGTGTTCCAGCATGGCGAAAAATCGCCGCTGGAGTTCGTCGAGCCGCGATTGACACACGTCGAGGTCGAACGAGTTGAGCCCGTTCACCGTCTCGGGTCGCACGACCTCCTCGCAGTGGATGTCGGACAGCAGCACCACCATCGTCGCGTCGTGCTTCTTGTCGCTCTTGGCAGCACGCTGCGGCGGCCGTGTCGATTGGATGCCCTTCAACGCGACGAGTGCATCGGCCCGTTCCCGCTCGCGGTCAATCTGTGCGAGTGCAGCCTTGTACCGTTTCTGGTACGAAGCCACGTCAGACCGCAGCCGCGCCAGTTCGGCGTCGCGTGCAAGCTGGTCCACCGTCGCCATCTGCTCGGCAACGTCATCCGCTAGCGTCGGTTCAGCCACTCGATGACTTGCTTTTCGCCTGCGATTGTCCATCCGCGTTTCTCCGCTGCTGACTTCAGGGCTCGATAGAACGCCCGCTTTTGATGCTTCGCCGGGTGGAACGAATCGCGTGCCCGCAGGAGTTCCTGCTGTGCATCCGGCGGCAACAGAGCGAACCACCCTGGAGGGCCAGGGCGATAGTTCACCACCAGGGCGAGAACGTCATCGGCAAGGCTCGGCGTCTTAGCCATCGCTCACTCCTTCGGCGTGATGTCGTAGAGCGTCGTGATGACCTTGGACAAATCCTTGCCCGCCTGCTCGATGACCGACTCGTCGGCTTGCGGGAAAATCGCGTGCAGCAGTTCGTGGAGCAGGATGGTCAAGCGATGCCGCCCGCGTAGGGCGTCGTGAATGACGATGCGGGGCCGCTTGCTCTTGCGGGTGTAGGTGATGCCATACGCCTGCCCCTTGAGTTCGGTGAACCGGATGAGCCACGGCTCATCACCGTTGAGGCGGAAGTGATGGTCCTGCGTTCCCATCGTCGGCCGTCCTTTCGCTGACCACCGTAGCGGATGCGTCAACCGGCCCCCACTTGCCGACCGGGCATTTCTCGCCGGCCCACGCGAGCTTCGACACGAACGCCCTCTCCCGCACGACGGGGCATCCGCACTGGCGGCACGCCTTGCCGTCGAAGTGTTCGCACGTCTGGCAGACCGCGAAGCGGGCGTCGATCTGCTCCTGGGTGCAGCGGGGCATCCCGGCGGCGACGTGGGCGGCGGCCGAGGTGGCGAAGTTCTTGGCTTTCTGGAGAAGCGACGGCCCATCCCCAGGCTTCGGTCGCGGGTACGCCGGATGCGTCTCGTCCACCGTGATGGTGTCGCCATTCTCGCTAAGGATGCACGGCCGCACCTCGTCGAGCGTGTAGCCACGCTCCGCTGCGCGCTGCTCAAAATGCCGCCGCAGTCCGGTAATCATGGGAATGCGTTGCAATCGCAAATTGGGATTAGGTATGGCACCCCGCAGACGCTGTATGGAATTGCCTGCTGGTAGTTCACCGTCCCGCAGCATGTGCCAGTCCAAACGTACTGTGGAAACGGCTCCGGGATCTCTTGAGTACGGTTTATGTTTATGTAGCCAATCATTTCGAGAAAGTCGGCGACCTGCTGAAGTTGTTCTGGCGTGCATGCGCCACTGTCTCTCAGGATTTCAACAGGCTCCTCCCCGCAAGGGCATGGGCATTCCTCGTCACACGAATGCCCCGTCTGCCAGTCACCACACGGCCCCTCCTCCGACGCGACTATGCACTCTGCGGATTCCGGTAACGAGAGCGGCGTACATTCGTCGCACGCATCGACGGGCCTGGTGCTCTCGCATAGCGAGACGTACCCGCTGCCGCCGTTGGCTACCGTCAGGCCAGTGACTTGGCCGAACGTCGGGCTGTCGGGGTCGGCGTCTACTGTGGCTGTTATGTCGGCACCACTTCCGCCGCCGCCGCCGATCACCTTGATGGAAATCTTCTCGACGTATGCCGGGGCCGACGAGTCCTCGCGGTAATATTCGCCCTGCGAGGTCACGATGATTGCGGTAACAGCGCCGTCTTCATCTGCCTCGACATACCCATAGGCTGCGGCGACTTCCGTGTCGCCGTTGGCGGCAGTGAACACAACCGATTCGTAAGTCGCGTATCCGCTGCCTGCGGCCGTCACTGCCACCGAGGCGACTCGCCAATAGTCAAAGCCGCAGCCGTCCTGGTACTGCTCCAGCGTCACGTCGAGTTCAGCGCCTGTCCCTTCGCTGCCAACCTCAGCCGTCACAGTTGGCGAGACGCGACCAATCCTCGCAAACCCATAGCCGCCCTCCGTGAGCGTAGCCGACAGGATAACGCCGCACCCAACAGTGACCGATGCGGTCGCCATTGACCACCAATAGCATCCGTCTGTTTGCCCGCGAATCTCAAGCGTTGGCTGGTCGCCTGCTGGCGTTGTACCTTCA
>Ga0315905_10001189_pt1 | contig 28003 bp, 25 predicted proteins | sample LakEriMetagenome_5_FD_203522 | JGI IMG/M metagenome (GOLD analysis project Ga0315905, IMG submission 203522) | Freshwater fungal communities from buoy surface, Lake Erie, Ohio, United States - Buoy 4 MA121 | ecosystem: Environmental > Aquatic > Freshwater > Lake | place: USA: Lake Erie, Ohio...
CCCATATCGGACATTACACCCATCGCCAATACAATATCTCCCTTCAGTTCCTCCACACTGGCATTATGATTTATTTTTTTGAATTCTCCAATGGTATGATCCATGGTAGATACCCATTGTTCAATCGGTGGAGGATCAATTCTTGCAAAATCCGTCATCAATTCCATAAATCCAACAGGAACAGGCAATATATTGGGCGAAACCTCATACGTTTTATGAATTGTATCCAATAATTCTGTAAAGGCTTGAGCATCTGTCGTCACTTCTTGAGTAGCTAGAGCTGGTTTACCATCCTTTTCCGCATCAATAATCTTTGGATGTGTTGGAAATTGAAATCCACACCAAATACATTGATTCATCAGATTTGGTTCATGAGGATGACCCACTTTCTGACCCTTAAAACAATACTTCAAAAATACACGATAAAATAATTCCGACTCTGGTTCCGCTACATCTAACTCCTGCAAACGTGGGACAAAATGCGTTATCAATGCAGATCCCTGTAGTAATGGACGCCACTGACGTATATTCAATTTAGGAAGATCCTGTATTTCTTTCCACTTATCATGTGATTCTGCTAATGAAGAAATGCAACACGTTGTTTCCAAGTAGGGTGATCCATAAATAATTTCCTTTGATTCGTTCGCAACCTGATGTGCACGTCGAATCCATAATTTTACAAGAGCATGCTGTCCTTTCATACCCATCTTCTCGGCAATCTCTGGAGTGATCGCACTCTCTGCTGCCTCTGCCATTGATAACATCTTCATGTCTGGCAAAAAACTGGGGAAAACCATATCACGCGGGATATTATCTCCACCTGATATACGACCCATTACCTCTTCCTCATATCGGCGTTTATCTGCCAAATCTGCTTGAACAGATGCATCCTCCATAATCTTTGGAAATGATAATATCATGTAATATACAGCGGCATTCAAACGTTTCTCATCATCCTTTTCGCCATTATATCCCGTTTTTCCCCACGGAGCTTCTTTCAAACGTGTTGATGCAACAGCACAGGAAATATACTGAATTCCATCACGCTTTGAAAAGTCGGGATCTAATGGATATCCCTTGAAGCTGGGTGTTTTACAGGCCTGTAGACGATAACGAACTACATAGTCTGGCTTCTTGCTCTGAATATCTATCAATAAGAAAATGGAGCAAAAGGCGATAATATGACGAGCATGATATGTATCATAATCCAACTTTGGTTTACCTTTAGCATATTTCTCTCGATCTGGCAATTTAGAAAGAAAACGAATGGTTCGCTCCACAATTGTTTTATAACTTTCCTGATCCAAAAAGATTCCCACTTTCTCTGAAATAACACGAACAACATTTGCACACACTCTTTCATCAGGTGTCATCTTCCATTGCATGGGATTCGCTTGTTCAATAGGAGCACTAATTAATTCATCGATCTCTTCCTCCATTAATGCATCTTCGTCTACCAGTTTCGCCCGACCAGAAATAGGACGACCATCATCGTCATACTCCATACTATTTTCAAAATCTAAATCACGAATGGACTGGCCACAATTTCGACAAATATACTTACCCTGAAATTGTCCACCAGAACACTTCAAAATAATCTCCTTCTCAATTACACCCTTTTCGATAGGATGCAAATATGCTTGCAACTGAAGACGCTCGTGAATACAGAGCAATTGCTCCTTACAAATATTACAATGAAACCAATTCTCCTTTCTTTCGCCCTGATATCTCTTAAACACCTTTGTTAATTCATAGAATCGATCAGAATCATCGGTTAAACGACGAACACTTACCATATCGGCCACATGTGCGCATGTATTCTTTTTAGGACGTTGACCAGCATCTCTCTCCATTTGTCTTAATAGACTCTGAATTTTTAGAATTTCCAAATACTGATTGTTTGATGTTCGATGACTCTCTTCTGCGATTAACAATGGATTCTTACCAGCGGTTAGTTGAAAGAGATTGTTATATCGCTTTGATAAATACAGAATTTTACCAATATCTGAATCAGCCATTGTTGGATTAAATTTCGCATATTCATCCAATGTTTGTGTCAATAGATCCTGATAAGAGATTGCACTCCACATAGACGCTTCTGGCAATAGTAAATTGGTTTCTGGTTTTGTTTCTTGAATTTCAGAAATGGCCGTTCGCAATTTAGAAATAACCATTTTAACTTGTGATCGATGTAAAAACATTTTTCGTCGCAATACTTTTGCCAAATCCTTATAAATCTCAAATTGATCAAAACCATAATGAACAAGTGTCTCAAAACAATCCGCCCATCCTAATGATGGAATATTTAATCCCTCCATGTAATCGGTTAATGATATATCACCCAATGTTTCACCATCCGGTTTTAATAGGATGATATCTCTTGATGATCCATCATCCTCGACAGGACTGCCAAGTTCTTGTAATATTGTTCTCATCGTTTTTAGTGGAAGATGACTTCTTCCGCTATCCAATGCAATATCATAGGATCGTTTCTTAGCAAGATAGGGTATCACACGTTGTGGAAATAGCAAAAATGCCTCAAGTGCAGCATGTTCCGATGGATGCAATACTTCTTTTCGACGTTCATTACCTTTACGATATGTTGTAGATAGAGCACGCTCAATTCCAAATGGAATATAATCCAATGTGGGGGGATCTTTCTCCGATTTTGATGCCAAATAGCCCCGAATGGTATCATTGAGAACATGTGTAGTCGCTGTTTCCTCTTCTGCAGCGGGAGGCTCTGATCTAAAAAATTCACTATCTGCCAATGCAAGCCATTGTGGTTGGACGTCTTTTTTAGAGTTCCAAGGGCGATATTCTTTAGAGAAGATCTGTTGCTGAAGCCATTCACGAACGATTGACTTTTGACCGACTATGGAGGAAACGATGGGGCTTTTATTCTCTATCATTTGGACCAATTCCGCTTCAAAGTCCCGAAAGGATATTTGTTCATCCTCATCCTCTTGATCAGCCTCATCCGATGAATATAATTTTTTATTTATTTGAAGAACGGGACGACCCATGGGAATGTGTGCAGATGAAACTAATTCTGCCAATGTTTGGACGGATGCTGGTTTTGGACCCTTAATTGCACCTTCGTTATCATAATCAATTGTAGATTTATTCAAATGATATAGTGTTTCAACTAGGACTCGAATACGTCGCATCGCATTTTGATCTTTTTGTAAGGAGGGATCTAATGAATTAATAAAATCATTTAATGCGTCTATTTTTTGTAAATGATCTGGAATACGTTGTTCAAACGATTCAGCCTCTCGGAAAACGATGGGTTTTGCTATTAAAATTTCAGGGAGCATTACAATACGTTTTAACATTGCTTGTTCTTCATTAACAGGTTCCTCATCTTCATTTTCATTTTCATTTTCATCAGACTGCGATACAGCCTCTGACTCTTCTTCTTTCTTTGATATAAAATCACGAATACTTAGTATTTTAATCCCTTCATCTGGTGGAAGACCAATAAAATCGAATACGATTTCTCTTTCTGATTCGGGATCTTTCTCTTCATGAACAGTAATGGAATCCTTTTCAACATCTACTGCTTTGATTTGGTAGGATCCTTCTAATTCACCTTTTTCGTCTATTGCATCAATAATTTGTCCTACACGAAAGTCTTGTTGCTCAACGAATGATTGTCTTGTTCTTTTTTCAACAATGTATACGACACTTACTCCATCTTCATCTTTGTATAGTTCACCTTGATCTTCGTCTTGCGTTAATTCAAAATCATGAAGTGTGTTGGATACACCGTCAGGTTTTACTCGGAGAAGTTCGAGACTACGATAATACACAGTTCCTCGTGTTGTTCCATGGTATTTAGTGGATTCTACAATGATGTAATCACCCAATTGCACAAAAAGCATTTCATCGGTATCATCTTCTAATCCACCTTGGTCTTCACTGGATAGAATTTGAACAGATGGATCAATGACTTCAACACCGTCATCTTCAATATCAATTGGTTCGGATACAGGTTCAGGCTGGGATTCTATCATTTCATTTTCTTCATCTGGAAGACTTTCATCAAGAATCTGATCTTCTGGCGGAATAGTTGCTTCTGGACGATTCATCCTCCCTATCCTGCTATGGAGATTCTATTACTACCATACTTCACTCGTTACATCAAATACTTCCTCATATAAAGCCTTTTAATGAAATAGTCATCCAGAATGGCATTATCATTCAATATAACATTGTTCAAAGAGTTAACGGAGAAATATCCTTCGTGGAATGAATTCCAGAGTTGGTTAGAGTCGGAAGATGGAGGCTTCTTACGCATTATTGATTCAGGTGAACATCAATGTATTATCCGTTATGATAAATCATCGTCTCTTTTGAATTTACCACATGTTCGTTGGTTTCGATCAGTGATTTGGGATAAAGTAAATCATTGTCCAATTTCAATTGCACCTGCAAGAGTATCATCCGATGAGTATCAAAATAAGGATAATATAGAAGATAAGGATTCGGAGTTAGTTTGGGAAGAATATGTCGATGGTTTTATGATTCAATGTTATTATGGTAAGAATGATGATGAGTTAAAAATTGCTACACGATCTAAGAGGGATGCATCCGGAACATTTTACTCTGAAAAGTCATTTCGGACTCTATTTTTGGAGGCATATGGCAGTATTCCCAATATAGATAAACCAGCAGAGAATGAGGGTGAATGTGCTATTTATTACAGTTATGTGGTTCAACATCCTGAACATCGAATGGTATCACCCATTAGTGTTCCGCGTGTTATTTTGGTTCAAAAGGGGACGATTTATGAAGATCGTAGAGTAAAGATTGAGGATCATTTTGATGATTTGAACAATAGTATATCGAATGATTGTGTAAGATACAATGAATATGAAAATAAGATGGATTGGGTAAGGGATGTTATCGGATCACGTCCATGGACATTTCGCGGATTAATTGCTAAAAATAAGAAAGGTGATCGATGGAAATTTACTTCAGATAAATATAATGCGATTCAGTCACTACGAGGGAATGAAGCAACAGTATATGAACGATATGCACGTATTTTTAGTCAAAATTTAAGTGGAATCTATTTGGAGTATTTTCCAGAAGATATGACATTATTTTGTCTTTGTTCCGTATTTATACATCATATTATCGATGTATTGTATTACAACTATTGTGGTGTTTTTATTCACAAGACAACTACTTTTGCACAAGTCAACAAGATGTTTCATCCCCATTTGTATGCAATTCATGGCGTATATTTGAGCAAATTACGTCCATCTAAATTATTTATGACCCCTCAAGAAATTCGGTTGTATCTTACTCAATTGCCACCTGCACGTATCGCATTTCTTATCCGAAAACAACAAGATGAGTATCATTCACTGCAATCACAAGATTCAACTTAAAACCCACTAGCATTGTATCGATCACAAGTATAATGACTTCATATGCAATTGGTATCGATCTGGGCACAACGTATAGTTGCGTTGCTGTTTGGCAGAATGATCGTGTAGAGGTGATTGCGAATGAACATGGTAATCGAACCACTCCATCTTATGTTGCATTTCAGGGTGAAGAGCGTTTGATTGGTGATTCTGCGAAGAATCAGGCCTCAACGAATCCATTGAATACAATTTTCGATGCCAAGCGTTTGATGGGTCGTAAGTTTCAGGATCCAGTTGTTCAGCAAGATCGTAGTCATTGGCCTTTTGTATTGAAGGAGGGCAAAGAGGGTGGTGTTCAAGTTGAAGTAGAGGTGAAGGGTGAGCGAAAGGCCTTTTTGCCTGAAGAGGTTTCTGCTATGGTTCTGTCAAAAATGAAACAGACGGCAGAAGCCTACTTGGGTCAAGAGGTTCGTGATGCGGTTGTAACGGTTCCTGCCTATTTCAATGATTCTCAGCGTCAGGCCACGAAGGACGCTGGTATCATTGCGGGTCTCAATGTTCTGCGAATTATCAACGAGCCGACGGCTGCTGCTCTGGCCTATGGATTGGACAAGAAAGGGGCCGGTGAACAGAATATTGTGGTATTCGATGTTGGAGGTATTTTTTAATTCTGCTTCCTGAGGTGAAAACCCTCATGTCTCTCTAAGAGACATAATCCAGTGAATTGCGGGAAACCCCTAAAGCATTTTCTACCAACTTATTGTGGTAACATAAATAAGGGCACTATCTAACTAATAGTGATATGGTAAAAAGGGAAATGATGCAACAATGGGCAATCCGCAGCCAAGTGCCCTAGAAATAGGGTAAAGGTTCAGAGACTACTCAGAGTAATCTAAGGCTCACTCTGTGAGCTAAGAAGAAATGGGCACGAGTGCTGGAATCGGCTTCATAAATGAATCCTTTAAGATATAGTCCGAACTTGTGGGAAACTACAAGAAGCATAGGATAAAGAGCCTATGCGGTAACAGCGTTGGGAACGCACGATGTTTCATTGATTACCATTGATGATGGTGTATTTGAAGTAAAGGCAACCTCTGGAGATCCACATCTGGGTTAATTTTTCGGCTCAGAATAAAGAACTCTAATTGCGGGGACATCCTAAAGTTGTAAGAATTGATACGATTAGTATTCTAGATAAATCATAACTATAATGGAATCGCATACATGTATTAAGTGTAATAAATTACTTCCAATCGAGTTCTTCGATTATTCGGATAAAATAAAACAATATCGAAGAAATATATGTAAAGCATGCAGACTTGAACAATTACGATTACGAAATAAAGTTAAAATGGAAACTATTAAAATAGCAGAAGACGAAAAAGAATGTAAACAATGTAATAAAATACTGTCCATTAAAAATTACTCAAAATCTTTTAAATCAGTTGATGGATATAATACAAATTGTAAGATGTGCTATAAAGATAATAGAAGAAAGTTAAAAGAAAAAAGAATTAATGTTATAATATTAAAAACAGATAAACAATGTAATACATGTAATATTATTAAGAACATTTCTTTCTTCAGAAAAACATCAAAATCAGCAGACGGTTTATTTCATAAATGTAATGATTGTTGGAAACCAAGAGAATGGAATAAAGATAAACAAAAACAATCAGAGAGGAAATATATAGAGAATAATAGAGAAAAAATAAGAGAAAAATACAGAAAACAATCAAAAAAATAAATCGTCGTATTCGTTCAAGTCTTAATCATCGAATTTCAGAATTATTAAAAGTAGGTATGTCAAGTAAACGGAAGAAAACACTTGCATATGTTGGATGTAATTTTGAATATTTAAAACACTGGTTTGAATATCTTTTTACTGAAAATATGACATGGGATAATTATGGAGAATGGGAAATAGATCATGTAATACCATGTAGCCATTTTGATCTTAGTAATATAGATGACCAAATAAAGTGTTTTAACTGGACAAACTTACGACCATGTTGGAAAATCGATAATATTGTTAAAGGAAACAAACTAATAGATTCCATTATAGAAATACATAATCAAAAAATTAAAGAATACAAAAGTATTAATCCACTACCAACTTATCATGGTAACATAGATAAGGGCGCAATGTAATGATTTGCGATAGGGTAAAAAGGTGGCAAATTGGACAATCCGCAGCCAAGTGCCCTAGAAATAGGGTAAAGGTTCAACGACTACTCAAAGTAATCTAAGGTTTACTCTGTGAACTAAGAAGAAATGGGCACGAATGGGTTCCTTGAGAGATTTATCTCTCTTGAAGATATAGTCTGAACTTATGGGAAACCATAAGATGTATGGATAAAGAGCCATACGATAACATAATTGGGAGAAGATTTTGACAACATTTTAGTGGATTATTGTGTAAATGAATTTGAGAAAAAGAATAAGTCGCTAGCTGGTCAGAGCAAGCAGAATCAACGTGCTCTTCGTCGTTTGCGAACATCATGTGAGCGTGCGAAGCGTTCGCTATCGTCTTCTACGCAGGCGACGGTAGAGGTAGATGCATTTGTAGATGGTATGGATTTGAATGTAGTGGTGACTCGTGCTCGTTTTGAGTCATTGTGTGAGTCACTCTTTCGAAAGACGATTGTTCCATTGGAGCAGGTATTGCGTGATGCAAATATGTCTAAAACCGATATTCATGAGGTGGTAATGGTTGGTGGTTCCACTCGTATTCCAAAGATTCGCGAGATGGTATCATCGTTTTTCCATGGAAAGCGTTTGAATGATTCTGTCCATCCAGATGAGGCGGTTGCCTATGGTGCGGCGATCCAAGCACATATTTTGACGAATGGTAGAAACGGTAACGATCGCACATCTGATTTGATTTTGTTGGATGTCACTCCATTATCATTGGGTCTGGAAACGGCTGGTGGTATTATGACTCCATTGATTAAGCGAAATACAACCATTCCTACGAAGAAGTCTCAGACATTTTCGACGTATTCGGATAATCAGCCTGGTGTATTGATTCAGGTGTTTGAGGGAGAGCGTCAATTTACCAGAGACTGTCATGCTCTTGGAACTTTTAAATTAGAGGGTATTCCTCCAATGCCTCGTGGTGTTCCACAGATTGAGGTATCATTTGATGTAGATGCAAATGGTATTTTGAATGTATCTGCTGTTGAGAAATCAACGGGTAAATCAAATAAGATCACGATCACGAATGACAAGGGTCGTCTAAACAAAGATGATATTGAGCGTTTGGTAAAGGAGGCCGAGAAGTATGCAGATGAGGACAAGAAGCGTATGGAACGAGTTGAGGCAAAGAATCAATTAGAGACATATCTTTATAATACTCGCAATGCGGTTCAAGAGGAGAAGGTAAAGGAATCACTAGGAGCATCTACGGTGAAGGATGTATCGGAGTGGGTGACGGAGGGTTTGGCATGGCTGGATGAGCATCCGGATGAGACGAAGGAGGTGTATGAGGAGAAGAAGAAGGAGTATGAGGATCGTATTCGCCCGATTATGACCAAGTTGTATGAATCTTCTGGTATTCCGTCTGCGGCTGCGTCTCCCTCTCCATCTCCCTCTCCCTCTGGTCCCACTGCTTCGGGTCCAAATGTTGAAGAAGTAGATTAAAGGATTATATTTGTTATATCGATAACTATGAACTTTGATTGGGTAAAAGTTCCAAAATCGGAAAAAGAAGAGAAAGAACAATTTGATACGCTGTATCAATTTCTTTCTGGCTTATCGAACAAAGCAAAAGAGAACACAAATGAAATCATTGAACCCTCTGAGAGTAGCTCCTCCATTAATTCTTTACCCCTTGTTCCCCTATCTTCGTCGATGGATGAGTTTTCGAGACTACGATTGGATTTATTGTCCAATTTCCAGAATCAGGGTGTGGGAATAACACCTTTGCAGACATGTAAAGGGTGTGATCGATCATTTTATTCCGAATTAGAATTGGAGCGTCATTGGGAGCAATCATGTGCTTGCCTTGAATGGGTGAACCGAGGATTATCAATTACCGATGAATCTGCGACACCATTCTTTTCTTTTTTGGAAAAGGGTCTAGCCTCTCTTTTGGGGTCAGATAAGCCTGTTCCTTATTGTATTTTCTGTAAAAAGCAAATAAACAATCGTAAGGCCCAAGAAAAGCATTATCAACAGTCCATGATATGTAATCGGTTGGCGCATGATACATTTTCAAAATGGATGTGTAAGAAATAAAAGAAAATCAAATACATCATAGTAATAACGATGATTTATTTGATTATTACGGCGTCTCTGCATAATCGGCTGGGAACATATAATAATTATTGTGAGGACCGTTCTTCGCGATACAAATATGCAATTGAGAAGTCGTTGGAATGGGTTAGTGAAGACATTCAACCCGTTATTGTTGAAAATAATGGGAAAAGAAATACTCCATTGGATGACATTATTTGGAGAGGAAATATTGTTCCTGTAATTTATACTTCAAATAATGAGGGGAATTATCTGAACAAGGGTGTGAATGAATTGTTAGATATTCAGGAAGTTATACAACGAATGGGGATTAAGAGCAGTGATATTATTATCAAGCTAACTGGTCGTTACCGTCTGCTCTCATCGCGATTTATAGATCACGTTAAAGATTCACAACAGGGTTGTGATCTTTGGATGAAATTTTTCAATGTCTGTTCTATGGAATTTGATGACAATGATTGCATTTTAGGTCTATATGCTGTGCGTGCTCAATATATTGAATGGATGTCCTATTTATGGCTAAATTTATTCGATTCAGCAGAAAAGGGAGTAGCACGATATATGAATAGATCAGTTCCTCGGATTTGTCATTTGAATCATTTAGATCTAGAGTGTCTCTTTTCAGAAAATGGGCGTGTAGTAGAAGTATAAATTCTTACTCCAAACAAAGTAGTATTATGTCGTGGGATATATTAAAAATTCCATTACTTGAAAAATGGAAAACATGGTGGATTCAACGACATCCGGATGAAATTGGAGAATATTCATGGGTCTATTTGTTCGAGAGGGGAAAACAGATTCGTCCAAAATTGTTTTGCGAATTATGGTCCTATCTTTGTAAAGATCGACCGCCATGTATTGAATTGGCTTTTATTATTGAATGCATCCATGTTGCCACTTTAATTTTAGATGATTGTCCTTGGATGGATAATGCAAATCAACGCAGAGGTTGGGAAACACTCCATTCTAAATTCTCCTGTAAAAAGTCTTTTTTAATTGGTCATGATATTATTCATATGGCATATCTCATATTTACGTCACATCCTATAGAGTATTATGCAAAAGAGATAACAGAATCAGATCTTGAACAAATCATTCGCCAAAAATCGTATCGTTTATGGAAAGGTCAATTAATGGATCTTCGTGGTTCTGGATCATTGTTTGAATTAGCATCTATGAAGACAGGTGTGTTGTTTGAATTGGTTACCGAAACGGTTGCAATATGTGTTGGCCTTGATAGAGATTTTTGGAGATTATGGGGAAATCATCTTGGTGTTCTTTTTCAATGGATGGATGATTGGAATGATCGTGAAGAGGATAAACAACTTGGTCAGAGAAACGCATTTAATGAAAATGAAAAGAGCACATTATTGGCATACAGTGAACTATGGAATCAACTATCTCAGAGTATCGGATCCTCTTGGTTTGAGCGTCCATTTGGTGCATTTATGAAATCCTATTTTACGGATTCTCTTCCATTGGAGTTATCCTCAGTAGAAGCTTCGTCTATTTCATCCCTATTAATATCACAACCCATTCCTCTTATGGAATATAAGGATATGGACGAGGAGCGCTGTTTGAAATATAAGAAGGGTATTTATTTTATGCAACAGATCCAACCCTATTTCTCAATGAAAATGGACATTCCTCGTGAAAAGTGGTTTTTAAAAACAAATTTATGGGAAATTCCCGAAAAGGATTGGAGAGATCAATCTGAAATAGATGAATGGATAAAGTTATATCCTTGGACAGAGGGATTATATACGTTGTTGGATACGGATGATCCCGATTTTAGAGATTAATTTTTAGAAATCAAAACGATGCTATGGATATAGTATGTCGATCAAATTATTATATTCCGTGTTTTTCGGTATACTTGCAAAAGTATATGATGATGTTCTCGATCAAAAGATATTAAGTAATCCAAAAGTCGTTCATACCATTCAGTCGCTTATCATTTTATTTTTAACATTGATTGGCTACCAAGATTTCTATTTTGCCTATGCATGTCTATTTGTCATCTGTCTTAATTCAGGATTTGATCACCCTTTTTGGAATTCTTTTCTACCCGTTATGATTGTTCTCTTTTTAACGGGAGCACCTTATGGAGGCGATCGTATTCCCCTTAAATTGGTATTGGCAACATTAGCTGTATTAACCATATTATTCTTTGCATATTTAGAGGAATTGTATTATCCTGAGGAATACAGTTGGCGAAAAGTCGTGTCACGAATTATCGGCAGCGGTGTCTTTCTCGGTGTCGGTCTCGTTCTTTCAGATATACCCTATATGCCACGTTTCGGTATCGAACCCATTAAAAAAACATGTTTTATTATGGTTGGATATTTAATAACAAGTATTATCTTGCAAGTTTATGCTTTGCTTAAAGACGAGGATGCAGGAGCGGCCTTGGGCTTTGAAAAGGGTTTGGGTCGAGGAGCCTCTGAAGGAGCACCCCTTGGTTTTGAAATACGAGGAGCCAAAGAGGAGGAAGAGGAAGATGAAGAGGAAGAAGAAGCCAAAGAAGCAGAAACCTCCTCTGGAACAACTGCACCTGTCGCTCTTAGCCAACCATAACGAAGAGCTTTAAAGAATGCGACACAACCGCGTGCGGCAGCAGCAATGGCAGCTCGTGCAGTTGTTTCGTCGCCATCTTCTACACCAATTCGAAGAACCATTTCATCTCGCAAAGGATGTGGAACGGAAAATCCAGCAAATGTAATTTGTGGCTTTGCATTTCCTTCAATATGATTTTGAACCAGCCATGTCTGTAACAAATTACCCAATGTGTGATCATGACCTCGAAAGAGGAAATCATAACCAATCATTCGGCAATTTGCATTACTAATCGTAATCTCACTCGGCAATGCACCCTTCTCCATATTGACATAGAGACTGCACATATTCTCACCAACTTCACAGGCTCGTTTTACAATATAATCAACGGAAAGAACTCCAACCGATTCAATCGTGAAATCATAACTGTATGGTTCTCCTTTTTCATCGATCTTGTAACAGCGTTTAATCTGCATGGTTCTAAATTCACGCTCTAACTCAGCATATCTCTCTGATCCTTTCTCTACGGATGTGGCCTTTTTCGCATGAGTCAACCATGAGTCAAACATCTCTTGAATACGCACTGGATCATTGTCTAGTGAATATTCATAAGAGCACTGGGAGACAGGACTAAAACGAGCATGCTCGCGACCAGTGCCCTTTGATGCTTTCGCCAAAATCTCAATCTTTTGTTGATTGACGCCCGATCCTGGTTGAAGACTCGCAATAAGACACGTTTGACGCGTCAATGGATGTGGAGGGAAGAATACATTGGATGGAATACGCGAAGCATTATCTTCAATTTCTTGTTTCTTTTCTGGATCTTCTTTGTCATCAAAGACTGGCTCATCCTCTTCTTCCACTTCACTTTCCAGAGTATTAAAATCCTCATCATCGTAATCATCATTATCGTCCGATCCATCACCTGCACCGCCTTTTTTCTTTCCCTTTAATGATTTCTTTTGAGAGAAGGGTTTCTTTCCTTTGAATGGCTTTTTGGGCTCTTCTGTTGGCATAATACCCGTTAAACGGACAATTTCAAAATCAGAAGCTGTGACATGACGAACCTGATCTGAATCACCCGATACATTGATGCGAAATTGATACTCGTTATCTCTCCATTTCAACGGTTCTTCTACATGAATCGGAAGAAGACCAATACGAGCGGCCAACATTTCATTCGTCATAGGCGTATCATTTCGTTTTACGATAACATCGGTGGTAGTGCCGGTGGATGTCATATCGGCTCGGAAGGAAACGGTTTCGACACCCGTTAGAATCAGACGACGGAGAGTATTCGCATAACTAACATGAGTAGAAGCCAAAGTAAAGCGAACGGTTCGTCCGTCGGCATCTCGCTGAATGTTCGTGAATTCCGTTCGTTGCATGGCGTGTATGATAGATTGTTGTCCTACCTTAGATTCCGATCTAAGCATTTTATCAATTTTATTTTTTAAATTATCTTTTCAAAAAATGTAGTGAGTGCAGAAGATTATGCGTTTAATGGGATGCGGAATCGTTCCATAATAAGAAAAGGATGAGTCGCCCTGCTCCCATTCATATTTGTTTTTATTCACAGAGGTGTCAATGGTCAAAAGCATTTATTGAAGAACTTTCAAAAACAGACTATCATACAGACTTTCGTTTTGTTTGTGTTGATCCTAGTCCAAATCGTCCTGCTCTCCCATCATGGTTAAAACAGACTCCGACACTTGTAATTCGCGGTGAGACAGAACCGCGAACAGACGGTGAAGTAATGAATTGGTTATTTATGCGTCGTATTCGAGATGGTCCCGCGAAAGCCGCTACTTCTACGGGTGTCGGAGCTGGAGGATCTCCTGCCGAAATAGCGAGCGATCCAGAACCCTATTTAGATATGGAAATGGGAGGGTCTTATGGAGATCAATATTCCTTTATTTCTGCGGATACCTCTGCACAGGGTTCTGGCGGATTAACCATGAAACATAATTTTAGTTATCTAAATGGTCAAGACGCCGTTAGCACAAGAGAAGTATCTAATTTTCAAACAACCACCGTTAATCAAAAACGTAGTAAGAAAGAGGAGCTACTTGATCAACAAATGGAACAATATATGAAATCACGTGATCAGGGTATGCCACAACGTATCGCTCGTCAATAAAAACCTAAAGAGATAAAGAAAGACTGTTAACAGTTACAGTCATCGTAATATGTCGGTATTAAGTGCATTTACGAGTCAGCTAGTTAAATTTTTTGAGGAATTGTGTGAGAGTTTTCCTGAGGAGAGGGATATTCGTATGGCAACGGAAGCGATTCGTGGGGCAAAGAAGATCAATCCGAGATTGCTATTGGATCTCTTTCGAGAGCATGTTTATAAGGGTGCTTCCGCTGGAATTTATCAACAGGATTTCCATCAGGTTCGATCGTATGCCCAGAAGAAAGTAGAGCATCAATTTAATGATATGACCTGTGCGTTGTCCCTCTTTGATAAACATTGGGAAACGATGGGTGTAAAGAATCAAACGAGTATATGGCAATATCTGAAGGTTCTTTGTTTGCTATGTGAAAAGGCGGGTCATGAATAAATCGAGATCTATACGGTAGATATTATTTACAATTTATTCCAAATATTGTGGATAACATCATTTAAAGGTCTTCTTGTATCCGATCGGGAGAAATGGAACCAGAGAGTGCTGACAAAGTGGCAGAAGATGTAGAATGGTCAATGTTTCAATTGAAATATATGGAGTTTGTGGAGGATGCATTGGGTGCTTTGCCAGAATACAAAGATGCATTGCAGGCGGCGGTGGGTTTGTCTCCTGCGGAGAGGATGTCTCGATTTCAGTCCGAAGTAAAACAGGCGGATGAAAAATGGGATGAGAAAGAGGAATGTGGAGCAACAAATCCTGGAACGATTTTGCCAGGTGTTACACTGACTGATGCAATTTGGAATACATTGTCGGAAGGGACTCGTCGAGCTATTTGCGAACATGTTCGCGTATTGTCTATTTGCTGTTTTATGGAATCCGGACACATGGGGTCTTCCAAACCCCAATGGATGGATGATATGATGAAGGACATCAAAGAGAAATGGGAGTCGGTTGATATGGATTCCTTTGTTAAAAAGTTTTCAACCTTTTTTGCCGATTTTGATGCATCGAAATCATCTTCGTCCTCGTCCTCGTCTTCTGACGCATCCTCTTCTGACGCATCCGCCGCAAATGGAGATGAAAAAGAAAAAGAGCCTAGTTTTTCAATGCCAAAGTTGCCTGAACGATTCTTGAAAGGACAACTCGCAAAATTGGCTCAAGAAATTGTAAAAGATATTACTCCTGAGGATCTTGGAATTTCTCCAGACATGGTCGCAGAATGTGAAAAGAACCCAACGAAGGCATTTGGAATTCTATTTTCCACTTTTACAAAACAACCTCAATTGTTACAAAAAACAATTGCTAAAATCGGAAAACGTCTTCAACAGAAAATTATGTCAGGTGCAATTCGCCCACAAGAAATTGCTCGAGAGGCAGAGGAAATGATGAAAGAATTTTCAGGCAATTCTTCCTTTGTAGAAATGATGGAAAGTCTGAAGAGTGTATTTGGTATGGAGGATATGGATATGGCTCGTTCTGCTGGAAGAGAGAGCAGTGCTCGACTTGCAATGGTTCGTGATCGTCTTCGTAAAAAACTGGAGAAACGACAAGCACAACAAGCCCAGCCCGCTCAACCCGCTCAACCAGCTCAATCCGCTTCATCTGGAAAACCCCCATTGAAGTCAAAAAATAAGAAATAAACTTGATAGGTGGTAGAATCAATGACGGAAGCATCTTGTGAGCCCCCATTTTGGGTAAATCCGTCTATTTTATTTCAATCGTATCATTTATCATATGAAAGCACTTGTCAACATTCTTCTTGGAATTTCTTTGCCCGGATTATGATTTTATCTTTATTTATTGGATTTGTAGGAAGTGCTATGGCCGGTTTAGAGTTTATTCCTATAGCCTTGCTCTTTGGAGGAATTACTGCATTTGCAATTATCATGATCCAATCTCTTTATGGAGGATATTCCGCTCCACCTTATGAAGAATTGCCTATTGCCAAAAAAGTAGACCCCTCTGGATACTTGGCACCCATGGCTGAATCATTTGTTAACGGGGGCGGGGTAAAAGGTGGTGTTCAACCTGTAGAAGATCCAATCGGATCACAGGAAATTGATGCATCACCCTATTCAGGTCCGGCTCTTCCCGAACATACTCCACCAACTTCACGCAATCCATTTATGAATATTTTACTTGATGAAATCAAATACAACCCTGATCGTCCACCTGCCGCTTCTGTTCAACATTCTGCTGTAGAGCAAGTCATGGATGATTTCTTCCGTATTCAATGGCATTCAGATCCGACCGATGTATATGGAAAGAAACAAAGCCAACGACAATTCATTACACAGCCTTCTACTACAATTCCAAATGATCAGGGATCTTTTGCAAATTGGCTATATAAGATTCCTGGAAAGACGTGTAAAGAGGGTGGTCGACCTGCCTGTTTAATACAAACGGATTTAGGAACACTTCCTTGGCTTTCTTCTTAATGACTTGAAATCACAAATATAAAGTATCATTGTTATTATTTTGTATCAAATAACAACAATGTCACTATGCATACAACCACTATTTGGCGATCCTTTTTCTATCCCTCTTTCTCCTGAAACTCATTCATGGCGAGATATTTATTATTATCTTAAAAATGTTCATTATCGCGAACATAAAATAGAACAAATATGCCTGTTTCATAATGGACAAACGGATCTATCCGAAGTAAAAGACGGAGACCTTCTACATATTCTTATTAATGAACCGATGGTCGAACGATGGGTATCAGAATATACAACCGATAATCAATGGGAAAAACATGGAGTAAGATTTCATCATAGCACATTGACTTGGTATGATGGACGATGGGGTGATCCATATGAAAATCCAAGTGTTCAATACAGAACTTCATTGACAATTCATATTTTACTAAGAGAGACTCTTAAAAATGAAAAGATTGTGCAGGAATTTACAATCAATCCCGTTTATTTTAAGGAATTATATGGACGGCCTAATCAACAAACAGAAACATGGTATCCAACGCTATATGAAGCATGTCACTCATTCCGCAAAGAATGGAATGAAAAGCAAAAAGTGGATTCATTTACAGAAAGAACGGCAGATCATCTTATTCGTTTGTGGGAATTGTATCATGGATCCAATCAACATTTAATTGATCAAGGGCGATATTATGATTATTAAATTTATTTACGATTCTTTTTAGTGCGACTACGATCGCCACCACGTCGTCTTGTTGAACTATTCTTTTCGTTATTGTTATTTTTATTTTTATTCTTATTTTTTCCATTATTAACTTTCAATAGTTCTTTAATAGGATTGGATCTAGCATAATTCTTAGCAAATGATCCTTGTTTATTTTGAAGTAAAGGCTCTGCACCTTTTTCTATAAGAAGTCTTATAATTTGTTGATCACGAGTAGCAGCATACATCAAGGGGGTTTTACCATTTGCATCTTGAAGGTTCGGATCTGCTCCATGATTTAATAAAAGACGAATAGCATGAATACTACATCTATTACCATCGTGTGTTTTTAAAGCATACATTAATGGTGTAGAATCATCTGCAAATCCATCTCTATCTAACGAATTTACTAAATATGGATTATGTTCTAAAATATGTTTTATTTTATTAATTCCAATATTTTCAGATCCCCTTCCAACACCTCTACCTCTTGCCTCTTGTCTCAAGGCAGCTTTTAGATCTTCACGATTGGGTCTTCCACCATTCCCTAATAAAGTGCTAAGTGTTTCATCTGAATGATCTGCAAATGTTCTTGCTGCGGAATGAACAGCATCATCCAAATCTTCTTCATCATAATGACCTGATTGTAACAATATTTCTACTGTATTTCCATAATCTGAACCCGCTAATGCTGATAATAATATTTGTCTTTGAGCCTGATTTAGAGAACCAATATCAGCTCCTGCTTTAATGAGACGACTTACCTCTCTTGCTCTAAAATATTCTCCACCTTCTACTTCATCAATGTATACTTTTAATCTGCGCGTGTTTTCAGAAACATTAAAACGCGGATCGTGAGCCATTTCTATATTAAATCATGACATTTTTTTTGGGTTGTGTGAATAAAATTGGTTTCTTTTTACAAGAAAATCGTTTAAGAGTTTTACCTCTTGACTGAAGAACGGACTTCACGCAAATTGCAATGGCCGCTTTTTCCTTTGAAGAAGTTTTTGTCCGTAATTTCACTGTTTTGCGCAATCGTTTGATACAATGACAAAATGATTTTACAAGAGGACTCGGGCGTGGCATTCTTTTTTAAATCTATTTTTTATAGGAGAATACTTCAGATATTATGGAGATCAATCGTTTAACTCATTCTCGTGACGATTTATGTGGTATTGAATCATTTTATGCTCAGTCTGTCGGACCCGGACGTTATGCTACAACTAATTTGGTTCCAAGAGCTACCGGCGTTAATCCACTTGCCGTTGATCAACTCCAAATGTATCCACGCGAAGGATTCGGATTCAACAATGCCTCTATCGATGCTGACTCTATCCTGCGCAACCAACCCTCTTTTAAAAATAATCGCTGCCAAATTCGCCCACAAATGCGTCCATTTCTCACTGTCCCCTTCATGGCTGGTGGAAACCCCTCTCGTGATGTAGAAAGTCTGCTTCTCCATTCCGAACAGGTTCGTATGGGAAAAGAATGCGGAACCGTCACTGAAACCTTTCTTCCACAACAATTTACCCCTATGATTCCTATGCTAAAGAATAACATCCAGAATCCAAAGAATATTATTCCGGAAGTTGCCGCACCTGGATGGATCCATGGTGGTATTCCATCTAGATCTTACTTGCGTGATATTAATTGTTAATTCATTTCAATTATCAAATCCGAAAAAAATATTCAAAATAAATAGAACTTGAAATGGCTGATGCAAAGGAGGCGGAACACCAAGAGAAATTAGATAAGAAAGAGGCGGAACGCTTGGAAAAAGAGGCTAGAAAAGAGGCTGAGAAACGCGAAAAAGAGGCTAAAAGAGAAGAAGAGCGTCAGAGAAAACTAGGTGAGAAAGAGCAAGAGCGTCTTAGAAAACTAGGTGAGAAAGAGCAAGAGCGTCTTAGAAAACAACAAGAAAGAGAGGAGAAGCGTCGTTCCGAACTAGAAAAGAAACTTCGAATTTCGTCTAATGCTCGCCGTGCCAAAGCAGAAAAAGCTTTCGCGAATCGCACTGAGAAACTAGCTAGAAAGAAGGCTCAAGCTGCTGTTGCCCGTGCTGCTCTTCGTGGAACTCTCCGAAATCGTGTCCTTGCTGCCGCCAGAGAAGAGATTGCTAATCTAAATGTTAAATACGTCCATATCCCTGAAAAAGGTGCGGCCGAATCTCGTTTCAATAAATACGTGAATGCCGCTAAGCGTAAATATTACAAGAATACAAAGAAAATGAATCCAGCTCAGATGGCGATGAGACAACGCCTTCTAAACGAGGGAATTAACGAGAAATACATCAAATTCGGACCACGTTTTAAGAATTACAATGCTGTATTAGCGGCTGCTCGTAAGCGTGCTAACAAAAATGGATCTAAGACACAAAAGGGACAGAGACGTGAACAGATCTTGGCCTTTGCTCAAGATACACTCGGATTAGATGAGAAAGCCGTTCGTTCCGCCATTTGCGTTAAACAAAAGAAATAAACTCTATCTGTAAGTAGACATTACTTCAAATGGCTTATATGAGTAACATATCTGAAGCATACGGACCCGTTCTTACAAGTCATTGGGAAAAGCAGGAGAATCCACAACATTATGATCGTATGACATCACAAGAAGTGCATTCGGCGCCCCATCGTCATCTTTTGGGTCTCATTGGAGGAAATCAAGTGAGTCCGATCAAGGGTCTTTCCGTTGATTTGGAATCCGATCTCAGACGTTTGAATCTTCCGATCACTTTCGCACCTTGGAGACAATATCAACCACCACAGCGTGGTCAGACTGAAATTGTTCGTAATAATACGAAAGTTGAGAATATGAAGATTGATATCCAAAAAGAACACCTGCCTGTCTATCAAATGATCGCCTATCCATCTGTTGTTGCACCCGCTCCTTTAGTGAATCAAGTATGTGTTCGACCTGAAAAGTATTAATTATTCATATTAAATTTAATCTATATATCTTCTTTATCACTTTTATAATAAGGTGATAAAGAAGAAATGTCTGGCCCTTGTGTCGTTCAACAAGCATTGACTCGTCTACGGAATGATCCATTTCATCAAGTGGACGATATGCGAATTACATCCTACGCAAGCCGTTATTATTTAAATCCACCCGCTGCGAACTGTCCGACCACTTTTCCAGTGAATGCTACCACACGTATTCAGAAAAGTGGTAATTCATGGGTAGAAGGAGAATGGAAAACCGATGTTGAATCGGATTTGAAGGGAATTGGTCGTTTTGCCACAAAGATCCGCACACCACATGGCCACTATCATCCGGATCAAAATACGATGAACTCGAAATACTTGGATCATGCTCCTGATCAAAATGTTCCCATGACCTTTGCTCGTCTTGTTGATCCACCATGCACCCTTCGCACCACTGGATGGAATCGCTGGCAACCACTCTTTCGCAATCCTCAGGAATCCTTCGAAACACCATTCGATCACTTTATTCCATCTCGTAATCTCGATAAAGAGAAATATAATACACACAAGACACAATCCTGTTTTCACTCACAATATCAACCCTCTTTGTCTGAACTAGGTCACGAGTAATGATATCGTATTCTACCTTAAAAAGATCTTGACTGAAGAAGTGAAGGAAGCCACTTCATCTTATCATCCCATGCCAATCCAAATTCTAATTCAATCGATTTTTTAATGGTATTCGAGTCTTTTGACTGCTTTTCAGAGATGATTTTCAATTCTTCAATGATTTGACAATTCTTTCTTTTACATTCATCTACAAAATGAGATACTGACCATCTTTTCAATAATTGAATATTCTTAACTAAATGCTCTCGTAAGCGATCGGCAGATAAATAAGGACGACGAGTTCCACCTTGACGAATTAATTTCAATTTGGATTCGAAACCGTCAATGATCCCCTTCAAAAAACGATTTACAATCATTTGATCATCTTCCACAAATGATATTGGCTTTGCATGATTAATCTGATTAAAATACTGAATAACATCCCCTTCTGATTTTAATTCTAATTCTGTCACTGTAACAATAAAATCATATTCAGGCCCAATCTCTTGTAATCTATCTAGCAATACACGAATACGATGTTGTCCATCCACTACATATGATTTTTTAACAAATGAACCATTGTCATCCTCTTCTTCATATCGAATAAGTCGATATCCAGAATCCAAATTATTAATGTTATCACCCACCGATATTTTTAATGCTTGAACATGCTTCTCATCAATAATCCGATTTCCCTTCCAAATTGGAATACGACATAATGCCCTTGCCGACATACGATACAGACACGAACCATCCGAATAATGATGTAATAATTCCATTATAGATACTCAATCAATATTATTTTATAAGCGAACCTTTTAAACACTTTATTTCTCTTCATCGGGCGTTAATAACCACATACCGTTTTGTTTCATAGTAATTAATTTAAAATGCCCTTTTATCCAATTAAAATGGACCAATATACATTTTCCATCTACTTTTGATTTATTCTCTGTATACATTTTACCATTTGGATAGTGCTCTAACAATAATGGTAAAAAACGACAACTAGGTTTAACATAGCGATTAAAATACGTTTGATCATTATTATCGAAAATGCACTCATCGTATTTCCTACGTCCCTGTTCCGAAATACAATCATACGCAGTTATCATGTGAGGTGTAGATCGAATCATCATATATCCTGTACACATATTGGTTGTATCTCTATCCAACTGTGAATCATTCTGAATCCATACATCATATACTCGATCAGACCACCATCGTCTCCAATCGGGAGATGGATCCCTTCGAAAGACAATATCCCCATCCACTAATATTACATTCTTATTCATGGATAATAAACGATAAATTGTAGCCAATTTCCAATAACAAATCTCCTCATATCCTTTCGTATTCCAAGAACAAAAACGATCCAATTTCTGTTCTTCCACTACTACGGATACATTACCCCTCTCACGTATTTTTTGACTTGCACCATGATCCATACATACTACCAATACCTTCCTATCCCATCCATAAGGAACAAGACTTTTTAACATATTTAATGTATACAGCATATATCCAGAATTTGTAATAGTAACAATTACCGATTTACCATCTTCTAGTAAGCATGATTTGATATCTTCTTCTGTAAAGGTCAATACCATTTTAATGAAATATAGAAAGGGATCGTATAAGTGATTTAGATCGTATTTTATTCAGAAGAGGCGGATGTTTTAAAAAAAGTAAAGGTAGAATCTTATAGTATGGAAGTCGCCACATTATCAGGTCTTCTCGGTCTCGGATATCTTGTTTCAAAAGCGAGCGAAAAGAAAAAACAAGTAAAGGCATCGGATCTTTCACCCGTCGTTCCAATCCAACAATCTCCCGCACAAACCCTTCCTCCCTCTGATATTCAACAAGCACTCATGAGACGACCCGTCATTAAAGAATCATTTGTTCCTGCTGCTCGTGGACGCAATTCAGATCCACTCACACTTGCATCCAAAGGATCGTCTGCTGTTGGATTTGGACCCGAACTAGATATGATGTATCAATCATCAAATGGTCAGACATATCCATCTGATCCAAGTTCATCCAATGGACCATACGGCAATGCTTTTGGATATGCTACACAGCAACCACCTTATTCATCCCCTTTGTTCTCCGGCACACAACCCACACCACAACCCATTGATTCTAGTGTATCCATGATGGAATTTCGATCAGATCATATGGAAGAAGATCCACAATACATTGATTCGGATTATGTAATCAGTCCATTGTCCGGTCAACGGATCCCTTCAAAGGAGTTCAAACATAACAACATGCAACCTTTCATCAAAGATAAAAATCGCCAAAACATGGCCCCACATGCCAATACAAGCATTTTAGATACATTTAATGGCGGTGGTTCGACCCAGATCAAGAAACGTGAAGTCGAAAATATGTTTGCCAACTCTCAAGCTCCCTATGGAAATCCATTCGGAATGGAAGATAATACCGAATTCATTCAATCACGTATCGCCTCTCAGCCCCCCGTTGCCAGAAACAACGAACGCCCCTTTGAACCCACACGAGTCGGCCCAGGTCTCGGTGACAAGTTCGGTGTCTCAGGTCAAGGCGGTTTCCAACAACTCGAAATCAATGAAATTATGCGACCCAAAGATACCAACGAACTTCGTGTTGCCACACGACCAAAAGATACCTTTGAAAAACCTGTCGTTCCTGGTCAGCATTATGTCGGTCAATCCGCAAATGTATCCGATGTCGGTGAAGTCCGCAAATATCGTCCTGATACCTTCTATATTGACGAATCAGGTGAACGCTTCTTTGTTACAACGGGCGATCTCATTAAAGAAACAGTCCGCTCCACACAAGTTCTCCCTCATACCACTCGTCCAGAAACCTCTACCGAATACACGGGTATTGCCGCATCTCAGGACTACGTTGAGGGTTATGTAACAGGTTCTTATCGTAATCCAATGACACAACAATATGGAACAGATGGATTTCGCAATGCAGACATGACAGGATATTATACCGCAAATCCAGATGCTCCAGAGGCAAACTATGGTCGTTCAGGAATTGAGATTCGTCCTAATGAGCGCAACGAGACATCAGAGCGTGTGATGGCACTCAATCCAGCTCCCGCTGACAATCAATTAGTAACTGCACATTTTACGGATTCTGCCCGCCCCACCCGTCGCAGTGAAATCATCGGAAATATCCGAATGACAGGAACACCCTTTCATCACGTGGATCAAGCTCCAGCGATTACCGTTTGGGACCCGAAGGACGTTGCAAGAACCACCGTTAAGGAATCAACGATTTATTTGGACCGCCCTGGTATTGCGGGTGGTGATGGTGCGTCTATGCCACAGCGTTTGAAAGTATATGATCCAGAGGACATTGCGAAACCGACTCAGAAGTCACAATTATCGGCCCATTCTTCATGGACGGGTCCTAGTGGTAACGGTGCATGGAGTGATGCGATGGATACTGCTTTTGCCCATAATATGAGAACGAATCCGAATAAGGAGCAAATTGCTCAACGTCGCAAACCAATCGCAGGAGCAGGTTCAGTGGCTACCTTTAAGGGTGATCCTGGACGCCAGACATCTAAGAAACTGGATGCAGATATTAAGAATGACCGTCCTCTTGCTGTCAATCGTCCAGTTGATCTAACACCTAGTGCAGCAGATATTGGACGTGTTGAGTATCGTGTTCCATTGAAATTGGATGTATCTCGTGAACGAAATACATATAGTGCGGTGGAAGCGGTGGATCAGAATCCATTTATGCAGAGTTTGCGTAAGAATGCGGAGTTAGATGAACGAGCCATTCAGGAATACCGTCAATTCTTGTCATCACACCATTGATAGATGATTTATAATTTATAAAATAGATAGATGGCGGAAGAATCTAATAAGGAAATATTAAAAGGTGATATTTTTTATAAAGATAGCGCTAAAAAAATGATTGTTAGATTAATATCGTTAGATACATTGAAAAGTATTAAACCAGATGTTGCAGGTGGTCATATTAGTATATATCCATGGTATGATGCATATATTACTAAGAAAAATGGTTCAACAGCCGCTTCACGTGTCTTCAAATTATGTGTAAGTAATCATATGTATTTGTCTGGATTTGGAGGTGGATTTAAAAAGACTAAATCCCCTTATAAGGGTCTTGAAAAAGAATTAAAAGAAGAAGTCCCTGACTGGAAAGATTATTTAACCACACATATGGCAACGGACCCTTTGTTAATTTTTATGGTTGAGCATTATCCAAATTCTCATATGCGAATCAGTGAAATAAATAAGATAGAATGTATTATATTTTTACATGTCCCTAGTGATACATTTAATGCACTACCCTTAACAGTCACAAAGGAAGTAAGAGGATTTCTGGATATGGAAGTGGATAAATTTCATAAAATAGTGGACAATGAAGAAGGTATTGCCAGTTCAGGTATTCATATTTATCATATGATTCGGAAAAAAATGAAAAATACGAAAGAAATGAACCGAATCCTCGTCGATCATTTTAAAATGAATAAACCGATGATTACCTTAACAGAATCGGACATGGATTTTAGTAATGTTATGGTGGAATTAAGTAATAGTTATAAAAGATCATTTAATACACTTGTCAAAGATGATAAACTATGGAATCCGGATTTAGACAAAGCGTGGCCTTATCGCGAAAAATATGGGAAAATAATGATGAGCCAAAAGGGTCCTAGTGATTTGCCTCATAAAAATCAGAAAAAGAATAAAAGTATTAAGCAACATCATAATGATCATCTAGATGAAAAGGAAATGGAGGAAAAACAAGAATTGAATGAGCAACATCATCAAGATATTATACATCCAAAGAATAATATAAATAATAATGGATTTAGAATAGTTCATAAACAAAAAGGTAAAAATAAGACACTAAAAAACAAGAAAAATAAAAATAAATGATGCTTACCTATTTTCTTTAAATGAAATAGAAATATAATTATGGGTCAAAGTTCTTCTACTCCTACTTCTATTGGTGCTGGTTCTAATGCTTCTGGTGCTTCTGGTGCTTCTGGTGCTTCTGGTGCTTCTGGTGCTTCTGGTGCTTCTGGTGCTCCTACTGTTGCTGTTCCTCCTACTGCTCCTGCTGCTCCTGCTGGTGGTAAGCGCAATGCAAACAGTGCTAAGCCTGTTGTAGGCGGTCGCCGTCATAAGCGTAAAACGCATAAGAGAAAGACGAATAAGCGTAGAAAGCACTAAATGGAATCTAAACTCGTATGAAGGTCACTTAATAAAATGGACAAAACTCCACGAATCATAACAGGTCCTCCTGGATGCGGTAAAAGTCATTGGATCCAGAAGTATGCAGAATCGGTGAATAAACAATTGTTTGTATGTCCATGTCGAAAAGACCGAACACTAAGGGATGGTCGTCAGAAACTCCATATTTGGGCACGTCGAACCGAACCCGCTATTTTATGGCTAGAAGGAGCGGATGATTTGACTCCGGAAGCACAAGCATTTTTACGGCGTATCTTGGAAACTCATGCCAAAGAGGTGCAATTTATACTAGAATGTCGTGATGCAGGACGATTACAGGAACCCATTCGATCAAGATGTATCATTCAAAAGTTCCAATTACCATCTTGGTCAGAACTTCAGGAATATATCAATCAAAAATATTCAATGATTACGGTGGATGAATCCGAACAAATAAAGAATTATTTGATTGAAAATGAGTATTCGTATCGTCGTATTCAGCAATGTGTTCATTTAATACGGAATATGCCAGATGAATGGACTCATATGATAGAGCATCGCGAGAAAGAGAAGGAAGAGATTAAAACACTTTCATCCGATCATTTATTGAAGTATTTTCAAGAGGCATATCATCCCGAACATATGATTCACTCGCTTTTGAATCATATGGAAATATGGAAAGAATACGGTATTTGTATAGAAGCGGGGGGATCATTGTGGGCATTTTTAGGATGTGCGTTAGATAAGGGTTCTATAACAACAATGAAACAAGAAGAGCAAAAGGAATGAATCGTGGTGGAGATTCTATCTTATCTGTGTATTCGGATGCCCGTGCAGAATATACGAAACAATTGTGTATTTTTTTGGTTCCAGCGTATTTCCAGTTTTTTATTGATTTATTGGAACGTTCAAAACGCGAAATGAGCCAAGAACCAAAACGTGTTCTATGGCAATTTCAGACGTATCTGAATGAAATTCATGATTGGAACATGGAAAAAGTATCACAAGAAATTCATCGAATTCATACAAATTGCGGTTGTGATTATTTAGATGATCTATTGACTGCTGTATTTATTGCACACACAAAAGTATTGACTGCAATTCGTATTGGACAGCCTCAGAAGAAGGTCGAAATAAATATTCCAAAAGTGGATCATTTTCTCTTCAAGGTATTATGTGAATCCGCTAAATTATTATGGAGTTCTACTTATTTATTCCGCGATGGTATCCCATCTGTAGAAAAGCAACAGAATTATCGGGCAATTGAGGGAATGCTGAATGAGGGGATTTTACAAGCAGTTCGAACTCTTGTTCCTGTAAAATCCATTCTGAAAGATTTTGTGAACCAAGATACATCTTCTGCAAAGAATTTGGATCAAACCGAAGAAGATAGTGATGAGGAAGAAGAAAAAGAAAAGGTAGAATCATCTTCTGTCTCTTCTGTCCCTTCTGTCCCTACTACTACTTCCTCTACAGGTGGTTCTTTACAACAAGATCCACTTTCAAATGGCTCGATCGAATCATCTACTGTTCCTCCCGTTATTCATATTCAGGATACAACACCATTAACAGATAAGGGTAATTTATCGGAACAGGATAATACAATGGTTCCTCCGGTTGCTTCACCGTCTGTTCCACAGACAATTGTATTGGATGAGAAGCCAGCTGTTCGATTTGGGCAATTTCATTCGGTATTTGATTCGGATCATCCTTCTGATTCAGATATGATTTATGATTCGAAAGAGAGTGAAACGGAAGAGTCAGTTCCGGCTTTAGAGATTATGGAAGGG
>Ga0315905_10001190_pt1 | contig 27963 bp, 17 predicted proteins | sample LakEriMetagenome_5_FD_203522 | JGI IMG/M metagenome (GOLD analysis project Ga0315905, IMG submission 203522) | Freshwater fungal communities from buoy surface, Lake Erie, Ohio, United States - Buoy 4 MA121 | ecosystem: Environmental > Aquatic > Freshwater > Lake | place: USA: Lake Erie, Ohio...
AGTATATGCAGGTACAAATGTATACACATATTTACTTGATGATACTTTTGGAGGGTTCAGAGCTTTAGAAGTAGAACTTACTTGTGAGGGAAATACTACTTTAAAAGTAGAAATATTTGACCCCAATCAGTGCTACGGTACTATAACTGGAAGTAAGGGAAGAGCTATAGACAATATCTGTGCAGTTCAAACAACCATTGACACTGACCCTACTGGAGAAGATTCTCCTTTAGCATCTATTGACTATAAAGACATGGCTGAGGTTCCAGCCCAAATTAATGGGGTGGACTACAACACTAAACTATCCCAATATCAAGACTGCCTTGCAGTAAAAGGAACTACATTCTACAACAAAGTTATTGGGGGAGTTAAGTGTGACTATAGAGAACTCTCAAAGCTTAAGTTAATCATTGAGCTTCTAAGTCAAAAGAATGCTGATAGAGCTCTAAATTGTATATACGATAGAGCCGATGTTGTAACTACTATTTACCCTGAGCTTCCAACTGGATTTTTACCAGTATTAACTGGTAACCAAACTACTATTGTAGTAGACGGAGACTTATCACAGTTTGAAACATTTAAGTTTCACATTCAAGCAGCCACTGATTATGGGGTGCTTAGTGGGAATATAATAATAAATACAACTGTATCGGCAATATACATTTCACCAGGAGGAATGCCTTTCTCCCCAATAGGATATAGCTTTAGTCTGTTAAATAATTTAGGGGAGTACTATGCTGCAGGAAATACAATCAGTAGTGTTCTATTTAACCAAGCTGGTCCTCCTATTAATAACACACTGATTCCACTTGGAACTATTAGTACTGCAGCTTTATTTACTATAGGTAACAATACTATATGGACACTATATGCTCCTGTAACTAGTGCTACTACTCCTGTAGATTTTACAACTACTATTGTAAATGCTGTTTATAACGCAACTACAGACAAGACTACTATCATCATTCAAGATCCAATGCCTGGTATTATTGGAAATGCTACTTATGCAGTAGAGTTTGCATCTGAAAACGATAATACTTATTTAGAGACATTCATAAACTTTGCAAATAGATTTTGTGCAAATTGTATGGTCACAGGTCCAGCTCCAACTCCTATTACTCCTGCTACTCCAAGCTTAGAAATACTGAAAAGTAGCCTTACAAGTGAAACAGGAATAATAATAACCACTGAGTTCAATCAAAAAATTACTATATAAAAATGGCAACTATAACCAGCTTATCAGCCTTAGCCAAAACAAGTGTAACTGCTAATGACTACTTGCTAACAGCAAATGCAGTTACTCCTGCTAATAATAAGTTCTTGCTTCAAGATCTATTCCCAATTGTCAATACTCTTGGAACTAGCAGTGAGTCTCTCTTTGTCAACATCACTAGTAAGAATACACTTAACTTCAAAGGTATTAGGTCTTTGAATGCTATTCTAACTGTTGCTACAGCTAGTAATAACATTACTCTTCAGGTTAATGAGGCTAGTATAAATCTTGCTAACTGTAATAATGCTACAGCTGGATTTTTAACATCTGTAAACTTAGCATCAGCAGCTGCAACTGGTATCCTCCCAGTAACAAAAGGAGGTACAGGATTATCTACCTTAGGAACTGATAGCTTCTTTTATGCTAACAACGTAGGAGCTGTAACACCACTAGCATTCGGAACTAATGGTCAACTTATAATAGGAAGAACTGGTTTAGCTCCAGTAATGGCTAACTTAACAGCTGGTGCTAATATCACTATTACTAATGGTTCTGGGACAATAACAATTGCTGCTAGTGTAGCTACTTTGTCAAATGCTTTAAATGCATCTACATACAACATCTATGGATTTGGATGGTTAGGAGGAGACAGTGGTAATAGAGGTATTAAAGTAAACACTTCTGGCCAAACCTTCATTGGTAGCGGTGCTCCAACTCCTTTCTTTACTGGGGACTTAAATGTATCTAATAGCATTTACGTTAATGGTAATATAGCTCAGACTATCGGAGCTGTACTAACTGCTGTTGCTGCTCCAGGACCGTTGACTATCAAAGCTGCAGATGCTAATGCCGCTAACGTAGGTGGTACTCTTAATGTTAGAGCAGGTGCTTCTCAAGGGTCTACAGTACTAGGTGGAGACTTAAACCTGTATCCAGGAAATCACGATGGTACTGGAGGATCTGGAGATGTAAACATATGGGGATATAGTGCAGCAGCAGCGGCTCAATCTGTTATAAAAATTAAAGGACAAAGTAGGTATGTAGGTATAACCAATCCTTCTCCTGTAACTCCTCTTGACGTTAAGCAAGATCAAAGTATTGCTAATACTCCTGTAGTTAGACTTGAACAACTTGACACAGACGAATCTTTTATTAACTTTGTCGGAACTAGTAGTGCAGCTAGTGCTAACTCTATCTCTAGTTCATCAGCATCAGCAGGTGCTAAGACTGGAGCAATTAGAGTTAAAATTAACGGAGTGGATGCTTGGATCAGAGTATACGCTACCGCAGAATAAGCAAATTTTTAAAACCAAATACAAATGATTAACGCAGAAAAGTACGGAGTACACGTAACAGCAACAAACAGAGAGTTCTTGAACATCTTCAAAACTCTGAATGAGACAAGATCAACTAAAGGAGTAGCTTATGCTAAGGCAGTAGTTAAAAACTCTGAGGTTATCAAAAGCCATTTAGACCCAATTGAAGAGAAAGCAAAACCATCAGAAGCATTTATGTTACTCTCTATGGAAGCTCAAAAGTACATTCAAGCTGAAGACGGAGAAGGCTTGAAGAAATTTGAAGAAGAGCACTCAGATGTAATCGAGGAAAGAAAAAAGCAAATGGATGAAGTAAATTCAATGCTTGATCAAACTTCTACTCTAGAACTTAAAGTAATAAACGAAGCTCATTTGCCAGAAGATCTATCAGCTGAGCAATTGGAAACTTTAATTAAAATTGTAAACTAATGGGAGGATACGTTCCGTATACAGCTACTAAAGATTATTTTGAAGAACCAAATACAGGAGGAGACCTTGTCTTGCTTCTTGATACAAGTAATGGGGCTTTAGAAGTATCTTGTATAGAAGAGACACAGTTATTAACCCTAAGGTTAATTCCCCCGTCTTCTAGAATAGGAGTTCAATACGGAAAGTTTATGGATTTAGTTAAAATATATGTAAGTGCTAGTCAATCCACTGGGGATACCATTTCATTATTTTCAGACGAAAACTCGCCATTTTTTAATGTAATGCAGAACCAAATATTTACTCGTATTAAAAACCTAACAGCTGCAGCAGGATTACCATCGGCAGCTACAGGGATCGTTGCAGGAAAAGTTTTACGAATAGACTATCTTCCTGAAAGTACTGGAAAATTTGGTGGCGCAGTAATAACACTTATGTTTTACATCTAACATGATAAATCTAAATAACCCTACTAATAACGGTAACCCAATTGTTATTAAATATACTACTTCAACTTCACTTGCTGAGTTCTCATCTTTTGTTGATATTAATGAAAGAGAAGGAGTTCCACCTTCAAAGTTTGCCCCAACTGACGAAACAGCTGTAGGGGGAGTATATGACCATGTATTTGGATTCATCAGAGACAGCTTTACTGCTAGTAACAGATGGCTAAGTATAGAATCTATAAAGCCTAGTACATCACAATGGTGGGTAAACTTTGGAGAGATAATAGTAGGGGAAATAGAAGGTAGATTTGGTGGAGATTTTATATGGATGGTTATCACTGATATGGAATATGTAGATCTAGAACCAGTTTCCACAATAAAAGTAACTATGCACTTTGGAGTAGACATATATATGGCATGAACTTAAAAGAACTAGTAGATATCTTAAAACTAAAGCCAGGCTATCTCAAAAGTGGCCCTAGCAGAGTATCTACTACGTTCGATGTTGAAGAAGAAATAGCATTAGAGGCAATCAGAGAGGCTAAGAAACTGCTTAAGCAAGCTAGACTTGGCCTCACTGATAACTCTAACGATAACGACAGTGTAATAACTGAGTTTGAGAGCTATCTAATAGAGAACGGAATTAACAGAGATGATGTATCTTCCGTTAAGTTCTGGCAGACAATGGGAGGAGAACAACGGTTCTCTGTAGTTACAAAGGGTGATAAAATCTCAATGGCTGAGATAAAGATAGAGATTGAAGAGTTTGCTGCTATATTCAGTCCAACTGTATACAAGCAGTCTGCTCCATTTCAAGATGGTGACGACGGGGTAGCCTACGAGATTTCTCTTCCTGATATACACTATGGAAAGTTGACTGAACTTTCTATGGATGCAGTAGAGGAGCAATTCCTAAATACTATCTACAACTTAGTGGACAAGGCAAAGGGATTGAATATTGAGAAGTTTATCCTTCCTATCGGGAATGACGGTATGAATTCTGAAGGGATGAGGTTGACTACAACCAAAGGAACCTTTCAACATGATGCAGTTGGGTGGAGAGAAAGCTTCCAAGGGTATTGCAACTTGATGACTAAAGCTATAGACTTTTTAAAGACTAAAGCCCCAGTTCATGTAATAGTTATATCAGGGAATCACGACTTTGAAAGAATGTTCTATGCTGGAGATGTCATCAAAGGATGGTATCGTAACGATAAGAATGTCGTTGTAGATAACAGTATGGAAAGTAGAAAGTATGTAGAGTACGGGGTAAACATGTTAATGTATACTCACGGGGATAAAGAGAAGCCAAGTGAAATGCCGCTGATTATGGCAACTGAGCAACCAGAGATGTTTGCCAGATGTCCAGTTAGAGAGGTGCACTGTGGTCACTTACATAAGGAAATGGTTAATGAATACCGTGGAATTAAGGTAAGATTTATCCCCTCCATCTGTGCTAATGATGACTGGCACAGAACAATGGGATACTCAGCTCTTAGAACAGGTCAAGCTTATATATGGAGTAAGACTAACGGGCTAGAGGGTTATCTACAAACTATTGTAAAATGAGTGAAGATGAATACGACGAAGAATTCGACCAAGATATGGAGGAGTTCTTCGAGAAAGTAGCATCAATTGATGCTTGTTACAACAATGGGTATAAGCTAATTACAGCTAAAAGAACATTGGCTGAATTAACTGCCGAGAAGCTTGTGGTTATATTTCCATTTAACCCTAGCAAACTTGAGGACTTTTTGAATGTTGCAGACCTTATGATAAGTTATTTTGAACAAACTGAAGAATACGAGAAATGTACAGACTTAGTAAGAGCTAAGCAGGAAATGACTAATAAAATAAGTAACTAATAACATTCATAGATGACCTTAGATGAGATTGCATATAACCTTCTAAATGCCTTTCGTGGGGGTAGGTCCTCGAACGATGATAACATCTCTCTCGATCAGATTAAGTTTAACATCAAGCATTACCGTGCTGTATTCATTCGTAGAGATTATGCCAGAAATGGACTGGTAACAAGGCACTTAGAGCAAGACTTAAGATGTGTTCAACTTGAAAGAGTTGACTTATCTAAGTGTTGTAACATAAATATAGACTGTCCAGCCTGGAGAAGTATTAAACCTCTCCCTAGAACTGTTAGGTTTAACTTCGAAGAAGCTATTACCTACGTAGGGGATATCACAGGTACTGGAAGGATACAGATGATTAAGCCTTATGAAGTAGCCTATATCTCAGTAGATAAGTATACTGGCAGAAACATGAAGGCTTACATGATTGAAGATTACTTATACATTCTAAATAATAAAGGAGCAGACTATGTCAATGTCAGAGGTATATTCGAAAATCCAGAAGAGGTTGCTAAATTTAGTGATTGTAACGGTTTGCCTTGTTATAGTGATGACACCCAGTTTCCTATGCCGATGGACATGGTGCAAGCCATTACCCAAGGCATGATGGGAGGAGAGCTTAGATTACTTGCTGGTACATTCACAGATACCACTGCAGATAGAGCTCAAGATATCACTCCATCAGCTCCACAGAATGCTCAACAAAATTCTAACTACGATAACCAACCTCAATAATTTTAAACTAACTTTGTAACGATGGCATCACCAGCTTGGCAACGATCAGAAGGTAAGAATCCAAAAGGAGGATTAAATGCAAAAGGCAGAGCATCTTACCGTGCCGCTAACCCTGGATCTAAACTAGGGGCCCCACAACCTAAGGGTGGAAAACGACGTAACTCATTCTGTAGCAGGATGTGTGGTATGAAATCCAAGCTGACATCAAGTAAAACTGCAAACGACCCAAATTCAAGAATAAACAAGTCGCTTCGTGTCTGGAGATGCGGTAGCTGCTCAAACTGGTAACCTAATGAAAAACTTTGAATTTGACGATAGTATGACTCACCAACTTGAATGGATCGGACTTAATGCAATATGGGCAGGATGGACTGTAGCAATGATGTCTAACGCTATAACCTGGGGCCTAGGAATCGTAGGGGGTGCAACCCTTATTTGGTTTAACATAGAACGTGCTTTGACTGCAAGAAAGCAGAGAGCCATGTACGATAAAAAACTTACAGACAATGAAGAAAATGCTTAAACGAGCCGACGGCTCATACAGTCAAAGAGGACTATGGGATAACATCAGAGCTAATAAAGGCTCTGGTAAGGAACCAACTAAAGAGATGCTTAAACAAGAGAAGAAAATTAAAGCCTCGTCTAAAAAGACTGGAGGTAAATCAATGTCTAGTTTTTTAGAGGAATCTAAAGAGCTTATGTTTGGTGGCCCTTCTAAAAAATACCAAACTGCTGGTCCAACACCTGCTTCTTCAATGAGCTTTGAAGAAGGTTTAAAAGGATATATGTCTGGCAAGATGACTGCTTCTCAGGCAAATGCTGCAACTGGTTATGCAAATAAACCTAAGAAATATACTGATGCCGAAAACAAAGAGAACCTTAAAAAGGTATTCAGTGGAACTCATATGCAAGATGCCCAGGGCAATATAGTTCCTAAAGTTAAAAAGACTGGCGGCAAAAAGAAAATGGGTGGTAAAAACTGTTAACAAAAAATACGATGGTACCAATGTATAAAAAAGGAGGCAAAGCCTCTAAGAAGAAAAGTTCCTTCATGGAGGAATCAAAAGAAATTACTTTTGGAAACAAGCCAATGAAAAAAGGCTACGGTGGAATGAAGTATAAAAAAGGAGGATTCCCTGATCTTACTGGTGATGGTAAAGTAACCCAAGCAGATGTATTGAAAGGTAGAGGTGTAGATATGAAGAAGTCTGGTGGACTTTATTCTGCTGCTGAAAAATCTGAAAACGTCGCTAGATTGAATAAGATGCACGGCATGGAAGGCACCAAAAAGAAAACTGGTGGTAAGTCTATGGAGCCAGGTGGTGGTGGAAGATTTGCTAAAATGGTAGAAGGTTTTAAAAAAAAAGGAAAGTCTGAGGACTCGGCCAAAGCAATAGCTGCTTCTATCGGAAGAAAGAAATACGGCAAGTCTAAATTCCAAGAGATGGCTGCTAAAGGCAAAAAGGGTCTTGGTGGCATGTCTGACTCTACTAGCTCTAACGATGCTGGTATGGAGATGATGGAGAACATGGAAGCTATGGGACCAAAGAAACCAAAAAAGAAAAAAGGTAGCTCAGGAACACGTTATACAGGACCTAATGCAAAACGTGCAAAGAAAGCTCAAAAGAGAGTTCAGTCTGGCAGAGGTGGATGTAACAGAGGAGAAGTATGCTTTGATTAATATTTATGCAAACCAAATCACATACAATTAGAGCTATATTTAAAGACTACGACGAAAACACTGAAGACAAAATAGATTACCGAGTATTTTCTGACATATGTTCTGAGTTTAACATTGCAATATTTAACGAGTTACTTAACGGATACGAATTCAATTTGCAGAATAACCTAGGAGCAGTATCAGTTAGAAGAGTAGAAAGAGACCCAAGAAAACCACAGATTGACTGGGGAGAGACTACAAAATACAAAAAGGAACTACTTGACAAAGGTGTAGAGCTTTATGATAGCCGAACAGGGGAAGGGGAAAAGTGGCACATTTACTATACAGATAAATTCTACTGTAAGTTCCACTGGACCAAGAGCCGTGCTAAGATTAAAAATAAAACCGCATATAGGTTTGATGCTACTAGAGGTGTAAAGGGCAATAAGGAAAAGCTTACTGCCCTTTTACACACTGATGACCTAGCTTACTTACGGTTTAAGAAATACGTACCTGGGTTTCATAAACATTAAAAGATGCTGTACAAACTAATATCAAGTAAGGTCATTATCAGAAAAGTTATGAGAGACTTAAAACCTCCTGGAGATAACTGGATTGATGATGCTGTAGAATGGATGGGAGAAGCATTAGAGCACATAGGCTCTGCACCACAGCTCAGTCAAAAGGGTTGTGTTTTGCCTATTAAGAACTTTAGGGCTCTGCTTCCAATGGACCTTTACTACATACAACAGGTAGGAGTTAACAACTCTATCAATCCATCTGTTTCTGTAGAACTTGATGCTTTGTTTGAACAGGTTAAAACTCTAAATGCTCAAATCTTAGCTAACCCAAATGATAAAATTGCATTCAACAATCAGTTAAGAGAACTGAATGCTAGAATAGTAGTGCTTGAGAACTTGTACATGAATACAGGTCAACCACTAACTCCACTACAGTATGGAACAACTACATTCCCTAACAGCCTAGACTGTGAGGATTGTAAGAACTTATACGGTGTAGTTAAACCTAGCTATATCGTTGATGGAGATTATATCAAAACTTCATTTCAGGAAGGAACTGTCTGTGTAAGCTACACTGCATTCCCAATTGATGAGGACTGCTACCCAATGATTCCAGAAGATGTTAGCTTTAAAGAAGCTTTATTCTGGTATGTATACAAGCAGATGTTGCTTGGAGGCTATACCCCATCTATGAATGGTATCGGGTATGACTTTGCTGATAACAAATGGAAGTTCTACTGCTCACAAGCTAGAAACCAATCTAACTTCCCAAGCATTGATAAGTACGAGTCATTCATGAACCAGTGGGTTCGTCTTGTTCCTAACCTGAACAGACATGCTAACTTCTTTGAGAACCTTGGTACAAGAGAGACTTTAGACAGAGGAAGATATACTAACTACGGAATTCTATAAATATGGCAGATACTTTTAAGCCTTTAAAAGGGATGTTCAAGGATACTGGTCGTATGGACCAAGTAGATGGCACTTACAGAGATGCCCTTAATCTTATTGTAGATGACCAAAAATTAAATGTAGCCAATGAGTATGGAACTATTTCTGTAGCAGGATTAAATGTAGCAATAATAGCTGCAATAGGAATAGTAAATGTGTCTATAACTGCTATCGGACAGATAGCATTATTAGATGATAATTTTATAGTATTTGGCTGTGGAGAATATACAGATCCGTCAGGAATTGTAGTTAAGATATCTACTATACACAAGATAAATGTAACTCAAAGGGCAGCCTCTTTATTGTACTATACAACAAATGTAAACCCGCTATCTCCAGGTTTAATACTTCCAGCTGGTGACCTAAACTTTGACGTTGACCATCCAGTTACTGCTGAGTTAAGAGAATCTCCAACTCAAGAAGAAATTATATACTTTACAGATAATAAGTATACTTTCATAAAAGATCCTGCCACTGATATAGATTATGTATCTGAGTACAATCCTCCCCGAGTATTTAATATAACCAGACAAGAAACATCATTACTTAGTAGTGGTGATGCCGCCAATCTATATGGAAACTTTACCAGAGTAGAGTTTTTAAATCTATTCATGGACTCTGGGAGAATACCAGAATTTGACGATATCGTTATATTAAAAGGTGGTGGAACAATTACAGGAGCATACTACTTAGGAGTAGGATATGCTGATGATGATAGAACAGAGACCAATGTACTTACTGTATCCAACCCAGTTTACATTGTACCGTCTAATGATGACAGCTTCCCTAGAGAGGCAATAACTGGAGCTCCTAACGGAACACAAACTGATAAGTCAATACAGTGGAGATTGACTAACATTAACCAAGAATACAAGTATTTAGTACCTTATATAGTTCAATATAGTGGCAATGCTAGATTTGTCTATAAACTAGAGAATGTAAATATTACAGGAAGTTCAGTTAGTGTTGTATACAGTGGATTAGAAAAAGTATCATCTTCTGCAATAGAAGAAGCAGTAATTGATAAAGTTAGATACTTAACTGCTAAGTCAATTACTCAGCTAGATAATAAATTGTATGCTGCTAATCTTACCAGCCGTCCAGATTTAGGGTATCAAAGATTTGCTAATAACATTAAAATAGAACCCGTAGTAGAATTAGTAACTCCATTTGATCCTAGGAGATATGATGTTTATACTCTAAACGAAGGTTACTCTCAGTTAGTTTACCCTGATCTAAGATCTTCATTTATAGGAAGCGGAAACCCTTATGAAATAACCAGTACAGTATCCAATCCAAACACTGGACCAATGGGTGAGATAACTGGTGCTGTTAGACATACTCAATTTAAAGCAGTAGATGGGGTAACAGAGTCTTATGTTACTAGCATAATTATACCAATTCAACAAGGTAAGTCTGCAGGATACAGAGATCCCAACCTTTTATTTAAGAAGAAGGGGTATAGAAGAGGAGAAGTTTATGCATTCTATATTTCATTTGTTCTAAAAGATGGAAGTGAATCATTTGCTTACCATATACCTGGAAGAGATAAAGTAGCTCCATTTGAAGATGACTGGACAAGTTTTGAAACTGGGGTAGGAGTTACCTTAGGAGCTTTGGGATTGGGGATAAAAACAGGGGAAATAAAAAGCTACGATCCTAATGCTAGAGTATACCAATATTTCGACACAAGTTATATGGGAATAGTACCTACTGTTTCTAACATGGGATATTGGCAAAACTTAAATGAATTCTATCCAGATAACAAAAACTTTGAAGTATGGGGAGTTACTTCTGATGGAAGTTCATATAGAGATACTACCTTAATTAGGGATAATATTAGGCATCATAGAATGCCGTCTAACCACAATAGTGTATACAGTCACGTAGTTAGAGATACATACTTTGGGGATATTCCACTAGACGATCCATTGTATACAGCTAATGCAGATGGATATCGAGTATTCAATGATCAAGTTAGAATACTTGGTATAAAGCTGACCAATCTAAAGATTCCAAAGTTTATACTTGGCCAAGTTCAAGGGTATAAAGTATACTATGCTAAAAGAACCCAAGGAAATAAAACTATCATTGGTCAAAGTGGAGCACATCCTGCAACTTCACACTTAGCATCTAACTTATCTAACACAACTACTAATGCAAGGAATGGTCCTTTCTTTAATATATGGTCCCTTGACGGAGATCTTAAGTATGGAGGATTAGCTATAGCAGATACTTTATGGACACAAGATGTAGCAACTTTATTTGCAAATTCATTCCATACTAATTTTTTAAGAAATAGGAATGTAATAGCTCCAACTCTAAACCAAATAAACTATATAGGTAATCCTGTATTTAAGTTTCATGATTTTAACCTACTGAGAAAACGTCCTACTATTGCTACTGCTACTCACATTGACATACAATACATATGCTTGATGGAGAGTTGGAGAGGAGGATACAAAGGGGCAATAAGAAATCCTATTCCAGAAGCTACTGGGAGTGATACTTATAATGAATATTACAGATCATTTAGGTCTGGGATAGGGGAAGACACATTTGCTTGGGTTCATGAAGACCTAGGTAACATGATTAATTTCAATATAGATGACCCTAACAGTTTTTACTTTGACAACCCAGGTCCTAAGATCCTTTGGGGAAATGTTTACATAGCAGCTAGATACTACACTCCAGGAAGTACTATTGATTCTACTAATACCAATATAGATAACGGAATAGAGTGGTATGATAGATTATCTAGTGTCTATCGTCACTTAGGGGATATAAACGACTTTAAAAATATTGCAACAAGTCAGACTACAGTGTTATCTAATACCCAGACTATTCTAATGATAGAGCAGGATGGGGCCACTTATGTTAATGGTTTAAGTATTTTAAAGTCAACTACAGCTACTGGATTTAAAGGTGCTACATATTTATACAACTCATTTGGGGAAAGCTGCATAGCTATTAGCTTAGCCTCAGGACTCCCAACACTAGGAGGATATAGAAGTAATGAATGGAGTTATGTAGGATTAAGTAACTTAATGTGGAGTTTAAGAATTTACCCACAATATCAATATATATCTGATGTTATAAGTAATCCAGCCTCAAATCCTGGAGCATCTTACTCATTACCAAGTGGTCATGATATAAATTATAACAGGGGTAATATATCATCAAGTGCGACTGTAAATGATATTGGATATTGGTATGCTGTAGAAAATCAATTTACTAAAATGATGATGTCTGGACATAGCAGTCTTAGACAGCCTTATAACATAGTAACTCCTCCAATTTCTAGTGCAACTACTGTCACTCTTACTATAACAGGAGCTCAAGGGTTCGGTGTGCCAGGATACAGTTACCCTGGTGTAAATGTACTTCAAGTATATAATATAACAGGAGGAGATTTCAATGATTTAAATGATGGTGTAGGAGCAACAATGACTAGTAGTGGCGGCTTTTCATCAGGAGATGGAGTTATAGGAGATACAATAGGACTAACTGCTACAACAGGGTGGATATACCTTCCTAATACTAATGTCTCTCCTGCACCTAGCGTTTATACTTACTTCGTTACAATTTCTGCTGGATCGACCTCACAAGGACTACTTAATAATGATATTAAAACTAGACCTAATACTTATCTAATAAATCTATGCTCAAATAAAACTGATGTATTCGAGCCATTTGATAAGCAGCAACTAGTTTGGACTGGATACTACAAAAGCCTTTTAACTGTAGATATAGTAGACGGAGAAGATACTGCTGGTAACTCCTACTACGGAGATGCATCAGCTACTTCAGAGTCAGATGCTATTTTTGGAGGAGATACCTACATATGTAGATATAGCTATAGAACCACATCTAACCTCTATGGTTTAGGAAGATTTAAGAAAGGAGTTAATAATGAAGCTGCCTATGTAGGTACTGGGACTCTAAGAAATATTATGTCATATATACAAGGGGATATACCTTTAGATATGAATACTGGTAAAACTCCATCATATGGGATAAATATTGATGGGGTTGTTGCTGATTATAACGTATTATTCTGGGGAGGAGTGTATGATAATCCTTCTACAGTAGTAGTGGAAGGAGCAGGTGATGAATTTAACGGAGCTAGAAAAAGGTCTATTTTTAATAACAATAACTGGAGTACATCAGGATTTGAAGTCTTCACTACCGTATACCAATACATGGTAGAGAGTGATGACAACATTAACTACAGGCATGCAGGAGATCCTGAAAGAGGAGTCAGTGAACTGAACAGCATGTTCTTTGATAAGTATGTAGCAGCTGACGTATTGTATAGAAGTCCACTTGGTGACTTAACTAAGATGGATAACATGCTCTATGAAGATCACTACTCAGCTGTTCAAGATATTAGAATTCCAATAGCATTTCCAAAAGAAACCACTATTACTCTTGCCTACCCTAATAGGGTGATTAGATCTAATACTCAAGATGGTAACTTTAATGATACTTACAGGTACTTCCTGGGTCTTCAATACAAAGACTTTGCAGTTAACAGAGGACAGATTACTAACATCTTTAACCTAAGAGCTCTTCTTTACATTCACACTGAGAAGAGTTTATTCAGAACTAAAGGTAAGCAGAACATTGAACTTGGAGATGCTACTCAAGCTTACATAGGATCTGGAGACTTATTTGCTCAAGAGCCTGATGAATTCATTCAAAGCTCAGAAGGTTACAATGGCCTCTATAATAAAATGGGATCATTGGTAACTAAGGATGGATACATCTTCGTAGCTAGAAAGTCTCGTAAAATATTCTTAGTTAAAGATGAGATAATAGACTTAACTGAGCTTGGTATAAATGCTTGGGCCAGAGAAAATATTCCATTTGCCCTAGAGGCTTACGGATGGGACCCAGACTATTTAGGAGTTCCAACAGATGCTCCTACTGGAGACTTTGGATTCCTTGTTAGCTATGACCCTCTCTTTAAACGTACACTTATTACTAAGAGAGAACTTGTCCCAACACAAGCCCTAATCGATGCTATTGATCAAGGAGTCATTACCTATGATAGGGCTAAAGGACAGTTTAAAAACTCTACTCTTATTGGTTTAGTTTACCCAGTAGAAGAAGGATCTTTGTTTGAAAGAGGAGGATGGACAATATCGTTTTCTAATGGACTATCAGTATGGGCTAGTAGACATTCGTACATCCCATCATTGTATGCATACAACTCTAAGTTTATGTATAGCTTTGATACTGTGCTTAATATCTCTAACATGTATGAGCATAGTGACTTTAATAACCCTGGAAGATTCTATGGAACAGTCTACAACTTTGAAATAGACTGTATATTCACAGCCCCAATAAATGCTGTATACCCAGGATTTAAGTACACTGCTGATGTGTTTAATAAGACTAGTTCTAGAATATCAGTAGAGCAACAGTTTAGTCCTGGATTTACAAGCTTTTATGTTTACAATACTACTCAGATATCTGGGGAGGTAGATTTTGTTTACTTGAATAATATCAGAAAAACAGATAACACTTGGAATGTGAATGCATTCAGGGACCTTTCTAGGATAGTAAGTAACAGTGGATTAGCTGTAGGACAGATTAACGTGCAAGGAGTTCCTTACACAAGCACTCTTGTTCCAATAGCAACTGAGCCAATGTTCCTATCTGAAGGAATTATAAACTCAAATTATATAGACTCTAATAAACCTTGGTACGAACAAAGAAAGTTCGTAGATAAATTTTTAGGAATTCGTTTAATAGCTAACAACTTATCAAGAAATTTGATAAATTTGTATACTGTGACAGTTGCCCTAAGAGTATCACCCAGATAACCTTTTACTAAATGGCTAAAAAATCCGTAACTAAATCTAAACCAGCTACTAAGCAATTGCTTAAAAAGTATCAGTTCGCTGGAGCTAATTCTTCTACCTATCAACAAGTAGCCAATCCTTACTATGTAAGTGGTGATTTCTCTGAAGAGTCTAAAAAAGAAGCTGATAGAGCTTATAGACAAGCTATCTATTTAGGGGACTTTGCAACTGCTGAGCAAATTAAAGTAGACGCAGAAACAAAAGAAAGAGAAGCTCAAGAGAAGCAAGCTAGAGAAGAAATGCTTGACCAAGCAAAAGCTCTTAAAGAACAAGAAGTAGCAGGGTATGGGCAACAGGTTGCAAACGTAGCTGGAGACCAAGGTTTAGCTTTTGCTAAAGAAAAACTAGGGGAAAGAGCTGCTAGAAAAGCTGCAGAAAAAACAGCTACAGATGCTTTAGCTAATGCAGGTAGTACTGCTGCTAACGTAGCTTCTACTGGGGCAAATACAGTAGCTCAAAGTGTAGTTCCTACATTATCTATACAGGCAGCTAGAGGATCTGGAATGGAAGCTGCTAGAGCAGCTACTAGTTTGATCGATGATACAGGGGCCGTAGTATTACCTCAAGCTGCTAATACAGGAGCTAATGTAGGAGCTGGTGTAGGAAGTGCAGCTGCAACAGGAGCAAGCACTGCTGCTAATACTGGACTGATGGCAGCCAATATGTCTGGTTTAGCTTCAGCTGGAATTGGACTAGGATTAACAGGAGCAGGAATGCTTGTCCAAAGAAAGATGGACACTGACCCAACTAAGTACAGCAAACAAGAAGGAAAACAAAATGCAATAGGTGATGCACTTAAAGGTGCAGGTACTGGATTTGGATTGGGGGCAACTGCAGGCACCATAGTTCCTGGAGTAGGTAATGTAGTTGGTGGAATAGTAGGAGGATTAGCAGGTTTTGGTATCGGCTTAGCTAAGGGTATCAGAGAAAATAGAAAGATGCAAGGAGAAGCTGGAGAGTTTGCTGCTGAAGAAGCACGGATTGCAGCAGAAAGAGCAGAGGCTGAAAGAAAAAGAAAAGCAGAGCTTACTCAACAAAAAGATTTGCTAGCACAGAGATATAACCAAGCATTTACTAGCTCTAGACTTATGGGGTCTCAAACTGGTTTTGGGTACAACACCTCAACCAATATGAACATGCAGCCTACTAGTTCTTTCTATGGAAAAACTGGTGGAGCTAAAGTTCCAGGGGGACAAATTGTCCCTATAGAGGGTACTGATGCAGTTAAGTTTGTAGGAAGAAAACACTCTGAGGGAGGAATTAAGATTGATCCACAGACTGAAGTAGAAGGTGGTGAGACTATGGATCAAGTAATGATGAATGGTGGTAAGCCAAATGATTACTTCTTCTCATCTTATCTTAAACTCGGTGGTAAATCCTTTGCTAAAAGACATCAAGAGATTCTAAAGTCTGGAGGAAGTCAGAAGCAAATACAGGATCTTGCTAAGATGCAAGAATCTATTGCTAATAAGAAAGGAGAAAAAGATAGAGGTCCTGAGCAGATAGCTGCTTATGGTGGTATTCATAGATATGATGTTGGAGGGCCAGTAAAGCCGACAAGAAATCTTCCAGAAGGTTATGAATGGAAGCAAGTAGCAATTGATGGAAATATGGAATGGTCTGCTGAACCAATTCAACCAGCATCACTTGGAGCTAAAGTAGATAGAGATGCTCCTGAGGGTACAGAGTGGAGAGAAGGAAAAATGCCAGACGGATCTGCAGTATTAGTAAATACTCCAACAAATAAATTTAAATTGAACGGAGACGTAAAAGGCAAAGTAACCATAAAAAATAATCAGGGGCAACAAGTTCCAGTTCCTCGTGCAGGCAGACCTGCTTATGGTTCTTATCCAGATACTCCACAGAAATCAGCAAATGCCCAAAGCAATTCAAATGCTAAGAATGTAACAGTTAGAGATCAGAATCAAGCAAATGCTAAAGCCCCTAAGGCTCAAACATCTGTAGCTCCTGGAGGCACAACTAATAATGCTGGTCAATCATCTGCCAACGCTGCTAAAAAAGAAAAAGCAGCTGCCTCAAAAACTTCTGAACCTTATTCAGCTAGAGCTCCTTTGGGAAGTAGAGCAGTAGAAGGTGAAGAGCAAGGTGTTAGTATATCTATGAAAGGTGTGCCGACAGGCCAAGGAAAAGGTAATAAGTTTTACGGAAATGTTACTGATCAGCAGTATGCCGATATGGTAAAGGCCAATCCTTGGTATGACTTCTCAAACTTTGATCCTGCTAACGAAGACCAAGTTCTTAATTTCCAAAAAGAATATAACAAGAGAGTTAAAGAAGGGGAGAAGTTAAAAGAAGATGGTAAGTTTGGTGAACAAACTGCTACCTCTAGACTATATGTAGTTGGTGAGAAAATGGCTGGAAAAGACGCCACACTCACTCCAGAAGGAAAACCAGAACTTAAAAAAAGCAATGCAGATTTAAGTAAAGGAGAATTCATACCTGAAGAGGAAAAGCAAATAGCAAGAATGAAAAGGGGAGTTAACGGTTCACTGCTTGCAGGTCTTGGACAGTTAATCCCTGTAGGATATGCACTTGCTCGTCCTTATAAAGCAGAAGGTGCATTGCCTAGAATGGAAGGTGGAGGAAATGTTGGAGCTGGCAGTGTTAGAGGTGCTATCCTCCCTAGAGTTAATATGAATGCTGAAAGAGCTGCAGCAGAAAGAAATACTGTAGCAGTTAAAAATGCAATTCAAAATACTAATGCTGGTCCTGGAGGTATAGCTGCTATGATGGCTGCTAATGCATCACAGAACAATCAAAATCTAACAATTGCTAACCAAGAGCAAGAAGCTAATAAGCAGCTTGCTGCAGAAGAGGCAAGACTTGGAATGCAAGCATCTATGTCTAATGCAGAGATGGCTCAAAGAGCTAACATGGCTAATGTGCAAAATAGACTTGCAGTTAACCAGGCTAATCTAGATGCTGGAATACAAGAGGCTAGAATGAAGATTGATGAGAAGAGATACAAGAGAGAAGAAATCCTTGGTGCTCTAGATACTGCAGCTTCTCGTATTGCTGGAATTGTTAAAGATGAGAAGTCTTACAAAGCCCAAGAGAGACTTGCTAAAGCAATTGATAACACTGGCTCTTACGATCGTTTCACAATCTTTGAGCAACTTCAAAAAGAATCTAAGAACAAGAACTCTCCATACTACGGTAAGACGGATATAGAACTTAAGAAGATTGCATCTGATACTTATAACGAAGTTGCAGGAAAGATGGGACTAGAAGGAGTAGAGACTGAAAGAACTGGAGGATCTAGAAAATATACAAGTCGTCTCGGTCAATTATCAAGAGGAAGAAAAACATTTAATATCTAAAAGCTATGCCGTATAAGTTTGGTGAATATGTAAGTACTTATGTGGACCCGCAGTCTGTAGCTATATCAGAGACTCTTCGTAATAGATTTACGGAGAACTTTAAGGCTAATGATAACTTGACAATGGCTGTCGAACAGATGAAAGCAGCATTGCCTTTTGAAAACGATGTAGCTAAGAAGAAAGAACTCGAAGGAAAGATTAATGAAACTCTTGAGACTCTTTCTACAAGAGGTGACTATGAGAACCTAGGTTTTGCTGTTCATAGAGCAGCTAAAGATTTCTCTACAGGGTATGCCCCAATTAAAGAGAACTACGAAAGATATCAAGGGGCTCTCAAAGATTTAGATGAGCAGTATAAGAAAGGGGATATCAATGCCGAAGACTACAACATGGCTACCTCTTACATTACTAAAGGGTATAAAGGGTTTGAGATAGACCCTACTACTGGTAAGGTTAAAGAGGGTACAATGTACTCATCTCCTACCATCTACAAGGATCCTAAGTTGATGGATAAGATGAAGGAGAGACTTGAGATTCTTTATGAAAAGAAGACTGGTAAGAAGTCAGGTTCAGCAGGTTTAGATGCTAATGGTGTTTGGAAAGTAACCTCTGGAGAAACACTTGTTGAAATTCCAGAACAGGATGTAATGGATGTTTACAATGCTGTTATTGAAGAACCAGATGTTAGAATGTATCTTGACCAGAGGGCAGATATGAAACTGAATATGGTAGATAAGAGTGGCAATGCTGGTCAATACTTAGATGCTAAAATGCAGACTAACTCTTCTGCTATAGAACAGCTTAATGAAGCTATGGCTAGTGGTAAGTATTCAGCAGCTGATAAAAAGATACTGGCTACTCAGATAGATGCTTTATCAAAAGAAAATGAGAAACTTACAGCTGCTAAAGCTGATCCTGAGTTAGCATCATCTTACTTAAAAGATCAGTTCAGGAATGATCTGCTTGATCCAGTAAGAGCATACGCTATGAAGAAGGCTGGAGTTAGAGAACGTACTACTGAGTATAGCTATGAAAATAACTTTGCCATATATCTAGATGCTCACAAGAGAAGACTAGATAATTTAGAAAAACTAGGAGATAGTATTTGGGAGCAAGGAGATGTGTATGCTAAAGATGATATATCTGGTGCTACTTCTACTGCTAAAATGGATTATATCAAAAACCAGGATGCAGAGATAGCTAGATTAGATAGGGAGTTACAACGTACAGATTTATCTGATGATTTAAGAAATCAGTTTACAAGTCAAAAGAATACAGCAATTAGAGAGAAGTCAAGAGTTGAATCTCAAATGACTGAAGCTGTTAATAAAGCTATTACTATGGCTGATCTTGAGAGGCAAGATCCTAAATTGATTGCTGTATTTAAACAAATGATGCCTGGAGCTACAGCTGGTCAAATTTATCAAGAGCTAAGAAGAACATTTGATAACCCTGGAGATCAGGATTTTATTAAGTTTCAAGGTGAGTTTGATAAAAAGAATGGAACAGGAGCACTTAAACAGTATCTTAGTCGTTATGGGGATACAAGTATAAATGCCCCAACTAACTGGAGAGGAGCAGAAATTAATGCTGCATATGAGAGACCTATTACTCAATACCAACGAGGTACTAATGATGTGATTGGAGTATTTGATATGAGCTTTGGTAAAAAAATTAATGATAGGTATGCAGAAATTAAAGAGTCTAGAATGTTCAACACTGGTAGAATTCAAACTGGTGACGACAATTTAGATATAGCTGTTACAAAAGCTAAAGATGAGTACTTCAAAGCTGGAAGACCTTTAGCTCAGAATGAAACTGTCATTATAGATGGTAAAACAGTAAGTGGGGCAGACTTAGCTGCAGATGAATTTAAGATTCAAGCTACTAGCTGGGATCCTGGATATAATACTTTCCAAGTTAAACTAGTAGGAAAAGATGGGGTAGTTAAAACAGGACTGTACGATGGAAACCAAATAAAATCTGCTGGATTAATTCAAGCTATGAATCAACCAGAAGTTAGATTTGGTGCTGCAGTTATGAGACAAAACTCACATGTAGCTGGTTCAGTTAGAACTTTAGATAATGTAAAGATTGACGGACATGACGTAAAAGTGGTAATTACTTCTAATGGAGATGCATCACCTTACGTATCTTTCGTAAATCCTGACGGAACTCCATTCTCTAAAAAAGATGGATCTACACCTAAAAAATATAAAGTAGACGATACTGCAGTTAAAGAACTTTTAAGTTCTGGAATCGTAACAGGTTTATAATTGCACAATAATTATATAAATGGCAGAAGAAAATCCATTACTATCAGAAGTATCTAGTAGATCTGGTCTTCCAGTAAAAACTATAGCTGCTTCTGACAACCCATTACTTCAGGAAGCTCAGCAAAGATCAGGTAAAGTAATAACTCCTGATTCTAGAAGGCACTATGAATTTAGTGGTCTAGATGCTGCTGCTGGACAGATTAATCTTACCAACACCTACACTGATCCATTAGAAAGCTACACTAGTTATGGAGTTCCTCGAAATGCATTTATTGATTGGAATGAGACTCGTGCAGAGAATCAAACTACGGTTGAGAAATGGGCTCATGGATTAACTAAGGCTGGAATTACTGCCTTAGGTGCAGTTACAGAAAATACTATTGGGGTAGCTGGGGGTTTATTGAATCTAGCATTTGGGGAGAATCATAGCTACTATGATAACCCTGTAGGTAGAACTATTGACGAAGTGAACGAGTGGGCTAGAGAGTCTATGCCTAACTACTATACTAAAAAAGAAGAGGAGATGGGAGTTCTGGAAGGAATGACCACTGCTAACTTCTGGGCTGATAAGTTTGCTAATGGTGCTGGTTATACACTTGGATCATTAGCTACTGCTTGGACTGGTGTTGGAGAAGGAGCTTTGATAGCTAAGATGGCTGGGCTGGGAAGAATGGCCAAGATTGGCAAGGCTGCTGATAAGGTAATGGATGTTACTCAAGATGCAGCTAAGTTTGGAAGTAAGCAATTCCAAGCATACAATGCAGCTAAGGCAATCAAGGCACCATACTCACCAAACTTTGCAAAAGGAATTGATGAGGGATTAACTGCTATGGCAAAGAGAGCTAACATTAACACAGCTGCTAAACAGCTTAGTGTTGGTATGCACATGTCTCTTGCTGAAGCATCAGTAGAAGCTCGTGAGGCTAAGAATAAGTTTATTGAAGAGCAGACTGCTAAATGGAAAGAAGCAAATCCTGGACAGGAGATGTCTGCTGATATAGAAGATGGAATAATCTCTTCTGCAAATGCAGTAGGTAATATGACCTTCGGGGTAAACTTACCACTTCTTACTCTTACTAATATAGTAAGTTTTGGTAATATGTTCTTAGGGGGTAAGCCTACAGCTGAAGCATTAAATAATGGAATTAAGAAAGTAGGGGATAAGTGGGTTAGCTCTATTCCAGAGAAAGGAATGGCTAAAGCATTTTCTAAAGCTAATAGAATTTTTGGTGCCCCTATAAGAAACTCAATATCTGAAGGTGCTCAAGAAGCTGGTCAGTTTATAACAGCTGCAACTGCTGAGGATTACTACTCAGATAAGTTTGCTGATGGAGTTGGAGATATGACAGAAGCCTTTGTTAATGGCTTATCTAAATCTATCGGGACTAAAGAAGGACTTGAAAGTATCCTTATTGGAGCTTTAGTCGGTGGTGGTTCTGGTGTTATCTCTGCACTTGGTGGAGCAGACAAGAAGTTTGCTAAAGCAAAAGATGCTAATACTCAGAAGGCTCTAGACATTATGAATTCTGAAGCATTTGGAAAAGTGCTTGAGAACATGGAACAGTCTCAAAGGAATATAGGTCTTGTAGATGATATAAACAAGGCTACTCAAGCAGGAGAGTTCAAAAAAGCAGAGATCTTCCGTAGAAAACTTATCTCTAGTGTAGCTGATCAATACAGAAAGGCAGGAGCTCTTGACTATGCAATGGAGCAAATGGATGACCTCAAGCAGCTTAGTGAAGAGGAATTCAAAAAGAGATGGAACTATGATGCTAACAGAACTCTTAAAGAACAGACTGGAATGGAACAGTCTGAGCTTATCGATGATGTAAAAGGTAAGATGGAGAGAAGTGTTAAAAGACAAGAGCAGGTACAAGCTATTGTCAGAGCACAGAATCCATCAATGGGAATGTTTAGTAAGATACTAGATTCATTTGATAGTGAAGAATTAAAAAAGTCAAAAGCTCTTGAGAGCTCTATTAGGAACATGTATGCTAATACTCTTCTATATAGACTAGAGGATGTAGATAATCATGATGACCTTATCAAACAATCCTATAAAGAGTTGCAAGACTTAGCTCCTGCAATATCTGCAATACCAGAGGAAGACTTTGAATTCATGGTCAAGACTGGTAAGATAAAAGTTGATGAGAAAGGAGATGTAACTGTTTCAGATGAAACTAACACTACTTTAAATCCTAAGCTACTAGATAAACTTAATGAAATATTTAGAGCTAAGAGAGCTTTAAATCCAGAAGATGCGGAACAGTTTAAGAATAAGCTCGGAGAGTTACGTAGCTTAGTAACAGCTAGACAGGCTGCTGTTCAAAGCTACCAAGGCTTGAGAAATAAACCAGAAGATATTGCTCTTCTTGTAGAGGCTGAAGTAGAGAGAAGAAAGAGAGATGATAAGTATAAGAACAAACAACAAGCTCAAGCTGCTGTAACTAATGCTCAATCTGTAGAGGAGCTAGACAAAGCATTCCCTAAGAATGCAGATGCAGAAGATATAGCTGCAGCAATGGCTAAGAGAGAAGAACTTGTTGCACAAGAAGATTCTCTTATGTCTACCTATGAGGCAATGTCTAAAGATGAGTTTGATGCTATTGATGCTGAGAACTTATCTCCTCTTGAGGAATCAGCTTACAACAGAGTTAAAGCTAAAAGAGCTGAGAAAGAGGCTGAAGAAAATGCTAAAAAAGATATAGGAATATCTACTCCAGATGAAGCTGAGTTAGCTAGGCAAGCAGCTGAACAAGTTCTTAGTGATATAGAAGCTAGAACATTTGGAGAAGTCATGGTTAATCCTGATGGTAACACTGTTACTATCAATGGAAGAACCTACTCTAATCTAGAAGACAATCCACTTGATGCCTTACTTAGAAATGAGCAAGGCACTATAGTAGGAGTTAGAATGACTGACATGGCTACAGGTAATGAAGTTACCTGGAAGTCTATAGATCTAGCAGACTCTGCTAATCCAGAAGTTACTGAAAGAGAGAATGCAATTGCAGAAGGTCTTGCTCACCTGACTCTTCTCAAAGCTGCATCTATCAGACCTGACCAATCTACTCCTATCTCTGAAGCTAAGGAAGAACTTACTCCACGAATTCAAGCTATTAAAGAAGATGCTGAGGCTAGAGATAAGTTTGAAGAAAATGAAGAGTCAACAGAAGATGAGAGAGAGCTTGCTAAAAACAATCTTACTAAAACAGCAGGATTAACTGATGATCAGCTTCGTGCTCAGATTGAAACTCTTAAATCTGACTTAGAAGAAGTTAATCAGCTTATAACTATAGAAGAACAAATAGCTAGAGAAGCTGGGTTTACTAAAAAGGAATTTGACCAAGATCCTCAGACTAAGGAACTAAGAGCTATTAAGAAAAGAATTACTCAGCTTCTTACCAATAAAATTAAAAGTCTACGTGATAGAAAGCAGACTGCAAGACAAGATGCTTTAGATACTACTAACACAACTGCTGAAGTAGAGAATGCTTTATCTCCATCTGAAGAAGATCTTATTAAAGCTGGTCTTGAAGAAGAGATTAAAAAGTTTGAAGACGAACTCGTACCTTTGAATAGAGCTGCTAAAGGATATCAAGACATTATTGATGGCAAATACGGAGAGGGGCAAGATATAACTGCTGCTACTACAGCCCTAAGAGACATAAATAAAAAGATTGGGGTAGTTAAAGCCAAGATAACCAAACGTAAAAATCTAATAAATAAACTCGATGAAGAAAGAGAACTTGAGAAATTACGTCAAGACCGTGACGCTGCCGAAAGAGCTGGCCTCGCTCCTGAAGGGCAAGAGCCTGAAGGAAAGGATATCACTCCTGGAGAAGGAACTCCAGCGGAAGGGTTGGATGGCATCCTAAGTGAGGAACAAGTAAAAGTCCTTAGACAACAAAGAGAAGAGGCTGAGAGACTTCGTAAGCTAGAAGAACAAAAGAAAAAGGCTCAAGAAGTAACTCCTCAACCTATCAACTTAACTCCAGCCCCTATCACTGTAACTACATCTGGGCAACTAGATGTAAGACTTGCTAAAGGAGAGAAGACTCGTATGGAGGGTAAGGTTCTGGTATCAGAAGAAGGAGCCTCTATACCTAGTAATAACAGAAGTCAAACTGTAGGACAAGTTCCAATTATAGTTAATCCTGCTCTTGCTTCTAGTCCATTCATTGCAACAGAAGGCACAGAGGTTAGATTCGAAGTTAGAGAAGATACTGACTGGTGGGCAACTCAAACTCCTACTGCAGGAGAGGAATGGATGACTGTTCCAATCTTTATGTATGTTAAAGATCAAGCTGGTGAAGAACAAGCTGTAGGTGTACTTCAGTCGTTTGCTCCTGGTAATAATCCAGGTGAGCAAGGGGCTATGAGAAAAGATATTTATGACCTTTATAAGAAAGGTCTTACTCCAGTAGCTATGTCTGCTGGAAAGGTGTACGATAGTACCAATTATTCTAATGCTATCATATTTGCCGAGGATAAACAAACTGGTCTACAAAAAAGATTTAGCTTCTTCTACCCAGCATCTACTTTAGTAAATACTGGGGAGACACCAGCTGTTGTATTTGTTGGTATTCAAGATTTCCAAAAAAGATGGAAATTAGCTACTGCAGGAGATACAAACTTTCCAAACTTAACAGATACAATCCTTTCTTTCAAAGTTAGTCCAGCGCTTGAAACTGGTGGAAATCAAGCTGAATCAGTTCTTGGTCAAGTTGGGGTGGTAGTTATGGATCCTAACGGAGCCCCAAGAGTTGTAATGGCTTCTACAAGAAATATGACTGAGGCTGGAAGAACAGCAGCTCTTGCTATGATTGAAGCTGAACAGCCTAGCCTTAATCAGTTTGCACAGATCGTAGGAACTAACCTTCTTCTTAATGACTCGGTAGATCCAGCAGCTGGTGACCAAGTCTACACTGAGATTAACGGGGAGATGGAGAGAGAATACTCTGAGGCCGCTGAATCATTTATGGCTGTTGAAACTCTTGCCAATGGTACAGAGCTCGTAACATTCTACTCCCCAAGTGCTAAGTCACTAGTTAGAATGAATGCTGCTAATATGAAAGTCGCTTTAGCTGGTGGTACCCCAATGTTCTCATTTGTAGAAGTTGGGCAGAATGATAAAGGCCACACAGCTCTTGTAACTGTTAAGAAAGATGATGCTGTAAGAAAAGGAGTAGAGTCAAACCTGGCTAACGAGTTCAAAGCAGCTATCATGAAGAAGAAGTTCCAGGTTGATAAGAACATGCTTAATTCTAAAGAAGCATACACGTCTCCAATCAGTGGACAGGTATACGATTCTTACTTCCAGTACTTAACTTCTGAGAATGAAGTCCCTGAAGAAAGAACAGAAGGAAAAGGAACTAAGGCTATCTTAGGAGTTGATACAGAAGTTAACTCACAGAAGTCTCCATTCTTTGATGTAGGGATTAAGACTACTAACCTAGGTACTAGAGAGCAAGATGTAACTACTGAAAGAGAGTTAGCAGCTAGGCAGGTTGTAATGCCTACTGATAATTCACCTACTAGCTATCCTATTACTGAGACTCCATCAGCACCTGCTACAGATGCTAAAGCTGATATAGAAAAAAGAAAAAAAGAATTAGGACTTGAAAACGTAGTATTAATTGCTGAGCCTAGTCAAAGTCAACCGTATTACAGAGTAATTATAAAAGGGGTAAAGACTATCAAAGGAGAGTCTTTCGACATGTCAGCTCATTTTGATAAGGCTTGGAATGTTTTTCCTCGACAGCCCGATGGAAATTTTAGCCCTACTAATCCAAAAACAGGAAGAAGCTTAATTATAAGTGAAGAAAAAAGTAAAGAAATTGTAGAAAAATACCTTCCAAAAAATCTTATTGATTTGTTTGAAGAGACAGATAGACAAAACACTTTTGAAAAACAAAAAGCTTTTGAAAAAGGTCCTATATCTGAGTATGTTTCTCTATACAGAAAAGAAAATTTAGAACAAATGGTTGCTGTACAGGAAAACTTATTAGAATTTTATAAATCGGATAACTTTCCGAACAAAGAGGATCAAGATAAAGTAGTAAAATCTCAAGAAAAAAAAATACAAGATCTTAAACAAGAACTAGCTGCTTTAGGACAGCCTGCACCTTCTACTCAACCAACTACTTCTGTTACTACTATCGGACCAGAAACTAAGATTAATATCTATGCTGGTACAGGAGAGAATGCTGAGTTAAGCAACTTTGCTAATAGGCCTTTTAAAATCGATGAATATTCTTTTAATACTGTAGAAGGATATTTTCAAGCAAGAAAAATGGATTTCTCTACAGAACCATTTGATCAAAATTTGTTTGCTAAATTTCAAAGTGCCAGCGGAGCTCAGGCTAAATCTATGGGTAGATCCGTTAAAGGTTTAAAAGTAGATGAATGGGACAGTAAAGCTAGTGAAATAATGAAAGAAGGATTATTAGAATCTTTCAAACAAAACCCAGATGCTCTAGCTAAACTTCTCGCTACAGGTAATGCCACTCTTACCCATACACAAGATAAAGGTAAATGGGGTAAAGAGTTTCCTAAACTTCTTATGGAGGTAAGAGAGGAACTACGTAGTACAAAGCCTGCACCTACAGGTATTAAAACTATTGCAGAAAGAAGGCAAGAAGAAATAGATAGTTTACTTGGAAATTATAGCGGTGAGGAATATATAGCTAAAGAAAAAGAGATTAATGCTAAATATGCTAATTTAAAACAATCTGAATCACAAGTACCAGCTACTACTCAAGCTGCTCCTACAGTCTCTGATGAAGAAAAAGTTGTAGAGATAACTGGAGCTGAGGATACAAGTGATATCTTTGACCTATTGGGAATACCCACAGAAACACCTAAGGCTACTGAAGCTGCCCCTAAATCTTTAGGCTTAACTTTTATAAGTGCAGCTGATGCTAAAGAGATGGGCTTTAATGATGCAGACCCTACAGCTAGCATACAAGACCTTGCAACTGAGGCCGCTAGACTTAAAGCACAGGCAGAAGAAAAAAAGAAAAATTGTAAAGGAAAATAACAATGGCAATTTGTCCAAACCTATCCGATCCACAAGTTAAAGAAGAGTTTGATGCTCTAGTTAAAAAGTATGGTGAAGCCTCGGCTTATGATATTTGGGATTCTATACAACGAGCTAATAACTCTGGCAAAATTAGAACTACCATAAGACAAACAGCTGCTAAGGCTTGGTTGGCAGAGAGATTCCCTGGAATGTCTTTGGAGTTCTATGATACTGCTAAGCAAGTAGGAGATGGTTTTGTACATGGATATGTACACAATGCAGGTATGCATCTTTGGACTGCAGCTGAATCTGGTACAGA
>Ga0315905_10001191_pt1 | contig 27951 bp, 25 predicted proteins | sample LakEriMetagenome_5_FD_203522 | JGI IMG/M metagenome (GOLD analysis project Ga0315905, IMG submission 203522) | Freshwater fungal communities from buoy surface, Lake Erie, Ohio, United States - Buoy 4 MA121 | ecosystem: Environmental > Aquatic > Freshwater > Lake | place: USA: Lake Erie, Ohio...
AAGGGTCTTTCACTCTCCGTGCCCGCTGGCGAAGTGCATGCGATCATGGGGCCTAACGGCTCCGGCAAGTCGACGCTGTCCTATGTCCTGACCGGCAAGCACGGCTATGACGTGACCAGCGGCTCGGCCAAGTTTCGTGGCGAAGATCTGCTGTCGCTTGAACCTGAGGCCCGCGCTGCGAAGGGTCTGTTCCTGTCCTTCCAGTATCCGCTCGAGATCGCCGGCGTCCCGGTCATGACGTTCGTGCGGGCGGCGATGAATTCGCAGCGCAAGGCGCGCGGCGAGCCGGAAGTCTCGGCGCCAGATTTCCTGAAGCTGTCAAAGCTGGCGGCGGCGAAGCTGCGGATCGACCCGGAGATGCTGAAGCGGCCGCTCAATGTCGGCTTCTCGGGAGGCGAGAAAAAGCGGCTTGAGATATACCAGATGCTGATGCTTGAGCCGCGCTTCATGATCCTCGACGAGACCGACAGCGGGCTGGACATCGACGCGTTGAAAGTGGTGGCCGAGGGCGTCAATGCATTGCGCGGCGCGGGTCGTGGCATGCTCGTGATCACGCACTACCAGCGCCTGCTCGACTACATCAAACCGGACCGCGTCCACATTCTCTCTGCAGGACGCATCGTGAAATCCGGCGGGCCGGACCTGGCGCTTGAGCTGGAGAAGTCCGGCTATGACCAGTTCCTGAAGGTCGACTGATGGACCTCGCCGACCTGCCATCCCGTCGCACCGAAGCCTGGAAATGGTCCGACCTGCGCACGGCCATGACCAACCAGGAAGCGGTGCTGATCGGCACAGGCGCGATGCCGGCCGAAGGGCCGATCGCAGCATTGGCCGAGATGCTGGGCGACGGTTACGGCCCGAGCGCGCTGATCGTCGAGGCGCCTGGCGAGACATTCGAGAGCCGGATCACCGAGGGCGATGCAGGCCAGTATGGCAGCGTCACAGTCAAAGCGGGCGCGACAGTGACGATGGTCGAGCGTATCGGCGTGTCAGGCTCGCGGTTGCGGCCCTTCCTTCCTACGTATGCGCAAATCGAGGTCGAGCCGGGCGCTACGTTACATCGCATCATCGTGCAGGAGAATGCGGCGCCAGTGGGCGAACGCGACGCGGCAATCGTCCTCAACGAAGTGGTTGTGAAGCTGGGCGCAGGCGCAACGCTCCGGCAGTTCGTGCTCGCTGAGGGCTCACGGCTAGCGCGCATCGAGACATCGGTCACGGCCGCCGAGGCCGCCAAAGTCGAATTGAATGCGGTCTATCTGGCCGCCGCAAACCGTCATGTCGATCTGACCACCCGCGTGGCGCATGCGGGCCCCGGCGTCCATACGCGGCAGCTCGTGCGCGGCGCGGCGCGCAAGGGCGGGCGCGCGGTGTTTCAGGGCAAGTTCCTGGTCGAGCGCGCCGGTCAGAAAACCGACGCCGAGATGGCGCACAACGCGTTGCTGCTGGAGGAGGGGGCCGAGGTTTTCGCCAAGCCCGAGCTGGAAATCTACGCCGACGACGTCGCCTGCGCGCACGGCAACACCGCGGGGCAGATCGACGAGGATGCGGTGTTCTACCTGCGGCAACGGGGAATCCCCGACGTCGATGCACGCGCGATGATCACGCGGGCCTTCCTGCTGGAGGCTCTACCGGACTGGATGGATGAGGCGCTTTGCGCCGAGATCGAAGCGCGGATCGATGCGTGGCTGGGGGTCGCGTCATGACATTCGACGTCCACGCCGTCCGCAAGCAGTTCCCCATCCTTGGCCGGACAGTTCACGGCAAGCCGCTGGTCTATTTCGACAACGCCGCGTCGGCGCAAAAACCGGACGTGGTTATTGATGCGATGGCGGGCGCGATGCGCCACAGCTACGCGAACGTTCATCGCGGACTGCACACGCTCGCAAATGAGACGACGCAGGCTTATGAAGCTGCGCGCGAAGCCGTGCGCGCTCTGCTCAATGCCGCGTCTTCCGAAGAGATCGTGTTCACCAAGGGCGGCACCGAAGCCGTCAACATCGTCGCGGCGGGGATCGGCGCGAGCATCAAGCCTGGCGACGAGATTGTGCTCTCGATCATGGAGCACCACTCCAACATCGTGCCGTGGCACTTCCTGCGCGAGCGCAAGGGTGCGGTGCTGAACTGGGTCGACACGCTTCCGGACGGGTCGCTCGACATGGACAGCCTCGCAAGGCAGCTCGGCCCCAAGACCCGCGTGCTTGCACTGACGCATATGTCGAACGTGCTTGGCACCGTCCCCGATGTGAAAGCTGCGATCGCCATGGCGCACGCAGCTGGCGCGCAGGTTCTGCTCGATGGTTGCCAGGCCGTCGTTAACCTAAGCGTCGACGTGCGCGATCTAGACGTCGATTTCTATGTGGGCACGGGTCACAAGCTTTACGGCCCCACAGGCATCGGCTTCCTGTATGGCAAGCGGGAGAGGCTTGAGGCGCTGCCGCCGTTCGAGGGCGGGGGCGAGATGATCGAAACCGTGGGTCGCGATGTTGTAACCTATAATTCCGCCCCCCACCGTTTCGAAGCCGGTACGCCGCCCATCGTCGAGGCGATCGGCCTGGGCGCGGCCATAGGCTGGCTGCAAGCGCAGCACCGGCAGGCGATCCATGCCCACAAGCAGACCCTTCTGGCGCGCGCTACTGAGGCTTTGAGGGGTGTTAACGGCCTGACGATCCACGGGACTGCCCCTGGAAAAGGCCCGGTTCTGGCCTTTTCCATCCAGGGCGCCCACCCCCACGACCTTGCCCAGATACTCGACCGGCAGGGGGTGGCGATTCGCGCGGGCCATCATTGCGCCCAGCCGCTGATGTCCCATCTTGGAGTAGGGGCAACCGCCCGGGCGAGCTTCGCCCTCTACAACACGGTCGAGGAGGTCGACACGTTCGTGGAGGCGCTTTCCAAGGCCCGACTTATGCTGTCATAGAGAGCACATGGCCGACGACCTGACGCACCAGATCGCTGACGCCGCCCCGGACGGCTCCTTGAAAAAGGAGGGGGGCGAGGAGAAGCCGTCGGCCATTCCCCAGGAAGAGCTGGACCGGATCACGGACGAGCTGATCCAGGAACTCAAGAAGGTCTACGACCCGGAAATCCCGGTCGATATCTACGAGCTGGGCCTGATCTACAAGGTCGACATAAACGACGACCGGCACGTCGACGTTGAAATGACGCTGACGGCCCCTGCATGCCCGGTGGCTGGCGAAATGCCCGGGTGGGTGGAGGACGCCGCCCGCAAGGTGGAAGGTGTTAAATCTGCCAAGGCGACGATCGTGTTCGAACCGCCCTGGGACCCGTCGCGGATGAGCGACGAGGCCCGTCTCGCCCTCAACATGTTGTAAGCGGGTTTCGTGGTAACCACATAGGAACAATGGCCAGACGCCCCCGCCCCAAGGTTGTGACCCTCTCAGACGCCGCCGCCGCGCGCGTCCGAGAAGTGCTGTCTGACAAGGGTGGTGGCTTCCTGCGTGTTGGCGTGAAAAACGCCGGCTGCGCGGGCATGGAATACACGATGGAGTTCGTCGACGCCGTCAGCCCGACTGACGAGCGCGTGGACGACAATGGCGTGTCGATCGTGATCGACGCCAAGGCTGTGCTGTTCCTGCTCGGCTCGGTGGTCGATTACGAAGTCTCGCCCATGCATTCCAAATTCACCTTCCGCAATCCGAATCAGACCGATGCGTGCGGCTGCGGCGAGAGCGTGACGATCGTTCCCGCGCAGGCTGCGGAGTAGTCTCGTTCATTGTCCTTGGTGGGGTAGATGATCGAGTTATCAGACGCCGATTTCCAGTATGATGGTGAAGACATCACCGGGGTGGCTATTGCTCAGGTGGTAAGCTTGGTGGCCGCGGTGTCCGCCGTCATCATGTTGGCCAGCTACAATGTTGGAATCGTCGACGGCTTTGGCGCCCCCCCTGGGAATTGCCTTTTCGGGGGGTCTTGGTCCTGCACTAGCGGTGGTTGCGCTTGCAGGGGTGGCAGCTATCCCAACCCGGTTCAGCCGCGTCTGGAACAATATGCGAGGCCGCAAACGGATCGTGGCCGGTCTCGGGCAAATGGCGGTTACAGCGCTCATAGCTACGGCGGCGGCGTTGATCCTTGCAGGCGCGCGCCTCGATTTGCTGATCTTAGGTCAGGGGGTGCCGACATGGGTCTACTGCGGTCTTGTAATTGCCGGCGTGCTCCATCTCATTGTCGTGCTGGCGGCGTTTGTACTGCCCCTTCTTCGGCGCGATCTGCCTGACTTCATCGATTGATACCCCGATCACGATGCCGCTTTCGCCGGTCTTCATAGACTACGCGCTCGAACTGCTTGCCGGCGTGGGCCGGGTCGAGGCGCGCTGGATGTTCGGCGGCGCGGGGCTTTTCCGCGATGGCGTGATGTTCGCGCTGCTCGACGATGACGTGATCTATGTTCGTGTCGACGATGCGCTGCAGGCAGACCTGCAGCCGCAGGGCTCTGTTCCCTGAGTTTACTCCATGAAGCGCGACGGGGCCGTGCGTGACATCGGCTACTGGCGCCTTCCGGAAACGGCCGCAGATGACCCCGATGAGGCGATCGCGATCGGGAAGCGGGCTCAGGCGGCTGCGATCAAGCGAAAGACGTTGCGCGAGGCCCGGCCCGCGGGGAAAAAGGCTATTGCGCCGCGCAAGGGTTCTCGGTCGGCGGAGGCGGCAGACAAGCCAGCGAAGCGCCACAAGTGAGTGGCTGCGCCTGGCGATCGATTGGAACGCCGGCCTGTAATTCGCGCAGCGTGCGAAGGCTGACTTCAGTTTGACCGGGACGGCGCCCTAAATGATGCTGTTACGCGAAAAAGCCAGACATTCCGCTTACGGACGTCAATAGAATGCTTGTCGGCGTTGGCGCGCGTGATCTAGGCTGTTTGATACGCAAGGACCCGGTGAAATTCCGGGTGGCTATTCCGGCCGCCGATCCGCCGGACAACGCCCAAAGCAGAGTTGAGATTCTCCTCGGCATCCTCCGGGCGTCTCGGCTGGTAGTTTGCGGAACGCGACAATGCATACCAGCACGCCAGTGGACCGGACAGGGCGCCCCGAACCAGCTCCCGTGACGCGTGTCGCTGCAGCGGGGAAGCTGCACACACTCGATGCGATGCGTGGCGTTGCCGCTTTTGCCGTCGCTGCATTCCACGCAGGGATCCTGAACAACAATCCGCAGAGTCCGTATCTTGCTGTCGACTTCTTCTTTGTCCTGAGCGGGTTCGTGATTGCGCACGCCTACGACGCGAGGCTTGCGAGCGGCATGGCGGCCAAGGAATTCATTGGCCGGCGGCTGCTACGACTTTATCCGCTTTTTGCGCTGGGGCTCGTGCTTGGGCTGGCTGTCGCGCTGATCGAGATCGCGTTTGGCTTTGGACGCAGCCCCCTCGGGGTTGTGGCGCTGCAGTTCATCTGCGGGCTGTTGTTTCTGCCGTATCCGGACCTCGCCCCGACGGCTTTGATCGTCCCGCTGAATGGTCCGTACTGGTCGCTGATCCTCGAGATACAGATCAACATCGTATTCGCGGTTGCGTTCGCGTGGCTGTCGCTGCGGGTGGTGGGGGCAGTGGCCGCAGCTTGCGGGCTGGCGATCATCGGGATCACCTATACCCTCGGCACGCTTGAGACGGGATTTCTGATGTCCGACTATCTCGGCGGCGTTGCTCGTGTGGGGTTCTCCTTCAGCGCCGGCGTGTTGCTCAGCCGGCTGCGCCACCGGATCACTCTGCCCCGGATACATTGGTCGATCCTGCTGGTCATAACCGCGGCGCTGCTTCTGATCCCCAAGCCAGTCGAGGTGCGCTGGCTTTACGACAGCGTCTGCGTGATCGTGCTGTTCCCGCTGTTGATCCTCGCGGGCACGCAGAGCGAGCCTTCTTCGCCTCGGCTCCTCCGCATGTTCCTGCTCGCCGGCGGGGCGTCCTATGCGCTCTACGCAATCCACACGCCGATACTCCATTTTGGACATGCGCTCGGCGAGTTGAATCCGGACATGTCCTACCGGCTGATCATGCTGGCGTTCCTCGCCCTTGCGTGCGCGGCCGCGATCGCCGCGGATTTGCTGTATGACCGACCGGTGTGAAAGGCGATCGCCGATATGATCGACCGCAGGCGCGCGCGCCGCGTTTCGGACAGCAAGTTGGGTCCGTTCTAGGCAGCTGAACTCGTCTGGACCGGCGGCATCTGGCTTTCCAGCGTCACCCGGTTCCGTCCGCTGCGCTTGGACATGTAGAGGCATTCGTCCGCGCGGGTGATCAGCGTCCCGACCGTGTCGCCGGGCGCGTAGATGGCGGCGCCGAAGGAGACCGTGACGGCTCCGATCGTTTCATTGGTCGAGCGGCGAACCAGACGTTTGGCCTCGATGGCTGTGCGGATCTGGTCGGCGATACGCCCGGCGTCCTTGAGCGAGGTGCGCGGCATGATCATGGCGAATTCCTCGCCGCCATAGCGCGCGACGAGATGATCGGGCAGGGCGAATTTGGTGAGCGCCGACGCGACAAAGCGGATGACCTGGTCGCCGGTCTGGTGGCCCCATGTGTCGTTGAACGACTTGAAATGGTCGATATCGCCCAGCAGCAGTGCGAGGTCTGATTTTTCTGCGTCCGCCTCTTCCTTGCGGAGGCGCAGCGTCTCGTCGAACAGCTTGCGGTTTGCGATGCCGGTGAGCGCATCGGTGAGCGCCTCGGCGCGGGCCTGGCGCAGCGACGTGCGAAGCTTCTCCATCTCCTGGCTCGACTGTGCCAGCTTGTGGGAGAGGCTCGAATTCTGTTTCGACATTTCCGTAGTGGCCGAGGCGAGCACATTGATCAGGCGCTTCAGCGCATCGCCATCAATCGTCGAATTCTGCAGCGAGTCTGCCGCGACATTCAGGGTCGCGCCGTAGCGCTCGGTCGTGGCGCCGGCTCTCTTGAGTGCGTCCAGTGCGTCCGCGATCTCGTGCGCGATCCGCGTGCCGGTTTCCATGACCTGAGTGGACAGGTGCGTGGTCGAGAAAAAGCGCTCGTAGATCTGCTCCATGTCGTCGGAGGTGATCGGCTTGCCGCTGGCGATAAGCTTGTCGACGGCCTGCCGGAGGTCGGGGGAGGAATGGGTAAGGTAGGTGAGCCAGACCTCGTAGTTCTGTGGGCTGACGGCGAGCAATTGTCGGCCAATCTCGTCGATCGTGCGGTGTCCGAGCAGCGCACCTTCAGGGCCGGTGAGTTGGCTGTTGAGCATCTCGAGCAAATCCTTGGGGAGGCTGCGCGTCCCACGCAGTCTCCACCCGGATTCTTGAACTAAAGCCGTTACGGATTGCCTAAGATGCGGTTCTCGCGTTCGGAAAGTATTTACCAGAACGCCTAGGCGTCCTGGCGTTTTCCGAGGGTTCTGAGCAGGAATGCCGGGACGTGGTCGCCCATACCCTTGAAGTTGTCGTCGCCGCCCTGGCCCTCGCCAGGCTGGCGCTCGCCGTGACGATTGCGGCTGCCCTCCCGATTCGGCTGGCCGCCGCCCTCGCGTGGCCGGCTGTCACGGTCGCGGTCACGGCCGCGCTTGCGGTCGCGACGGCCGGAGCGTTCCGGCTGGTTGCGATCTTCGGTGCGCTCAGGAGCCTCTGCGACTGTCTCGAAAGCGTCGACCGGGACTTCCGGAATGGCGAGTGGCTCAGCGGCGACTGCAGCAGCGGTAGGCTCGGGCGCAGCTCTGGGCCGTTCTTCCCGATCTTCGCCGCGCCCGCGACCACCCCGGCCGCGCTTGCGGTCGAACCGGTCCCGGCCGGTAGCGGGGCCACGGCTGCGGGCTTCCCCGACGGCGTCTTCCATGCCCTCCGGCACATAGGGTTCCACATCCTTGGCGATGCGTTTCGCAACGGCGTCCCACAGGCGCGTATCGCCGGGAGAGACGATGGTGAAACTCTCGCCCGACCGGCCGGCGCGGCCTGTGCGGCCGATGCGGTGCACGTAGTCGTCGGAATTCGGCGGCGGAGCGTAGTTGAAGACCTGGCTGACTTCCGGAATGTCGAGGCCGCGCGCTGCGACGTCGGATGCCACCAGCAGCTTCAGTTCCTTGTTGCGGAAGCGATCGAGCGTGGCGGTACGCTGGCTCTGCGGAAGGTCGCCGTGGATGGGGGCGGCATCGAAGCCATGGCTGGCCAGCGACTTGGCGACGATGTCCACTTCGGTCTTCCGGTTGCAGAACACGATGCCCTGGTCAGTCGAGCGGGCCTTGATGATCGACCGCAGGACCGCGCGCTTTACGGTGTCTTCGTTTGACGGGCAGTGCGTGACGTACTGCTTGATGGTAGAGGCCGTGGTGGCGGGCTTCGAGACTTCGATCCGCACCGGGTCCTTCTGGAACTGCTTTGCGAGACGCGTGATCTCCGGCGGCATGGTTGCCGAGAAGAGGAGGGTCTGGCGCGTCTTTGGCAGCAGCGTGCAGATTTTCTCGATGTCCGGGATGAACCCCATGTCGAGCATCCGGTCCGCTTCGTCAATTACCAGCATCTGCACGCCGGTCATCAGCAGGCCGCCGCGCTCGAAATGGTCCATCAGGCGGCCGGGCGTGGCGATCAGCACGTCAACGCCGGCGGAGAGTTTCTTCTCCTGGTCGCCGAACGAGACGCCGCCGATCAGCAGAGCCATGTTCAGCTTGTAACCCGCGCCGTATTTCTCGAACTGCTCGGCCACCTGGGCGGCGAGTTCGCGTGTCGGTTCAAGGATCAGCGAGCGGGGCATGCGGGCCTTGGCGCGGCCCTGGCCCAGCTTGTGGATCATGGGGAGCACGAAGGCGGCTGTCTTGCCGGTGCCGGTCTGGGCGATGCCCGTAATGTCGCGTCCGCCCAGGACGGCGGGGATCCCCTGCTCCTGGATCGGGGTGGGGGTCGTGTATCCAGCGCCGGTCACGGCTGCCAGGATACGGGGGTCGAGACCGAGCTCGTCAAACGTCATCAGGTTGGTCTTCTGGGGCTCGAAAGGCCGGGCCACGAGCGAAATGCACGCTTTTCGGGGACTGCGGGAGCAATAGGCCCCCCGGTTCCCAAGTCAATCCCGCAGCCTGTTGAACGCCCTATGCCACGATTCCGTGAAGGATTGATAAGCGGCGCGGTTGGCTACTGCCGCTCGTAAGCCTGCGGCTTGGCCTCGTTCACCTGCATGTAACGGTCGCGCAGCTTGGTCTGGCGGGATTCCATGGGGGTCGCGACGCCGTCGATATAGACCGCGTCAGGGCTGGACATCAGTTCCAGCGGGTCGCCGTCCCAGATCACGACGTCGGCCGTCGCGCCCGTCCGGAGCACGCCGAGGTCGGCGCGGCCGTACATGGTCGCCGGAACGCTGGTGATCGCCTTGAAGGCAGCCTCCCAGGGCATGCCGTTGGCCACGGCATTGCCAGCAAGCTGCTGGATCAGGCGGGTGTTGTGGCTCGCCTGGCCGGGATCGGCGATTGCGACCGTCACGCCCGCCGCCGACAAGCGCCCGGCATTCTCTAGGGTGGCGGCCAGGATTTCGAAACGGTCCGGAAGGTTGGCCAGCGGGTTGACGATCACGGGCACGTTCGCTGACGCGATCTGGTCCGCGACGCGCCAGCCTTCGGTGGCGCCGAGGATGATCAGCTTGATCCGGGGTTCGCGCTGGCGAAGCGTGAGGAGCTGCAGGATGTCGGCGGCGCGATGCACCTCGACCATCAGCGGCACGCGGCCTTCGACAACCGGCTTGAGCGCCATGGCTTCCTTGCGGATCAGCAGGTCGCCCTCGCCATCATCCTCGAAGCCGCGCGGATAGGCCTTGGCGTCGTCGATGGCCGTGAGGAGCCAGTGCCACGCGGCTGCACGCGAGCCGCCTGCTGCCGAGGCGCCGCCTTCGCCCAGTTCGGCCACCATGAAAGCTTCGCGGGTGTCGATGCTGTTGAAGGAGCCGGTGAAGTCGACGATCGCAGCGTAGCCGCCGAACAGGCCCTCGCCGGGCGAGCCAACGATGGCGGCGCGGGTGAAGCCCTCGATGCGGCTGACGTCGATGGCCGTGTCGTCCGGGTTGAACGAGTCGGCGGCGTGGAGCGATGCCTGAAACTTGCTGTTCCCGGCAGAGATATCGTTGGCCGGGTCTTCCGATGGGATCTCGGCGAGGCCGACACGGGAGAAGGCCGCGAACAGGCCGGGCGTCACCCATTTGCCTTTCGCATCGATGACGGTCGCGCCCGAGGGGGCCGCGCCCGTTCCAACGGAGACGATGCGGCCATTGTTGATGACGACCGTGCCGTTCTCGATGACGCCTTGCGTCGTGTTGGTCACAACGCGGGCGCCGGTGATGGCGACCTGCTGGGCGAATGCGGCTGGCGCGGAGGCGAGCAGAGTCGCGGCGAGGAGGAGCTTGCGGATCATTTCACGTCTCCTTCGCCGGGTTGGCCGAGCTCAAAATCGACCACCGGCTGGCTGTCGACGTTGGCACGGTCCCACGTCACGGCGCCGTCCACGAACACGAGATCTGCGCGGGTGTAGCTGCTGAACGGGTCGCCGCTCCAGATAACGACATCTGCGTTCTTGCCAGGCTCGAGCGTGCCGGTCTTGTCGAGGATGCCAAGCGCCTTGGCCGGGTTGCGCGACAGCCACGTCCAGGCTTCGGGCTTCGAGATTTTCAGGCCCGCCTTGTTCCCGTCGGCGAGCGCCTTCGCCGCTTCCTGGTTCAGTCGCTGGATGCCGTAGGCGTCGTCGGAGTGGACGATAGCGCAGCCATTCTGGGCCTTGTGAACAAGCGGGATGTTTTCGCGGATGCCGTCATAGGCTTCCGCCTTGAAGCCCCACCAGTCGGCCCACAGCGCGCCGCAGATGCCGTTGGCGCCGAGCATGTCGGCAATCTTGTAGGCTTCGACGCCGTGGTGGAAGGCCGAGACCTTGTAGCCGAATTCCTTCGACAGATCGATCACCTGAGCCATTTCGTCGGCGCGGTAGCAGTGATGCTGGACGAGGATCTCGCCGTCGAGCACGCCCATCAGCGTGTCGAGTTCGAGGTTGCGATCCGGCGCGCCCGGCGGGTCCTTCGGGTCTTCCTTCTTTTCGCCGTCAGCAGGCGCTGGCGACTTCGCCCTTCTCTCCCACGCGTCGAAGTCGGCGTCGTACTTGTCCCACTTGCGCTTGTACTCTGTCGCCCTCTGCCACGCATCGCGATAGCCGGCGACATTGCCCATCCGCGTGAAGGGCGTCCCGCCAGGGAAACGGCCGCTGCCATAGCCGTAGACGCGCTTCGGGTTTTCGCCGCACGCCATCTTGAGCGTGTAGGGCGCGCCCGGGAACTTCATGTCCTGCGCCGTCCGTCCGGGCACGTTCTTGATGATCACGCCGCGGCCGCCGAACAGGTTGGCAGAGCCGGGCAGGACCTGCATCGCCGTGACGCCACCCGCCATGGCGCGGGTGAAACCGGGATCATGCGGCCAGATCGAATGCTCGACCCAGACTTCCGCCGTTACGGGTCCGGACGCTTCATTGCCGTCCTGATGCGCCTCGATGCCGGGAGAGGGATAAGCGCCGAGGTGGGAATGGATGTCGATGATGCCAGGGGTTACCCACTTGCCCGCAGCGTCGATCGTCTTCACGCCGGCGGGCAGGGTCATCGCAGCTTCGGAACCAATGGCGGAAATCTTGCCGCCCTGAATCAGAACCGCGCCGCGCTCGATCATGCCGCCGAGGCCGTCGAACACGGTGGCGTTGCGGATGAAGACGTCTTCAGCGGGCAGCGGCTTGTAGGTGGATGGATAGGGGTCCTTCGAGTAGGCCACTCGCGTCGCCAGCGGCTTGACCGGTTGGCTCGATGCCGCCGCGGCTTCAGGCGCTTCGGTTGGAGCTGTCGTGGTGGCGCAGGCCGTGGCGGCAAGCGCGACAAGTGGCAGTAATTTCCAGAGATGCATTCCGCGCCCCGCTGATTTCGCTAGGGCAATGTCTGCACAGCCTCGCGTCGCGCGTCAAACCGCACACACGCGAAAGGCGAGAGCTGGCCCGGGATGGGTTTCGCAACAAACAATCCGAACCCCACGCAACTTGTCGAAAACAATACTCGGGCTCGTCACGTTTGCGGCTCGCCGCAGCCTTTCGTCCGTGTCAAGCTGTGGGCCCGGTCGCGTGCAAGGATTAGTCGCAAGCAAGGGGCTTTGGGCGCCCCAGGGTGAGGCCATGAAGCAACCCGAAACGTATCTTGGCTGGAAGATCGACTTCAGGAATCCGCCGGGTGAGCCATCGGGTCTTGATCCAGACTCGATGCACTGGAAGGTCTACAAGAATCCGGTCGCAATGGCCGTCGGCGGTGTGGCGGCGGTGCTGCTCGAGTTTGCGGATGCGCGCATACGCTCGGGCGTGTGGGATCACTCGATCTACAAGCAGGACCCGATCGGCCGCTCCAAGCGCACCGGCGTTGCGGCGATGGTTGGCGTCTATGGTCCGAAGCGCGCGGCCGAGCGCGTGATCCAGGGCGTCACCAACATGCATTCGCGCGTGAGCGGGACGACGCCGAAGGGTGAGGCTTATCGCGCGCTCGACGTCGATCTGCTCGACTGGGTCAGCGCAACAGCGGCCTATGGGTTCCTCACGGCCTACGACACGTTTGTCGAACGCGTGTCTGAAGCCGACAAGTCACTCTACTACGCCGAGGCGGCGCCGGGCGCGAAGCTGTATGGCGTGCAGCATTCGCCGATGTCGACCGCGGAGTTCTTCGAGATGATGAACCGGCTGGCGCATCGCTTCGAGCCGCATCCGATCAACGAGGAATTTCTCGCGATCATCCAGTCGGGACAGGCCGCGCCGGACACGCCGAAGTATCTGAGCCGCGCCCTAGGGCGGGCGTCGGTGTCGCTGTTGCCGCCGGTCGTCCGTGAAAAGCTTGGCCTGGGACCGAAGTATGCTCTCAGCGCGATAGACCGCATGGTGGTCAAGGCTTTGGGCAAGCACCTCAACAGGACGCCCATCCCCGGATCACCGCCGTGCGATGCCAGTCTTCGCGTCGGCTTGCCGGCCAACTTCCTGTTTGTAGACAAGCGCAGGCAGGCCGAGCTGATGGCGCAGTGGCGCGCAGCGGGGTTCGGGATGAAGCGGCCTGCCGCAACGACAGTGGTGCAACCCGCCCAATGATGTGCTGAAACTCTGGCAGCAATGCTGCTGGCGCGGAGTATGTCATGAAACTCTACGACTCGATTGGTCCCAATCCGCGCGTCGTGAAAATGTTCATGGCGGAGAAAGGCATCGATATGCCGCGGATGACGGTCGACCTGATGGCCGGGGAAAACCGCCAGCCCGCCCATGTCGCGCGTAATCCGGGCGCGCAGATGCCGACGCTTGAACTCGATGATGGCCGGTATCTCGCAGAGATAACGGCGATCTGCGAATACCTTGAGGAAAAGCATCCAAGCCCGCCGCTGATCGGCACCAATGCCGAGGAGCGGGCGATGACCCGCATGTGGACGCGCCGCGTTGATCTCTACATCGTCGAGCCGATGCTGACCGGCTTCCGCGCGGCGGAAGGCTACGGGCTGTTCAAGGACCGGATGCGGCTTCTGCCGCAGGCCGCGGCGGACCTCAAGCTGATCGCGCAGGAGAAAATCACCTGGCTCGACGGGTTGATCGGGGGGCGTGACTTCATCGCGAGCGACAGCTGCACGCTGGCCGACATACTGCTGTACTGCGCGCTCGACTTCGGCGCGACGGTTGGCCAGCCGATCAATCGGGACAACACTAACGTCGCTGCCTGGTTCGACCGTATGGCGTCGCGACCGAGTGCTTCGGCCAGCAAGGCATAGGAGGCCGCCACGCCTTCCAACTTCATGCGTAAAGCGACGAAAATCCTCCACACGCTTGCCTCGTGTGGACTGATCGGCGCGTTGATGGGGTATATCATTATTCTCGTTGCGGCGCCCCAGGACACGGCAGCGGCCTATTCGAACGCGCGAGCGTCCATAGCGGCGCTGTGCAACTACCTGCTGCTTCCCTCGCTGGCGATTGCGCTGATGTCGGGCCTGCTGTCGATGGTAGTCCATCCGCCTTTCCGGGAGACGCGATGGGCATGGCTCAAGGCGCTGCTCGGTCTCAGCACGTTCGAGGCCACGCTCGGCATCATCGGCTCCAAGGCAAGTTCGGCTGCGAGCATTTCCGCCAAGATCGCCGCAGGCGAGGCCCAGCAGAAGGCGCTGGCGGATGCGATCGCTAATGAGTGGGGCGCGCTGACCGCTATCATGGTGCTGTCGCTGGTCAATGTGGTTGTTGGTGTGTGGCGGCCACGGCTGTGGAAGAAAGCTGATTGAGACGAACCAGCCAAAGACCGGCCAAGTTGGCGCCAGCGCCCCAAGCAGGTTGTAGCGGGGCCCGTCGATTTCAAGTGCGCAGTTCGAATGCCGCTACTCCGCGGTCAGTCCGGCCGGCAATCTCAGATGGCTTTGCAGGAGGCAGACCGGCTTGCTCTCGTCCTGCTGCCATGCCTCGGCGTGGACTACGGCGACGCGCTTTCCGAGACGACGAATCTTTGCGCGTGCGTAGGTCGTCTCGCGGCGCGCGGGCCGGAGATATTCCACGCTGATATTGATCGCGCGGGCAGGCGCGGTGGTGCCGACTTCATGCGCCACTTGCAGGAGGCAGGCGATTTCGAGGAAGGACGCGACGCACCCGCCATGCAGGGCGGGGAGCATCACATTGCCGACGAGCTGGTCGCGCACCGGCATCGTCGCGAGGACGCCGCGTTCGTCAGCTTGCGCTGCAATCGCGAGGAATCGGGCGAAGGGCGAGCTGTTAAGGATGTCGTCGAGGTCAATCGCGGCAGTCATTTCACGCTCCGGCGATTGAGTGTGAAGGCGGCCTGTGCGGCGGCAACGGGATCATCAGGCGATACATCCCACGCTTCTGCGCGCAGGAAGGCGATGGTGCGTGTCGCGCGGTACACATGCGCCGAGCAAGTGACCGACGCGCGCGGGGCGGCGGGGCGCATGTGGTCGATGCGCAGGTCGAGCGTTGCCGGCGCCGCCTCGAAGCCGAGCCCGGCCATGATGGCGAGGCCGCAAGTGTGGTCGATCAGGGCCGTCAGCACGCCGGGGGCAAGTATGTCGGTGCCGTCCTGTCCGACCAGGTCCTCGCGCCAGGGCAGGAGTATTTCGCCGCGGCCGGCCGACGAGGACATGAACTTCATTCCCAGCGCCACCGCGTAGGGCGTGTATTCGACCATGCGGGAGGCGTAAGGGTTGCCGGCCCAGTCGCCCACGCCATCGGTCGCCGTATCGTCACGCTGTTCGGTGTCGCTCATGGCGCCCTTCATGTGCACAGGAGCGCGCTGGCGCCAACTCCTTACGCAGTGGCAGGCTTCACTTCATCCAGCCTGGCGAGCGCCGCACTCTCGGCCGTGTTGTCGATAACGCGCCAGATGGGCCCTCTTCGGTCAAGCGATCTACACATCCAGCTCGTCGATGAACTTCGCGTTGTCCTGGATAAACTTGAAGCGGAGTTCCGGCTTCTTGCCCATCAGGGTTTCGACGAGGTCTTCGACCGACTTGATCGACTTGGGCAGGGCGACGCGCGCGAGGGTGCGCGTCTTGTGGTTCATCGTCGTCTCTTTCAGCTGCGCCGGCATCATCTCGCCGAGGCCCTTGAAGCGGCCGATGTCGGGCTTCTTGCCCTTGAACTCTGTCGCGAGGAGTTCGTCCTTGTGGGCGTCGTCGCGGGCGTAGGCCGACTTGCTGCCATGGCTGATGCGATAGAGCGGCGGCATGGCGAGGAAGAGGCGGCCGCTTTCGATGAGGCCGGGGGTCTGGCGGAAGAAGAACGTGATCAGCAGCGACGCGATGTGGGCGCCGTCGACGTCGGCGTCGGTCATGATGATGATGCGTTCGTAGCGAAGATCCTCGACGCGGAAGCGGTGGGCGAGGCCGGTGCCGAGGGCGGTGGCGAGGTCGGATAATTCCTTGTTGCCCGAGAGCTTCTCGTCGCCGGCGCTGGCGACGTTGAGGATCTTACCGCGCAGCGGGAGCACGGCCTGTGTGGCGCGGTCGCGCGCCTGCTTCGCGGACCCACCGGCCGAGTCGCCTTCGACAATGAAAAGTTCGGTGCCTTGGGCTGAACCGTCCGAGCAGTCGGCGAGTTTGCCGGGCAGGCGGAGCTTGCGCGTGGCGGACTGGCGGGCGACTTCCTTGTCCTTCCGCTTGCGCATGCGGTCTTCGGCCTGGCCGATCGCCCATTCGAGCAGGCGATTGGCGTTGGCGGTGGACGCGGTGAGCCAGTGGTCGAAGCGGTCGCGCATCGCGTTTTCGGTGATGCGGAAGGCGTCTTGCGTTGAGAGCTTCTCTTTCGTCTGGCCGACGAACTCCGGATTGCGGATGAAGACGGAGAGGAGCGCGCCAGCTGTGCCGAGCATGTCGTCTGCGGTGACGAGGCCGGTCTTCTTGTTGCCGACCATCTCGCCATAGGCGCGCAGGCCCTTGGTGAGCGCAGAGCGCATGCCGGCTTCGTGCGTGCCGCCTTCAGGCGTGGGGATGGTGTTGCAGTAGGTGCGCGAGAAGCCATCGGCCTCGCCGAAGCCGTTGACGGACCACACGACGGCCCATTCGACGGCGCCGCCGCCGTTGACTTCGACCCGGCCGGTGAAGGCTTCGGGCAGGACTGTCTTCGCCTCGGTCGTCAGCTCCTTCATCATGTCGGCGAGGCCGTTGGGATAGGAGAGAACTGCTTCGGCCGGCGTGGTGTCGCCGTCCTTGATCAGTGTTGGGTCGCAGCTCCAGCGGATTTCGGCGGCGCGCGAGAGGTAGGCTTTCGAGCGCGCCATCGCGAACAGGCGCGAGGGGCGAAAGTGGAGCTTGTCGCCGAAGATCTGCGGGTCGGGATGGAATTTGATCTGCGTGCCGCGGCGGTTCGGGGCGGCGCCGACCTCTTTCAGTTTCGAGGTGGGGTGCCCGCGTGAGTAGGTCTGCCGGTGGAGTTTTCTGTCGATGGCGATTTCCACCTCGACGACGTCGGAGAGCGCGTTGACGACGGAGATGCCGACGCCGTGCAGGCCGCCGGCGGTCTCATAGGCCTTGTTCGAGAATTTGCCGCCCGAGTGCAGCATCGTCATGATCACTTCGAGGGCGGTCTTGTTCTTGAATTTCGGGTGGATGCCGATCGGGATGCCGCGGCCGTCGTCGCGCACGGAGAGGTATCCGTCGGCGCTGAGCGTGACGTCGATGCGGCTGGCGTGGCCGGCGACGGCTTCGTCGATGGCGTTGTCGAGGACTTCGGCGAAGAGGTGGTGATAGGCGCGCTCGTCCGTGCCGCCGATATACATGCCGGGGCGTTTGCGGACGGGTTCGAGGCCCTCGAGGACTTCGATGTCCTTCGCGGAATAGCTGGACGAGTCGGGCTTGTCTCCGCCGAACAGCTTAGCGTGGTTGGTCTTCGCCATGTGGGTCCTGCGCGCCGAATCAGTGCGGGTGGGAGGTCGGTATAGGAGCTACGCCGAAGCCTGCCGAGGGGGCAGTTATCGCGATTAACAAACCATTGTCGCGTGGTTGGCCAGGAGCCTCTACGTGGCTCTCGTGACAGGCGATCCACAAGGGTTGGGGGCCATTTGGGTCTGGTTTGACGCAAGTTCACATTCGGACTGGCGCGGGCCATCCGGGATGCTGTCGCCCTGGGTCTCCGAACAGATGGAGGGCCCGGGGATGCGGGATGCCCCGCGTGGTTGGCGTCTCCGCTGGTGGCGGAGCTACCGGCAGAAAAAGGTTCGCGGATCCCGCGTCCCCGGGAGTGTGTTGTGCGGCAGCGCGCACGGCGGCCCTGTTTCATCCGCTTGGCGCCATTTAGCTGCCGGCGTGCGGGCCGGCCTGTTCTGGACAGGTCCCCGGTGGAACTCATCGAGTCGGTAGCTCGAGAGGCCTTTCACGCTCGCCTGCATCCATCCCGCTCCGTTGAACACTGATCAGCCGCCCTCCGTGCGGGATGTATGCAGGCAATATCTCAGAGGTCCGGAGGAGGGAGACGCACAGGTCTGGAATCGGCTGGATTGATCCACGCAAGTTGTTGAGATTGTTTGGATCGCCCGCGACAAGCTTTGTCCAGAATCGGCTGGTTCCGGTCGCTAGAACAACCCCAGGAATTTGGGCTTCAGCGCGTCGCAGCGGGCGATCTGTTGTTCGTACTGGGCGGCCTGACTGGCGACGCGGGATGCGGTGTCGATGAGCCAGCGTTTGGATTTCCAGGCGCCCTTGAGATAGCCTCCGGCGCCTTCGTGGTAGGCGAGGTAGTGCGCCTTGTAGTCGTACTGGCCGAGGCCAGTGCGCTTGCCGGTGCTTGAGAAGTACCAGCCGATGAAGTCGCTCGAGTCGCGGAAGCTGTTGCGGCTTGCGCCCCATTTGCCGGTGGCGGCCTTGTACATTTCCCAGGTGGAGTCGAGCGCCTGGCTGTAGCCATGGGCGGAGGAGATGTAGTCGCCTTCAACGAGGCCGAACCATTGCCGCTCGCCACGCGGGGGGCGGGCGTCGTGCTTGAAGCTGCTTTCCTGCTTGATGATGGCGAGCTGCAGGCCCATCGGCGCGCCCCAGTTGCGGGCGGTGTCGCGCAGGGCTTCGTGCCACTGGCGGTTGTCCCTCAGCAGCGAACACGCGTCGGCGATCTGTGAGCTCGATGGCGTCGGCATCGAGGCGCAGGCCGTCATGATGAGCGCGGCCAAGGCGGCCATGAAGGGGCGGAAGATGATCATGCCCACCGCTTACCACGATGGGTTTTCGGTTGGCTCGATTCAAACGCAGCGATTGGTCTCAGTTCATTTCCGAAATGGTAACCAGTGTTGAATCGAGCGCTGCGATGGCTGGCTCCGCGGTGGAGGGGCGCTCGTTGGCGAAGGCAGAGAAGATGAGGGTCTGGCCGCTCTTCGTGAGCATGAAGCCGGCGAGGGCGGATGTGCCCATCAGCGTGCCGGTCTTGGCGAAGATGCGGCCTTCGAGCGATGTGCCGGTGAAGCGGCGGCGCACGGTGCCATCGACACCGCCGATGGGCAGGGTCGCGCGGAAGGCGTCGCTCCACGGCTGTTGCGTGGTCCAGCTCAGGAGCGTGGCGACGGTGCGCGGCGTGACGCGGTTGTAGACGGACATGCCGGAGCCATCGAACAGGTCCCACGACCAGCGCGGGATGGCGATGTCGGCGAGCATGGTCTCGACGGCGGCGAGGCCGGCTTCGCGCGATCCGTCCCCCGTTGTGAGGCCGACGCGGCGGAGCAGGAGTTCGGCGTGGAGGTTCTGACTCTGCTTGTTGAGGAAGGTGACGTTGTCGATGAGAGGCGCGGGGACGAGGCGCGCGATCTCGACACCGGGGCGGGGCGAGGTGAATTCGGTTGCGCTGGTGTCGAAGAGTTTCAGCGGGCGGTAGCGCGCCTCGATGCCGTCGGTGACGGCGACGCCGCGTGCTTCGAGCAGGGCGGACAGGCGCATGGCGGCAGCCCAGGCGGGATCGTGCACGGCGACGGGAAGCGTGAGCGGCGGGGCGCCTGCCTTGATGCGGCCGTAGACGCGGATGGCGGTGTCGCCGGGGATGCGCTCGGCGAGGATGAGGGTTTCGAGTTCGGAATCCGCGGCGATGGTGTCGACGTGGTTGTCGATGTCGTAGAGTTCGGGCGGAGCGCGATAGGCGATCTCGCCCTGCGCGCCGTTCTGCGGGCCGGGTGCGACGACGAGCGTCACTTCGTTGCTGTTGACGGTGAGCGCGGAAACGGGCTCGCCCGAGCGGGTGACGATGTCATCGAGGCTCCAGCCCGGCGGCCAGGGTTCCCGCGAATAGAGCGTCTCGTCGGCGACGATGGTTTCGACTTCGGTGATGCCGTTGGAGAGCACGGCGTCGGCGAGGGTCGAGAGACAGTTACGTTCGCAATCCAGCGCGTCGATCAGCGTGGCGTCGCCGGCGCCGACGAGGAAGAGCGTGGGCGGGGCGCCTTCGGCGGTGATGAGGCGGAGGGATGTGCCGCGCGCGGGGTCTGGCTGCGACATGTCGCCGAGCGTGTGGAAGGCGGCGGCGACGGTGAAGAGTTTTGTGTTCGAGCCGGGAAGGAAGCGCTGGTCGGGATTGATGGCGATCAGTTCGCGGCCGTCGAGCGTGGTGACGACGAGGCCCCAGCGCGTGCCTTCGAGGCCGGGTGCGTCCAGCTGATCGCGGGCGCGGTCCGAGAGGGAGGCGCAGGCGGTCAGGGCAAGGGTGGCAAGAAGGGAGAGGAAGACTCGCATCGGCTGACCCTAACGAGGCTTTCCCAAACGGAAAGCCGGTTCGTGCTGAGAAGGACATGACCATGTCACGGGGAAGCGATAGCGTGCCCGCCATGACACAGATTGATCGACGCAGACTTCTGGCTCTTGGCGCGGCTTCGCTGGCTTTGCCGGCGGCTATCCAGAATGCGTGGGCGATTGAAGCGAAGTCGGTGACGGGGACGATCCAGGACGTCGAGCACGTGGTGATCCTGATGCAGGAGAACCGGTCGTTCGATCACTACTTCGGGACGATGAATGGCGTGCGCGGATTCGGGGACCGGTTTCCGGTTCCACTGCCGAGCGGGCGCACGGTGTGGGCGCAGGGGCACACCAAGACTGCGCCGCCGGTGATCGCGCCCTTTCCGCTCAACACGCAGCAGACATTCGCGCACATGCGGGTGGAGGGCACGCCGCATTCGTGGGCGGATGCGCAGTATGCCTGGGACCACGGCCGGATGACCAACTGGCCGGACCAGAAGCATCCGCATGCGATGGGCCATTACGAGCAGGCGGACATTCCGTTCCAGTGGGCGCTCGCGAATGCGTTCACGATCTGCGATGCTTATCACTGCTCGTTCCCCGGCGGCACGAATACCAACCGGCTGTTCCTGTGGACCGGCACGAATGACGGCGCGGGGACGCGCGGCGGGCCTTCGATCTCCAACTCGCACGACACGCTGCCGGACAAGCAGCCTGAAGCTAAGACGCCCTATACGTGGACGACCTATCCCGAGCGGCTGGAGGCGGCGGGGATAAGCTGGAAGATCTACGAGGACATGGCGGACAATTTTGGCGACAATCCGCTGGTCGGCTTCAAGGCGTATCGCGATAGCCTGGCGGGGACAGGCAATCCGGCGCTGGCGGCGAAGGGTCTGGCGACGCAGCATCTCGATGTGCTGCTCAGCGATGTGAAGGGGGGGACTTTGCCGCAGGTGTCGTGGGTGATCTCGCCCGCGGCGGACAGCGAGCATCCGGGGCCGTCGAGCCCGGCGCAGGGGGCGGACTATATCGCACGCGTTCTGGATGCGCTTACCAGCAATCCCGAGGTGTGGGCGAAGACGGTTCTCTTGATCAACTTCGATGAGAATGACGGCTTCTTCGATCATGTGCCGCCGCCTGCGCCGCCTTCGAAAGATGCGGACGGCCGGATGCTCGGTGGATCGACCGTGGACACGGCGGGCGAGTATCACACGGTGCGGGCCGAGAGCGAGACGAAGGCGGAGCGCGATGACCTGATGGGGCGGCCTTACGGGCTGGGCCCGCGCGTGCCGATGTATGTGGTCTCGCCCTTCTCGCGTGGCGGGTTCGTGAATTCGGAAGTGTTCGACCATACGTCGGTGATCCGCTTTCTCGAGACGCGGTTTGGCGTGATGGAGCCAAACATCTCGGCGTGGCGCCGCGCGGTGTGCGGCGACCTTACGAGCTGTTTCGATTTCAAGACGCCGAATGCGGTGGTGGCGGCGTTGCCGGTAACGGGCGAGTTGTCGGCAAAAGCCGCGGCGCTGCCTAAGCGCACGACGCCGCCGACGCCGGGAACTGTCACTGCGCCGATGCAGGTAAGCGGGGTGAAGCCGTCTCGGGCTCTGCCTTATCGGTTCAGGATTGTAGAAGTGACCGTGGACCGGCCGGCGTTCCATTTCATCAACACAGGCGAGGCGGGCGTGGTGTTCCACGTCCATGACTTGCGCGATCCCGCCGCGCCGCCACGGCGTTACACGGTGAGCCCGCTGACCGGACTTGTCGGCGAGTGGGCTGTCGGGCCGTATGACCTCGCCGTCTTCGGGCCCAATGGATTCTACAGGCGCTATGCTGGCGCAGGCGGTAAGAACGCGACCGCGGTGGAAGCGCGATTTGTCGAGGGCAAGCCCGAGGTCGAGCTGAGCGTCCGCGGTGTCGCGGATGGCGACGCGCTGAGTGTCATTTCGGAAGGCTATCCGGGTACGCTGGCCGGGTGGACGTACCGCCCGAAGGGACGTCGTGAGAATGCTGCGCACCGCGCCCATGCGTGGAACCTCGCGGTCACGCACGGCTGGTATGACTTCACGGTTCGAAGAGCCGCGGATCCAACCTGGCTGCGCAGGTTTGCCGGGCGGCACGAGACAGGAGCCGATGGCTTCACTGATCCGGCCATCGGCGGTGCTGCTGTGATGGCGTGGGCGTGACCGCGGATCTCGCAAGCTATCGCGAGCGATGGATCGGGTGGGTGCAGGACACGCTCATCGCGACGCATGGCCTGACGTTCGACCGGACGCCTGCGGGGTTGATCGTCGCGCCGGCTGGCAAGGTGCGGGTGTGTGCGTGGCATGCGGACTTCGAGGAGCGGCCGACATGCTTTGTGGATGTGGAAACTGTCGCGGAGGCGGCGCGGGTTTGCGCGGGGCTGTTCGAGGCGTGCGGGTGGAATGTGGATTTTGCGACCGCGCATGATGATGCGGGCGGGGTCGTGGTCCCGCCGCCGTATTGAGCCGACATCGCGCCGTTCGCCGCGCCGGCCCGAAAAAGAAAGTGGCGCCAGGTCCCCCCAGCGCCACCTTTGCCCCCCGGCAAGTCTGACTGATCGACGTCGGGATCAGTATTTGTAGTACATGTCGAATTCGACCGGGTGCGGGTGCATGTCCACGCGCATCACGTCTTCCATCTTGAGGTCGATGTACGAGTCGATGAAGTCGTCGTCCATCACGCCGCCGGCCTTGAGGAAGTCGCGGTCGCCGTCGAGGCTCTTGAGGGCTTCGCGCAGCGAGCCGCAGACGGTCGGGATGTTCTTCAGCTCTTCCGGCGGAAGGGCGTAGAGATCCTTGTCCATCGACGGGCCCGGATCGATCTTCTTCGCGATGCCGTCGAGGCCGGCCATCATCAGGGCGGTGAAGGTGAGGTAGGGGTTCGAGGCGGGGTCCGGGAAGCGGACCTCGATGCGCTTGCCCTTCGGGTTCGGGGTCCATGGAATACGGACCGAGGCCGAACGGTTGCGGGCCGAGTAGGCCAGCAGGACGGGTGCCTCATAGCCCGGGACGAGGCGCTTGTAGGAGTTGGTGGTGGCGTTCGAGAAGGCGTTGATCGCCTTCGCGTGCTTGATGATGCCGCCGATGTACCAGAGGCATTCCTGCGAGAGGTCGGCGTATTTGTCGCCGGCGAAGAGCGGCTTGCCGTCGCGCCAGATCGACTGGTGGACGTGCATGCCCGAGCCGTTGTCCTTGTAGTAGGGCTTCGGCATGAAGGTGGCGGTCTTGCCGTACGAGTGCGCGACGTTGTGCACGATGTATTTGTAGAGCTGCATGTTGTCGGCCATCTGGACCAACGTGTTGAACTTCATGCCGAGCTCGTGCTGCGCGGGGGCGACCTCGTGGTGGTGCTTTTCCGGCTGGAGGCCGAGTTCGGCCATCAGCGTCAGCATTTCCGAGCGCATGTCCTGCAGCGAGTCGATCGGGGGCACGGGGAAGTAGCCGCCTTTCGGACCCGGGCGGTGGCCCATGTTGCCGCCTTCATACTGCTTGCCGGTGTTGTACGGCAGCTCGCGGTCGTCGAACGAATAGCCAGTGTTGTTGGGGTCCGTGTTCCAGCGCACGTCGTCGAACACGAAGAACTCGGCTTCCGGGCCGAAGAAGGCGGTGTCGCCGATGCCCGAGGATTTCAGGAAGTTCTCTGCCTTCTTCGCCATCATCCGTGGGTCGCGGTTGTAGGCGGTGTTGTCGTTCGGATTGAGAATGTCGCACATGATGGCGAGCGTCGTGTTCTGGAAGAACGGGTCGATGCGCGCCGAGGACGGGTCCGGCATCAGAAGCATGTCGGACTCGTTGATCGCCTTCCAGCCCGCGATCGAGGAGCCGTCGAACATCGTGCCGTCAACGAACAGATCCTTGTCGACCATCGAGAGGTCGAAGGTGACGTGCTGCATCTTACCGCGAATGTCGGTGAAGCGCAGGTCGACGTACTGGACGTCTTTTTCCTTGATGGTCTTGAAGATTTGGTCGGACACCTAGTCCCTCCGTTTCACCCCGGCCCTCCTGAGTATCCAGGAGGGGCCGATCCATTTTTGAAGTTGTCGCTCAGAAAATCAGATCGCCTGGTCGCCCGTCTCGCCGGTGCGGATGCGGATGACCTCGGTGATTTCGGAGACGAATATCTTCCCGTCGCCGATCTTGCCAGTGTGTGCCGACTTCGTGATGGCGCCGAGGGCTGCTTCAAGTTGCCCGTCGGAGACGACGACTTCGATCTTCAGCTTGGGCAGGAAGTCCACGATGTATTCGGCGCCACGATAGAGTTCGGTGTGGCCGCGCTGACGGCCGAAGCCCTTGGCCTCGATGACTGTCATGCCCTGGAGGCCGACACCATGAAGGGCTTCCTTCACCTCATCTAGCTTGAAGGGCTTTATGATCGCTTCGATCTTCTTCATGCGGTGTCCCCTTTGATCCCCATCTCGACGGGGCGCCGCTACGGCTTCGGAAAACGTCCCCGCTCATGCACGATGGCGGGGGAGGGGAGTAGGGAGGGCGCCTGAAGATCGTGCGTCAAGGCTGGAGGCGCCTGAAACGCGTGCGTTGCTGGCGCGATATTGGGCGCCGTGCTCTTGTCTTATCCACAGAGGCGCCCGGGAACGCTCCATGTTATGCAGCTGAATCCCCAATGATCACGGACCTTTCTGCGACATGATCTACCTGATCCGACATGGCGAGCCGGCTGGAAGCTGGGGCGCACATCCGAATCCCGGGCTGACCGAGCTCGGGACGCGGCAGGCTTTCGCTGCAGCAGAGACCCTTGCCAGCGCGGGGGCAAAATGGGCGGTCACCTCGCCGCTGGCGCGCAGCCGGGAGACCGCGGCGCAGTTCGAGAAGCTGATGGAAACCCATGCCCGGATTGAGACGGGGGTGGGAGAGATCATCACCCCGCCGGGCACCGCTGATCGCGCGGCGTGGCTGCAGGGCGTCATGACGGGAACGTGGGCTTCGGCCGGGGATGAACTGCAGGCCTGGAGACAAAGCGTGCTTGCAGCGGTGGAGAAGCTGCCTGACGAAACGGCTGCGTTTTCGCACTTCATCGCGATCAATGTGGTGGTGGGATTGCTGACCGGGGATGACCGCGTCGTGGTGTTCAAACCGGGGCATGCGTCGATCACCAGGCTGTCGCGCGTGGGCGGGAAGCTTCGCGTGGTGGAGCTTGGTGCAGAGGCGGCGACCGTGGTGACGTAGCGGTTCGATCACGAAACGCTGCGTGGGGAACCGGTCCCCCTCCTGTGCTCCCACTTTCAGAGCAAGACAGATGGGGGTCTCGCTCAACGCTTACTGATCGTGCGATGGCGCTTCCGGAAGACGAAGTAGGCGATGACCACGACGACGAGGCACGTTGTCGAGGCGATCAGTTCGTAGCGGCTGCCGGGCTGGAGGGACATGGCGATGAGGACGGCGGCCATCGCGGCGAGGACGATGTATCCGCTCCAGGGGTAGAGCCAGGTCTTCAGTTTCAGCTGCTCAGGCGGTGTCTTCGGGCGGAGGATGAGGTGGGAGATGACTACCGGCATGTAGACGAAGATCATCAGGGCGCCTGAGGCGCTGATGAGGAAGCCGAACAGGTCTTTCGGGAAGAAGGCTTCTAGCGCGACGGCTGCGAGCGCGATGGCGGCGCCGATAAGGATTGCGCGGGAGGGGACGCCGCGCTTGTCGACCTGCACGATCCAGCGCGGGGCGTCGCCGCGTCCGGCGAGGGTGAACATGATGCGCGAGGCGACGTAGATGCCCGAGTTCAGACAGGACAGAACGGCGACAAGGACGATGACGTCCATGGCGAGGCCGGCGCCGGGGATGCCGACCTTGTCCAAGGCCATGGTGAACGGGGACATCCGCTGGACGGCGGCCTGTTCCGCGATCTCGCGCCAGGGGACGACGGCGACGATCAAGGCGATCGAGACGACGTAGAAGAGCAGGATGCGGAAGATCAGCACGGTGGTGAGGTTGGCGATTGTCTTCTCGCCTTCGTGTGCTTCGGCTGCGGCGACCGTGGCGATCTCCGCGCCGACGAGGGTGAAGATCAGCGAGGTGACGCCAGCGACGACGGGCAGCCAGCCCATGGGCGCGAAGCCGCCATCGTTCGTCCAGTTGCTGAACGTCATGCCGCCGGTTGGGTTCACGCCGAGCGCGTAGCTGAGCGCGATGACGATGAAGGCGATGATCGCGGCGACCTTGATGGACGAGAACCAGAACTCGAACTCGCCGAAATTGCGGGTGGAGAGGAGGTTGGAGGCGGTGAGCAAGACGGTGAGGACGAGGCCGGTGACCCAGGTGGGGATGTCGGGTAGCCAGGGCTTGATGATGCTTGCGCCGGCGATGGCTTCGAAGGCGACGACGATCACCCAGAAATACCAGTAGAGCCATCCGGAAGTGAAGCCCGCGAGGTTGCCCATGGCAAGGCGCGGGAATTCGGTGAAGGCGCCTGTGTCGGGATAGGCCATGGCCATCTCGCCGAGCATGCGCATCACGAACAGCACGATCAGCCCGGTGAGGATGTAGCTGACGATGACAGCGGGGCCGATGGCGGCGATGGCGTTGATCGAGTTGACGAACAGGCCAGCGCCGATGATGCCGCCGATGGAGATCATCGCGATATGCCGCGTGCGCAGGGAGCGCGCGAGCTTCGGCGTCTCGACGGCTAGCGCTGCATCAGCCAATGGAATCCCCGTACCGGAAAGAGAGTTGGACCCTACCGGCGCCTTCGGGCCGTGCAAGCGCGAAGACGTCCAAAGAAAAGGCTCGCGACTTGGCCGCAGCGCATTACATTTCAATCCATGAGCACAGCAATCCTCACCTGCGAGCAGGTTCGCGCCGCCGAGCGGCTGGCAGTCGAGCGCGGTGTTTCGCTGTGGGCGCTGATGCAGAAGGCCGGGCAGGCGTGTGCGGATGTCTTGCATGCGGAGTTTCCGGACAGACGCGCGATCGTGCTGGCGGGGCCGGGCAATAATGGCGGCGATGCGTTCGTGGCTGCACAGCGGCTTCGCGATCTCGGGCGGAACGTCTGGGTATTCGATATGGCGCCTGCCGGGGAGCGGACGGATGAGGGGCAGCAGGCGCTGAATGCGTTGACGGGACCTCGGCAGCCGCTGGAAGATATGCGGATCGAGGCGGGCGATGTGGTGCTGGATGGGCTGTTCGGCGCTGGGTTGTCGCGGCCATTGCAGGGCGAGGCGGCGTTTGCGGTGGAGCAGGTGAATGCGTCCGGCGCGCGCGTGGTGGCGATCGATGTGCCGTCAGGCGTGGTGGGGGACACGGGCGTGGTTGCTGGTCCCGCAGTACGCGCGGATGTGACGGTGACGTTCTGCTGCAAGAAGCCGGCGCATGTGTTGCAGCCGGCGATGGAGTTTTGTGGTGAGGTGATCGCGGCGGAGATCGGGTTCTCGGATTTTGTCGAGACGGCCGGCGGCGGCGTGCTGCACCAGAACGGGCCTGGGCTGTGGCTTGGTCGCTATCCGTGGCCCGAGGCGAGCGGGCACAAGCACAAGCGCGGAAGGCTGGGCGTGGTGACGGGGCCGATCAGTTCTACGGGCGCGGCGCGACTGGCGGGACAGGCGGGGCTGAGGGTCGGCGCGGGCACGACACGACTCTTGTGCCCTCCCTCTGCGCTGATGGTTGTGGCCTCGTCGGTGACGGCGCAACTGGTGAGCAGCTTTGCGGATGTGCACGCGCTGCTGGCGCTGACCGAGGATATGCAGGCGGTCGTGATCGGTCCGGCGGCGGGCGTGACCGAAGCGACGCGGGCGAATGTCGAGGCGCTGGCGAAGGC
>Ga0315905_10001196_pt1 | contig 27910 bp, 29 predicted proteins | sample LakEriMetagenome_5_FD_203522 | JGI IMG/M metagenome (GOLD analysis project Ga0315905, IMG submission 203522) | Freshwater fungal communities from buoy surface, Lake Erie, Ohio, United States - Buoy 4 MA121 | ecosystem: Environmental > Aquatic > Freshwater > Lake | place: USA: Lake Erie, Ohio...
TAGTCAAACTAATAATCAATTAGCAGAGAGTAGTTTATTAAGTAGTCAGCGAGAAGTAAAACGCTATAGTCAACTCAGACAACAGGGAGTAATTCCAGAAATTAATTTAGTAGAAAAGCAAGATATCGCTAAGGAAAAGCAAAAACTATATGCACAAAGCCAATCAGATATTCAACAAGCTAAGTTACGTTTAGCAGAACAAAAAAGTAGTTATGAGCGAAATTTGCGCCAATCTCATGCCGATATTGAACAGGCCAAATTGCGACTGGGAGAACAGCAAAGAAGCTATCAAACTTTAACCCTTTCTGGTCAGTCAGCAGTGTTAAAAATTGCCGAACAGCAGAAAAGTTTAGATACAGATATTAGTTCCCTCAAATCAGATATTTCTCAAACTAAACGCCAAATTGATGCCTTAAAATTTCAGTTAGGACAGAGAGAAATTAAAGCTTCTGTCAATGGTATATTATTTCAATTACCAATTCAAAAACCCGGCTCAGTTGTGCAAGTAGGGACAATGGTGGCCGAAATTGCCCAAGATAATTCACCCTTAATAATTCGAGCGCAAATGGCAACTACAGATAGTGGTTTTTTGCGGTTAGGATTACCAGTAAAGCTCAAATTTGATGCTTATCCGTTTCAGGATTATGGTATTATCTCAGGAGAGTTAATTAAAATTTCTCCTAATACGATAGAGATAGATACAGCTAATGGCAAAGTAGCCGCTTATAACTTAGAAATTTCTCTCAAAAAAAGTTGTATTCCCTCTGCTAATAAATGTATTCCTTTGCGTCCAGGGGATACAGCAACCGCTGAGGTAATTGTCCGTCAGCGACGAATTATTGATTTTCTACTTGACCCCTTTAAAAAATTGCAACAAGGAGGAGTAAAATTGTAGAAAATTCATATAGCAATCCTAAATGATACGTGAGAGTTCAATAAGGCTCAAGTGCTTATAAAACAAGGATTTTTATCTACGTATTTTCTCAAGGTTGGGGTAGGATTGCTATAGTAGTTAGTTAATAACACGAAAAACAAAATGAGGTATTATTACTGTTTGTATTTTTGAGGGATACCCAGATGAGTGAAGCAACACTTTCCATATCAATTACTGAATTAATCCCAATGTTGACTGCGATAGCGGAACGTAACTGGGAAAAATTCAAGGAAGTTGAGAAACAATTTGTTTCACGACACGGTATAGAGGAATGGGAAGAATTTTTTGCTTTCCGTCTCAAACCATCACTAGACAAGGATTCTGACCAATGGTTATTAGCGCATTGGTGTAGTGAGGGTATTATCTCGGTAAAAAATGTAGCTTGATTATCTCCTGCTCCGATACTCTGTATGGGAACAAGAAACAAATCGAATTATCCTCCTTCCCTCGTTCCCATACTCTGTATGAGAATGAATTACGGAAGGCTCGGCCTTCATTAATACTAGGTCATGGAGGCAGAGCCTCTAGGTAGCATTCCCAGTCGGAGACTGGGAACGAGAAGGGGGGAAACGATTAATTCAGTCCCCTCCCCTTAATAAGGGGAGGGTTAGGGTGGGGTATAATTTATGTATTTAGGGAGCAAATTATGTCAGAAAGCATCACCATTACCCAATCAGATATTTTACAACAAATTAAATTATCCTGTAAAATACCTGAGTTAGTTGAGCAAATTATCAGCCGAAAAGTGATTATAAATGCTGCGGAAGAAGCAGGGATAAAAGTAGAAGTTGAAGAATTACAAAAAGCAGCGGATTTTCTGCGATTAAATAATGACCTGACCAGTGCTAATGACACTTGGAAATGGTTAGAAAAATATGGTTTATCTATAGATGATTTTGAAGATATAGTCTATACTGGTGTGGTTACTGCTAAGTTAAGCCAACATTTATTTTCTGATCAAATCGAACCTTTCTTCTTTGAAAATCAGCTAAATTATGCTGGTGTGGTCATGTATGAAGTTGTATTTAATGATGAAGATCTAGCAATAGAACTTTTTTATGCAGTCAAGGAAGGAGAAATGAGTTTTTATGATGTAGCTCACCAATATATTCAAGATGTAGAATTACGTCGTAAAGGGGGATATTTAGGAGTATTAAATCGTCGGGATTTAAAGCCAGAAATATCTGCTGCTGTCTTTGGTGCGAAACCCCCACAGGTAATTAAACCGATAATTACTTCTAAAGGGGTACATTTAATTTTTGTTGAGGAGATTATTCAGCCCGAATTGAATGATAAATTGCGACAGCAAATTGTCAGCGATTTACTATTAAGTTGGATTAAAAAACAGGTTAATCAAACAGAGATTAATGTGAATTTCGAGTGATTTCATCACAAAAATGAAAAATGTTCTCGTTCCCATACTCTGTATTTCTCGTTCCCATACTCTGTATGGGAATGAATTACAGAAGGCTCTGCCTTCATTGATACTAAGTCACGGAGGCAGAGCCTCTAGGTAGCATTCCCAGTCGGAGACTGGGAACGAGAAAAACGAGGAACGAGAAAATGCACAGCAGCTTAATATGCCCAGCCGATAATATTTATGCTTATTTATACCAATAATCTATGATGCTACACTGAATATTTCATAACTCACACATACATCAAACTAATGGTATTAGCCATAAAAATTACATTACGAAAGTTGACTCAATGCCTTCTCACCTGCTACTTTGAGAGACGATGATGCTTCAGGTATGAAAGAAATACTAGGTTGATTGGTCATACTTTTTTGCAGTTCTTGCAATTCTAATAACCTTATCTCGCTCCAATTCGCAAGTGCTAAACTTTCCAAGCGAAGAGCTAAATTATGTAGTCTTTCTAGAGCCGAGATGGCTAGTTCATCTATCTGCAAACAGGCCAAATAACAATCGCAAGCTAGATATAGTTCACCTAATTTCTCATAACACTGACCTGTCATATACCATGCTATAGTAGTATTTGGAGGTCCTAAATGAATTGCTGAACCATATACTTTAGCTGCTTCCTCTATTTTGTTCTGTTTAAGTAAAATCTCGCCTAATTCAAGACGATATCTAGGATCTAGAGGATCGTTCTGAGTAAGTTGTCGAGCACGCTTCTCAGCCAAATCAATATCACCCAACCATAATGCTTCTTTGGTACGACTTTCTAAAATGATGTTCCGATTTTCATCGGCAACAATTTGTTCTATTTCGTCTTTTGGAGTAATGGTTTCCCCATAAAACTCACAACATTCCATTTCTTCAATGACTTTTTGCCGATCTTTTTTAAGAAGAGGGACAAAAACAACGGCGCGGTAGTAGATACTTAGTAAGTGATTATAAGTAAAATCATCTACTGAAGATTTTATATTTTCTAGTTCCTTGGTGGCAACAGTTCTCCAAAACTCCGCTGCCGCCAAGTTTCTAAATGTTTTTGCATATTGCACAGTTAACTGTAGTGCTGCATTGAGTTTAACTTGACTGACTAGTCGAGCTTGATGTGCAAAGTTTTCTAACTCATTTAAGTTTTGTAAAGTGCCTGATTCTATCTGTAATATTAATGTTGATATAATCCTAGAGAAAGCGATTGTAGCAGAAATACTATCACTGGCTATTTCAGAATCTGGCAGTTTTGGTACGTACTCTAATACTGCACGGTGAAAACAGAGATTTTTTAATAGACTAATAACTCGAAGCCTAACAAAAGGCTGCAATTCTTGATAATTAATTAAATAATCACAAAGTACATTCCACCGTTCAGTACGTAATTCATTAGCTAATTCTAATGGATTTTGAATACCATAATTACTTAGCCCTGTTTCTTTAATTAAAGATTCCCGAAAAGATGGCGGCAAAATCACTTGAATATTATGACGTGCTGGTTCTTCATTAATTGGTTTATTACTTACTAAATTCCGATAGCTAATCTCTATTCCATAAACGTGAAGCGCGGCTTTGTTAATATTACTTAAGTCCAAATATGGTTGATTAAGCCAACTAACAAATGATTGGTGTAACTGAATCATAAATAATCTCTCCTTTAATTTTTCTGATCCTGATTTATTGGGTATATTTCACAAGTCGCAAAAAGTGCCAAGGAATTTATTCTAAATAGCCTAATTAGAGAATGTCTAAGAAGTAAAATTTTATGGTTCTACAGTTCCTTTTATGTAAAATAACATTTATTGTAGGTTGGGTTGACGCAAGGAAACCCAACAACTCTTATTATTCTACCGCCAATGTTGGGTTTCACTTCGTACCCTGCGGGAAGCAAGCTACAACCCAACCTTGTATCTTAGAGGTATGTTAGAAGAAGTGGTAGAACCGATTTTATTCTCTCGTGTCAGTTAGAAACCGCGTCTACACAGGCAAAAACTTTGATTTTTAATTAGTCTATGGACTATCTGGACTTTGTTTGTGTAGCAGCGATTTATAATGGCCGTCAATTTTTAAAACATCCTCTTATTTAAGAAATCCACATAGGCACTAAACTTATGCCCACGTGGTATGACCGATAATAAATAGGATAAACATTTATCTTCAAACTATAGACAGTTGAACACTGTCTATAGTTTATTTTAAACTGCATCTACACCAAACAGGCTTAGAAGCTCCTCCTCGTAAAGACTTAAAAGCAACAATAGCCTCAGTATTACCCTTTTCAGCCTCAACCTTGAGGTCGATCATTTCGGGCTTCTGTTCATTAGTTAGGTCGGTAATTCTTACATCAGCCATTTGTTTTTCCTCTATTCAAACTTGTTTTTTCAAAAATCAAATAGTCAGATTTGATTTCTCGACTACATCTTATTAAAAATAAAAACCTCTGTCTAGAGACTTAAACAAAATAAAAGTGACATAATTGTTTCAGTTTTGTCACCTTTAATAGCTTGATGATAACAGCATTTTACGCACAAATATCCGTTTATTTGCCATTTTATGTTAAAAATTTTACTAAAAAATAGACAATTACTGATTGAAAATAGCCAAAAAAAGGGACATAATTGTTGCACTACTGTAGGAATTTTGTCACTTTTGCCTATTAACTTAAATATAAATATATACCTAAATTATTAAATAAATCTGTATATATATTAGCTCTTATAAGCCTAAATCCTATGAGATATGCAATTTATTTTACATAACTACCTAATCAGATGGTGGGTTACGCTGTCGCTAACCCACCCTACGATAGATATAGCTATTCTCCCTGGTTTGTGAAGGGATTTTTTGAAACGAACCACAGAGGACACAGAGGACTCAGAGGACTCAGAGGTAGAGAAAAGGAGGTATTTATGTCTTGTTTAGGATGGGTATAGAAATAAACCTGAAAATTTAAAGATTCAGGTTTGTGGTAAAATTAAAGTGCTGTAAATTTAATTGCAAGCAATTAAATGTTAGATTTCATCAGTTTTCACTCCTGACAATACCCGCTTCTTTCTCAATTCGGTCTAAAGCTCTTTTAGCCCTAAAAATAAGTCGCAAATAAGTAATCTGATTATCCCAACTCAAGCGAGGTAATAAGGGTTGTAAAATATCTGAATCAGTTTCAGATTTTACAAAGGTATTTGAATCTTCTAATGCAATAGAATCGGGGGAAATATTGTTCATGATTCTCAACAGAATTTTAGTGGGAATTAACTAAAGATTTACCTAACTCTGGTTCTTTTTCCCACCCTTTTGGCCATTGAATTAACTCAGCCGTAAAATGCAGTGGGTCATTTTCTATCCAAGGGGTATTAATAGATTCCTCAATTAGTGCAAATTCGCCATTATCAAAGGGATTTCCATTGGCTTGACGTTGGAGAAAAACACGCTCTCTAATGCCATTTTTTTCTTGAGTTAAGGCACGATGATGACAGTAAGGATTATTACCTCTCTTATCAAAGAAAACATGGGCAGTCCAACTACAACCACCACGACAAAGTTCCGCAAATTCACAAGTTTTGCAGAAACCCCATAGGTGTTCTGTTCCCTTGGGAGTACCAGCACCAAGATTAAATCTCAGTTCCTCTGTTTCTTCAATAATTGTCCGCAGTGAATGGTCGCGGATATTACCTCCTGTATAAGCTGTTGTCGGTAAAGATGGGCAACCTTTGATAGCACCGTCCGCTTCAATACCTAAAGCCGAGAGTCCGGCGCTACATCCCTGCCAAAATGACCACGCATCCCCCCCGCGCAATAATCGCTCATAGGGTCCGTAGTAGCCAATATTATTTCCCGGTTGCACTTGTACACCTTCCTGCTTGGCTCGTTTTGCAACACGAGCAATCATTGGATATACATCCAAAAGTTCATAAGGTTGTAATAAAATCTCGCTATTATCCGCTGCATTCCCCATAGGTACGGTTAATTGAATTTGCCAAGCGAAAATACCCGCGTCGCGGAGATGTTCGTAAATTTGGGGAAATTCTGGGGCTGAGAGCCGATTAATTTGAGTATTACAACCAAAAGGAATACCCGCTTCTTTGAGGTTACTCATGGTCTGAAATGCCCATTTCCATGAGCCTTGTTTACCGCGAATTTGGTCATGGGTAGCTTCTAAACCATCAACGGATACAGAAACTACTTGAATCCCTGCGGCTTTCATGCGGTGGGCTGTCTCTAGGGTGATACCATAACCCCCAGTGGTCATACCACAAATCATACCAGCTTTAGTAATTGCTTGGGCAATTTCTAACCAATCGGGACGAAGAAATGCTTCACCACCAATAATAGTAACTTCTGTAATTCCTACTTCGGCCATTTGCTGGACTAAGTTAAGAGCTTCTGCTGTAGAAAGTTCATTTTTCCTGGTATGTCCAGCGCGAGAACCACAATGTTGACAAGCTAGATTACATTTAAGGGTAATTTCCCACACTGCATAGCTAATTCGGTGATAAGTCATGGAAATCTCCTCAATAAATTTTGCGAGTAAAGGATGGATAAATTGGCTTTTTATCCATCCTTAAAAACTTAATTTTTCATTTCAAAAATGGACATTTACTCTCACAAAGACCAAGTTTTACCAATAACAACTCCATACATCGGCTGCATCTGTATAGGTGGCCATTTTTGTGGTGGCCTCACGCCTCCATACTTTGGTTGTACGGGTCTGGTTATTCCAGTTATTCCCCCAAAAACGGCTGCTAATTCCTTTTCACCTAAATCTTGAATTTCATCTTCAGAGTTAGCTGATTCTAAAAGTTGATAAGTATATTCTTCATATTCTTCTAAACTGAAATCAAAGCCAGCTTCTTTAACTATTCGGCTACACTCTTCTTTATTCTCAGCAGCTTTGATTTGGTCACGAAAAGCTTCATTATCTGCCAGATGTTTGTAGAAAGATTTGACGTTTTCTAAAGACATATTTTTCTCCTTTCAGATAGTTAGAAAATATCTTTTGCTTTAATTATTTAGCTGAAAGATGGTTAAGTTTTTCTGTCAATTGCTAAAACTTAACCTCTAGGCTTTTTAGCCTATTTGATGATCAATTTGATTTGTTTGTATCCTCAAAAAAATTAATTTTTCAGTTCGGAAATAGAGTTCTAGGCAAGAAATATTCCTCCTGATAATCTCGTGGTGGCAATCCGTAACATTGTAAATATACGGGTGTTTTGGGTTTTCCAATTATTCCACCAAAAACAGCTGCTAATTCTTTTTCACTTAAATCTTGAATTTCATCTTCAGAATTAGCTGATTCTAAAAGTTGATAAGTGTATTCTTCGTATTCTTCTAAGGTAAAATCAAAGCCGGCTGATTTAACTATTCGGCTACACTCTTCTTTATTCTCAGCAGCTTTGATTTGGTCACGAAAAGCTTCATTATCTGCCAGATATTCATAAAAAGATTTGACGTTTTCTAAAGACATATTTTTCTCCTTTCAGATATTGGTAAAATTCCCTAATTCAGATATTAAATTCATATCTTGCACCTTCTCAAAAAGGGTAGGCAGAAAATCCCCATACTAGCTAATAATCAGCTTTTTAGGATCTTATTTTTCCCATCAGATTATGGTGCAAAATATTAAGTTAACGAGCCGTTGGTGTGGCCACTTGAATTGACAATTCAGAAGCATTGTAATTATCCGTAATTACTTGCGGACAACGCATACAAGCCGCCTTCCCTTCCTGTTGCCACCAACGACAATCACGACGTATAGAACAGGGAGGTAATTCCTCTCCTACTGTCGGTAAGTTTTCGACAATTCGTGTAGCTAAACCACAATTTTTCCCATCAAAATGTTGACAACCATTTGTGGCACAAGTTGAAGCTGTACGAAACACTTCCGCAGGTGTCACAGGACTAACTTTAGCTATTAGTTCATCTGTGATAGGTTGAGGCTGTTTCAGATAAGCTACACGAGGTTCTGCTACTGTTCCACCAATGATACCGAAAACAAAACTTTCCCCTGGTTCTGGTCTAGCACTAGGGCAAAGTGTAGTTTTTTCAGCAATTTCCTTCATCCTTTTAGCCTCCAAATAAGAGGATTTTTATACCGAACGAACATCAGTTAGACGTGGGATTTTTCCTGTTATAATAGGATCACGGATGATTATTCCGAACCAAATGGGTTTGATGAGTCTCGCACCGCTTGTGGTAAGAGCTATACCACCAGAAACGTTTTTAGCTTCTTCATCAGATACAGATGCTAGAGCCTCATTACGACGTGCTACTGCATTATTAACAGCACTATCAATTAGGTCGTTGATTTCAAGACGATGATTATTCATGTTAATTTGCCTCAGATGTCTGTAGGTGAATTAATTTGTTAAGGTTGTTATTCTTTGTTGCCCCACTACATCATATTCAAAATAAAAACCTCTGTCTAGAGATTTAGACAAAATAAAAGTGACATAATTGTTTCAGTTTTGTCACCTTCAATAGCTTGATGATAACAGCATTTTACGCACAATTATCCGTAAAATTGCCTTTTTAGGTTGAAAGTATCACTAAAAAACAGACAATTACGGATTAAAAATAGCTAAAAAAAGGGACATAATTGTTGCACTACTGTAGGAATTTTGTCACTTTTGCCTATTAACTTAAATATAAATATATACCTAAATTATTAAATAAGTTTGAACATACAGCACTTCCCGCTGTTATGAGGTAAGTTGGATCAAAAAACAGGTTAATCAAACAGAGATTAATGTGAATTTGGAGTGATTTCATCACAAAAATGAAAAATGTTCTCGTTCCCATACTCTGTATGGGAATGAATTACGGAAGGCTCTGCCTTTATTGATACTAAGTCACGGAGGCAGAGCCTCTAGGTAGCATTCCCAGTCGGAGACTGGGAACGAGGATTGGTGCGTTACAGACTCATCCTAACCAATTCATTACTACTAGCACCACCACCACCACCAGGGACAGCAACAGCCACAGCCACCTTGAATTAAATATTGTTCGTCGCTAGTCAGTTGAACAATTTTTTTTACTTCCAGGTCGAGAATTTTAATCTTAGCCATCTTCATCTTAGTATTCTCCTTGGTTTTAAAAAATCAAAACATCTAGAAAAAACAGGAAATGTTGTCCTTTTTCATTTCCCGACTACATCCTATTAAAAATAAAAACCTCTGTCTAGAGACTTAGACAAAATAAAAGTGACATAATTGTTTCAGTTTTGTCACCTTCAATAGCCTGATGATAACAGCATTTCACGCACAAATATCCGCAAAATTGCCTTTTTAGGTTGAAAATATCACTAAAAAACAGACGATTACGGATTAAAAATAGCCAAAAAAAGGGACATAATTGTTGCACTACTGTAGGAATTTTGTCACTTTTGCCTATTAAATTAAATATAAATAGATCCCTAAATTATTAAAGAAATCTGAATATATATTAGCTCTTATAAGCATAAATTATATGAGATATGCAATTTATTTTACATAAATACTTAATCAAATGGTGGGTTACGCTGTCGCTAACCCACCCTACGATAGATATCTCCCTGGTTTGTGAATGGATTTTTTGGAACGAACCACAGAGGACACAGAGGACTCAGAGGTAGAGAAAAGGAGGTATTTATGTCTTGTTTAGGATGGGTATAGAAATAAACCTGAAAATTTAAAGATTCAGGTTTGTGGTAGAATTAAAGTGCTGTAAATTTAATTGCTTGCAATTAAATGTTAGATTTCATCAGTTTTCACTCCTGACAATACCCGCTTCTTTCTCAATTCGGTCTTTTGACTAACTCTGGTTCTTTTTCCCACCCTTTTGTCCATTGAATTAACTCAGCGGAAATATCAATAGAACCATGAGACGATATTTGAAAAATTAGGAAAAGTAAATAATATTTATTATTCAATATTCTCCTGAATATTTTCCTTTGCTACTCGTTGATGAGATGCTACTGCTAAAAGTTCCTCTACTATATCCCAAGCAGATGCACATTCACGAGAAGAATCACCTTTGGCTGTACAAATTGCTCTCGCTTCTTCCCGTGCCACTTCTATTTCATCCTCAATAAAGAGGCGTTTAGGATTTTCAAACAAGTCACTTTTTCTGAGAATATCAGTAATAGAAATTATCCCTAATAACTTACCTTTAATTACAGGAGCGCGACGGATATGGGTGTGAGCAAATAAACGAGCTACATACTCTACTCCAAGCTCAGGATTGACGACAATACAAGGTTTGGTCATAATTTCATAAACTCGCACTTGTTTGGAGTCTTTGCCATAGGCAGCAACTTTATAAACAATATCAGTTTCGGTGATCATGCCATAGGGATCATTTTCTGTACGAGGTTCGACAATTAAAGAACGTAAACCTTTAGAATTCATCAAAGTTACAGCTTCCGCTACGGTTGCTGAACCACGAATTGTAATTACTTCTGTGGTCATTATGTCTTCAGCTTTCATCATGGTGAAAATCCTTAAAGTAATGAGTATGAATCTGTGGAATTTTGATTTGGTACATGGAAAAATATCGAGCAGAATGAAATAGATTCACTCATCATTAATATTTCCTGTTCACAAACTTCTGGAGAAAGATGAGATGTAGTTAATGGTTTAAAGTTGCTTGGTATTCCCGGTGCGTAAGCTTCAATTACACTACCATCCAGAGAGCGCATTACCATCAGGTAGTCACAAACTGGACACTCTGTACGGATAATTTGATTCATTAAAGAATGCTTGTGAGCTAGTTTTCCATCAGTTAAAAACTGACGTTTTGCTTCACTACCGCAATTAGGACATGGAAATATATACGCTCTCTGCATGGAAAAACCCCCTCAAGAAGGTGAAAGTATTTTGTTTAAAGCTGTGGTGAATTTCTCATAGGGAACTACCCCCACAATTGTTTCTGATAAGTCACCATCCTTGAAAAACATAACTGCGGGAATACTGCGAATACCGTACTTTTCAGCGACGCTTTTATTTTTGCCGTCACCAACATCTAATTTGACCACTTTTACCCGATCTTTGTATTCTTCGGCTAGTTTATCCATTAAAGGAGCAACGATTTTACAAGGTCCGCACCAAGTTGCGGTACAGTCCATCACAAACAATTCTTTCTTCTCTAAAAACGATTCAAAGTCTGATTTTTGGATATATTGAACAAGAGTTTCATTCGGACTTTCAGAAGTAGCCATAGGTTTCTCCAGCAAAAATTTAAATTGGTGATTATCTGGTTGGGAAATGGGAAGTTGTCAATGATAAAATGGAATGTCCATGAGTTAAATTATTGATTGAGGTCAAGCCAAAACCAGAATTACAGTAACCCTGATGCCATAGAAAGTTCAATCTTTTGATGTTTCTTTTGTTTCGCATAAAATACTCACGACTTTTACTTGATTTTTGGGTTATGCAGATCAAATCTGTTTTCATTAGCTATGCAAAAATTAATACTAGCATTGCTCAGGATAAATGCAAGGATAGAAAGACGTAAACAAAACTCTCACTCATCAACTGGCAAAGACCAATATTTGAGATATAATCCCCATAGAATAGAAATGATTTTTTTCTAAAAACAATGGCAACTGAAAAATCAAAAGATTCTTACATCAGAGACAAGCTAGACCAAGCCAGAAAAGCGAAAGCAGCCAGTGGCGGCTATGCCGGCTATGGTTCACCTGCTTTTGGTCAACAGTCTGTTAATGGTGAATTAGTCGAAAATCCATCTGAACAACAGATTATTGAATTAATTCGCCGTCACCACAAGTCAGGAAAATCACTTCCACAAATCGCCGCTTGGCTTAACCAGCAAGGATATCAAACCAAGCGGGGGAGTCAATGGCAACCTGTATCAGTTAAAAGGGTTTTAGACAGGCTCTATGGTAAAATACAAAGAATTTCCGGTATGGACGAAGACTGATGTACATATTGGCTCTAATTTAGAACCACAAAGTAAAAATGTCTTTTTTACCCCTACTGGGATAGATAACCCCGAATCTTATCCCATATTTACCTTTTGATAATTCAATCCTTTATATAGAAACTGTTTCCCCCCTTTCATCCTTTACATCCCTCGTATTGTACCTGAAATTTATAGAAAATAATATGTATATGACAAAAAACTTTACAAAACTTTATAAATTAACTTCATCGGCTATTGTCAAATATGGAAATTGATGACCCACTCATTGGCGTTCCTTGCTTAGAAGATGCGATAGATAAGCGTCCACTGGTTGTTACACCGAATACTTCCCTAATTGATGTTGTCAATTTAATGAATCAGACGCGAGGTAATAGTTGTTTCTTACCTGATTTTGATTCAGAAATGGGTTTTAGTTCCATGCAAGGTACGCGGTCAAGTTGTATTTTAGTTATAGAAGAAAACAAATTACTGGGAATTTTTACAGAAAGAGATGTTGTTAAACTGACAGCAATGGGTAGAGATTTTACTGGAGTGAAAATAGCTGATGTCATGATACATCCAGTAATAACCTTAGTGGAAACTTCATTTCGGGATATTTTTGCGGCACTGTTTTTATTTCGGCGGTATCGGATTCGCCATTTAGTGATAGTCAATGAAGATACACGAGTAGTAGGAATTGTTTCCCCAGAGAGTATTAGACAAGTTTTGCGCCCCACCAATTTACTGAAAATGCGGCGGGTATCAGAAGTCATGACAAGCCAGGTAATTCATGCAGCACCCACAGCCTCCGTACTCAGCTTGGCGCAGATGATGGCAGAATATCAAGTTAGTTGCGTGGTGATAACGAAAAGTGGTTCTGGGAATGATGATGAATCCACTTGTAAACCAGTAGGAATTGTTACAGAAAGAGACATAGTACAATTTCAAGCATTGGGCTTAAATTTGCCTGAAATTCAAGCAAAAACAGTGATGAGTACACCGTTATTTTTACTGAGTCCAGAAGATTCCCTATGGTCTGCCCATCAAGAAATGCAAAAGCGACGAGTGCAGCGATTGGTTGTATCCTGGGATTGGGGCGCAAAGTTAGCTATAGTCACTCAAACCAGTTTATTGCGGATATTTGACCCATTGGAGATGTATGGAGTCATAGAAACCTTACAATTAACTGTAGCTCAATTAGAAACAGAAAAAGCTAAATATTTGCAGAACCAAAATAATGCTAGAGAACTATCTGTACAGCCTAGTTTAAAGGAGATAGGGAAACAAAACATAGTTACTAATGAAAATTTAGATAATTTGATTGCTACTATTGAAAGCCGGATAGAACATTTGATCAAAAATCCTGATTTATCCAGAGAATTACAGCAAATGTATTTAGGTTTAGCGACAACGGAGATCCAGAAAATCCGTCATTGTCTTAATAACAGAAAAATCGTCAAAAATTGAAGTTTTGGCAGATTTTACTGTTCTTGACAGAGATTTGTTTGATTGTGTTCACCTACTTAGGGCTTGCTGATAGCGTAGCGTGGCGTTAGCCATATAAACCTAAAACCATTTATTAATAAAGGGTTTCGCGGATTTTTACCACAAAGAAGTGCCAGGTTTTGGCTAATGGTGTCTTAAAATAGGTGCATTTTTCTTTGTCGGATTTGGAAAATTGAGGATATCCAGACAGTTAAAACTGTTCCCTGTTCCCTGTTCCCTGTTCCCTCCCCTCACAGACAACTTTTTCAGCAAGCCCTACTTATTTATGATAATCACTACCAGAACCAAACCGCCATTTATCTATTAACCGATGCCAATAATATTGTTTTTCTTGTGGTAGATTATTAACTAATATTTCTAACATTGGACTTAAATTAAACAACTTAGTATACACAATTAAATTTACATAATGTAACATCCAATCTAACAAACTTAATAAACCCACTTGGGGAATGATTTTTGCAACTAATAAAGGATGAGATAAACCAGTTTTTAATAAGGTTTTTGTTAACGCCCCAAATTGGACAATATCTTGTAAAAAAGGTTTTAAAACAGGTGTTCCTAACTGCTGCATTTGTGCAAATACGGCGGCGAGTAATTGGTTAATTTGATTGGGGTTAATTTGTTGATTTACTCCTACACTCATGGCTTTTTGAAATAACCAAGTTACACTTAAACTCGGTTGATATGGTTGGAGAATTGCTAAAGATTTGGCAGATAATTGATCAGTTTTCAATGCTTCTGCAATTCCTAAAGTTAACCTTTGTAAATGACGCACCATAGCCCCAAAACCACCAAAACTTAAAGGTGATTGATTTCCGCTACTATCTCCTACAAATAAAATCCGATTCCAAGGAGTTTGTAAAGGACTTTGACGATAACTGGGAAAGAAACCAAATAAAGCCCGTTGAAAATTGAGGTGATTAATTTCCACACCTTGATATTCTGGTAATAGACGGAAATATTCAGCAAATAAAGTTTCTAAACTCAATCTTTCTGGCGCTGAATCTAAATAAGTGAAGAGATAAGTTGTTCTCCCGTCTTTGGCGGGAAATGCTTCCCAAAAATATTGACATTGATTTTCCAATGCTGTAAAAGATAATAATAAATCACCAGTTTTATTCTCAGGAAATCCTGTAGCACAAGTTCCCACAACTAAACAAAGTGCATCTGGTTTTTTTCCTTGACGTGCTTGTTGGCTAATTGGTGATAGATTTCCCATGACATCTAATAACAATTTTCCAGTAAATTGGTTATTGATAATAACTCCATTTTTGTGAATTACTACGTTGCTAAATGGTGTATTTTCAAATAGTTTCCCTCCAGCATTCAGAAATCGGGTTTTTAAGGTTTCAAGTAAATAAATAGGACTTATACCAATGTTAAGAACATCTTCTACCCAAACTTCCGTACCTCCTGAAAAGCTAACTCGTGCGGGATTATATTCAGTAACAATAGCCTGGTTTAATTCCGTTTCTGTTAGTAATTCCAATTCCCGAAATACTTTTAATTCTTGGCGAGAAATATTCCATTCCTGTTCTCTTCCCCGCAAAATTCCCCTTTCTAATAAGGCTACGCGCACACCCCGCACAGCTAAAGCGCAACCAATTAAAATTCCCAAAGTTCCACCGCAAATAATGACATCAAATTGTAATGATTCTAAATTTTCGGGATTTTCTTGAACTACATTTGGTATGGGTGAGTTATTATCTCTTAGAGATGTTAAAATGGTATCTGCGCGACGCAAGCCGCCTAAAATATCCCCTGGAAGTTGAGAGAGAATTTCTTCAGTTAGTGACATAAAGCTTAATTTCAGAAAAGTTCTGTTACACAAAAATAAGGTTTTTAGCCATATCTTGCATAAGTCCTAATATTAATACTATACTATCTTTGATGTTGCCGATAACCAAGGTGGAGTAGCCATATTCAGCCATGAAAAGTCTCTAAAATCATTATTTACTTAAATTTGCAGTATTTACTTAATTTACAGGAAACACTTATGAACCGTTCTCAGATAGTTGCGATTATTACAGGGGTAATTTCTATACTTCTGGCTATTGCTTACCTCATTGTTGTCCAAATTATTGATTATCGGGATATGAAACCAGCCCCTATTAGTCAACTCAGCCCACAAGTAGTTATTGCAGTCAGTAACTTGCCCCAATAAAACTGTAATTTAGATTACTAAATTAAACACGAATGGGGTGGTAAATACTGCCCCTGGGTTATAGATACTCCTTGAAAAGTTAATCTATAGATTAGAAATGATGGTTACTATTGAAGAATCTAATGTACGGAAATATAAGAATCACTTACAGAAATCATTGCAAATTCATCTACTCAAATAATTTCTTTTTGGTACAGATAAAGGTACACTATTCATAATAATATTAAATAAAAATAAATTGCGATTATCAATGATCACTAGATTGATAGGGATCAACGGTATTTGCTGTGTTTTCTTTAAGTTTTGCTGCAAACTGTAGAGGTAATTGAATGGGTCAGTATTTGCTAGATACTATTTGGCTAGTTCCGGTTTATGCTTTGATAGGTGGGCTTTTAGCCATACCTTGGTCACCAGGAATAATTCGCAAAACAGGTCCTCGACCAGCGGGATACGTAAACGCAGTTATGACCTTTTGCTCATTTGTTCATGCTGTTCTTGCTTTCTTTGCTACCTGGAATCATCCAGCTAAAGAAGTATTTATTCCTTGGTTGTCTACCGCAGGTTTAAATCTAACCATTAATTTAGAAATTTCTGCTGTTAGTGTAGGGGCGTTAATTATTATTACCGGCTTAAATTTGCTGGCGCAGATATACGCTATTGGTTACATGGAAATGGACTGGGGTTGGGGACGCTTCTTTTCCTTATTGGGATTATTTGAAGCAGGTCTTTGTGGCTTAGTTTTGTGTAACGATTTATTTTTCAGTTATGTAATTCTGGAAGTCCTCACCTTGGGAACTTACCTATTAGTAGGGTTGTGGTTTAGTCAGCCTTTGGTAGTGACTGGGGCGCGAGATGCTTTTTTAACCAAACGGGTAGGAGACTTGTTTTTGTTAATGGGTGTCTTAGGACTTTGGACACTTTCAGGGACTTGGAATTATACAGAGTTGACTGCTTGGGCGGCTACTGCAAATGTTGACCCCACAACTATTACTTTAGTATGTTTGGGCTTAATTGCAGGTCCCATGGGTAAATGCGCCCAATTTCCCCTACATTTGTGGTTAGATGAAGCAATGGAGGGACCTGTTCCTAGTACAATTTTACGAAATTCGGTGGTCGTCGCCAGTGGGGCATGGGTGTTAATTAAATTACAACCTGTATTTAGTTTATCTCCCGTCGCAGCTTATGTAATGGTGGCTATTGGTACAGTAACAGCCATTGGTGGGGCGTTAATTGCGATCGCTCAAATTGACATTAAACGCTGTTTATCCTATTGTGTTAGTGTTTACATGGGCTTGGTATTTATTGCCGTAGGCACACAACAAAATGAAGCCGCGCTGCTATTAGTCCTCACCCATGCTTTATCCTCTGCATTACTAGTCATGAGTACCGGGGGAATTGTTTGGAATAGTGTCACCCAAGATGTTACCCAATTAGGTGGATTATGGTCACGTCGTCCCATGTCCGGTTTAGCATTTATGATTGGTACATTGGGTTTAATAGGTTTTCCCCCTTTAGGTAGTTTTTGGGCATTGTTTAAATTAGCTGATGGTTTATGGGCAACACATCCGACTTTAGTAGGAATAGTTATTATTGTTAATGCCTTAACCACATTTAGTTTAACTAGGGAATTTTGTTTAATTTTTGCTGGTAAACCCAAACAAATGAGTGAACGTTCCCCCGAAGCTATTTGGTTAATGGTTTTACCAATGATGATTTTATCGGGCTTTGTTTTACACCTGCCTTTAGTATTACAAAGCTTGTCATTGCTTCCTGACTGGGCAACATTAAATAAAGACGTTGCCCTATTATTAATTTGGTCAAGTATATTCGGTTGCAGTATTAGCAGCATCATCTATTTAGGCAACATTCCTAAACCAATTCGTTTACCCTGGCAAGGTTTACAAAATTTATTTGCTTACGATTTTTACACTCCCAAACTGTACAAAATCACCATTATTTTCGGCGTTGCCCAACTTTCTAAATTTGCCGATATCCTAGATAGATTCGTAGTAGATGGTATTGTCAACTTTGTGGGTTTATTCTCTCTTTTAGGTGGTGAAGGGTTAAAATATAGTAACAATGGACAAACTCAAACCTATGCCCTAACAGTGCTTTTAGGAGTAGGTGTTTTAGGCGCTTGGTTGTCATGGCCTTTTTGGGGTGTGCAGTTTATGAAATTAATTTTTTAATTTGCACCTAATTTATAGCATTACCAATTACCAATTCCCAGATCAGAAATATGTTGAGTGTTTTAATTTGGCTACCAATTATAGCCGCTATAATCATCGCTTTTTATCCAAAAAAAGATATTCCCGCAAATCAAATTCGTTTAGCATCTTTAATCATTACAGGGTTAGTGTTGCTGTGGAATATTTTGATTTTGTTCAAATTTGATCTCACCAATTCCGGGGCGCAATTTACCGAATATTTACCCTGGAATGAAACCCTGGGGTTGAGTTATCAATTAGGAGTAGATGGATTATCAATATTAATGTTAGTATTAAATAGCTTCCTCAGTTGGATTGCTATTTACAGCAGCAGTAAAGATACAGAACGTCCTCGGTTATTTTATGCCCTGATTTTGTTTGTTAGTGGTGGGGTGGCTGGTGCTTTCTTATCACAAAATTTGCTTCTGTTTTTCCTGTTTTATGAATTGGAATTAATCCCCTTTTATTTACTAATTTCCATTTGGGGAGGGGAAAAACGAGCTTATGCTGGCATGAAATTTCTGATTTATACAGCCATTTCCGGGGCTTTAATTTTAGCCACATTTTTAGGGATGGTATGGTTAACAGGTTCTCACAGTTTTGCTTTTGATGCTGTTGCCACTGAAAAGATTTCTGCGGGAATGCAATTAATATTATTAGCAGGAATAGTTGTAGGTTTTGGGATCAAAATTCCCTTAATTCCCTTCCATACCTGGCTACCAGATGCTTACGTAGAAGCTTCCGCACCTATCGCTATTTTATTAGGTGGAATATTAGCCAAATTAGGAACTTATGGCCTATTAAGATTTGGTTTAGGAATGTTTCCCCAAGCTTGGCATATTATCGCCCCAACATTGGCAATTTGGGGAGCAATTAGCGCGATTTATGGGGCGGTTGTAGCCATTGCCCAAAAAGACATCAAACGCATGGTAGCATATAGTTCTATCGGCCACATGGGCTATATTTTACTAGCAGCAGCCGCAGCCACACCCTTAGCATTAGTTGGTGCAGTAGCCCAAATGTTTAGTCATGGAATTATTCTCGCTATTCTCTTTCATTTAGTGGGAGTGATTGAAACTAAAGTTGGTACAAGAGAATTAGATAAACTCAATGGTTTAATGAGTCCTATTCGCGGTTTACCATTAATTAGTGCCTTGCTAGTTCTAGGTGGTATGGCTAGTTCTGGTATTCCCGGTTTAACAGGTTTCATTGCTGAATTTATTTCCTTTCAAGGCAGTTTTTCTACCTTTCCAGTTCCCACAATTTTATGTGTAGTTGCCTCTGGTTTAACCGCAGTTTATTTTGTCATTCTTCTTAACCGTACCTGTTTTGGTAAATTGCAAAATAACTTAGCTTACTACCCTAGAGTCGTCTGGGCAGAAAAAATTCCGGCACTAATTTTAGCATTGTTAATTATCTTTTTGGGAGTACAACCCACCTGGTTAGTGCGTTGGAGTGAAACCACAACTACCGCTATGGTAGCCGCAATTTCTCCCACCGAAAAATCCGTAATTGCCTTAAAGTAATTATGATCAATATCTCGTTATCTTGTTCCCAGTCTCCGACTGGGAATGCTATCACAGAGGCTCTGCCTCTAATTCTAATATTATTGAAGGCAGAGCCTTCTAGAATTAATTCCCACACAGAGTATGGGAACGAGAAAATCCTTAGTTTGCTTTAGTAAACTTTAGCTATTAGCCTGGAACTTAAATTCCAGGCGCGTGTAGAAGCCAACAAATAAACCGAAAACAAAAATAATATGGTACAAACTTCAGAAAAACCAAAAGCCAAAATTCCTCCTTCAAAACACGAATTTGCAGAAATTATTCATCGCTTAGAAGCTGGTGGTTCAATGTTACCAGATACCCCAGAAAATTTAATGCAAATTATCGGTATTTATAAAGCTTATGCTGTACCGATGGATTTTTATTGGCGAGATTTATTATATATTGCTGAAAGGGTATTTTTAGATCCTTTACCAGCTTTTAAATACTTCTTACCACAGGAATATTTAGACCTGCATAATCACTATGCAGGTGATGATGCTGATTTAAGAATTTGGCGCGGTGAAGCTACTGCACACCCAGAACTTTTGGCATTTATGGAAAAAGGTGAAACCATCAAAATGCCGAAAATATTCCATCATTTATTCCATGATAGAATCAACATGGAATTTGCGGAAGCTTGTATGCAGGCTATGCTTTGGCACCGGAAAATGTATGCACCAGTAAACCAATTTGATGCTTATTTAGATTCAGCAGAATATCAAGCCAATGCAGATAAAGCAATTAAGGCTTATTTTCGGAAAAATCCTCTAATGTTGGGACTTTATAAACTGTTTCCTGATATGTTTTTGGAACAGTGCCGCATGATGTCCTATTATTCTAATTTAGGACTTTTCTGGGAAGTTATGGCACCGGTGTTTTTTGAAATGTCAGATATTTATGATGAAGGTGGTTTCAAAAGTGTACCTGATGCTATGAACTTTCTCATCAATGGTATATTTGCTATTGCCGGCCGCCCCATTTATCATCATGTTTATATTGACGGTGAATGTTATGAAATTATCCCCAAATCAAAAGCGTTTACCTGGTTATATGAAGCCGCTTTACCCTATGTGGAAGCCGTTTTTTATCGCACCGCACCATTTAGAGGCACAAAGTCATATAATGCCCAAGCAGGGGAAGTTCCAGAAGACCAAAAAGACTTCCATTATGGTATTCTGTATGCTGATGTATTTCCCGTCGGTACAGCAGGTATTCCTCCGACATTATTAATGCAAGATATGTTGCATTTTTTGCCTCAATATCTTGTTGATTATTATCAACAATATTGTCGAGGAGAAGAGGATATTTTAATTCAATTGGGAATTACTTTTCAACGTTCCATGTACAATGTAACATCTGCGGTAATTCAAGCTTTAAGAACTGCTCTTTTATATCCTTTAGATGATGAAAATCCCCAGCATTTACAAGCAAATCGAGAATTTTTTGAAATGCAGTTAAATCGCTTTACTCGTAGTGATTATAATATGCGTGATGCTGCTAGATTACGGGATATTCAAAGACAGGATTATAGATAGAATCTACGGATAAAATAGATACCTGACTTGTTGCAGAAGTTGGGTATCTCCGTATTTGTTGATTTTGTAAAGATTTGTATTCTTTCAGTAAATTATTGAATATCTATGGAAAAATTATATCCTTAGTTAGACTAAGTTATAAATAATTAATATTAGGCTGTTAAACAAAATTACAGTCAAATCACAAAATATAAAATGACTAAGATTATTGTCACTGGAGTTGCGGGTTTTATTGGTTCTCACTTAGCTGAAACATTATTAAAACAGGGAGAAGAGGTAATTGGTATTGATGAATTTAATGATTATTATGATCCTCTGTTGAAGTGGAAAAATATCGCCAATTTTCAACATTACCCCAATTTTACCTTAGTAGAAGGGGATATACAATTTTTAGACTGGCAAAAACTGCTCTTAGATGTCCAATTAGTTTATCATCAAGCAGCCCAAGCTGGAGTTAGAGCCAGTTGGGGCAAGGGTTTTCGCGCTTATACCGAACGGAATATTAACGCTACACAAGTCTTATTAGAAGCTGCTAAAGATGCTCAAAATCTGCAAAGATTAGTGTTTGCATCTACATCTAGCATATATGGTGACGCGGAAACATTACCAACCCATGAAGAAATTAAACCTCTACCCGTGTCACCCTATGGTATTACTAAATTAGCGGCTGAACAGTTGGGAATGTTATATCATAAAAACTTTGGTGTCCCGTTTGTGTCCTTACGTTATTTTACGGTTTATGGACCAAGACAACGGCCAGATATGGCATTTCATAAGTTTTTTAAAGCAGTGTTGCAAGACGAAGCAATTCCCGTTTATGGTGACGGAAACCAGACCAGAGATTTTACTTTTGTCAGTGATGCGATCGCTGCTAACTTAGCTGCTAGTATTGTACCAGAAGCAGTAGGGCAAATTTTCAATATTGGCGGCGGCAGTAGAGTCATCTTATCAGAAGTTTTAGATACCATGGCGGAAATAGTCGCTAAACCCATCAAACGCCATTATATCGCCAAAGCCATGGGAGATGCCCGTCACACCGCTGCTGACGTATCCAAAGCCCGGAAAATCCTTAATTATCAACCCCAAGTATCTTTAAGAAATGGCTTAACCCAAGAATGGGAATGGGTGAAGAGTTTGTATAGTGTATAACTAACAAAGATCCCCTACTTCCTAAAAAAGTCGGGGATCTGAACCTGGTAAATATTCAGCTATAATAAGACAGTATAAATCTTAGATTACCAAAAATCCCCAAAATACCCAGGGAGTTAGAGTTATGGTTGCTACTCCAATACCGACCGTTGCCGAACTATCAAAAGTGACAATTTCTTGGGAAGCATTACCCGAAGATTTTATCTTAGAAGAAGAACCTGTGGAAAACACCGCACAACCATTAATTGCTGGAGCATTACGAGAAAGTCTAGAATTAAGTGGATATATTCAACCCACCATGCTCATAGCGGCAAATTTGGGCATCTGTGCCACCATGGATGGTAAACTTGTTGTCAAAGCACCAGATTGGTTTTTTGTGCGGACAGTTTTACCCTCATCTGGGGTGACAGATAGACGCAGCTATACACCCCACCTAGAAGGGGAAATTCCCAGTATTGTCATGGAATTTTGCTCAGATACTGACGGAAAAGAATACTCAGCTAGACGCACTTTCCCCCCCGGAAAATGGTTTTTTTATGAACAAATTCTCCAAGTTCCTACTTATGTAATTTTTGATCCCCTGACTGCTGTATTAGAAGTTCATCAAATCGAGTCAGGACAGTATAAATTACAGCCAAAAGACGAAAATAATCGTTACTGGATTACAGATATGGGATTATTTTTGGGATTGTGGGAAGGGGAAAAGGAAGGTCGCATAGGTTACTGGCTACGGTGGTGGGATCAAGCAGGTAATCTGTTGCCATGGGCTGTAGAAAAGCTAGAACAAGAACAGCAACGAACTGAACAGGAACGTCAACGGGCTGAACAGGAACGTCAACGGGCTGAACAAGAAAGTCAACGGGCTGAACAAGAAAGTCAACGGGCTGAACAGGAAAGACAACGGGCTGAACAAGAAAGTCAACGGGCTAAACAGGAAAGACAACGGGCTGAACAGGAAAGCCAACGGGCTGAACAGGAAAGCCAACGGGCTAAAAGGTTAGCAGAACAGTTACGCGCATTGGGTATTGATCCAATTGATTAAATGTGCGGTTTCTAAAATTGTTGTAGAGATGTTTCATAGAACGTCTCTACATTCTTTTTTCCGGGATACCTAATTAATCCCAATTGGGAAATTCATTGTCGCTTAACCCAACCTTCAAAATCAAACTCAAGGTCAGTTTTGGCTGTTGTAGAAGCGGTTTCTAATCGCCAGGAGAGCATAAAATCTAACTAAAAATTTAACTAAAATAGTTCACTCAGATGAATACTCACATCAGGAAAAGCTAAAATTGATAAACTTTGATTTTTTGTTAACTTCTGTACATCTTGATAAATTCCCTCAAGAGAATTTCGATATACTTCGATAATTTCCTGATTAACATCTACTAACCAAACTTCAGGAATATTTGCTTCCGCATATAAAGGAATTTTCACCTCCCGGTCATATTTTACAGTTGTGTCAGCCACTTCTATTAACAAAAATATATCTTCTGGTTGGGGGTGTGAATTTCTATAAAAATCTGGGCGTGGTTTTAATAATGCTATGTCTGGTTGGGGTTCAGAAGTTTCATTTAATTCTACAGGGTTTTGAGGTGCAAGAATGATCCGTTTTCCTAAAAGCTGAATTAGCAGATTAACTAATCTATTTACACAACCAGCGTGTCTTCTTCCAATAGGTGACATATCAATCATTTCCCCCCGAATTAATTCTACTCGCTCATTTTCTGACAGAATACCAGATTCAGCCATTTGGTGAAATTGTTTAACTGTAAATTGATGTCTAACTATTTGTAAAACCATTGTTACCTCTATTTGGATTTTAACTATGGTGGGTAAATTGAGTCACAATTGTAAGTTTACTGGCGCTTTGCTTACGAGAGAAATTAGAGAAGTCTTTATGCAGCACTTCACATTCCTTAGAGTAAGGAGTTAAATTGAATGTGATTTTTACCACTAATTTTTAGCATTCTTTCTGGAGAATTATGAGTTTCATTTGGGTTTATTGTCTTCCCATCAGACCTTGTTTTTGTTTTGGAAATGGGAATGTGACCAATACTGACAAAACGATATTGATAATCTTTAAGAAAGTTATACTGATTCCAAAATTCCTTACCGATTTCTTGGCAATAATAAATAAAGCATTTTGCACCTTTTAGCTGTTGAATAATTGTTTTATTCGAGTCTTTCGTTTTCTTCATCTCAATACAAAGGATGATTTTTTCTGTAGCAGTATCCGTAATAATGACAAAATCTGCGCGTTTGCACTCACCTTTTGATCCATTACAAAATTCTCCGGCTAATTTAAACTTATCTACATGGATGATGATTACTTCATCAGGTTTCGGCATTCCATCAATTGTTACAGAATAACTATCCTGAAGTTCTGTGAGTAAAACTGAGTATTTTAAGTGTGTTTTCTCTCGTCGCTCATTTAATGTAACTATAGCGTCTTTTTTTTCCTGAATCATTTCTTTGAGGATAGCAATATCAGACATTATTCTTCACTCCAATAAATTGCTTCCTGAATCCGATTCATCGTTTCAATTGTTCTATCAAAACTCCGAGCTTCAATACCCAATTCTGGGTCAATATCCGCGAGTATAAGAGTTTGACATTTAGTTTTTTTTGTATTTCCCTCTAGTTTCATATTTGCTTCTTCCGCAATGTAAACTTTAATTTTTTCAGCAGTAATCAGTTCTTCTGGCTGATAACCTTCCTGTTGGGCAATTCGCTGGAGATGGGGTTTATCATGATTAAGCATGATTAGAGTATTCAGTTCTTTAACGATGTAATCGCTGTGGGTAGTGATAAAAACCTTAATACCCACGTTAACCAGTCGAGCAAAAAGTCTGGCTACTCGGCGTTGATTTTCAGGGTGTAGATTTAATTCTGGTTCATCTACCATCAATAAATCACCATGTTGTGCTTCGTGTTTCAGATAAAAGCCAATGTCTAATAAAGAACGCACAGCACTAGAACTTTCATCCATAGAAAGCTTAACTTTTTTACCCTTAGGTACATAATAAAGCTCATCGTTGCGAGTGACAGTATACTCACCACCAATAATATCAGTAAAATCAGCTAATAGATCAGGATGTTCATCGGTAATGAAACTATTTTTTTTAACAATGGTTTCAAGTTTACGAGTAAAATCCACATTCGTTTTTATCGGTAGAGCATAATCATCATACTCTTTCAGTAAAAGTTCCATTGTATCAATATTTTCGTCAGCTTGACCAATTTCTTCTAGTAAACGATTTTTAGCAAAATTCAACTCTTTGCGAAAAATAGCCGCGCCAGTTCGTTCAGCACTAGCAATAAAAGGACGAGGAAAAAACTGAGCAAAAATAATATCTTTTATAGCATTAGCAATTAGAAATTTAATGAATTTATATGGTATTTTTACCTTGTCTTTTTCAACAAGAAGAGTCACAACTAATTCTGTACTTTCTTCACTTTTAGTAATAGAGAAAATTTCTGCATTAGCTGATCCCATTTTCCGATCAAATTTGTTTTTTAATTTAATATCTTCAGTTTTTATTTCTAGACTGATGTTAAATTTTGTGTTTTTAAATCTGTCAATTGGTGCTGCAAAAATTTTCGGTAATTCCTGGGTATATCTCTCACAGGCTTTAATGACAATATGTTCAGATTCTTTGATATATTCTTGGATCTCAATACGAATTACACCGTCAGCAAGAAGTTCCTCAATTTTATCATCGTTGATTTGAATTGAAAGCATTTGCCTCCAAGTGTATAAAAATCCAAATAAAGCATAAGTTGCGTAGGTTTTCCCGGTATTATTACAACCACAAATGATCGTCAAGTCACCAAGAGTAAATTCTGCTTCTCGTAAAGTACCAAGATTTTTGACTTTAATTTTCATTGTCCTATTTCTTTAACTATTAACCATTATTCTATAATATCACTTCCTTGACCATAGATAATGCCTTTTTTAGTATTCGTAGGTTGGGTTGACGCAAGGAAACCCAACATCCCACATTCCGCATTTCATAATGTAGTATTAGCACTTGAAGTAATTGATGAAATATGTTTTTTACACATATCAAAAAATAAAATCAGGGTAATATTCGCATATTACAAACAAAATGAAGTGTAGAAAATCAGCAATATGATTAAAGGAAACTCAAGATAATTAATATTTTTGTTGGGTTGCGTTGTCGCTTAACCCAACCTCCAAAATCTACAAAATCAAACTCAAGGAGTTTCAGAAATTGCACCTTGCATTTTCATAAAAGTATCTATTAAAGTCTGCAATTGTTGATCTGCTTTAAAGACTCCTAAACCTCTTGCTGTGACTTTTCCAGGAGAATAAACAAATCTGGTTTTCATATTTGAAGTTAACTTTTCTGCTAATAAATTCCAAGCTGGTTCTTCCATGGGTGTTTCTAAAACAATGTGCTGTTTATTCTCTGGTTTAATGCGACTAAATCCGAGATTTTTAGCTAATTGTTTTAATTCCATAACTCGCAATAATTGATTTGCAGGTACAGGTATAGTACCATATCTATCAGTCCATTCAGCAGCGATTTGTTTTAATTCATATTTTGATTTTGCTGTAGCTACAGCGCGATAAGCACTCATTTTCTGATCAAGATCAGTAATGTAATTGGAAGGAATAAATGCAGTGACATTAAGATCAATTTGCGTATCTTCAACTTTCGGTATTTCTTGACCTCTAATTTCTCGAATTGCTTCCTCTAACATTTCCATATACAAATCAAAACCAATTGCATCCATTTGACCAGATTGTTCTGCACCTAGCAAGTTTCCCACCCCGCGAATTTCCATATCTCGCATTGCTAATTGATATCCAGAACCGAGTTGAGTAAATTCTTGAATTGCTCTTAATCTTTGTCTAGCAGCATCAGATAATTCTCGTTGTTTGGGGTAAAATAACCATGCGTGAGCTTGAATTCCTGCACGACCAACTCGACCTCGCAATTGATATAATTGAGATAAACCAAAACGGTGAGCATCTTCAATTAAAATTGTATTAACTCGCGGAATATCCAAACCAGATTCAATAATTGTTGTACAAACAAGAATATCCGCGTCATTATTTCCGAAGGTCAACATAGTTGATTCTAACTCACTTTCATCCATTTGACCATGAGCGATCGCAAATCTTCCTCCGGGGATCATTTCCCGTAAATTTGCAGTGGTTTCTTCAATTCCTTCTACTCGTGGAACTACATAAAATACCTGGCCACCTCGATCTAATTCTTGACGAATTGCACTTCTCACAATGTCAGAATTTAAAGGTGCGAGATGAGTTTGAATTGGTCTTCTAGTTGGAGGTGGAGTTGTAATTAAACTCATTTCTCTAATTCCCGATAATGACATATATAAAGTTCTGGGAATAGGAGTAGCAGAAAGAGTTAAAACATCAACTTCTGTTTTTAAACTTTTAATTTTTTCCTTTTGATTAACTCCAAATCTTTGTTCTTCATCAATTACTAAAAGTCCTAAATCTTTAAATTGCACACTTTTTCCTAATAATTGATGTGTACCGACAACTATATCTAATTCCCCAGTTGCGAG